>Ga0137463_1000546_pt1 | contig 12749 bp, 15 predicted proteins | sample EasRivERMGT800_2_FD_102333 | JGI IMG/M metagenome (GOLD analysis project Ga0137463, IMG submission 102333) | Soil microbial communities from meander-bound floodplain in the East River, Colorado, USA - East River MetaG ERMGT800_2 | ecosystem: Environmental > Terrestrial > Soil > Floodplain ...
AAAAACATGGTCCCAATTCGCTTAAGGTGTTTGATCCCGTATTTGACAGGAATGATTAACCGGAGGGGATAACCTTCCCTCATTGGCAACGGCTTGCCATTCAGTTCATAGCACAATATCGTCTGTGGATGTAAGGCACTTGGCATATCAATGCCTACATAATATTCTTCGTCAGGAGTTACCAGGCCTACATATTTCATTTGTGATTCTTCAGTAAGCCCATAGGCTTTCAGAAAATCAGAAAATTTTACACCGCCCCAATGGGTGATCTGGTTCCAGCCTTCGATACATTTAAAATTAAAAACGATATCCACCTTTGGTAGTTTTTTGAGATCATCTAGTTTCAAAGCCAGGCTGTCTCCATTTTTTTTGATGATGTATAATTGCCATTTCACCGGATCAAAATCATTCCCCAGCCCAATCGGACCATTAAATCTTACATTTTTTAATGCCTTCGAAACAGGATAGGTCTTTGTAAGATGATTTTTTGAAAATATTTTATTGAATATAGCCTCATTAGTGTTCAATACATTTCTTAACGGCTGGCGGATACCGCCACGTATGCCGCCATCATAGGGCTGTTTATGCAGCCATTTCCAGGTCCAGATGCAGCCGGCAAAAAAAAGAAAGAGAAAGAAGAAGGAAGTAATTGTTTTTTTAACAATGAATTCATTTACCGTTAATTTTTTATTACTTCTGAAAAGGTTGGTGATAAAGTTTGCCATAAAATATTTTATTCTTTTATATCTTCTTTCTCTATTGTTTCATCCGGCACCGGAATAGTTTCAACCTGCAGCGGCTTATCAGGAACTTTTTCTACTTCAAAGCCCGTAATCATTGCCCGGAAATTATTCCACCCGGCAATAATTACCTGGATGATATGGACCACGAAGAAAAAAACATAACCAATGGTCAATGCGAAATGGATAATTCTTGACATTTTGTATCCCCCAAACATCCAGGCCAGCCAGCCCAGCTGGACAGGCTTGTAAATAGCAAGACCAGTAAGAATGGATCCAATTCCCATCACAATAATCGCTGTGTAAGCTATGCGCTGGGCTGCATTATATTTTCCCTGCGGTGGTTTTGCTTTTCTTATATGAAGGTCGTGCAGAAAGACCAACCATGCATCTTTCCAGGATCGCTTTTCTGGTACAAGGTATTTCCATTCTCCCGAAAAAATGGTGTAGAATACATATAGAATACCATTGAAAAAAAACAACCACATAAAAACGAAATGGTAAGCCATACCTTCAGCCAGGCGGAAAGGAATGTGAAATGCCTGGTAAATAGATTGAGGAAAAAATTTGATGAGAGTTTTATCGCCGAACCCGATTTTGTACACATCATTCGCCCAGTAAATAAGCAAACCGCTCCAAATCATAACACCAAGTACCGGGAAATTGATCCAATGAAACCAGCGGATAGCCAAAGGATGTTTTCTGACAATTTTTTTCATCACTTGGTGATAGTTTTCCCAGCTGTTAAGGCGTAAAAGTTACAAATAAAAAAGCCGGCCTCCAAAAGGAATGCCGGCTGGTTTGCCCTGCACATACGAACTATTTAGAATGTCTTTGAATACTATAGTTATCCTATTTACGGAAGGAAGATTTTTTTAGATTGGGTAATTTTAAAAAAAATTAAAAGCGATCCTCCTTAGGTGGATCGCCTGCCTGTATGATAGTTTAATATTGATGAATTATTTAGGCAAAATCACGTGGTCAATTACATGAATAACGCCATTGCTTTGATAAACATCTTTGATTGTAACGGTGGCCCAGCCGCCATTTTCAACTTTCAATACAATTTTATTTCCCTTCATACTTGCCCATAATTTTTCACCGGAAACTGTGGTTAATCCGGCTGTCCCGTTACCCGCTTTAATTTTTGCCGCAAGAGCCTTGCTATCCCAGTTGCCGGGCACAACATGGTAAGTTAGAATTTTGCTGAGTTTAGCCTTATTCTTTGGTTTCAATAAAGTTTCAACAGTCCCTTTCGGAAGTCTGTTAAAGAAATATTTTCAGAGAAAAAAATGAACTGTAATTTTGAAAACCATTAATTGAATTTTTTCGTAGAAAGAAAATTTTATCTGCAATTAGAATGTCAAACTATAAACTATAAACTTTTATGGCTTACTGGCTGGTAAAATCAGAACCTTCTGCATATAGTTGGGAACAACTGGAAAAAGACAAACAAACTGAATGGACGGGTGTGCGTAATTATGCGGCACGCATTCATCTTAATTCAATGAAAAAAGCCGATGAGGTTTTATTTTATCACAGTAATGAAGGATTAGAAATTGTGGGTATTGCCAAGGTGGCTACAGAAGCTTACCAGGATCCGACAACTGCTGAAACTGCCTGGGTTGCTGTTGATTTGAAACCGTATAAAAAATTGAAAAAACCTGTTTCATTAGATATAATCAAAAAAGATAAACGATTGAAGGATATGGCGCTTGTTCGTATAGGTCGCCTGTCAGTGCAGCCTGTCACAGATAAAGAATGGAGTGTGATCATGGAGTTGGCAGGGGAGAAGTAGTTTTTGGAATTGAATTCATTAATAGGAAATTCAGCAAATGGAATACCGGAGACTTGGTGAAACTAATTTACAATGTTCAGTTATCACATTTGGAGCATGGGCTATTGGTGGCTGGAAATGGGGTGGCAGCAACAGGAGTGAGGCGGTAAAAGCCATCAGGGCTGCTTATGCAAATGGTGTAACCTCTATTGATACGGCCCCTGCCTATGGCCAGGGTTTAAGTGAAGAAATAATTTCAGAAGCTTTACGAGGTATACCCAGGGATAAAGTACAAATATTAACCAAGTATGGATTAAGGTGGGATGTAAAAGAAGGTGAATTCTATTTTAAAACTCATTCCAATGATGGGAAAGAATTAGATATGTATAAACTCTCTTCTCCTAAAAGTATTTTCCAGGAATGTGAAAACTCTTTACGAAGGTTAAAAACAGATTATATTGATCTCTACCAGGCTCATTGGCATGATTCCTCGACTCCTGTATCTGAAACAATGGAAGCAATGATACGATTAAAAGAGCAGGGCAAGATCAGGGAAGCGGGCGTTTGTAATTATTCTCTTGCACTAATGAAGGAAGCTGAAGAAACGATCAACCTCGCATCCAACCAGGTACCTTTTAGTATGGTTCTTCGTGATGTTGAAAAAGAAATAGTCCCTTATTGTATAGAGAATAAGAAATCAATCATTGCATACAGTCCTTTGCAAAGAGGCTTGCTGACAGGTAAGATAAAACCGGATCATGTTTTTAGTGAAGGTGATCACAGGCAGGAATTAAATTATTTTTCTCCCGGAAACATCAAACGGGTGAATTTAGTTCTTGATTCACTGAAGCAACTTGCAGAAATTAAGAATGCTACGCTGGCTCAATTGGTTCTACGCTGGACAATTGAACAAACCGGAATTACTATAGCTCTTGCGGGTGCCAGAAATCCAAAGCAGGCTGTTGAAAATGCAAAAACTGCTGATGTAAAATTATCCCCGGAAGATATTGGCTTTATTAATAAGCAAGTGGCAAACTTGCAATTGCAACCAGCCTGAACAATAAGCATTAATGTGTTTTTTGCAGAATTATTTGGATAAAAAATCAAAATGTTTTTACCTTTGTTAACCATTTGGTTAAATCATATGGTTAAAATTAAAAAAGATCAATCAACCGAAGAGAGGATTCTTGCTGCTGCAAGAAAGGCTTTTTTGTCAAAGGGCCTGGCGGGTGCCAGGATGCAGGATATTGCAGATGAGGCAGGTATCAACAAAGCTTTATTACATTACTATTTCAGAAACAAGGAAAAATTGTTTGAAATGATCTTTATGGAGTCTGCTCAGAAATTATTTCCAAAGATCAATTTCATCTTTGAATCTAACATGCCTCTTTTTGAGAAGATTGAACATTTTGCCGATGAATATATTTCTGTCATGGTCGAAAACCCTTACCTGCCTTTGTTTGTATTAAATGAGATCCATCAAAACCCAGTTTCCTTTTTTAAAAAGCTGAACGAAAAATTTGGATTCCCTAATCCTAAATTATTTCTGGAGCAAATTGAAAAGGAAATAAAAAAGGGTAAAATTAAACGAATCAATTCCGTACAACTATTGATGAATATGCTTTCATTGTGCATTTTCCCTTTTATGGCTAAACCCATGTTTCAATTACGCATGGGTTTAGGAGAATCACAATTCCGTGAGTTCATGGAGCAGCGAAAAAAAGAAGTACCCAGGTTTATTATTGACTCAATTAAAAAATAGTTGATTTTGTTTGACTACCTGGTTAATCAAAAAAGGATTTATGAAAAAATGTTTTTTATTGTGGGTGTTGTTTGCAAAGCAAATATCGGCACAAAATTTACAACAGGTTACGTTGCCACAAGCCTACGACCTTGCGCAAAAAAATTATCCCGTTATCAGACAAAAAAATCTTGTAAAGCAAACGGAAAATTTAACAATCGAAAATCTCCAAAAAGGTTACCTGCCACAGGTTACATTAAGCGGGCAGGCAACTTATCAATCGGATGTCACAGGAATTGATATTTCTTTTCCCGGCATAAATATTCAATCGCCTGCAAAAGATCAATACAAGGTTTTGGCTGACCTGAACCAGGCAATTTATGATGGTGGTGTCATCAGGCAACAAAAAACAGCGGCTCAGCTTAATGCAGAAGTGGAAGAGCAAAAGGTGGTGGTGGAACTTTATAAATTAAAGGATCGCATTAACCAGATTTATCTTGGCATCTTATTTCTTGACGAGCAAATAAAGCAGGCAGATCTGATGAATCAGGATGTAGATGTTGGCATTAAACAAGTGGAAGCACAGGTAAAAAATGGAGTGGCATTAAAATCAAATCTGAATGTGCTGAAAGCTCAGCGTTTGCAGACAGATCAAAGAACCATTGAATTAAAAGCATCAAGAAAAGGATTAATAAAAACTTTGAGTTTATTTTTAAATCAGCCATTAGACGAAACAACTGTATTGGAAAAGCCAGCGGTAAATGTCTCCCCTGCCATAGATATATCCCGTCCTGAGTTGAAATTGTACAACGATCAGTCAAAGCTAATAGGGCAGCAAAACAAGTTAGTAACTGCAAAAAATTTGCCCAGGGCGAGTTTGTTTGCACAAGGAGGTTATGGCAGACCGGGATTGAATTTGCTGAAAAATGAATTTGACTGGTTCTATATTGGTGGAGTCAGGTTTAACTGGCCGCTGGGTGGTTTATATACCATAAAAAAAGAAAAACAACTGAATGACGTAAACCGGAAAATCGTAGACATTCAAAAGGAAACTTTTTTGTTGAATACAAATACCCAACTTTCGCAACAGCAATCCGAGATTGATAAATTAAATCAGCTTGTTCAAACCGATGAAGGCATTATTGACCTGCGTTTGCAGGTGAAAGAAGCGGCCAGATCACAACTGCAAAATGGAGTGATTACTGCCAATGATTATTTACGTGAAGTGAATGCGGAAGACCAGGCGAGGCAAGCACTGATCACTCACCAGATACAATTGCTGCAAGCACAAATAAATTACCAGACAACATTAGGTAAACAATAAGGGCCCACCTAACCTCTCTGCCTTAGGCGGAAGGAATAAAAAAAGAGTATTATGAAAATGAAATTCCAATTAGCAACAATTATTTTAGCGACAATTGTTTTATCGTGCAATCGCAAAGCGAATAAATTTGATGCTTCCGGAACGTTTGAAGTTGATGAAGTAGTTGTTTCGGCCATGGCCTCGGGAAAAATTCTTTCACTGAATATTGATGAGGGATCGGTTATAAAAAAAGACAGCATTGTTGGCCTGGTTGACCCCACAGACCTTAGTTTGCAAAAACAGCAGGTGCAAGCCAGCATACAGGCCTTAAATGAAAAAACATCCAATGTTACTCCGCAGGTAAACATGCTGCAGGATCAATTAGCCGTGCAACAGACACAACTCAATAATCTTTTGCATGAGCGAACGAGGATTGAAAATTTATTAAAAGAAGATGCTGCTACACAAAAGCAACTGGATGATATAAACTTTCAAATTGAATCAGTAAAAAAGCAAATGAATGTTACCCGGCAACAAATAAATGTTCAGAAAACGAATGTGGCCACACAAAACCGCAGCATTTTAAGCGAGGGCAAACCATTGGAGAAAAAAGCTGAACAGTTGCAGGATCAGTTGAACAAAACAAACATCAAAAATCCGGTAAACGGAACGGTAATTACAAAATATGCCGAAGCAGGTGAGATGACATCGAATGGCAAGGCTCTATATAAAATCGCGGATCTTTCAACTATGACATTGAGGGCCTATGTTACGGGTTCACAATTGCCTCAAATAAAATTAGGCCAGCCAGTGCAGGTATTGATTGATAGCGGAGCAAATAAATACAGAACCTACCCTGGAACCATCACATGGATTTCAGACAAAGCAGAGTTTACGCCGAAAACAATTCAAACAAAAGATGAACGGGCCAACCTTGTGTATGCCATGAAAATAAAGGTGAAGAACGACGGCTTTTTAAAAATTGGGATGTATGGGGAAGTAAAATTTAATAAATAGCTGCGAGCCGTGAGCCGTGAGCCTCGGGTTAAAGTCTCGTAGCTCAAAGCTCGCCACTCAAAGCTGAAATAAAGAATATGCAATCAGTACGGGTAAATAATGTAGTGAAATTATACGGCAAAAAGAAAGATACCGTGAAAGCCTTGCAGGGTATAAGTTTCGATGTGAATCAGGGTGAAATTTTCGGGATCATTGGTCCTGATGGAGCTGGCAAAACTTCATTGTTCCGCATACTTACAACATTGTTACTCCCGGATGGTGGAAATGCAACGGTAGATGGATTAGATGTGGTGAAAGATTACAAAGAAATCAGGAATAGAGTGGGGTATATGCCTGGAAGATTTTCGCTGTACCCCGATCTTACTGTTGAAGAAAATCTCGAATTCTTTGCTACTATTTTTAAAACATCCATCCGGGAAAATTATGAACTGATAAAAGACATCTATTCACAAATAGAACCATTCAAAGATAGAAGAGCCGGAAAATTATCAGGTGGAATGAAACAGAAACTTGCTTTAAGCTGTGCACTCATCCATCGTCCTTCGGTTTTGTTTTTGGATGAACCAACTACTGGCGTTGATGCCGTGTCAAGAAAGGAATTTTGGGAAATGCTGAAACAGTTGAAAGAACAGGGTATCACCATACTTGTTTCTACACCATACATGGATGAAGCCAGCCTGTGCGATCGTGTTGCGCTGCTGCAAACGGGGAAAATTTTATCTATCAACACTCCACGGGGAATTATTAGTGAATTTAAAAAACCCATCATGGCGGCCCGCGCTTCCAATATGCTTCACCTTTTGAACGATCTGAAAAATTTTGAGCAAACAGATGACGCTTATCCTTTTGGTGAGTTTCATCATGCCGTGATGAAAGAAAATTTTAGCGAGGAAGCTTTGAAAAACTATTTGGTACAACAATCAAATGATGAAATCAGATTAAAAAAAACAGAACCTGATATTGAAGATTGTTTTATGGCATTGATGAAAAATTAAAATAATTCTTATGTTGGCAGCTATAGTAATTCTGTTTATCGCCTGTTGTGCCCTGCCCGCGTGCCGTGTGCCGACGCTGAAGCTAAGGCGCAAGCGTCCGGCAAAGCCTATTGGCGACGCACGGGCGCAGTCATTCGCTTGCACCTTCAGTATTCTCCTATACAACTTGATAACTTTCTTTGCGTTCTCTGTCCCGCCAGAGGCGGGATCCTTTGCGTCGCTTGCGAGGAACGCAGAGATCGCAAAGAAGACGCAAAGTGCGCAGGCAAACAAGTTTTTACGGGCGAAACATCAGTCTTTTATTGGGAGACTATTCAGCAAATAAATCCATAAGAGCATTATTATTTTAAGAATGGAGAACGAAAAGGCTATACAAGCAGAAAAACTTACCAAACGGTTCGGCAATTTTACAGCCGTTGATCAGATTTCTTTTGATGTGAAGAAAGGAGAAATCTTTGGTTTCCTGGGGGCAAATGGCGCAGGCAAAACGACAGCTATGCGTATGCTCTGCGGACTATCATTACCAACCTCAGGCACCGGCCGGGTAGCAGGTTTTGATGTATACAAGGAAAATGAAAAGATCAAAAAAAACATTGGTTACATGAGCCAGAAATTTTCTTTGTATGAAGACTTAACCGTAAAAGAAAATATTCGTTTTTATGCGGGTATCTATGGAAAAAGCGAAAAGTTTATAAAAGAAAAATCAGAACGCATACTTAAAGATCTTCATCTCGAAACTGAAGCAAACAAATTGGTAAAATCCTTACCGCTGGGCTGGAAACAAAAGTTGGCTTTTTCTGTCGCTATTTTCCATGAACCACAAATTGTTTTTCTCGATGAACCCACTGGAGGTGTTGATCCGGTAACGAGAAGAGAATTCTGGAGCATGATCTATAAGGCTGCAGAATCCGGTATTACCATTTTTGTAACCACACATTATATGGACGAGGCAGAGTATTGTAATCGTGTATCCATTATGGTGGATGGAAGAATTGATGCGTTGGATTCCCCCTCGCAGCTAAAAAAAACATATGAGGCTAAATCAATGGACGAAGTTTTTCTAAAACTGGCGAGGAAGGCAACGAGGAGTGAGTAGTGAATAGTGAAAAAGTAATTGGAAAAGTACAATTTGGAAATTGAATTTCAATCCCGCAAAATGCGGGACTAAAATTTCAAAATAAAAAGGTGAAACAATTTCTGGCATTTGTAAAAAAAGAATTTTATCACATATTTCGTGATAAGCGGACCATGTTCATTTTGCTGGGCATGCCCATTGTGCAGATCATTATTTTTGGTTTTGCTTTGACCAACGAGGTAAAAAACTCCGGCATTGCTGTTTTTGACCAGTCAAAAGATGCAGCTACCACCTCGTTGATCGCAGAGATAGGGGCGAGCAGGTATTTTGATATTAAACAAAATCTTTTTTCATACAGTGAAATAGACAAAATATTCAAAGAAGGAAAGATCAAGCTGGCTATAGTTCTGCCTCCGCATTTTAATGAAGACCTGCAGCATTTCAATAAAGCCCAGGTTCAATTGATCGCCGATGCATCTGACCCGAACGTAGCCAGTACCTTAACCAATTATGCATCTGCCATTATTATGGATTTCCAGCAACGGATTACGGGTGACAGAAAACTTCCCTATACCATAGATACCGAAATGAAAATGTTGTACAACCCTGAATTAAAAGGTGCTTACAATTTTGTTCCGGGAGTAATGGCCATGGTTCTGTTATTGGTTTGTACTATGATGACCGCAATAACCATAGTCAAAGAAAAAGAAATGGGTACTATGGAAGTAATGCTTGTTTCACCCATGAAGCCGTTAATGGTTGTAATAGCTAAAGCGGTTCCTTACCTGATGCTTTCAGTCATCAACATTGCGAGCATTTTATTATTAAGTGTGTTTGTGCTTGGAGTTCCGGTTAACGGAAGTCTTGTGTTGCTTGGTTTTGAAAGCATTTTGTTTACGCTCGTGTCGTTATCCTTAGGCTTATTGATTTCATCAGGAGCAGAATCACAGCAGACAGCTATGTTTATTTCACTGGTTGCCCTGTTTCTGCCAACAATTATGCTGAGTGGCTTTATGTTTCCTGTCGAGAATATGCCGCTGCTATTGAGAGTGGTTTCAAATATTGTCCCTGCAAAATGGTATTATACAATTGTAAAATCGGTAATGATAAAAGGGTCGGGGCTTCAAATTATCTGGAAGGAGACATTGATACTTGCCGGCATGATGCTTTTCTTTCTGAGCGTGGCGATCAAAAATTTTAAAATCCGTTTGGCATGAGAACATTAAAATTTCTATTACAAAAAGAATTCAGGCAGATTTTCAGAGACCCTGGTATTTTGCGTGTCATTTTTATCCTGCCGGTTATTCAATTGCTTATTTTACCGTGGGCTGCTGATTATGAAATAAAAAATATCAAACTGGCTGTGGCAGATCATGATCATTCGGAATATTCACGGCAACTTATTAATAAGATTACCGCTTCAGGATATTTTATACTAACTGATTATACCAATTCATATAATAATGCCATGCAGCAGGTAGAACGTGACAAGGCTGACCTGATTTTGGAGATACCTGCTTCTTTCGAGAGAGAATTGATTAAAGAAGATGAAGCAAAACTTTTTGTAGCCGTTAATGCAATCAATGGAGTAAAGGCGGGCCTGGGTAGTTCATATCTCAGAACCATTATTCAGGATTATAACGGTCAGGTAAGAACAGACTGGATACAATTTCCAAGATTCAGTCCTGAAACACATATTGAAGTTGTTTCTTCTAACTGGTTCAATCCATTGATGAACTATAAATTTTTTATGGTGCCGGGAATACTTGTGTTGCTGCTGACAATGGTGGGGTCTAATCTTACCGCAATTAATATTGTAAAAGAAAAAGAGATCGGCACTATTGAACAGATCAATGTAACTCCTGTAAAAAAATATCATTTCATTTTAGGAAAATTAATTCCTTTCTGGGTATTGGGCTTATTGGTTTTCACAATCGGATTTACAATTGCATGGCTGGTGTATGGAATTGTCCCGGCAGGAAGTTTCCTGACCATTTATTTTTTTGCAGCCGTTTTTTTACTGGCTGTACTGGGTCTGGGGTTATTGATATCTACCTATGCAAATAATCAGCAACAAGCTATGCTGATCTCATTTTTTATTATGATGATTTTTGTTTTGCTGGGAGGTTTGTATACTTCTATTGACAGTATGCCGGGCTGGGCAAAAATTATTACCAGGCTTAACCCGGTTTCTTATTTTATTGAAGTGATCCGGATGGTTGTTTTAAAAGGAAGTGGTATTGCCGATATTAAATATCAACTCCTTACAATTTTTGGGTTTGCGGTAATTCTTAATAGCTGGGCTGTGATTAATTATCGAAAACGTTCTTAAACATTTTCCGCACTGATCCTTTTTGTGCATTGGCTTGTGAGAAAAATATTACAACAATAACAACCAAAAGAATTTTTCTCATAAGAAGATATTTAATGTAATAATAAATATACAAACTAATCGTCCCGGGAATTTCATTTATCATTTTTCCAAAGTTTCGTAAATTGGTTTACTAAAACCCGATTGCCATGCTCAAAATAGGAGAATTAAAAGCCGGAGATATTATTAAAGTAGTTGATGAGGGAATTGAACGAGAAGGAACCGTTGTGGAAATCAGTCATGAAGAACACCAGGCATTGGTGGATAACGGAGTGCAGGAATTTTGGTATACCCCGGAAGAAATGCATCCGATCCCGGTGGATGAAAAACAATTATTAAACCTGGGTTTTCAAAAACAAGATTTAAATGGTGAAGGAATAAAATATATGAAAGGGGCCTTCCGAATTGTAACTCCCCGGGAAGGCGATTTTTCGAATATTGAGATGTGGTACCGGGAAGATCGCAGGCATTTCAATGCTCCGATCGGGGTGCACCAGTTACAAAATCTGCACCTGCAGATGACAAAAGTGCCCCTGGAGAAGCCTGCCTGATCGGTAATTTCTGAAAATCAATATCTTTTTGCCTGCCAAAAGGTAAAAATATTAGCTGTTTTTTCTTTTTTAAGCTATATCCGCTTATCTTTGCGCTCCCAAAAATAGTATGTCGAAACAACCCCTGATTAAACAAGATGGAACCATTATAGAGGCCCTTTCAAATGCTATGTTCAGGGTAAAACTGGAAAATGGCCACGAAATATTAGCTACTATCTCGGGAAAAATGAGAATGAACTACATCCGCATTCTGCCGGGTGATAAAGTGGGGGTTGAGATGAGCCCATACGATTTAACGAGGGGAAGAATAATTTTTAGATATAAATAGTTCTGAGTTCGGAGTCGGGAGTTCAGAGTCAGGAGTCAGAAACAAAAAATAATTATGAAAGTAAGAGCATCAATTAAAAAGCGCAGCGTTGACTGCAAAATTGTTCGCAGGAAGGGCAAGCTGTATGTTATTAACAAAAAGAATCCTCGATTTAAACAAAGACAGGGATAATTATTGTCAATTGTCAATTGTCAATTGTCAATTTGAATTAATTGGAAATTAAAAATTGAAAATAAATTATGGCTCGTATTGCCGGTGTAGACTTACCAAAAAATAAAAGAGGTGAAATAGGCCTTACCTATATTTTCGGGATCGGACCTTCTACGGCCCGTTATATTCTTGATAAGAATAATATAAGCCGGGATAAAAAGGTAAATGATTGGAATGATGACGATCTGAATGCGATTCGTAATACCATTACAGAAGAATTTAAGGTTGAAGGCCAGTTGCGTTCTGAAGTACAGATGAGTATTAAGCGATTGCTGGATATTGCCTGCTACCGCGGTATGCGTCATCGCAAGGGTTTACCGGTCCGTGGCCAGCGTACAAGAACCAATAGTCGTACGAGAAAGGGTAAACGCAAGACTGTTGCCGGTAAAAAGAAAGCACCGAAGAAATAATTAAATAAAATCGCAAATTCGAAATTCCAAACTCCAAATCGGTTTTCGAATTTGTTTTTCTCTGTGATTTGGAATTTGATTTTTGGAATTTTTTTGAATTATGGCAAAAGCACAACAACAGCAGCCGGTCAGCGCCAAGGCTGCAGCTAAGAAAAGAGTAGTGAAGATTGATACATATGGTGATGCACATGTTACAGCTAGCTTCAACAATCTCATTGTTAGTTTGACAAA
>Ga0137463_1000547_pt1 | contig 12743 bp, 11 predicted proteins | sample EasRivERMGT800_2_FD_102333 | JGI IMG/M metagenome (GOLD analysis project Ga0137463, IMG submission 102333) | Soil microbial communities from meander-bound floodplain in the East River, Colorado, USA - East River MetaG ERMGT800_2 | ecosystem: Environmental > Terrestrial > Soil > Floodplain ...
GATCTCGGTGGGCTCGGGAACGAATTCGGTGAACATCACGAACCTGATGACCGAGGGATTTTTGAACGCGGATGATGGGACGGGTGGCGGGAATCCGCTAAGGCCTGACCCATGAGGCGGACTGGCCAAAGTTTCAGCTCGACAGACCGCGCCATTATATGCCCGGCAAGTCGCGATGTCGGTGGAGCGGGCGTGGGGTCGCAGTGGAACGGCCCTTAAAAGCGTCGGTGCGGTGATTGGGCTGCTTGGGCGCTAAACGCAGCAGTCGCGACAACAAAATGGAAACGATGAACAGATTAACGACAGCAGTGGTGCTCTTCTGGGCGCTGGCGGCATTGGCTCAACAGGGGCCGAAGGTGAGCGATCTGCCGCGCGCGACGAATGTGCAGCGGACGGATCTGTTCCTGATGAACACGAACGGGGCCGGGTCGCCGCAGGGAACACGAATGGTCAAGGCGACCGACGTGCTGGAGTCTCTAAAGGTGATCACCAATGGGCAATCGACGCCGGTGGCGCTGAACGGCGGAGGGGTGACGAATGTGCCTGCAGCGGGAATCGCACCGGGAGGGACGCTGCCGGTCTTGAATGCAGTGGCATTGACAAATCTCACGCTGGCCACAGCCGTGGCACCCGGTGCGGTAGACACGAATCAATTCCAGATGCTGAGCGTGCCTTCGATGTCGCGCCGGAGCATGACCAGGACGCCACAGATGATAGTGGACCTGTGGCACAATCCTGACGGCGCAAACTGGAGCGACCTAACCGCCAGCAACATCATCACCATCGCTTCAAATGCGGGGCTGGTTTCGTTATGGGGGAAAATATACGTTCAGTTTACGGATGGTCTCTGGGGAGGTCGGACGAATGGGCACCTTTTCACACGCAAGCCTACGACGCAAGCGAACGTCCACGACATAACGAACCTGCTTAAGCACTGCTCCGCGAACGGGGTGGATGGGATCGTCTACTCCGAGGATGGAGAGATGACCAGCGCGGGGCTCGGAGCTGGCAGCGGCGGATCGGACCACGTCGATACCAATGGAATCGTGATTGCCTGGACGAATGCAATAACCGGCGAGCAGCCGCTAATTGGCAGGGGTATTTACATCGAGACAGACGTGCGCGACTGGGCGGCGATGGGGGTGCGTGGCGTCCAATGGGACGTGCATGGGCCTCTGACAATGGATTACAGGATGTATATGTCACGTCGGATGGCCGCAGCGTGTCAGTCAGTCACCAAGAGCAACGCGCCGATGATTCTGAGGGCGAGTTCATTCATCAACTACAACAACACACTCGTCGGGTTTGACCCGCTTCTGCCGAAAACCGCATTGAATAGTTGGCGCGGGTCGCTTGATAGCGGCGCAGGCGCAGCAATTGGGTTTCCTGTTTCGACGTGGGACACCGGATGGGCGCAGGCGGTCTATGAATTCGCCTTTTTCAGCCGCTATAACTACACTGTGGAGCCGGGCGGCAATTACTATTTCGACTCTCCCAGCCTTGGCGCGATCACCCAAGGTCAACAACAGACCAACCAGACGATCGGCACGTGGGCAATGTGGGCCATGGCCTGCTCAGACATAAGCACCCCGGCGCTCTACGACGCAAGTTCTCCCGCGCAGTACCGCTTTCTCACGAACCGCTGGTATATAGCGATCCATCAGGACCCGCTGGTCATCCCAGCGCATTGCGTTACGTCGAACACTGACTGGAGTGTATGGGCTCGACCGCTAATCGACGGAAGCCAGGCGGTGATGCTGCTTAATCACAAGACGAATAATAACACGGGGCAGAACATTTCAGTCAATTGGACCAACCTCGGTTTCAGCCCGAACGACGTTGCTCAGGTGCGCGATGTTCTCGGGGACTCCAACCTATTGGGGATGTGCGAAGTGGTCACAAACTCGGCGATCGGTTACAACCGGAACGTGGGGTATGAGAGCGCGGCGCTGCTCATCGTATCCCGAAGTTCGCCAGCCCCGCAATTTAACACCGATGGAACTGTCCGCATCTGGCCCGAACATCACGACTTTTCCCTAAAATCAATTCCGGCGATCTGGTCGCCTGATGCGATTAACGTTGGCGTCGAGGGCACCGGTCCAGCGCCCGTGAATTATGAGCCAGTTTTATTTCTTCCCGGTGATCACAAGGTTCGACTCGATTTCACGCCGCCACGGTGGGCGACCAATGCAGTCTTTGTTTACGGGGTTCAGGCCGCTGCGGTGACGTCGTATTGGACGAACACGCTTCAGGAGTTCTGGTATTCTGACCTTGCAAGCCGAAACTTTGGTCCCGCGTTTCAGTTTCAGGCTCCGGGTGGAAATGCGACCGTTGCGTTTCTAACAAACTCCGTCCCCCTCACAACCAATTTCCCCAAGACTTTGACCTTCGAAGTCGGGCAGGCAACCAACTCGACGGCCGCCAAATTTTTATGGGGGCCGATGGGTGTGACCTGGCGGTAACCTATGCTCTCGCAACTTTCAACGGTTAAGCAGCGGCTCGGCCTGGCGGAGTCGGACGTCATAGATGATGCCTTGCTGACCTCGTTCCTCGCGGCCGTCTCGGCGCGGTTTGAGCGGGAATGCAATCGCGTGTTTGGCCTGACGGAGACCGATGAGGAGTTTGCCGGGGATGAGACGCAGTTGGTGCTCAAGGTCTATCCGATTATCAGCATCACGAAGTTCGATCTGAAGCAGAACGAAACGGATGGGTGGGTGCTGCAGGCGAATGTGGACTATATCATCCGCCGGGGTTGCGTGATTTCGCTGCGATCGCCGCTGGGCTCAAGCGGGGACCAGGGGCGAGTGACCTGGATCGGGGGTTACGTATTGCCGGGGGACCTGCCGCAACCAGGTCAGACGGTGTTACCGGCGGATGTGGAATCGGCGGCGGTGGAACAGGTGGCTTATTGGTACCAGAACCGGAACCGGCTGGGCCTGGTGAGCATAAGCGCGGAGGGGGGAGCGATTCAGCAGTTTGCGCAATTGGACTTGCTGCCAAACGTGAAGCCGACGCTGCGCAAGTATGAAAGGTGGAGGGCGTGATACAGGCAAAGACAACCGCGAATACAGCTCTGGTGATCCAAAGCACGCAGTTGCTGCCTGCGCGTATCGACGCGGCGATGGCGACGGGTTTGCAGCGGGGACTGCTGCATGCGGCGGCGGTCGCACAGCGGGAGTATCTCCAGGGGCCGCGGCCGCAACGGTTGGGCGTCCGGACGCGGCGGCTCCGGGACTCGGTCACGACGCAGGTGGAGGTCAAAAAGGCGGAGGCGACGGGGACTATCACGGGGATGATGGGCTCGAACATGCGCTATGCGGGCTACCATGAGTTCGGTTTTCACGGGACGGTGTCGGTGAAGTCGTTCACGCGTATCAACCGGTTCTTTTCGGCGAAGACAGGCAAACCGCTGGAGCTGCGCCGCCGAATCACCGACAACCAAGGGCATTTCGTGGCGTTCCGGGATACGAACGCGGCCGCTCTGCAGAGGGCGAAGAACAAAAAGGGGATCGGCATCAACCAGGTGCAGGTCCGGGGCCATACCAGGCGCGTGGATTATCTTGGCCGGCCGTTCATCCGGCCGGCTATGGAGAAATCGCTGCCGATCATCGAGCGGGAGGTCAATAAGGAGGTGGCGGCGGCGCAAGGGACGGAAGGACTTAAATGACCGGGGACTCCATTAAAACGAAGATCGTGAAGCGGGTGCTGGAGCTTTGCGAGCCGCTGAAGACGCAGCTCAAATTCCGGAAGATTGAGCGGAAGCGGACGTTTTTCCTGCTGGAAGCGGTGAAGCCGGCTCTGCACCTGATTTTCGGGCCGGAAACGATGATCGGGGAGGATAATCGCGGTTACACAATGGAGTTTCCGCTGACGTTCAAAATCATCGTGGATGATGCGCGGGACCCTTACGCGGTGGCGGATGACGCCCAAGCCTGGCTCCAGGAGCAAATCGAATCGGACCTGCAGCTTTCGCAGTTGGCGAACTCGATCGTTTACGAGGGAGACAATCCCTACACGGATGAGGAGTTGAAGCCGGACGGTGGGATCCTGGTGATCTACATCGTCCAGTATCGGCGGGAACGGGCAAAGCCAGGGGTAAGTTACTAATGAGAACGGAAAAAACTGAACTGAACTAAAATTATGGAACGAACGAATTTTGGATTGTTGCTCGCGAAGATCGAGAGCAGTTACGGCTCGGACCCGACGCCGGTGGCGACGGTGAACACGATCGCCATTACGCGCCAGGGGGTGAATTTCTCGCCAGGCTTCGACCATCTGACGCGGATGATCCTGGACGGCACCATATCAAAGGTGTCGGGTTTGAATGCCATGCCGGAGGTGTCGCTGTCTTTCGAAGTGGAGATGCGCGGGAATCGGACGGATGGCATAGTGCCGGACATCTCAGCAGGCGCTGCGGCGCAGGCCATCGAGATTGATTGCCTCTTGCAGGCGTGCGACCTCGCGCCGACCTATACGCCGGAGACTACGGGGGGTGCGCGCAACGGCATCGTAAATTACAGCCCGATCGTGCCGGTGGATGAGGGGAAATCGGTGACGTTCTATTTTTACACCGGGAACAAACTGCACATCGTGAAAGGGGCAAAGGGCACGGTGAAGCTTAGCCTGGCGGCGGGGCAATTTGGGAAGCTGAGCTTCGAGTTTAAGGGGCTGTATGTGCCGATAACGGACGTGAGTCTCCCTGGGTCAATTACGTTCCTGAACACAAAGCCGCCGATTTTCGTGAGCACAAACACGTTCGTGGGTCCATTCGGCCCGGTGTTCAGCAAGCTCGATGCGGATCTGGGAAACAAATTGTCGCGGCGGGAGGATGCGAACTCGACGACGGGGGTGAAGGGGTTCTTGGTGACGGATCGGGATTCAAATATGTCAATCGACCCGGAATCTGTTGCGGAGGGGACGCATCCGATTTGGGCTGACCTGGCTGGCGGGGTGTCGCGTTTAATCGCGGCCGGACCGATCGGCACGCAAACCGGCAACAAGATGTTGCTGAATTTCAATGGTGTTTCGAAGGGGGTTGCATACGGGGATCGGTCGGGGATCCGGACGCAATCGATCGATTATTCGATTGAACGGGCGAACATCTCGGATAGTCCGGGAACGGAGTTCAAGCTGCAGTTCGGATAAAATCAAACCAAAGACCCAGAAAGGGACCAAAATGAACGAAGTAACTGAAGCGGATGTGTTGGCGGGGGAAAAGGTAATCGAGCTGGAGCTGAGGAACGGCGAACGGCTCGATGTGAAGGTGAAGGGGTTGCCCTGGCGGGATTATTTGCGGGCGAGTTTCCTGCCGCTCGTGGAGGCCAATATCGCGATGATTACGGGCGGCCTTCCAAAAGGGTTTCGGGAGGATGAGTTCCTGGACCAGGTGGCTCCGGATTCGCTGGCGCGCGTGGGGGTAACTGTTTCGCACCTGACGACGGGTCTGGCGGCATTAAAAAAAAGGGTCCGAGCGAACGGCACGCCGGGGACGGCGAGCCCCACCCTGGAGAGTCCTTCATTGCCCTCTTCGATGCCGAGTGCGAACTCGTCGAAGCCGGATACCGCGGAGCCGCAGCCTGGTCCCCAGGCAAGCTGATTGCCTGTCGGGATCGCATGCATCGCCGGCGCATTCAGCGGGATATGCAACGCCTGATGATTGCGGCGGCGGCCGCCAGAGGCGGAGAGCCCGCGCTGAAGCTTTACCGGGACTTTGAACGGCATCTGCAGGCGGACGGCAAAGCGATTGCAGAGGCCGAACCGGAGAGCGAAATGCCACTGAGCCAGGCGGACTTTGAACGGATGATGGGACTGCCGCAAAAGAACGCAGAGCACGCAAAGAAAAGACAGGATGAACAGGATTAACAGGATTTCTGATAGCCGGGCAGCGCGAACCTGCACCGGCAAAGAGGGGCGCAGGCTCTGCCGGCCGGATATTCGCGACGGCTCGCAACTGTGCGCCCCTGACTTTCGATCCCTCAAATGAGCCTGGAAAACACAACGGCGAAGTACACGATCCAGTTGGTTCGCGAGGGCACGGCCGCGCCGGTCACCCAGGAGCTGCAGCAGCTCAATCAGACGTTCCAGCAGACGGCGCTGCACAGCGGTCGCGCAAACTCACAATTCCATGAACTGCATCTGGCGTCACGGGCATTAAAGTCCTCGTTTCACGAGGTTCATGAGGTGGGGATTTTGATGAGCGCGCACATGGCGCCAGAGCTGACGGCCGGGCTGATGTCTGTCTCGACGGGAATGCATGCGCTGCGTGCGATTGGAATTGCGACGGGTGCGAGCCTGGGCGTGGTGGGGGCCGCGTTGGGTGGATTGATTGCGATTTTATTCTCGGTGACTGAGGGCTGGCACGCGTTGCACGCGGCGGAGCAACAGCGGACGAGCCAGGAGGGTTTGTTGAATCAACAGTTCGACCTGCGGAAGCGTCTATTGCTGCAAATCCGCGAGCTGGATCGGGGCGGGCAATTGTCGCATGAGGAGGCGCTCCGGATGGGGACGAAGCTCCTACAGTCGCCGGAGGAGGATATGGGGTTGCACATCGCCTCTGTCCAGAAGCGGCTGCGTGAGGTGGTGGGGACAACGGAGCAGGAGGAGGCGATAAACAAGCTGCGGGATCTCCGGGATAAGATGGCGACGGAGACGCTGGATGATTACGCAAAGGAGCGGGCGCAGGCTTTCCAGCTTTTCAATGAGCGGATGGAGCAAATCCTGGCGCTGAAGGCTGCGGCTGGGAACAAGTTGACTGATGACCAGCTAAAGCTGGAGCGGTCGGTGGCCGCGCAGGCGTTGAACGCGCAACTGGAACGGGTCAATGCCAGGGAAACGGAAGGGGAACGGCAAAAGCTGATTCAGCAGACGGCGGAGGTGGATAAGTTCGCGACGGATCAGATGGCCGAATTCGAGCGGAAGCTGACGATCGAAAGCCTGACTTCCGGCCAAAAGAGGGAGGCGCAGGCTAACCATGAATTCGCGGCTCGGATGGGACTGTACGACGACCTTTATTTGGCCGGGTTCATCACGGAACAAAAGCTGGTGGCGTTGCAAGAGGAGGCGAGCATCAAACGGCTTCAGCTAATCCAGAAGGAACACAAGGCGGTGGAGCTGCACGTCAAGACGGTGCAGGAAATGGAGGTGGACGCTGCCCAGGGTTTCGCGCAGGGGTTCTCGCATGCGTTCGTGGACTTTGCCTCGGGCAGCAAATCGGCTGGGGACGCGTTCAAAGAGTTCGCGGTGACGTTCCTGAAATCGGTGGCGGAGATGATTCTGGAGACGGAAATCCTGGCGGTGATAAAATCGATCGCAGGGCTGGCGGCCGGGGGCGTCCGGTTCGCGGCAATGGGCGGGGCGTTTGCGCCGATAATGGCGGCCTCGGGTGTGCCGGGGGTAAGCTCGATTTCGAGCCCGACGTATTTTCCGAAGTTCAACGTGGTCGGCGGCGAGGCCGGGCGGGAAATGCTGACGGTGCTGGCGCAACCGCGCTTCATGGAGGTCGGAGGGATCCAGGCGGTGGTGGGCAACGCGGCGGGGCATCGGCTGGCTATCACGCAGGCGGATGACCTGGCGGGAGGGGGAGCCGGCCGCGGAGCGATTGAGATTCGGGTATCGATGGATCCTGGCCTGCGGGCGGAGATTGTCAGCGATTCGGTGCAGGGCGCGACGGTGCGCGTAACGCAGGAGATGGGCAGGAATTCGCGGCTACGGGAGACGACGAAACAGGCGGTGCGATCGTGAGTGACGTGCTTTATCCCTTGTCGCTGATTGAGCAACTGAAGGTGTCGCGGTTTGACCGGACGATCGGGGATGACTTTGATGACGGCTCGACGTCGACCAGGCGGGGTTGGCCGGCTCAATATTTCAAGCGGCAGTTCGCCCTGCTGCACGCGCCATTGACGCTCCAGGAGTACCGGTACTTGCGGTCGTTCTGGTCGCAGCGATCGGGGCGTTATGATGCGTTCTGGTTCCGGGACAATGTCAATCGGGAGGGCAACGCGAGCGTGCGCTTTGCCGGGCAGTTGGCTCCGGATTTCAAGGGGTCTGCAAGGCGGGTGCAGCTCGGCCTTGAGGAGGTGGGGGCGATCCGGGCGCTGCCGGAGTTTGACGAGGTGACGGTGGCGGCCGGGAGCGCGCCGCTTTTCTGGTGGGATGCGAACCGGGAGTTTTACTACACGCATATGGGGACGGTGTTCCGGGACCTGGCTGTGGCGACTTACGATTCGATGCTGGGCACTTACAGGGGTTATTGGCAGGCGGGGACGAACCTGAACCTGGGGAACGTGCTGGGGCAGTATCAGCATTACGCTTTCACGGGGACGGAATGGGCGAAGACGGCAAGCAATGTGACGGAGTTGACGGGGACGCAGCCGGCGTTCACGGTGTTTTGTATCGCGCGGCATTCGACGGGCGCAGCGGACCAGGTGCTGGCGGCCGTGGGGGCGGCCGGGAGCGCTTCGAGCCTGGGACTGGCACTCAAATCGGACAACACTTACCGGATTTTCTACGGGTCAATCACGGGAAGCAGCGGCTACACGAACTCGCCGGCCAATACCTGGCGGTCGCTGGCCTTGACGACGGCGCTGAGCAGCAACAGCTCGAATATCTATGTCAATGCCTCACTCTACGCGACCATCAACCCTGCTGTGACTAGGTCTTACGGGGCAGGCCCGGCGGCATTGGGCGCGGCGACGGACGCTTCGCTGATAGCCAATCCTGCGAACGCGATGGCGAACGCGAACCTGGCGCATGTGATGATGTTCGCCGGGACTCTCACGCTGGCGCAAGTGAAGGCGCTCCACAATCTGCTGGGGTATCAATATGGGCTGGCGTTGGTGCCTTGACGCATGAACACGCTGAGCGCGCCAATCATCGCCCAGAAGGATGCCGCCCAAGCGGGATGGTGCGAGATGTTTGATTTCTATCTGAAGACGGTGATTACCACGCCGTGGGGCGCTATTCCTTTCATCCGTTTAACGGACCTGCCTGGGGGCTTCCTTTTTTTCACGCCTAAAATTGCGCCGGAGGTGGCGCCCTACGTCGGGGTGGCTTGGCAATACCCTTACTGGCCGATCAAGCGGGCGCTGATCAAGGGGGATGCGAAGTTCACTGCGGATAAGATGCAATTGATAGCCTCGAACGTGACGACGGAGTTCGCGGGGTTCATTGCGGCCATCGATTGGTACGATACACCGGTCATCATTCGGAAGGTTTCCACGACAATCGCCAGTCCCACGGCTGACGATTGCGTGGTGATATGGTCGGGCCTGGTGGACGCGGTGAAGATCCGGGACAAAACGGTGACGCTGGAGTGTTCGAGCGACCTGGCGGCATTGCAGGTGAGCGCGCCACGGGAGAACATGCACACGAATTGCAGGTTCTCCTGGGCGGATGACCAATGCACGCGGATCCGGTTCCTGCAGGCGAACTACAAGACGGGGACGGTGGGGAGCAGCTCGACTGTGTCGCTGGTGAATAGCAGCGACTTTTCAGAGGATGCGGCGAGTTCGAGCGCAATCGGGACTGACCAGGTGAACGCTCTGGCGGATGCGGCAATCACGGCGAGCTCGGAGGGGGCATCCTATGTGAACCAAGCGGTGACGGTGGTGATCTATAGCCACAATAATAAGATTCACCTAAGCAATCACGGCCTGACGTTGAACGATGCGATTACGTTCGGTGGGACGACGGTGCCATCGCCGCTGGTGGCCGGCACCACTTACTATATAGCGAAGGTGCTGGACACGGATGATTTTCAGGTGTCGGCGTCGCCGAATGGAGCGCCGATCTTTTTGTCGTCGACGGGGACGGCGGTGACGATTTCGACGGTGCAGAGCTACGCGGCCTCTGGGGTGAAGACGGGCAACAACGGATATTGGAAGCTGGGGACGGCCGGAGATTGGGGGACGCAAACGAATGGGTTCTGGCAAATCCCAGACGCGCAGGCGGGGCTGGCGAATGCGGCCCTGAAGCCATACATCCAGTTTGATTTCGGCTCGGCAAAGACGCTCAAGACATGGCTGCTGCAGAGTGTGGCAAATTTGCGGCAGGAGGAGCTGGTCAGGCTGGTGGCGCTGTTCTCTTCGCCGGATGCCTCGACCTGGAAGCATGAGACGTATTTCGAGCTGCCACCGGTGGGGGGCGTCTCTTATATGCTAAACCTGCCAACGGCCAGCAGTGCGAGGTATTGGAGGATTTGCATCCGATCGCGCTGGGCGGAGGCGTTGTTCTTCGCTTTGCTGGGAAAGGTGTCGGCTTACACGGAAGGGGTGAATTATTGGGCATGGGGCCGAATCACTTTCGCTTCGAACACAACGACGGCCGCGCTGCAATCGGTGAGCCGCCGGGTCCTGGAGAGTTACAACGGGAAGATTGTGCCGATGACACTGCCGGTGGCACCGGTGAACGGGGATACGTTCACGATCGAGCGCGGGTGTCCGAGGACGTTCAATGCATGTTGCGCCAGGCAGAATTGGGAAAATTTCGGCGGGTTCCTGGACCTGCCTTACCAGCAGGTGATCCGGTGAGAGCGACGGACGAAGTTTACTGTGGCCTCCCGTGGAAAGCGGGCGGCCGGAGCCGGGCTGGACTGGATTGCGCGGGGCTCGCCTGGTTGTGGCTGCGGGAGCAGGCTGGGCTGCCAAGCCTGCCGATTCCTCAATCCGATGCGCAAGCCTGTGGGAAGGTTGGGGTGGACCCGTTCGATCCGGCGCGGCTGGTTCGGGGTGATATCGTGTTTCTTTCTGCCAGCGAGGGTCGCCGGCGTCATGTGATGGTCTATCTGGGGTGGAACCAATACCTGAATATCCTCGGCGGGTGCGAATCGCGAATTGAGAATGGGCTCACGCTCATGCGGCGGCTCAAATTCGAGCCTTACGGGCAGTTACCGCCAAAGGATGCCGAGAGAGTATGCGCGGCGCTCGCGGACCCAGTGTTAGGCGATCCTGTTGATGTGGTGCTTATCGTGCTGGCCCTGCTGGCGATGGGGTTGAGCTACGCGTTGCAACCGAGCCTGGCGGGCTTCAAGAATAGGAACGGGCGATACAGCCAGGATCAACTGGTAACGCAGAAGAATCCGGAAATACCCTTGCCGGACCTGTTGGGCTCAGTGGTAGTGGCTGGCAATTCGGTTTATCAGCAACTGCCGGATAGGGGGGCGACTGCGACGGCGTCGGCTCAGAAATTGAACCAGGTGATTGTGCTTTGCTCCAGTCCGGCCGAACTTATCGATTACAAGCTCGGGCTGCAGATTAAGGGGATGTCGTGGGAGGACAAATTCTGGAAGGATGGGAGCAGCTTCGACGGCATTTACATCAACCCGGACCAAACGAAGGATGACGCCGTGAGCGGCAATATCCTCGATGATACGGCCGTCCCTTCGATTAGCCTTTACGACGGCGCGCATGCGATTTCGGTGCCGGTGGATATTCGAGCGCAGTACGATCGGACATTCCCGGTCTATGGGTTCTCGGGATGCTCTTACTTGGTGTTCCGGATGATGGATTCAACGAAGTTTTCGGCATTCAATGTGACGTGCCGGACCAAGGGACGGCGATGTCGGACGTTCGACACGAGCGGGTTCGTTCGGGCGACGGCGACCGCAGAGTCTCTGGCCGGCGCTGATGGGGCGAAGGTGCGGTTCAAGTTGGCGCATGATGATATTGAGGCAGTCTCCAGCCTGACAGTTGGTGTGACTGCATACAGCCAGATTAGCTCAGCCGCCCAGACGGGGAACGTTTATCAGTTGAACAAAACGAAGGGGTTCGTTGAGTTCATCACCGCGCCGGCGAATGCGTCGACAATTACCATCACCTATACCTATTTCGTCCGTGCTTGGACTCGGAATCCTGGGAGCCATGCGGTTTATTTGTTGACGGAGCCGAGCCGGGGCAAGGGGTTCGATGAGTCGAGGCTTGATTGGGCATCAGCCGTCGATCTGCGCGACTATTGCGACGCGTCCATTACATTCAACAGCACGAACGGTTTCACGACTGGTCCGCGTTACGTGTGTAACTATGCCCTGGACGATCGCAAGCCCATCCAGGACCACCTCCGGGCGATTCTCGACTCGTGCAATGCGCTGTGCTTCTTTTCCGGCGGAAAGTTCGTGTTCAAGGCCCGGACGGGGACTGAGAGCAGCGTTTTCTCCTTCTCCCCATCGAACATCCTGCTGGACCAGAATGAGCAGGGCCAAGAATCCAGTTTTGAAGCGACCTTGGTCGACCGGACCAGCAAGCTGAACAGGGTGAAGCTGCTTTATCATTCTGACCAGGCTCTCCAGGCGGAGACTGAGGTAATCGTCGACGATGAGGACAATCAGAGGGCGCGCGCGCCAAGGGTGGGCAATAATGGCATCGTGGATGACAATCTGAAGTTCCCGTCCGTCACTACCCAGGACCAGGCTGAACGGCTCGGCTATATGCTGGTCCAGGAGCAGGTCAGCTCAAATTGGCAGTATAAGTGGACAACCAACATCCGGGGGCTGGCACTGCAGCCGGGTGATATCGTCGACGTCACTCACCCAAGCCTTTTTCCAGTAGGGGCCAGGGTCCTCCGAATCGAGACCCTGGAATATGACGAGAGCGACCACCTCCAAATTACGGCATCCGAATACGTCCCCAGCGCCTACATTTGAGCGTTTGCATCTCTAATTCTACCCGCCTGCAAGGGGCCTGCATTTCTCTAAATTGGCCATCTTTTCTGTCCCGATGTCTCGATTGGCCATGTTTTTGTGGTTTTTACAC
>Ga0137463_1000548_pt1 | contig 12706 bp, 6 predicted proteins | sample EasRivERMGT800_2_FD_102333 | JGI IMG/M metagenome (GOLD analysis project Ga0137463, IMG submission 102333) | Soil microbial communities from meander-bound floodplain in the East River, Colorado, USA - East River MetaG ERMGT800_2 | ecosystem: Environmental > Terrestrial > Soil > Floodplain ...
ATATTCATCGGGAGACGACATAGCGGCAAACCACATCTGCCAGTCTAAGCGTAACTGATAGGGAGCTATTTGTGGCGGACGCTTGTCAAGAGAGACAGGCAGGCCTTTATAGATATAAGGTTTCCAGTTCGCTTTGTCACTGGAGTCCTCGTCCATAGTTCCTTCGAATACCACATTCAAACGTTCCTGTCCTACAGTTCCGAATGCACCATAGGTATTTACAAGATCCAGCGGGTCGAAAGATGTGTTCATGATTTGCCCTGGAGACAGCATATTGGCCAGAGGCTGGAAACTAAGGAATCCGATAACAATCGTTACGACCCAGGCAGTAGTTATCATGGGTTTGGAAGCTTCGGCGCGATCAGCAGCGGCTTCCGCCTTTTGAACGAGCCGCCGGGGAAGAAGCCTCGACCAGAATCCATCATCGAAGCAGGCTAACGCAGGAATGATAGTCAGCCAATTTAAAAACGAGAGGTTGCCGCTAAGAATGAGGCTGATCTGGAATAATACGATTACCAATCCTGCAATGTGGCGAGCAACTCTTGGCCAGAATACGAACCATGGTGCTGCGAGCTCGGCCAGCCAATTGAACCAGACTCCAATTTTCAAAAATGTACGCGGTAGAAAATGGAACCATCGGCTCAGGGGACCAGGAATGGGCTGTGTTTCGAAATGGTAGTAGAGAGCTGTTCCATTACGCCATATTTCATCCCCCCGGATCTTGATCAATCCGGAACCGAGCATAAGGCGGAAGATCAGCCAACGAAACAAAACGATGATTGGCATGGGTGTCTCCCGCCTGGGAAATGGACGCATATCAATCAGTGGACAAAGAAAGATAGCGAGAAACCCTGTCTCACTGAGCTGGATCTCCCAGCCATATCCATACCATTCTTGTCCTACATGAACAAAAGACATGTAAAGAAACCAGAGAACAGCAAGCAGGGGTGCATTCGCAAAGCCCGCTACTACTACACAGGAAAGCAGGAGTCCGATCCAGGCGACAGTTAAAAGAGCTGTATCAGAATGCCATATCCAAAAGAGTGAAGGCAATCGTACGAAGCCAGCCCGATCTGAACCAAGTGCGGCGCTCACATTCTTTAAGTAGATTCCGAGAGGAGTCAGGCCATGAGAGCCGATCAAAGGAATGATTTGATTAATTGCCACGAGAAAGGCTATAGCATATATTACTCCCAGCAGGCGAAGGATCATGAACCGGGTGAGCCAGTAGGTTGGACGAGTACCTGGCTCACGAGGAAGTTCTTCGAATTCATTATGCGCTTCGTAACTCACTTCATTTGTTTTTCGCTGATCGAAGAAAGTATTATGTCGCAGCAAGCAGAATGCCTGAATGGCTCAAAAAATTAATTAAGCCTTAAGTGAATTTAATAAATAACTGTAGCCTTTTTATGAAAAACATCCCTCAATGCTTTTTTAGCTGCATGGTATCCACACATTCCATGAACACCTCCACCGGGAGGTGTGGAAGAGGAACAGATATAAATACCCTTTGCAGAAGTTTTGTAAGGTGATAACCGTAATGCCGGGCGAGTAAATAATTGTCCCAGATCCATTATTCCGCCAGTAATATCTCCTCCAACATAATTAGGATTGTACACTTCCATTTCCGCGGTATTCATGATATGCCTGCCTGCTATTCGGTCTCTGAAACCAGGAGCAAATCGTTCCACTTGTTTTTCAATTTGCTCAGTCATGTTTACCTCTGAGCCATTCGGTACGTGGCAATAAGCCCAGGCAGTATGCTTTCCTTCCGGTGCCCGTGACGCGTCAAACAAACTTTGTTGTGCTAACAATACAAATGGTTTTTCAGGATGTTTTCCTTCTGACGTCAATTGTTCGGATGCTGCAATTTCTTCCAAAGTATTTCCTAAATGCACTGTTCCAGCCTCTCTGCAGGCAGTTGCCGTAAAAGGTATAGGTCCATCTAAAGCCCAGTCAATTTTAAATACACCCATTCCATACCGGTACCGTTTCAATTGCCATGTATATACCGATGAGAATTTATATCCTGCTATTTGCAGTAATTGCCAGGGAGTAACATCAAACAATATAGCATGGGAAGAAGGCAACTGGTTTAGCGAACGAACATAAAAGTTAGTTTCTATGGTACCACCTAATGAAACAAAATAAGAAGCCAGGGCATTGGCAATGGCGTTTGACCCTCCCTTTGGTATAGGCCATCCTCCTAAATGCCCGGCAATCATTAATACCAATCCCGTAGCTGAAGTAGTAGCATTCGACAAAGGTTGTATGGAATGAGCTGCCATCCCCGCCCATAGTCCTTTTGCTTCTTTCGAACGAAAGCGTTTAGCTAAATACGCCGCAGATGTAAGTGCCTTTAAACCAAAACGAGCCATATCAATGGGATGTTTTGGAAAGTGCAGGGGTCCTAGTACGTCTGCCACTATTCGGGGCCAGTCTTTTACTAATGGTTTCATGAGCTTTAGGTAAGACTGTTCATCTTCATTTAATGCTTGTGCGGTTTGTTCCAGTGACCTGTACAAAGCAGCAGCCCTGCCATCATCAAAAGGATGGGCTGCAGCAATAGTTGGATAGATAAATTCTAATCCATGCTGTTCCAGGGGAAGGGTTTTAAAAAATGGAGAGCCAACTGCCAATGGATGTATGGCAGAACATACATCATGAACAAAATGGGGTAAGGTAAGTTCTGCGGATCGCATCCCTCCGCCAATTACGCTTTTTGCTTCTATCAATAACACAGAAATCCCTGCCTGCTGCATAGTGATAGCAGCTGCCAAACCATTCGGCCCTGAACCGATTACAACTGCATCATAATCTCTTTTGCTTACACTCATTCTTTTGGAAAGGCTTGATTGAAAATTTGAAGTGCTATCCAGTACAAATCATTTTTCAAACTGCTACTATTCTATTCTATGTATTGAAAAATTTTATTACCGATAGACGTAAATCCTTTCAATTATTTATCAAACTGTTCATCCGGACGAATTTTTTCCGCCTCATCTTTATTGAAACGCCGCCATAGGTTATACGGTGAGTATTTACATATCTTATAATGCTCCCGTGCCTGGTTATAATATTCTTCTTTTAACGCTAACCAATTTTGTGTTGGGATACATCGGGTTTCACTTGTTTCAGTATTATATGCTACCCCGGTAATAGCTTTAGCCTGTAGTTTAAATAAAGATGCAGGAAAATCCAGATCTCCTTCTATCTCCCAAAGATGGGCGGCGGAATCATAACCTCCAGTCAGTATCCATTTACCGTCAGGACTAAAAACAGCACTGGTGACAGCCGCTTCATGTTTTTTAGCCAGCCCGATTTCTTTCAATGTAGCTGTATACCAAATATGAGCAGCCTTATCCCAACCGGCTGTGAGTATCCATTTTCCATCAGGACTGAAAACGGCGCTATTTAAGCCAGCATCATGTTTCATTTCGGGACCTGCTTGTTTTCCTGTAACTACGTCCCAAATACGAGCAGTATTATCCCAGCTTGCAGTCAATATCCATTTTCCATCAGGACTGAATACTGCATCGTGTACCATATCTTCATGCTTGAAAACAGCTAACTGCTTCCCGGATATTGCATCTAGCAGATAGGCAGAACTATCGCTTGCTACCAGTATACTTTTTCCATCCGGACTAAAAGTAGCCCTGGTAACAGTGGCGTTATGTTCAAAAGAAGTAATTTTTTTGCCGGTACCAGCATCCCAAAGCCAGGCATAATGATCAGAACCCGCTGTAAGTATCCATTTACCATCAGGGCTAAAAACAGCACTGGTTACTGCACCTTTATATTTCATTGGAGAGCCAATTTGCTTTTTAGTAACTACATCCCAAAGACGGGCAGTCTTATCTCTACTTGCTGTCAAAATCCATTTTCCATCCGGACTAAAAACAGCACTATAAACAACATCCTCATGCATAAAAGAACCTATTTGTTTTTTTGAAGCTGCATCCCAAATATGAGCAGCTGAATCATACCCTGATGTAAGTATCCATTTTCCATCTGGACTAAAAACGGCACCGGTAACAATACTTTTTTGTTTAAAAGAAATTATTTTACTTGGTATTGTTGCCATATACCAAAGACGAACGTTCTTATCACCGCCAGCCGTTAGAATCCAATTTCCATCCGGACTAAAAGCAACACTATAAACCTGGCCATCATGTTTCATAGCCGGGCCAATTTGTTTTTTGGTAACTACATCCCAAAGACGGGCAGTTTTATCCTTGCCTGCTGTCAATATCCATTTTTCATCAGGACTAAAAACAGCATCAGTAACAGCAGCTTCATGTTTTAGAGAATCTGTTTGCTTTCCATTAATAGAATTCCAAAGACGAGCGGTTGAATCATGAGCCGATGTAAGTATCCATTTTCCGTCTTGACTAAAAACAGCACTGGTAACAGGAGCTTTATGATTTAAAGAAACTATTAGTTTGCCGGTAGCAGCGTCCCAGAGCCGGGCAGTAAAATCATTTCCCGAAGTCAGTATCCGTTTTTCATCAGGACTGAAAACAGCACTGGTGACAGCAGCAGCATGTTCGAAAGATCTGATTTGCTTTGTTGTAGCTACATCCCAAAGCCGGGCATAATTGTCAGCACACGCAGTAAGTATAGATTTTCCGTCCCTGCTGAAAACAGCACTGGTAACGGCATCTTCATGCTTAAAAGAATTAATCTCTTTTCCTGTGCCTATATCCCAAATCCCGGCGGTCTTATCATTACTTGCGGTCAATATCCATTTACTATCAGGACTAAAAACAGCACTGTTAACAGGCCATTCATGTTTCATATCATCACCAATTTGTTTTCCGGTAGCTGCATCCCAAACCCGGGCAATCTTATCATTACCTGCAGTAACTATCCATTTACCATCAGGGCTAAAAACAGCACTGTTGACTATATCACCATGAATAAAAATATTTTTTAAGCAAGTTTGCGGTAAATAGGGTTCTTCATCAATTAATATGTCTTGAATTAGTTCCTTATCATTAGTTCTATCTGCAGCTTCCGCTATTAAATGAAAAGCGTCTAAAAAATTGTTTTCGGCTCTTGCAGTTTGGCCGTTTTTCCAATAGTTCAATGCAAGCTGTTCTTTGGTTTTAATATTATTTTGATAAATCAAAAAGGCAAACCTGGAAATTATTATAATCACCAATATTGCTGCAGCAAAAAGGAGTGCCAGGTTTCGATTTTTCTTTTTCCGTTGTTTTTTTTCTTCTTGTTCACTTTGTTTTAAATATTGAATACTATTTTGATAATAAGGACTATAATGTTGAGCCCATGCTTCATCCGGACGAAACGAATAATACCATTGTAAAACCTGGTGTAATTCATTTCCAATCAGCAAATTCTTTTTATTTTCCTGATAGAGCTTAGCCGACTCAATTAACCGCAGGAATATTTTTCCTGACTCGGCTTCTTCATCTACCCATGCATTTAAAGTACTCCATTGGCGGATAAGGCTTTCATGGGAAATGTCTATGAGATAATCATCTTTACCTTCTACATTATTAATAATAAGAAAAGACTTCTTGCCTTCAATAAAACGGTTGATGATGGAAAGTAAAGTTTCACTATCAGCACCGGTAATCAATTTTAATTCACTTAAGCGGGCGGGCCTCCGTATTTTACGTCCATTTTCATCAATACTGGTGAGCGCCTGAAACATTTTTTTTGTAAGACGCAACTCAGTTTCTGACATTCCCTTTAAAGCTTCATCAGCATGGTTTGAGAGTGCCTTTTCTATGCCACCGATAGCATCGTAATCCTCAAGATCTAATTCGCCATCCGGATGCGTATTCTTATTACGGTCCCATATTCTCATAAGGGCATGTTGTAATAATGGTAACTCATCCTTCACCACCTGGGCATCATTCAATAACCTGGTTGTTAAAGCGGAGTTTATAGAGCCTTTATGCAATCGTACAGGTCCTTCAATTGTATTTCTTAATTGTACACGGTTCAGGCGGGGAACTATATACTGACTTTGGTTCATTGCCTCTGGTAATCCATAAAATTGAGCACAGTCCCCAATAAAATCCGACCGCATCGTAATTACAACATAAATAGGTAAATTTTTTTGTGCTGAAAGATCCAGCAAAACGTTGACAAAATCTATTGCTTCATTTTTCTTCTCAAATTCTTTTTGATTTAAAAAAAAACGAAAAAGTTCTTCGAACTGGTCTACCAGTAAAAAAAAATTAGTATTCGTCTCCCATAAAGGGTTTAAAATATTCAGTATGGCATCAACACCTTCTTTATTAATTTTTTCTTCTAAAGTTGTGGTTGTTAAATTATCATTTATATGGTTCAATTGACTGAGTACTCCATCTGACAAGTTATATAAAGGGGTTTGTCCTGGTTTCATTGTAGCGATCACCCAACGGTCGCGGTCATTTACCAGGTATCCGGCTTTAAGGCGGGGAATAAGTCCTGCCTTTATAAGGGATGACTTACCACTTCCTGAGCCACCTGTTACTGCAACAAAATGATACAGGTGCAAGCGTTGCAATAATTCCAGAGTTTGCTCCTGCCTGCCAAAAAATAACAGGCTCTCATTACTCTCAAAAGGGCGAAGTCCCACAAAAGGATTATTGAAACTCATGCTACAGCTTTAATGCCTTTTAGTAAGTATTCCAAAGTATCAGCGTCTAATTGCTCGGTATCACTATTGTCTACTATATTTACTTTGAAAAAACGTTGTTTAAGTGATTGATCATCCGGATCTTTATGAGGAGGTAACATGCAAACAAAAAATTCATCTATCGGGTAATCATTGATTACAATTAATTGCCTGGCTGCTTTCATTCTTTCTGAAACCCAATCCCCCGTTACTTTTCCATAAAGGAATACCAGTGTCCTTACCTGGCTTATTCTATCCTCCAGGTTCTTAATATTTTTTTTGGGATTATCCTCCTGGGGATTGATAAAAGGTTGTATTTGGTTTTCCAACAGGCTTTTACTCAATTCCAATGCATAAAGCTGATCATTATAATGCGTATCCAGCAATACGGCAACTTTTCCACCCGGTGGCAGTAAGAGTTGTTGCTTTTTTAATTGTTCTGCGAACTCCTTTATTTGGCGTGTAAGTGTGCTTTTTGGACCACGGATATATTCAATTTTCTTTGAGGATTGTTTTTCGGTTTCCAACCCTTGTATAAAAGTTTTGTATTGTTCTTCTTTTATTGCTTCAAAATTCATTTCTTCCGGAACCCATATTAATTGTGGTTTGACGGACTGTAAACTTAGCTCGGCTTGTTTTTGTGGATACCACATCGTTTCCATTCCTTCAATCTTTGTTCCTTCAGACTGGTCCAATAAATGCACAGACAGGTCTGCCAACTGTAATTCTTTTTTAACAGTTTCTTCATGCTTATTTTCTTCAAATGGCGGAGGAATATCACAAACAATTTTAAAACCTTGTTTTTCCAAATCTGTAATGGTTCGCTCTTTTACGGGACGCAGGCTATCAGCTACATCACCAAAATAAATGGTAAATTTTTCTTCGGGAAGATCAACAGGATTATCTATTAATTTAACAAGAGAATCCGTAAGGTCCTGCAAGCGGCTCTTGAATTGAGGTGTACCTATATCGAGAGGATGACCTCTATCTTCATCGTCTATAGAATCATGGAAAGGAAAACCACTGGTGCCTTGTAATTCCTGGGGCCATTGTTTATAAGGGATATTATATAATAGCACATTTATAATCCGTGAGCGATCACCTAATTTCAAACCCACAGATTCCTGTTGTGCAGTATAAAACAGATCTAATTCTTTTTTACAGTAATCTGATTTTAAGTATGAGGGGGAATTAAGGCACAACAAGATTAGGGAGTCTTTTATTCCATTAGAAATAGCATCATTGAATATTATGCCTCCGTCAAGCCTTTTATCATCCCACCAGATATTGATATCCTTAGTACCAATCGATTGCCAAAGTGAAACATTCAAAGCTTTATAAAATTGTTCAACCCAACCCTGGTCTAAGAGTTTTTCATTGTCGATATGAGAATAACTAATGAAGATATCATAAGTATAGTTTTTCATATTAGTCATCTTTCGATCTTTTGAAGAATATGATGCAGGACGTGAAACTATTTGAATTTACAAACGTTCCTGCTTTTTTCAAAAATGATGATATGATTCTTAAATTAAGTATCTGGTTGTAATGTATGACACCTGTCATTTGATGAATAGACCACTTATGCATGTTTATAAGAAATCGCCTGGTATGGCATTAGTTGACTTTTAAAACAATGGTTGCTTTTTTAGGATTTGGCCATCTCTTTTGACTATTTAAAAACACATCCCTGAGTTCCGAATCTACAGCTTCGGTCAATTTATGATTAAGCATGTTCAGAGTCCAGAATTTGAAAATTGAATTGGGAGGTAATGAAACCTGGGCAGTTGATGCTAATTGAGCAGTAGTTTTTGCATTTATTTCGGGATTTTTATGGTTGTATAATTTTTTCAAAGTATAAAAGACCCTGTAAACGCCGGTTAAATCCGGGGCATCTAAAACCGGCCTGGCGGGCAATTCCCTGGAATGGTGCCATACGATTACATCAAATGGAAGAACCTCGGGCATAATAACCGGTAGAAAATACTCCGGGCTCCCGGTTTCGTTTAGCTTCATTTCGTAATTCAAAAAAGATATTTGGCTGGAATAACCGACTGGCGTGTTTGATTGATATGAACTTAATGAAGATCTTTTTTTTGAAGGGAATGGATATATGAAGGATGTAGCATTTGGAGTTAATGCAGTTAATTCCTGGAGAGTTGAAAAAATACTTTGCAATTGATTATAATCGTTTATACGTAATTGAAACAACAATTCAGATAAAATATTATTAATTAAATTAACTGTTACACGATTAACCGTGTGAACCTGTGTATTAAAATTATCCAGGTGAACCACAAGGTCTTTCATGATCTTTACAGAATTGGAAGGAATATTCTGTTTATTCGTAATTGCTTTCAGGCTGTCTAAGTATCTTTTGAATTTATTTTCTTCAACAGGATCGGGTTCAAGATCCATCAAGTATTCCTTGTTAAACTTCTTCCGGTCATTTTCTGTTACAGGTGGAAACACAGGATGCTCAGGTATATGGCTTAATTTGACTGCTTTTACATTACCTAGTTCCGGGTTTAGCGCAAGAAATAATTCTATTGCATCCAGGTTGTATGCAATGCCGTCTTGTGTTAGAATCAAAGCAATATATTCCTTTATTGGAACAAGAGTGTCACTTCTTTTTCGATTCGTGTAAGCCGTATATACATCATCCCAAAAGTTACTTTTTCTTTCAGTGAATGGAATAAAATAATATTCCGGGGGATGCACAATTTCAGGTGGTGCTATACTGCCACCGTATTGAAAAGCTTCAATTCGGCTGTAACCATTGTTATCAATTTCAACCGGTGAATTAGTATTAATGCTTACTGCTCTTACACGAACTGCATATCTTTTACCTTCCTGCAAAACATTTCTATACAAATTGGTGTCGAGTAAAAAACTGGTTGAAGGCAATGATGTTTTACGAAAAACATAAGGATTATTGATGGCGTCGGTAATTGTCTGGTTGTCTAATATTTCTCTTATTTCAAAATCATAATTATAAACACCTCGCAGGCCACAGGTGGATTGAGGCGGGGTCCATGAAAAAACAACGGGAGAGACAGGTCTCAGCACAGGAACAGGAGAATTAATATTTAAGTTGTTTACCGGCTGGGTAAATTGAGGAGCCGATCCTGCTGTGTAACAAATGGTAAAGTTGGCACAACCAAATTGAGGAGTCCCACCACTACTATTTAAATCCTGTGCGTAAAAACAAATCCTATAAATTCCTGCAGGCAATTTATAAGTGCCGTTTTCATTAAGATCCTTGGGCGATACACCTCTAAAATCTAATTTCTTCTCTTCAAAATTTTCAAATGCCTTAGCCAGTTCAGCACTGTTTAAAGTATACGGTGCATACATAGTTATAAATGCTCCGAGCGAAGCATCTTTTATCAACTCAATCGTAAATGGCGAGGGAGATATTCGCTCTAAACTACCATAGACCCTTACATTGAAGTAAATCTGCGAATTTTGAAGCACTACATGTATGTTAGAAAAAAATGCCTGATTTAAAAAAGAACTTATGGGAGGAATAGCAGAGGTAATAACCTTAGTATTCTGAGCGTTTGAAACTTGTGTCACCATTAACAACAAAATCCAGCTACTAATAAATATTTTGATATTTTTTTTCATATTCACTTTATAAGATTATTAAAAAGTATAACTATACGAAATGCCACTTGCTAAATTTTTAGTTGCTACGGCATACGGAAAAGTTTTATTGATGGCATTGATAATAGCATTGTTTGGTTGTGTATAGATATAATTGGCAAACAGATTAAAAGCATGACGCTTTGCATGATACCCCGCACTGAAAGAATAAGACATGTTGTTTTGAGCACTGATATTAGAGTATTTGTTTAAATAATAGCCGATGTTGCCTTGCACATTCAGGCTTTTGTTTTTTAATAGTTGTGCAGATGCTCCGAGGGTAACGCCATTAGATGTATTGGAATTTGTATCCTGCCTGTAACGGGAGAATAAATAATTCACAGAAAAGTTTAAAGCTTTATTAATTAAAGACAAGGTATAGCTTACAGAAGCGGATATATTATTACTGTTTGATCGTGCAGCTGTCGCAGGGTTTTTATCTTTTAAATTTTGTAAACTCACATTGCCATTAATAAAATGCAGTTTATTACCTTTTGTAATGTAGTAAGACGGGCTGATATTAAATTGTGATATTCGCTGTTTCAACAAAATGCTGTCGTTTAACCGAAGGGAATCGGGTAATTGAGCATTACCATTTTTCTGCTTTAAATTATAACCCGAATAATTTAGGTTCAGGCTCAAACGCTGGCTGAGTATAGTATTGATATTAATATTTCCTACCCGGGTTCGTAATTCAGAAGAAAGATTTTTATCAAGATTATTATGTTGCTGCGACAGGTTAGTACTTATATTTAATTTTCCTTTTACAACAGAAAGACTGTTATTCAGGTTAATGAGCTCAATGTCATTAAGTAAATAAGGAGTTCCAAGTGATTTAAAACCGGGCTGTACTCTTCTAAAGCTAAGATCAGTATTGAAACTTTTTGTATAAAATGCCAATGATGACTGGCCTGAATACCCGGCTAAAATACCGGCATCAGAAGGTAAAAATTTTCCAATAAATTTTTCTAAGGATTCATTGGATGCATCGATTTTTGTTTTATTTGAAGATAAATCCTGTATTAAACCACTTATAGCCACATCACCTCTCCAGGTTATTTTTTTTAGCATCGTAAGCTTAAAGGAAGTTCCCAGCACTGTATTTTCCTGGGCACGAATAGAATTTTTCACACTATTATTTATGAATGAAGCGGAACTACTATCGTCTTTAGCATGAAAATAGAACAGGTCAATAAACCTGGACGAATTACCAATACCCATCTTAACGCCATATCCTGTACGTGAATACTGTGGCAATCTGAAGTACCCGCTGGCGGTATCTTCGTTCACAGCTTTATTAAGCCTGCCATAAAATGCGGCAAAGCGGAAAAATTCAGGATTTAACTCGAGGCCCACTCCTTTAAAACTTTGCCCGTCAAATGTCAGAGGGGAAAAAGGAATATTGCGATAACCCAAATGCAGCTTTGCCCACTTATAGGTTGGACTGATCCCCATCTGAATGTATGGAGATTCCTTGCTTTTACTGTATTGATTTATCACAAATGAAAATGGCAATTCAACCTTATTTATTTTCGCCATAAAACTACCATACACATTATATGCAGAAGATGGCCTTGTATAAATTACTTCATTAGAACTGTAAAAATTTGCTGATGCCCCTACATTTCCTCTAATGGTAAACGGGCTTTTTTTTTCACTGCTGTTATCCTGGGCTTTTAGTAAATGCCCATAGCACAAACATATAATTCCACAACATATATTTTTAAAATATGACATATACTGTCACTTTTTCTTTTGCTGAACTTGTATCCGAAATTTCATTGCAAAATGTTTTTCTGGTGATCTAAAAACTTTTCTAATCATCCCACGGACCCTGATAAACATAAAAACCCAGCTTGTCATCATGCCATCTCAACCTTTTCAAAAGTTACTATTTAAAACTACCCTGGCCGATACCACAAACTGAGTATCCATCTCAAAACGTTTTGCAATATTTGGCTATCATTTGATTCGCCTCCGTTGCAAAACCATTTTTTTACTGCCATTTGCTCAATGAAGATTCCCTTGTAAACTTTAAAATCCCGGCTGTTCTTGTGTGATTGAAATTGCCCTTTAGAAGACTTTCAGCTTATTCCAAAACCTTAAACTGTCCTGCAATGAAAAAATTTTCCTTTTATTATCACGAACCTTTTGCGCTGCTGTCTATTTGACGTCCTATTCCAATAAAATGGAAACAAAAATTATAAACTATGTGGTTTATGTTCCCTTTGGGACAAATTTCTTTCGTCAAAAATTCAGGCGATAAAAAATGTCATATTGTGTGGGAAACACTGGACAGTGAAGAAGCTACTTATATCCGGCACTTTGAAAAAACAACGGACGCCTTAAGGCTACCATAAATTGGGGATTGAATATTTAATTACAAAAAAATATCTTTGTTTTCTTCGTACACCACCAATACTATTA
>Ga0137463_1000549_pt1 | contig 12670 bp, 12 predicted proteins | sample EasRivERMGT800_2_FD_102333 | JGI IMG/M metagenome (GOLD analysis project Ga0137463, IMG submission 102333) | Soil microbial communities from meander-bound floodplain in the East River, Colorado, USA - East River MetaG ERMGT800_2 | ecosystem: Environmental > Terrestrial > Soil > Floodplain ...
ACGGAGTCTGTATAAATTGATCAGCCTAATTTTGCTATAAACAGGATACCACTACGTGGTTATTAGGCTTAACTTAATGACATTGCCCGAAGGGACGAATGGTGGGTAGATAATTTTAAGAGCCAGATTCAACGTTCCGTAGGAACGTTTGGTGTCTTCTCCGTGTTTCTCTGTGTTCTTCTTTGTGCACTCTGTGGTTTAATTTTTTACTACAGAGACACTGAGTTAGAACAGAGGACACAAAGAACTCATAACTCACAGCCCGTAACTCTAAACTCTCAATTCCTCAGCACCTGCGCAAACATCTTCACCATATCCAAATCTTTCACCCCCGGGCTTATTTCAAATTTGCTATTAATGTCCACTGCAAATAAATCGGGATGATCAAAAGTTTTGATCTTTGCAACATCTAATAACCCAATTCCACCAGCAAGGAAAAAAGGTTTTTCTATCTTGCTATTGGAAAGCGAATTCCAATCAAACTGCACTCCTGTACCGCCCAGCCTTTCTTTTTGTCCTCCCGTGTCGAACAGATAATAATCACAGGCATCGTCATATTTTTTTATGAGCTCAGGAATATCTTTTTCATCTTCATTTACCTGGAATGTTTTGATCACTTCTGTTTTTTCGGACAATTGCCTGCAAAACGCCGGAGTTTCGTCCCCATGCAACTGAACAATGTCCAAATCATATTCTTCCACCGTTTTCATTATTTGATAAATGGTTTCATTGACAAATACACCTACTTTTTTAATATCAAAATCGGCATCCCTGATCTCGTCGCCGGGAATTTTACCTGCTACATACCTTGGCGATTCTTTGTAAAAGTTTAGCCCTGCAAAATCAATATCTATTGCATCCAATTGCTGCAATTGTTTTAATTCTGTTATACCGCAGACCTTAATATTCATTGTTAGTTTCGGCAAAAGTTTATTTTTTGGTTTGCCATTATCACAGTCTTAAGTTCAGCCCCATACTCATCCACTCCTCAGCTTCTCAACAAACTCTTTCACCTTTTGGATATCCTTCACTCCAGGGCTTATTTCAAACTTGCTGTTGATATCGATAGCAAATAATTTTTTGGCGATCGCTTCATTTGTAAATTCCTTTAACCTTTCTTCATCTCCGGGTTCAATACCGCCACTCAGAAAAAATAATTTCTCAAGCGCTGAGTTTTTCAACATACTCCAATCAAATTTTTTTCCCGTACCGCCGTAACCGGCACCCAGCGTATCGAACATGTACATGTCGCAGGCCTCATCATAAGGCTTCGCCATCCAATCTATAGGATCATTCTCCGACAGCCGGAAGGCTTTGATGACTGTGATGTAATTAGCCACCTCTTCGCAATACCTCGGAATTTCATCGCCATGCAGCTGCACCATATCGAGACGGTAATCTTCCACCGTTCTCATCAATTCCTCATAAGGCATATTCACAAACACGCCGACCTTGGCAATTTTTCCCTTGAACCTACGCAGGTACTCAGGCAATATTTTATTCACCATATACCGCGGCGATTTGGGATAAAAAATAAAACCTGCCAGATCAACGCCTATTTCATCAAATGCCTCCAGTTGCGCAGGCAAGGTGACACCGCAAACTTTAATGCGTGCGCGAAATGCCTCCGAAGAGGAACTGTCTGAATGGTTTGCCCGCTTCTGCTCCATTGCTTGGTTTTTATCTCAAAACCCTTCCGCTTTCGGCGGCATGATCCTGAGAGCATTTACAAATTCGGCAAAAGCAATCGCCGGGTCGGCTTCCTTCATAAAAAGTTCACCGATGAGAAATCCTTTGAATCCATTTTCTTTAAACAACATAATATCATCGACCGAATTAATTCCACTCTCAGCAATTTTTATTTTATCGGTCGGAATTTTCTCCGCCATTTTTAAACTATGTTCAATACTTACTTCAAACGTTTTCAGGTTGCGATTGTTTACTCCTATCAATTCTGTTTCATCACAAATACGTTCAAGTTCATTTTCATCATGCAACTCCAGTAAAACTTCCAGGGCCAGACTCTTTGCAAAAGCCGCCAGTCGTTTTACTTTGCCAGGTGTTAAGCAGGCAGCGATTAAAAGAATTATATCAGCCCCGATGGCTTTTGCTTCAATAATCTGGTATTCATCAATAATAAAATCTTTTCGAAGTATGGGTATTTCATTTATTCTTGCTTCAATTAAATCTTCATTGCTTCCACCAAAAAATTTTTCATCCGTTAAGACAGAAAGGCACGATGCGCCACTGTCTGTATAAGCCATTGTTACATCAACTACATTTGCACTGTCGTTTATCATTCCCTTTGATGGTGATCTTCTTTTAAATTCGGCGATAATTCCTGTTCTGTTTTCTTTTTGCAATGATTCTTTCAGTGACAATGTTTTTCTGTTGAAATAAGAACTTTTCTCCAGTTCAGAAATATTCACTTGTGATTTTTTCTTTCCGATCTCCGATCTTTTATATTCTATTATTTGCTGAAGAATATTCATCTGATTCTATTTAACTACAACCATAAACTGAAAACTATTGCAGGGCAATTAACTTCTTTAAAGACCCGTTTGCTCTTCCACTTTCCAAACTTTCCACAGCAGCGTTATATGCTTCATCATAGGTTTTGAAATTACCAGTACAATGCAGGGCCATGGCCGCATTAGCGAGCACAACTGAATTCTGGGCCCAGGTGCCTTCACCTTTTAAAATCTTCATAAATATTTTTGCGGCTTCTTCTACACTATTGCCTCCGTGGATATCTGAAGGTTCCACCATTCTTTTGCCAAGTTGCTCCGGTGTCATGATCTTTTCTCCTTCATTAGTGATGACCTTGGTATCATTGGTTAGCGAAATCTCATCATAACCATCCAGGCTATGAATAATGGTAAATGCACTTTCTGTTTGCTGCAGCAGGTAGTTATAAATTCTTGCCATCTCCAGGCTAAACACTCCTACTAACTGGAATTTAGGAGTCGCGGGATTTACCATCGGGCCAAGCATATTAAAAAAAGTCCGCATCCCGAGATTCTTCCGGATATGCCCCACTGTTTTTAGTGCAGGATGAAACATTGGGGCATGTAAAAAACAAATATTTGCTTCTTCTACTTCTTTCTTCAACCTGTCTTTATCATTTTTAAATTTATATCCCAACTGTTCCATCACATTAGATGCGCCACTGATGGAAGATGCTCCATAGTTTCCATGCTTGGCCACTTTCTGTCCTGTACCGGCCACAATAAAACAACTGAGTGTTGAAATATTAAATGTGTTTTTTCCATCACCGCCGGTGCCAACAATATCAATTGTGTTATGACCATTCAGATCAACAGCCACGCAAAGTTCAAGCAGGGCATCGCGAAAACCCTGTAGCTCTTCAATAGTTATGCTGCGCATCAGGTAAACAGTCATGAAGGCTGTGACTTCATGTTCATTGTAAACTCCTTTGCCAATGTTTACTAAAACTTCTTTAGCAGTAGCTCTGTCAAGAACCTTGTGCTCAAATAATATTTGAAGTATCTTTTTCATATTTTTTATTTGCCATGAAGACACAAAGACACTAAGATTCAATATGCCTTTGTATTACTTCGCGCCTTCGTGTCTTAGTGGCTATTCTCTTAACCAATTTTTTAATATATCCTCTCCTCTTGGCGTTAGTACGCTCTCCGGATGAAACTGCACCCCCTGCACATCAAAACTTTTATGCTGCAAGCCCATGATGTAATTGTTTTCATCTCTTGCTGTGACTTCCAATTCCTTTGGAAAATTTTCATCGCTCACAATCCAACTATGATAACGACCTGCTTCGATTGTTTCAGGCAAACCTTTAAACAATTGACAATTGCCAATTGACAATTGACAATTCGTCGCCACTCCATGATACACCGTCTCCAGGTTCACCAGCTTTCCACCAAACGCTTCCCCAATTGCCTGGTGCCCCAAACAAACGCCCAGTATGGATTTTGAAGAAGCATATTCCTTTATCAATGGCAATAATAATCCAGCTTCAATGGGAATGCCGGGGCCAGGTGACAGAATGATCTTATCATACTCCTTTATTTTTTCCAAAGGGATCTGGTCGTTGCGGTGCACTTCAACTTTCTGGTGCAGGATTTTTTCAACCAGGTGCACCAGGTTGTAAGTAAATGAATCATAATTATCGAAAACTAATATTTTCATAAAACCTCTCCAAATCCCGCATGTGCGGGACTTGCAAACTTTTGTAATTCTGTTGAGATAAAGAACAAATGCTCATCTTTGTTAACCCAGTGTAAGTCTCCCTTTAGCGAGATTTAGAGGGTTTCAGCCATAACAATAGCCTTTTTAAGTGCTCCCAATTTATTATTCACTTCCTGCAATTCATTTTGAGGATTACTGGCTGCCACAATTCCTGCTCCTGCCTGGTAAATCAATGTATTATTCTTACTCAAAAAAGTACGGATCATAATGGCATGATTGCAACTTCCATCAAAACCCATAAAGCCAATGCCCCCGCCATAATAACTTCTTGCAGTGGGTTCATATGCGTCAATTAATTCCATGGCTTTGAATTTTGGTGCCCCGCTCAACGTGCCTGCAGGGAAAGTTTTAGCCAGCAATTCAAATGGATTACAGTTTGCTCTCACCTTGCCCGTCACTTCACTCACCAGGTGAATTACGTGAGAATAATATTGTACCTGCCTGTAATGGGCAACCTGCACGTCATCACATAAGCGGCTTAAATCATTTCTTGCCAGGTCAACCAGCATCACATGCTCAGCATTTTCTTTGGCATCTTTCAACAGTCGTTCTGTTTCCCTTTGATCCACTTCATCGTCACCTGTTCGTTTATATGTTCCTGCAATCGGGTGCAATATTGCTTTCCCATTTTGAATAATTAATTGTGCCTCTGGTGATGAACCCATCAATTTATAATCGCCATAATCAAAAAAGAATAAATAAGGAGAGGGGTTGATATTACGCAAGGCCCGGTACACATTGAATTCATCACCGGTAAAACTTTGCTCAAATCTCCTGCTTAAAACAATTTGAAATACATCTCCGCGATGACAACTCTGAATCCCTTTCTTTACCATCTCCATGTAATCTTTATCCAACATGTTTAATCTTTCTTCTCCTTTCGCTTTAAATGGATAAACCGGAACGTCCTTACTTTTTATCAGGGATTCCACCACGGCAGATTCACTTTCTAATCCATTAATCACATTCTCACAAATAAATAATTCATCTTTGAAATGATTAATAGCGATGACATATTGATAGAGCCTGTAGCGCATAAGAGGAATGACATTCGTTTGTCGTTTATTGTCTATCGACAATTTTATCGTGTCAAAAAATTGAACTGCATCATAAGTTGCATATCCAAATAATCCCTGTGCATATTTTGCTTCTTTCGAGTCGTTTTTATGCAAATCAAAATTTTGCATAAAATCCCAAAGGAGCTGCGGCACTTCGGTTACATTTTTTATGACTACTCTTTCCGGCTTTTGTTTTGGCAACTTAAATTCGATGCTTTTTGTCGAAGTAATTTCAATTCCTCCAATGGCATTGATGCAGATAAATGACCAGCTATTTTCCGCGGCATGGTGGTCGGTACTTTCAAGCAGGATAGTGTCACGAAAACGATCCCGTAATCGCAGATAAATACCAACCGGAGTATAAACATCCGCCAGCAGCTTTTTGCAAATTGTATTAATTTCTGTTTTCTTCATAAACCCTCCTGGATCCTCCCTAACGCTTGCGCTAAAGCTATAGCGGTGGCGCAAGCGTTAGGGGGTTTGTGGTAATAAAAAAACCCCGAAACACTTCGGGGCCCTTGAATATATTATTACAAATACAGTAATGACATTACAAACCCCGTTCAATGTTTGTATGCCACCACCACAGAATATTTATTTGTTGTTTCATTCTACTGCAAATATGTAAATACAAATTCAAACGAGCAAAAAAATTTCTTTCCAATGCTTCTTCTTGCTGTAAATTTTCTGCCTTTTCTGCATCAATGACAATAAAAACATATTTTGTAAAGTATTAAAAATCTGCTTATGCAGGCTTCAGCTATTAATCAGCAGGTTTCACAGCCTTCAATCTTAAGCGGGAAGATATCCCAACGCTTGTTATCACTCGATTTTATGCGTGGCTTTATCATGGTTTTGCTTGCTCTTGAAAGTACGGGTTTATACGAACATCTTTTCAATGCCACAAAAGGCAGCATACTAAATAATTTTTTTCTACAGTTCTTTCATCATCCATGGAATGGTTTGCGTTTCTGGGATCTTATTCAGCCTGGCTTTATGTATATGGCAGGTGTGTCTATGGCCTATTCATTAAATAAACAATGGACAAGTGGTGTTTCATGGAGTCAATCTTTCAAAAAAATACTGAAGCGTTGCTTCTGGCTATTTTTCTGGGGTGTGCTCGATTACGCTGTAAGACCCAAAGGTTTATCATTTGAACTGTGGGATGTTCTTACGCAGTTGTCATTTACAACACTTGTTGCCTTTCTTATTTTTCGCTGGAGCGCCACGGTACAAATTGGAGTGTGCGTTGGCTTGCTATTGTTAACAGAAGCTTTATACCGGTTCACGAACATTCCCGGCTTTAATCAACCCTTTACCGATCAGCACAATTTTGGAAATTATGTCGATACGATTTTAATGAATAAAATAAATCGGGATGGTTGGGTTGCTATCAATTGCATTCCAACAGCGGTACACACTATTGCAGGTGCTTTAACGGGCAAAATATTGCTTAGTAATAAGAAAAATAAATTGAGACCCATGCTGGTATGGGCCGCCATTTGCCTGGCTGTTGGGTTTGGATTGGATTATGCGAATATCACGCCTATTATTAAACGCATTGCAACATCATCTTTTACACTTGCTTCCCTGGGCTGGTGTTTGCCCGGATTGGCTTTTTGTTATTGGTGGATTGATATTTTAAATCATAAAAAATATTTGAAATTCTGGACCATTGTGGGCATGAACTCATTGTTTATTTATTTGTTCTTTGAGATCGTTGGATCCAGATGGTTCAACAATTACATCAGTGCAATTGCAAAAGGATTACTGGAACTTATTCATACTCCGGAAATATTTAGCAGCATCATTGCATCATTGTGCATCTTTGCACTGGAATGGGGTTTGTGTTACTTCCTTTATAAAAAAAAGATATTTTTTAAACTTTAGAACCTGATGTATATACAACGAAAACAAACCGGCAACAAAGGAATATTTTATGTAGAAAATGAGGGCGAAGTGGAGGCGGAAATGACCTACCATATGACTTCTCCCGACAAGATGGTGATTGAACATACTGAAGTAGGTGAAGAATTGCGTGGTCAGAATGTGGGTTATCAATTAGTAAATGCGGCTGTTGAATATGCCCGGAAGCATAACATAAAGATCACCGTTTGGTGTCCTTTTGCAAAAAAAGTTTTTGATAAAAAACCAGACTGGAATGATGTTCTGGATAAATAATTTTATTAAGCAAACTGCATTACTACTATGATGCTTCTGTTGTGCCTTGCCCGTGCGCCGACGCTGAAGCTAAGGCGCAAGCGTCCGCCAAGGCTTTGGCAGGCGCGGTCACACCCTTGTACTTTATAACCATACTCAGCAATTATGAAAAAACTTTTTTTATTTGTCATTTCACTCTTCACAATAATCTTTTCTTCAGCACAGCAACCCGATAAATACATTTTACTAAAACCTGCAAGGGTATTTGATGGAGAAGCCATGCACGAAGGTTGGATAGTGCTTGTAAAGAATAATAAAATTGAACAGGCAGGCAGCATGAATTTTAAATTACCTGCCGGTACGCAAGTTATAGAACTAAAAGGTTACACTCTTTTACCGGGATTGATAGAAGGACACTCACATTTATTTCTCCATCCTTATAATGAAACAAGTTGGGATGACCAGGTATTGAAAGAATCAAGAGCAGAAAGAACAGCGAGAGCGGTTGAACATGCAAAAGCTACTTTGCTGGCGGGATTTACAACAGTTCGTGATCTTGGAACCGAGGGTGCTATGTATGATGATGTGGGTTTAAAGATTGCCATTGAGAAAGGAATAGTTCCCGGCCCAAGAATGATTTGCGCTACAAGAGCTATTGTTGCCAAAGGTGCCTATGGACCAAAATCTCCTTCACCGGATGTAATACTCCCACAAGGTGCTGCTGAAGTTGCAAACATAGGAGAATTAGAAAATGAAGTGAGAACACAAATTTCAAAAGGTGCCGACCTGGTCAAAATTTACGCTGATTACCGCTGGGGAAAAAATGGTGAGGCATTGCCAACTTTCACAGCAGGAGAAATTACAGCAGCTGTTGATATAGCAAAAAGCGGCGAAAGAAAAGTTGCCGTGCATGCGACCACTGCAGAGGGAATGCTGAGAGCCATCAATGCAGGTGTAGCCACGATTGAACACGGCGATAATGGAACTGAAGCCGTTTTTAAACTAATGAAGGAAAAAGGTGTGGCCCTTTGTCCAACACTGGCAGCAGGCGATGCGGTACAACAATATCGCGGATGGAAAAAGGGTATTGACCCTGAGCCTCCGGGTATCACAAATAAGAGAAAAACTTTTCAGCTTGCATTGCAATCAGGAGTTACTATCTGCATGGGCGGAGATGTGGGAGTATTCACGCATGGCGACAATGCAAGAGAAATGGAAATGATGGTTGAATACGGGATGAAACCCCTTGATGTATTGAGGTCGGCAACCTCTGTGAATGCAGATGTGTTCGGTTACAGCGAAAAAATTGGAAGGATCAGGCCGGGATTGTTTGCAGATTTAATTGCTGTAGATGGGGATCCTTCTGTTGATATAAAAAATATCAGGAAGATTAAATTGGTGATGAAAGATGGAATTGTGTACAGGAATTATTAATTATTAATTAATAATTAATAATCAGGCTTCCTAATCCCAAATTCCCAATTCCTACCCTATCATTCCTTTTGTAGTCGGCAAATAATTGCTCATCGGGTCTCTTTTTACAGCCATCCTGATTGCTTTGGCAAATGCTTTAAATATGGCTTCTATTTTATGGTGTTCATTTTCTCCATGGCATTCAATATTCAAATTGCATTTGGCTGCATCAGAAAAAGATTTGAAGAAATGAAAGAACATTTCAGTGGGCATCTCTCCTATTTTTTCCCTTGCAAATTCAGCGTTCCATACAATCCAGTTACGCCCACCAAAGTCAATCAGCACTTTTGCATCGGCTTCATCCATAGGTAAGGCAAAGCCATATCGCTCGATTCCTTTTTTATCAGCTAATGCTTTTGCAAATGATTCACCAAGAGCGATTGCCGTGTCCTCTATCGTATGGTGCTCATCAACCCCGATGAATCGGGGCGGGTTATTCAAATCACCCTTTGCTTGTATTGTCAAATCCATTTTTCCATGTCTTGCAATTTGCTCCAGCATGTGATCAAAAAAACCAAGACCGGTTGAAATATTTGTTTGACAGTTTCCATCCACATTCAATTCAACGTGTATTTGTGTTTCGCTTGTATTTCTATCATGAACAACTTTTCGTAAACCAAGCTTGAGGAAATTGTAAATATCTTCCCAGCTATGTGTTTCCAGTACTACAATTTTTTTTAATTCTTCAACACTATCATTTACTTCTCCGCCACCCAAACCGGGATGATTGTTAAGCCAGATAGCTTTACATCCTAAATTTTTTGCAAGCTGCACGTCTGTAATACGGTCACCAATCACAAATGAATTTTCAATATCATAAGCAGGTGTGTTGAGATATTCTGTAAACATGCCGATACCCGGCTTCCGGTTGGGTGAATGTTCTTCGGGAAAACTTTTATCAATATGCGTAGCATGAAAGCTCACACCTTCATTTTCCAGGCTTTTAATAATATGCTGATGAATGGGCCAGAAACTTTCAGAAGGAAATGATGGAGTACCGAGGCCATCCTGGTTGCTGACCATGATCAATACATAATCAAATTCGTCTGCAATTTTTCCCAGCCATTTAAACACTTCAGGATAGAATTCAAGTTTTTCCCAGGCATCAACCTGGTAACTTGGAGGAACTTCTTTGATAAGAACGCCATCCCGGTCTATGAAGAGAATACGTTTCATGGTTAAATATAAGAATACAGAATACAGAATATAGAATACAGAATATAGAATACAGAATTTAAAACAAGGGAAAAGAAAAAAAAGATGAAAAGAAATTTCTTCTTTTTGAATTAGAAATTGCTGTACGGTAAGCATCCAGCATTTTACTTACTTCATCAGCCATGGCTCTTAGTTGCATGTTTTCACCATAATGCAAATCTCTGGAAAGTATGAGATAATATCTGCACTCCTCTAAAGAACCCTGGGCAATATTTAAAAAATTTGCTTTGTCTTTGGTACTTCTTTTCTTGAACCCTTCAGCAATATTTGCTGCTATTGATATGGCGGCTCGGCGAAATTGTGATGTTAGCGCATATACTTCTTCCCTTGGAAAACTTAAAGTATAAGAATAAATATTTAAAACAAATTGATGGGCTTTTTGCCAAACAATTAAATCTTCAAAGGTTTTAGCTGGTTGCATAGAATAAATATTTAGTGGTTAATTAGTACTCTCCCCCATTCTGTATTCTATATTCTGTATTCTATATTCTGTATTCTATATTCTGTATTCTGTATCCTCTCCTCACTTCCCCTTATAAACAATTTTCCAAATTGTTCCTTTCACTGAATCCGAAATATACAACGACCCATCAGGACCAATGGCTAATCCCATGGGACGATGTTTTGCCTGCGCAGCTCCTTTTATTTCTGCCAATCCTGTAAAGCCATCAGCAAACACTTCATACTTGCCTGAGGGTTTTCCATTTTTGAAAGGCACAAAGGCTACAAAATATCCGGCCTGGTTTTCCGGCGAACGATTCCACGATCCATGAAAACAAATAAAAGCACCATTGCGATAATGTTCCGGAAATTGATTGCCGGTGTAAAACATCAACGCATTGGGTGCCCAATGACCCGGAAATGCCATGATCGGTTGATCAACACCTGCACAGCGACCTTGTTTCTTCCCATCACCACCATATTCCGGATTCAATAATTTTTTGCTTTGGAATTCATCATAATAACAATATGGCCAGCCAAAATTGGAGCCTTTTTTTACCAGCAACATTTCTTCAGCAGGTAATTCGGCGCTTTGTTTTTCATCATAAAGATCAGGATAGAATTCATGTAACTGGTCACGGCCATGCTGCATAGCATATAATTGTTTTTGCTTCCTGTTCCAGTCAAGACCTACTATATTGCGTATACCCGTGCAATAACGCACTCCCTGGGCGTAAGACTGATTTAATTTGTTTACTTTAAATTGCCACACGCCGCCCGCTGTTTCTAAAATAGGGCAAGGATCCTGGCCTGGTGAGCCCTTGGTACGATCCTGCACCTGGCAGGCATTGGAAGGAGCTCCGATGTTTACATAAATGTTCCCGGCATCATCGAGGGCAATGGATTTGGTATTATGTTGCCCGCCGTTAACGAGACCGGTCACGATCTTTTCAGGATTTTTTGGATCGGCGACCTCGTTACTGGAATTGAGTTTGTATCGAAACACTTCACTATTTGAAGACGCATATAAATAACCATCTTTAATGGCAATGCCGGTACCCCCATAATTACCAAAAGTTGAGGTTTCATCCGCCACTCCATCACCATTTTTATCTTTTAATTCTACGATACCCTTACTTCCATTTGCATCGGACATCTTTACATAAATATCCCCGTTGCTATTGACAACAAGATGACGGGCCCTCCCAATGCCCGGTGTTACTTCAATAGCTGTAAAACCGGCCGGTAATTTCAACTGCACATCTCCCGGTACGGCGGGTTTTTCCGATTCTTCTGTGCTATCTTTTTTAGGTTCAGGAGCCGCGAGGCTATCTTTTGTTGAGTTAACTGTATTGGATGCATTGTTACCACAGGCAATGGCCAGGGTAAGCATCATAGAAATTGAAATACTGTAAGAAACAACCTTTTTCATAAATCCTTGTTTGAAATGAGTAATGAGTTCAGTGAATGGCAGCCAGTGCATATAATAGCGTTTTATTTTCTTCAGGTGTTCCTATCGTGATGCGCAAACATCCTTCACATAATTCAACCCTGCTCCTGTCCCGAACTACAATTCCTTTTTCCAGTAATTTTTTGTAGACGGTAACCGGGTCATTCATTTTCACTAATAAAAAATTAGCATCGGTAGGGTAGACTTTTTCTACGAATGATAAATTTACTAAGGCCTCTGCTAAATTCTCTCTTTCTTTCACGATCTCTTTTATCATTTCATTCACTTGTCCTACTTCGTCCAATGCCTGCAGGGCAATTTCCTGTGAGACCTGGTTAATGTTATAAGGTGGTTTGATCTTGTTCATGACAGCAACAATTTCTGCTGCTGCCATCGTAATGCCCACTCGTAACGCAGCAAGTCCCCAGGCCTTGGATAGGGTTTGCATTACAACAAGATTGGGGTATTCATCCAGCTGTGTACTAAAGGATTTTTGTCTTGCAAAATTTATATAGGCCTCATCAATTACTACTAACCCGAAATAATTATTTAAGATGGCTTCAACCTCATCATGATGCAATGAATTTCCCGTAGGATTATTTGGTGAGCAAAGAAAGATCATCTTGGTATGATCATCAATAGC
>Ga0137463_1000550_pt1 | contig 12669 bp, 11 predicted proteins | sample EasRivERMGT800_2_FD_102333 | JGI IMG/M metagenome (GOLD analysis project Ga0137463, IMG submission 102333) | Soil microbial communities from meander-bound floodplain in the East River, Colorado, USA - East River MetaG ERMGT800_2 | ecosystem: Environmental > Terrestrial > Soil > Floodplain ...
CCGGCGACGGCAACACTCTCGCGGTCGGGGCAATGCTCGAAGACAGCGGCCTCACCGGTGTTAGAGCCGGCAGCGTGAACGAAGGGACCTCCGGCAATGCTGCCCTCGACTCCGGCGCCGCATACGTCTACACCCGCAGCGCCGGCACGTGGTCGCAGCAGGCCTTTGTCAAGGCCTCGAACACCGGGGACGGTGACAACTTCGGCAACTCGGTTACCCTCTCCAGCGACGGCAACACGCTCGCGGTCGGGGCGCCGTTCGAAGGCAGCGCCGCTACGGGGATTGGTGGCAATCAGACGGACGACTGTAGTGCTGTGAGTCCCGTCAACTGCGCCATGTTCTCCGGCGCGGCGTACGTCTACACCCGCAGCGCCGGCTCCTGGGCGCAGCAGGCGTTTGTCAAGGCCTCGAACACCGGAGCCGGCGACAACTTCGGCAACTCGGTTACCCTCTCCGGCGACGGCAACACGCTCGCCGTCGGGGCGCCGTTCGAAGCCAGCAGCGGCACAGGCATCGACAGCACGCCGGATGAGTCGGCCGCCGGCGCCGGCGCGGTGTACTTTTACATCCGCAGCGCCGGCACCTGGTCGGAGCGGGCCTTTGTGAAGTCCTCGAACACCGGGGACGGTGACCGGTTCGGCTGGTCGGTCGCCCTGAACGGCGACGGCAACACGCTCGCGGTCGGGGCGCACTTTGAAGACGGCGGCAGCACTGGCATCGCCGGCACGCAGAATGATGATGCAGCCGAGGCCGGCGCGGCTTATCTGTATTAGGATTAGCGGGGTGAGCTGAAGGACCGCGTCCCGGCCCGAAGTCAACGCGAGGGGACTTCCAAGTCGCCCTCGCGCCTCCTTTCGCGGCGCATGGTTGATGTGCCCGCCCTGCGGGGTCGCATGAAGGTAGAATTCCACTTTTCTCGTGGGAGACCCTTCAATGCACTCGATATTCCCCAGGCTGATCCGGCTGCTTCCGCTCGCGGCGCTTGCCGTCGCGCCGGCGGCGTTCGCGCAGGGCGCAAAGAATTTTCCGGACAAACCCGTGCGCGTCGTCGTCGGCTATTCGCCGGGCGGTTTGCCCGACACGATCGCGCGTCTCATCGGGCAGAAGCTCGCCGAGCGCTGGGGCCAGCAGTTCGTCGTGGAGAACAAACCCGGCGCGAACGGCATCCTCGGCGCGGAATACGTCGCGAAAGCGACGCCGGACGGCTATACGCTGCTGATGACGGACAATTCGACCCACGCGATCATTCCATTCCTGTTTACCAAGCTTCCCTACGACGCCGAGAGGGATCTCATTCCCGTCTCGCTCACCGCGCGCGCGCCGCTGTTTCTGGCCGTGCATCCGTCGGTCAAGGCCAATTCCTTTCAGGAGCTGATCGCGCTCGTCAAGGCAGCGCCGGGCAAGTACAGCTACGGTTCCTCGGGCATCGGCAGCACGCATCACCTGTGCATGGAGTTTCTCAAGTCCGCGCTCGGCCTGGAAATGACGCACGTACCGTACAAGGGCACCGGTCAAAGCGTTCCGGCCGTCGTGGGCGGACAGGTGCCCATGGTGTGGTCGGGATATCCGACGCTCGCCGCTCACGCGAAGGACGGGCGCGTGAAGCTGCTCGCGATCAATTCGCTGAGGCGCTCGGCGCTCGCCCCCGACGTGCCGGCGATCGCCGAGACAATTCCCGGATTCGATTTTGCGCCGACGTTCGGCTTGTTCACGCCTAACGGAACGCCGCGGGAGATCATCGTGAAGATCGGGGCCGACGTGGCGCAGGTGGTGAAACTTCCGGATGTCGTCGAGCGCATGAAGAACCTCGGCATCGATGCCCTCGGTGTCTCGGGAGACGACTGGGCCCCGATGCTGAGAGCGGACGCGGAGCGCTACGCGAAGGCCGTCAAGATCTCGGGCGCCAAGGTGGAGTGAAGATCTTGTCCTCAGCCGCCGTCGTGAATTCGGACCGGGCGCGGTTCTCCAAAGAGGTCGCCGCGCTCGACATGAAGCCGCTGTGGGAGCGGGTCATGCGGCTGAAACCCGGCACCGCCGCGGTGCCGGCGATCTGGCGCTGGGAGGAAGTGCGGCCGCTCCTTATGCACGCCTGCGAGGTGATCACGGCAAAGGAAGCGGAGCGTCGCGTGCTGATGCTCGAGAACCCGGCGCTTGCGGGAACGACTTTCATCACGCCCACTCTGTACGCGGGGCTGCAGGCGATCCTGCCGAACGAGATCGCGCCCACGCACCGGCACACGCCGAATGCGCTGCGTTTCGTCATGGAAGGCGAGGGTGCCTACACCGCGATCGACGGCGAGCGCATTGCGATGCGGCCGGGCGACTTCGTGGTGACGCCGGGCTGGACCTGGCACGACCACGGCAACCTGGGAACGAAGGCGGTGGTGTGGCTGGACGGACTCGACATCGCGTTTGCGAACATCATGGGCGCGCATTTCCGAGAGGACTATCCGGAAGAATCCCAGCGCTTGTCCAAGCCCGACGGCGACTCCGCGGCGCGCTACGGCGCCAACCTCCTGCCGGTCGATCGCGTTGCACAAGGCCGTGCCTCCCCGGTCCTGTCCTATCCCTACGAGCGCACACGCGCGGCGCTGGAACAACTGACAAAAGACGGTGAACCCCATCCATCGCACGGCTGGAAGCTGCGCTACGCCAATCCCGCCACCGGCGGCCACGTATTCCCGACCATGGGGGTATTCATGCAGTGGTTACCTCGGGGATTTTCCGGCCGCAAGGTTCAGAGCACCGACGGCACGGTCTTCTGCGTCGTGGAGGGGAAGGGCAGCGTCGACATTGGCGAGGCACAGTTTGCCTTCGCGCCGCGGGACGTGTTCGTCGTGCCTTCGTGGGAGCCTTGCCGGTTCAATACCGTCAGTGATTGCGTGATCTTCAGCTATTCGGACCGCGCCGCGCAGGAGGCGCTCGGCTTCTGGCGGGAAGAGACCTGATTCACATCCTCCACTCGATGTAGGTGTAGATGTAGTTCGAGCCGCCGTTGACGTTGTCGAAGATCTGGGACATGCCGAACATACCCGAGCGGTGGCTGACCCCCAGTCCGAAATAGGTCTCGCGAAATTCCCTCGAACCGAAGAGGTCGCCGAGGCTCACGTCCACGGTCGGATCGAGGTACTGCAGCAGCTTCGAAGTATTGCGGCCGCGCGCCGCCTGGTCCCTCCCTTCCACGAAGGGCACCGCCTGCGCGTAGGAGAAGCCGCCGCCGAAACCGATGCGCGTGCGCACGCGCTCGCTCCAGGGGAATCCCCAGTAGAAGGCCTTCAGGTAGAGATTGACCTGCAGGGAGTCCGGCTGCAGTCCGCGCTCCTCGTGGCGCAGGAGACCGGCGTACCAGGCGATCGTGACGGGCCAGCCGTTCGGAGTTTCTATGAAAGGCCGTCCCACTTCGAAGGAATCGACGCTCGTGCGATCGTCCGTGCTGATCGACCTGCAGCGCAGTTCCATGATTGGCAGCAGGTTGCAGGGGCTGGATCGGCCGTGCAGGATCTTGAAGGTGAGCGGCACGCGGTCGTTATCATCTTTGGCCGGCGTAGGCGTGAATTCGTAAGCGAAGCCGCCGAAGGCGGCGAGCTGAACGCGGTCCTCCACGATGGGGCTGCGGCGGACGCCGCCGGCCCACAGAGTGGCTGAGACGCCGGCCAAAAAATGCCAGCGGTCGGTGAGGTCATAACGGGCGTTCAGGCCGAGGGTTGCGTTTGCGCCTGCGCCCGGTTGGTAGGCGGGACGGTCCACAGCGGCTTCGGAAGCGGCTACGCCGTAGTAGTAGTCGTTGAGCCGGGCGTTGCGGGCGGCAAGCATCAGATACGGGGCGAGCTTCAGCCGGCCGCGTCGCCACGAGGGGCCGGCCCCGAGACGCCATTCGGTTCCGCCGGAGGTGCCGGAGACGTCGCGCAGGACCTCGCCGAATACGGTCCCCCAATCGAAGCGCTGCTCGTAGCTCAATCCGAAATCGGTTTCGGGCGTGCGCACGGACATTCCCGCGAGGCTCGCCGGCAGCCGCTCGGCCGGAAAGCTCTCGAAGCGATGCGAAAGGAACGCAGCCGCGCGCTTGTCGGACCCGAAATCGAACTTGAGCCCCGCGCGGTAGGAATGCAGGTAGACATGCTGCCCTTCGTAGAGGTACAGAGGCAACAGGTCGATGCGCACGCCGCCCCCGCGATAAGGCGACTGCTCGAAGCTCGAAACCACGCCCGCGCCGGAGCTGGAGCGTTCGATGGGCGCGTCGGCGAGGAAATCGCCGGTCGCGATTGCAGGCGGGGCGGTGTTCGCGCCCAGCGCGAAAGCGAAGGCTGCGCTGAGCGGCCGAGCCCAGGCGGCACATCGGTTCCTCAACGTCGCGATAATTTGTCTCTAGCCGATGAGTGTGCGAAAAACGCCGCGGTATTCTAATATGAAAGCCATGTCGAATTTCGGATGTTCGGGGCTGCGCCGGGCGGGTTGCGCGTTGGCCGCTCTCTCGGTGTTCTCAGCGGCGCTCGCGCAGGATTACCCGTCGCGCCCGGTGCGCATCGTGGCTCCCTCCGCTCCGGGCGGCGGCTTCGATCTGGTGGGGCGCGTGCTCGCGCAGAAGCTCGGCGAGCAGACGGGGCAGGCCTTCGTGGTGGAGAACCGCCCCGGCGCAGGCACGCTCGTCGGGACGCAACTCGTCGCCCGCTCCGCTCCCGACGGCTACAACCTCGTCGTCGGGGGGCTTTCCAACATCGCGCTCAACATGGGCCTGTACAAGGAACCCGGCTACGACTCGCTCGCGGATTTCGCGCCCATCGGCCTCGTAGTCAGCCACTCCTACACCCTGGTCGCGCGCAAGGACCTGCCGCTCGCGAGCCTCGCCGAGGTGATCGCGTTCGCGCGCGCGAACCCGGGCAAGCTCAACATCGGCACCAGCGGAATCGGCACCGGGCAGTACATCGGCGCGGCCATCATCGCCGCGCTCACGAACGTCAATATCGTCAAAGTGCCTTACAAAGGCGCGCAGCCCGTGTATCAGGACCTGCTCGCGGGCCGGGTGGATCTCTTCTACGACAACACGACCACCACGAGGCCCTACGTCGAGTCCGGGCAGGTCAAGGCGCTCGCGGTGTCGAGCCGCGAGCGCGCGCCGACCATGCCGCAGCTGCCCACGCTCATCGAAACCGGCGTCGTCGACCTGGAAATGGAGACCTGGTTCGGCCTGTTCGCGCCGGCGCGCACGCCGCGCGCGGTGCTCGAGCGCCTGCGCGCCGAGGTGGACCGCGCGACGCGCTCGCCCGAAGTGAGAGCGCGCCTGGAGATGGGAAGCGGCCGAAGCCTGCGCATGGCGCCCGCCGAGACCGAGGCGTTCGTGCGAACAGAGGTCGCGAAGTGGACGGGGCTGCTCCGAAAAGCGGGCATCGAGCCCGAGTGAGAGCATGCCGGACCTGCAGGACCAGCTTGCGATTTCCGCGCTCATGCAGGCCTGGGCGCTCGCGCGCGACACCGGAGATTGGGCCAAGCTGCGCGCGACCGCGCACCCCGGCGCAGCGATGACCACCACCTGGTTCGACGGGCGATTCGAGGACTTCGTCGAATCCTGCCGGGAATCCTTCAGAAAGGGGTCGCGCTCGCAGCATTTCCTGGGCGGCACCGTCGCGGAGATCAGGGGCGAGCGCGCGATCGCGCAAACGCGCATGTCGATCAACGTGCGCTCGCAGCTCGACGGCGTGGAAGTCGATGCGGTGTGCACCGGCCGCTTCCTCGACCGGGTGGAAAAGCGCGAAGGCGTCTGGCGCATCACCCGGCGCTCGGTGATCTACGAAAAGGACCGTATCGACCCGGTCGATCCCGGCGCGACGATTTCGCTCGATCCGGCGCTGCTCGCGCGCTTTCCGGAAGGCTACCGCCACCTCGCGTATCTGCAGACGCGCAACGGCGCGCGGGTGAATCCGGACCTGCCGACCGCCCGCGGCGAGGCGCTGGAAAAACTGCTAGTCGAGGCGAAAGCCTGGCTCGCGGCGTGAGGAATTTTTCAGATAAGGAGGCTCTGGCTCATGAACGAACTGCAGCGCTATCTGGTGGAGGAAGCCGTCGAGGACTACGAGGAGGGGCGCCTGTCGCGCCGCGAGGCGCTGAAGGCGATCGCAGGCATCGCGGGCGCGGCGCTCGCGGCGCAGATGCTGGAGGCGCGTGCGCAGACGGCGCCGGCCGGCAAGGCCCGCGCGCGCTCGGCGCCCCTGGTCGCGCCCGACGATCCCTCGATCGTCGCGGGAATCGCCGAATTTCCCGGAGAAGGCATCCGGCTCGCCGGCTATCTGGCGCGGCCCGCTGGAACGGGACGCTACCCGATCGTGCTCGTCTGCCACGAGAACCGCGGGCTCACCCGCCACATCGAGGACGTCACGCGGCGCGCGGCGAAAGCGGGTTACGTCGGGCTTGCCGTGGATCTGCTCTCACGCGAGGGCGGGACCGGCAAACACGACTTCGACGCGATTCCCGGGATCCTCGGCAAGGCGGCTCCCGCGCGCCACGTGCAGGATTTCAAGAGCGGCCTCGCGTACGCAGCATCGCAGCCCTCGGCGCGCGGCGACCGCGTGGGCATGGTCGGGTTCTGCTTCGGCGGAGCGGTCACCTGGCGAGTCGCGGCGGGCGTACCCGACCTGCGGGCGGCGGTGCCTTTTTACGGTGTTCCGGTGCAGGAGCCGGAGGTGCCTGGAATCGGCGCTGCGGTGCTCGCCATCTACGGCGGGCTCGACAGCCGCATCAACCAGAACATTCCGGCGATCGAGGCGGCCATGCAGAAGCATGGCAAGACCTTCCGCAAGATCGTGTACCCGAAGGTGGACCACGCTTTCCACAACGATACCGGCGCGCGCTTCGACGCCGCTGCGGCGAAGGCCGCTTGGGGCGAGGCGCTCGCGTGGTTCGCGAAGTACCTCGCATAGTGAAGGCCTCGAGACACGCGTCGATGTGCCCACCGGAGGCGAATGGGATGCTGCCCACGTGGAAACGCCGTCGCCAAACCTCTAGGCCTACGGTGTATAGTTTTTTCACCATGCTCATGTCGAACAAACCGGTGAAGAGGAGAGGGAAAACATGGCAGCGTCGAACGAATGCGAAGGCTTTTCGTGCAATCACCTGTCGTGCGGCCCGGGAGCGACGCGCAATGCAGTCGATTTCGGCCGGCGCGATTTCCTGATCGACGCGCTCGCGGCGACCGCGGGGCTCGGCGGACTCGGCGTTCTCGGCGGCTGCGCGGCGCCCGCCATGCAGGAAACACCCATCGTGCAAAGTAACCCGGCCGACGTGATTCTCACCAACGGCCGGATCGCCACGCTCAATTCGCGAGCGCCGGCGGCGAGCGCGCTCGCGATCCGCGGCGGCAACCTCATTGCCATCGGCTCCGCGGCCGAAATCGAAAGGCTGCGCGGTCCCGACACGCAGGTGATCGATGCGGGTGGGCGCACCGTCATCCCGGGCCTGAACGACGGGCACACTCACTTCATCCGCGGTGGGCTGACTTATACCAACGAAGTGCGCTGGGACGGCGTGCCTTCGCTCGCCGAAGGCCTGCGCCGCGTGCGCGAGCAGGCGCAGCGCACGCCCGCGCCGCACTGGGTGCAGGTGATCGGCGGCTGGACCTGGGCGCAGTTCGCCGAGCAGCGCTACCCGACGCTGGAGGAAATCAACGCCGCGACCGGCGACACGCCTTGCATGATCATGCACCTGTACGACCGCGCCTGGCTCAATCGCGCCGGGATCCGCGCGCTCGGCTGGAACAAGGACACGCCCAATATGTTCGGCGGCGCGATCGAGCGCGACGCATCGGGCAATCCCACGGGCCTGGTGATGTCGACGACCAGCCTCGCGAGCCTGGTCTCGGTGTGGCTGCGCATCCCGAGGCTTTCTCCGGAAGACCAGATCCTCTCGACGCGCCACTTCATGCGCGAGCACAACCGGCTCGGCGTCACGAGCGTGATCGACGCGGGCGGCGGCGGCCAGAACTATCCGGACAACTACGCCGCGATCGCCAAGCTCGCCGCCGACGGGCAGATGACGCTGCGGATCGGCTACACGCTCTTCGCGCAGGCGCCGGGCAAGGAGCTCGACAACTACACGGCCTGGTCCAAGCTCGTGAAGGTCGGCCAGGGCAACGACTACTACCGCATGATCGGGACGGGCGAGTACATTCTCTACGCGGCGGGCGACGTCGCCAACTTCGCCAAGGACTATCCGGTGCCGCCCGCGGGCGTGATGGAGAAGAATCTCTCCGCCGTGGTGAAGTTCATCGTCGGGCAGGGCTGGCCGTTCCGGCAGCACACCACCTTCGACGCCTCGGCGAGCCGCGTGCTCGACGTGCTCGAGCAGGTGAACCGAGAGATACCTCTGAAGAATCTGCGCTGGGGCCTGGACCACTGCGAGACGCTGCGGCCGAAGACGCTCGAGCGGCTCGCGGCCCTGGGCGGCTCGATCGACATCCAGAACCGCATGTCGCTCGACGGCGAGGCGTTCCTGAAGAAATACGGCGCGCAGGCCGCTGCCGACGCGCCGCCCATCGCGCGCATCCGCGAGATGGGGATTCCTCTCGCCTGCGGCACCGACGGCAACCGCGCGACGAGCTACAATCCCTGGATCGGGCTGCACTGGCTCGTGACCGGGAAGACGCTGGGCGGGGCGAAGCTGCAGGGCGACCGGAACCTTCTCGACCGAACCGAGGCGCTGCGCTTGTATACGACCGGCAGCGCGTGGGTCTCGGGCGAGGAGGGCAGGAAGGGCACGCTGGAAGTCGGAAAATTCGCCGACCTCGCGATCCTTTCAGCGGACTACTTCAACGTCCCGGTGGACCGGATCAAGGACCTCTCGTCGCTCTTGACCATGGTCGGGGGAAAGGTCGTGTACGGCGCGGGTCCCTATTCGCGCCTCTCGCCGCCCCTGCCGCCGGTTTCGCAGGACTGGCTGCCGGTGCGGGAATACGGCGAATACTACAAGCGCGGGCTCGAGGACGCGCAGAACCTGGCGCGGGCGTTCGCGCGGCCGCAGTTGATCGCCGAAGGAGGCTGGGGAGAGGCTTGCGGCTGCGGGGTGTTTTGAGCGAGCCCTGCCGCCCCGTTCAATCGACCTTCACTCCCGCTTCGCGCACGGCTTTCGCGTACCTCGCCGATTCGGACTGCAAAAAGGCGCCGAACTCCTCCGGCGTGCCGGGCGCGGGAGACATTCCATGGGTTCTGAATTTTTCCTGCGTATCCGCGTTGCGCAGTCCCTGCACCAACTCGGCATTGAGGCGGGCGATCGCAGAGGGCGGAGTCGCGCCCGGGACGACCATGCCGCTCCAGTTGGTCGCTTCCAGCTCCGGGTATCCGGACTCCCGCATCGTCGGCACATCGGGCAGCACCTCGGCGCGCTCGGCCGAGGTGACCACGATGGCGCGCAGCTTCCCGCTTTTCACGGAGGGCGCGACTTCGGTTGCGTTGCCGTAGATCATCGGTATGTGGCCTCCCGTGGCTGCGACGAGCGCCGGTGCCCCGCCCTGGAACGGCGCGTGCACGATGTCTATTTTCGCGGCGAGCCTGAGCATCTCGCCCATGACGTGATGGGTGGTGCCGGTGCCGGGGGTTCCGTAAGAAATTTCTCCGGGCTTGGCGCGCGCCAGCGCAATCAGTTCCGCGAGCGATTTTGCGGGCACCGAAGGATGAACCGCGATCGCCATGGGCACCGACATCGTCTGGCCCACGGCTTTGAAGTCCTTCAAAGGGTCGAACGGCATTCCGCGCCGCAACGCCGGGTTGATCACGAAGCTCGGAAACACCACCAGCAACGTATGGCCGTCGGCGGGAGACCGCGCCACGAGCTCCGTCCCGATGATCGTGCTGCCGCCCGGGCGATTCTCCACCACCACCGTCTGACCCAGGCCTTTCGCCATGTGCACCGCCAGGACGCGGCTGGTGATGTCGGCGGTGCCGCCCGGCGGAAAGGGCACGACGATGCGCAGCAGTTTGGACGGGAACGTTTGCGCCTGCGCTGCGCCGACCAGCTCCACAGCCGCCGCGATCAAGACGGCGAGGAAGATACGCGCGTTCATTGAATGGCTTCCCGGGCCTGCGTCATGGCTGCGGTACCCCAAGATCTTTAAAGATCTTTCTTGCTAAATGGTCGTTTATTTCGTTGTGGCGTGGAACAGCACTGCGCTTGTTCTGAGAAGGGTTATGCCACCAAGAGTGGTTGCCACCTTCTCGAAGAAGCGAGCAGCCATGAGATGAGAGGTGCCGCAGCAAATCGCGGCGCTTCATACCGCGATCTTGAGCTCTTCATAGTCTTTTCCCGCTGCCTTCCTGGCGTCCGCGCGGTTCATCTCCAGCGCTTCCCCAAGGGTGATTCGAAGGGTTTCGAGTAGCTCGTCGCGCGTGCGCTCTTGACAGTTGACGCCAGGGACTTCTTCGATCCAGCCGATCCACCACTGACCGTCCTGTTTCACTACAGCCGTGTAGGCTGGGTTCATGTTGGTACCTCCAGAGCCAAATTGTACCCGGAGCGAGGTCATCGGTTCATCAATCCAGCTTCGCTCCGCTCTCCTTCACGAGCTTGGCCCATTTGGCGAGGTCGGCGAGCATGAAGAGACGAAATTCCTCGGGCGTTGTGCCGGCGGGCTCCGAGCCGTCGGCCACGATGCGCTCGCGCACGTCGGGCCGGTTGAGGACCTTGACGAACTCGCCGTGCAGTCGCGTGACGATGGGCCTGGGCAGCCCGGCCGGCCCGATCACGCCGTACCAGCCCACGACTTCGAAGCCCGGCAGCACTTCCGCCACGGCGGGCAGATCGGGCAGGGCCGCGAGGCGCTTGGGCGCGGTGACCGCGAGCCCGCGCAGCTTTCCGGCCCGCACCTGGACTTGCGCCGCCTGGATGCCGGCGAAGTTGAAGTGGTATTGCCCGGCGAGCAGGTCCATCAGCGCCGGCCCCGAGCCCTTGTACGGGATGTGCTCGGCCTTCACCCCGGTCATCATCTTGTAGAGCTCGCCCGCGAGATGCCCGCCGGTGCCGATGCCGGCCGAACCGAAGTTGAGTTGCCCCTTGAAGCTCTTCGTCCAGTCCACGAACTCCTTCAGGTTCGTCACCGGCGTCGCCGGGTTCACCACCAGCATCAACCCGGCGGTGGTGAGCTGCGTGATCGGCGTGAAACTGTTCACCGGGTGATACGGCAACTTCGGATTCAGCGCCGCGTTCACCGTGTGCTGGTGATAGGCGAGGAGCAGCGTGTAGCCGTCGGGCGGCGCGTTCGCCGTCAACTCCCCGGCGATCACGCCCGACGCGCTCGCGCGATTGTCCACCACCACCGGCTGCTTGAGCGATTCGGTCAGATGCACGGCGAACGTGCGCGCCAGAATATCGGACGTACCGCCCTGCGCCGCCGCCGTGATGAAGCGGATCGGGCGGGTGGGGTAGTCCTGCGCCGGGGACGGAGTTGCGAGCGCGAGGCCGAGCGGTAGGAGGAGGGCGCTAAGGGCGCGAGAAAGCGAGCGGCGGGATTTCATGGTGCTTTTTCTCGATTGGAGTAAGGACTACGAAGCGGATGTTTTCGCATTAGCGCGGTTACAGCGCCTATGACGGCGGCCACCCCTGTCAAAACGCCTGGCAAGGTTTGGAACCAGTTCTTGAGGTTGGAGTTTTTGTCCATGCAAGCTCCTTACGAATGACGAGGAAAGCGCCAATGCCCGCCGAGGCAGCCTAGAGGTTGAGTCCGGGCCGCGGGTTCCAGCCGGGGCCTGTGAGAATAAAAACGAACAACGAGACCCAAAATACCGTCAGAAGCCGGAACAACCACCACGCGACGAAAACAGCGCCGACGATCGTCACAGCAAGCTTGGCGATCTCAATGCCAATCTGTATCGGGTCCATGCGACCTCCTTGGCACAGCCTTCGATAAGAAGCGCGGTAACGTTCCCAGTAACCGGCGCGCGCCCGCCGGCGCTTGCATGGCACGGCGTTCGCGCGCGTCCAGTGTTGACTGGGCGGTTAGACCTCAGTCGACTTGTCATGTGGTTGGCCCTCGTGGCGGTGTGGGAGTAGTCTGCGCTCGGGGATTATCCGGCGCGCCAGCGGTTGGAGCAGTAGCGGCGACAGATAGATAGGGAAGTAGGAGAAGGCGAAATACAGCCAAGTGAGGTCGGGCAAGGCGCCACCGGTCGCCGCCAGCATCAGCCCCACGTTGCGTTGCGAGGTCATGAATCCGAGCGTAAGGGCGCGCTCCCGGCCCGCGGATGCGAAGAGGAGGGTGGTCAGGCAAAGCACCGCGAAGAACACCACGAAGGCAAGCGCGGCGAGGCCAATGGTGATCATGGGCGTGGCGAGAAAGCGAGCGGCGACGCTTTCCATGATGGCCGCTATGAAAACGAACAGGACGAGAATGTTGAAGCCGTCGATCCTCTCCTTCTGCCGCTCGACAGCAGCGAGGCCGGCGATCCGGCGCACGGTGAAGCCGACAAGAGCGGAGCCCGCGAGGATCGCAAACAACTTGAGCCCGAGCGCGAATGGGGAGAGTGTAAGCGCAGGTCCGATGAAGGCATAGGCAAACAGGGGCGCCGTAAAGGGCAACAGCGCCGTGCTCGCCACCATGGTGCAGAGCACAAGCGTGGCATCCAGCCCCATCAACGCGGCGAATGCAGGAGCCGCCATCAGGGGCGAGGCAATTGCTTGCAGCACGAGGGCGAG
>Ga0137463_1000551_pt1 | contig 12654 bp, 10 predicted proteins | sample EasRivERMGT800_2_FD_102333 | JGI IMG/M metagenome (GOLD analysis project Ga0137463, IMG submission 102333) | Soil microbial communities from meander-bound floodplain in the East River, Colorado, USA - East River MetaG ERMGT800_2 | ecosystem: Environmental > Terrestrial > Soil > Floodplain ...
GCGTCCGCGTCATAGGGTCGCTCGGCGTCGTCCACGAACCAGCGGTGCGCGACGCCCCCGGAGCCCGGGCGCATCTCCACTCGACGCTCCCGGTCGCCGTCGTGCCGCTCCACCACTACCGAGCCGCCGTCGTCGATCTCCGCGAGGTCGGTGAAGTCCGTCGTGAAACGGAATCCGCCCTCGGCCACGAGCTCCACCGAGCAACGGCCGGTCTTGTACAGCAGCTCGGTGCGCTGGCCCTCGCTATGCTCGCTGGAGGTGCTCGAGCTGCTGCGGGGCGAGCCGGCGCGGCAGTCGCTCGAATCCGCTTCGGTGTGACGCAGCGGCTCCGGCGCCACGGCGCGACGTATCGTGCGCAGCGTCTCCTGCGGATCGTCGCTCACCAAGGGCAGTATCCCGCTCGACATCTGGTGCGTGGCGAGGCGTGCAGGGCGCACCGCGGCCAGCGGCAGCACTACCAGGGCGGCGACGAGGGCGGAGGGGAACACCACGCGGCGGCTCAACGCGTCGCGGCGCCGGGCCGGATCGAGCACGTCCAGCAGGCGGTTGCCGAGTTGGGACGGTCGGGCCATCGCGACGCTTGCGAGTCCCGTGACGGCCGCCGCCCGCAGAGTGCGCGCGATCTCGAGCAGATGCCCGGCGTAGTCCGAGGGGGTGGCGCCGGCGGCGAGCACGCGGTCGTCGCAGGCGCGCTCGCGCTCGATCCGCAGCCGCGCCGCGGCGAGCCACACGAGCGGGTGAAACCAGTACACGGCGCAGGCGCACACGGCGACGAGCTGCGTGAGGCAATCGCGCCGCTCGACGTGCGCCAGCTCGTGCGTCAGGACGTCACGGCGGCGCGCCGCGGGCCATTGCTCGGCGTCCGCCGGCAGCAGGACGACGGGACGCCGCGTCCCCCAGGTCATCGGCATCGCGGGTCCGGCCGCGGCGAGCAGCCGCACCGGCGTGCGCAGCCCCAGCCCGGCGGCGATGGACGCCTGGAGCTCGAGCCAGTCCGCCGAACGAATCGGATGGGACCGACGGGCGATCCGCGCCACGCGCCATGCCCCGGCGGCATAGGCGCCGAGCACGAGCAGGAGCCCCCCGATCCAGACCGCGAGCAGCCACCGGGCGGGACTCATCAGGGCCGGACGGGGTGGCGACTCCACGCTCCATGCAGTGGCGATCGCAGCGCGCGTCGCGACGTCAGCTCGGCTTGCGTACGCGGTGACACGTTCGGCTGGTGTGGGGACGACCGCCGCTGCGGCGGGGCGGGCGGGGAGCAGCGGCACGCGCCAAGCCGGTCCGAGCAACCTGGCCGCTGGGAGGACCAGGATGCCGGCGAGCGCGAGCGTCCAGACGAAATGCCGGAGCGCGGCCGCGCGGCGCCAGGCCAGGGTGACGATGCCGGCGGTGCCGAGCACCAGGGTCATCTTGGCCAGTGAGTCGAGGACGAAGTCGCGCATGGTCACCGCCCTTCTTTCTTGGCCTGGGCGATGAGCCCGGCGAGTCGATTCAGCTCGGAGTCGGAGAGTCGCGCCGCGGTCAGATCGAGCAGGGCCGCGACCGCGGCTTCGGTGGAGCCGCCAAAAAACGTACTGACCACCTGGCGCAGCGCCGATTCACGGGCACGCTCGCGCGGCACGGTTGGCGAATAGACGTAGCGCGGCCCGTCTTCGACGTGACGCAAATGACCTTTCCCCTCCAAGACGCGGAGCAGCGCACGGACGGTGGAATAACTGGGGCGGTCCGGCAGCGCGTCATGGACCTCGGCTGCCGTGGCCCGGCCCAGCCGGTAGATCACGTCCATGATCTGGCGCTCGCGCCGCGACAGGTGCGCACGGGCAGGGATGGCCATCGGGGCTCCGAGAGTAAGTGCTAAAATTCTAGCATACTGCTAAAAACTTAGCAACTCCCGTCCCCCTCCGGCGCAGGGTCGGCTTGACCATCTCTTGACGTGGCCACCCCAGCATACGTCTCGATCTCTCACTCTACGGGGGTACGCCATGTTCAAGTCTTCGCTCGTCGTCGCCGCCCTGCTGGCGGCCGGTTGCACCGATCGCGATATCGCGGGGGTCGGCGCGCATCGATTCGGCCAGGAAGCCGAAGCTGGGCCGGGGTCGGACGGCCCGGGCGTCACGGTCATGACCTACAACGTCTATTACGGGACGGACCCGACGCCGCTGCTCACGGCGCCGCTCGATCAGGTCCCCTTCGTGGCTGCGGGGGTGTGGGCCACCGTGCAGCAAACCAACTTCCCGGCGCGGGCGGGAGTGCTGGCGGGGCTGATCGCGAGCCGCCGGCCCCACCTGGTCGGACTGCAGGAGGCGGCCGTCTATCGGCTGCAGCACCCGGGCGATGCCGCCTTCGGCGGTGCGACCCCGGCGACCGTGGTCGTGTACGACTTTCTGACCCTGTTGGTCGATTCGCTCGCGGCACGCGGGCTGCACTACGTCGTCGCCGCGGCGGACTCCACCACCGACGTCGAGCTTCCGGCGTTCACCGGCCTGGACGCGGCAGGAAACCCCACGTTCGATGACGTACGCCTGACTGATCGCGACGCCGTGCTCGCGCGGGCCGACGTGGACATCGCCAACCCGCAGCACGGGAAGTACCAGGCCTATATCCCCGTCAGCTTCGGTCCCGTGCAGACCGGCGTGTTCGAAGGATGGGCGTCGGTGGATGCGACGGTCCGGGGCCGGACGTTCCGGTTCGTCGCGACGCACCTGGAAGCGCAGCTCGCCGTGCCGGTGCAAGTGGGGCAGGCGCAGGAGCTGCTGGCGCTGCTGCAGTCTGAAACCCGGCCCACGATCCTGGTCGGCGACTTCAATTCCGACGTGCTGGGGAATGTCCCTGGGGCGGCGACCCCGTCGTATGGCCTGGTTACCGGAGCGGGGTTCGGGGACAGTTGGTTGCAGCCGCACCAACAGGATCCGGGTCCCACCTGCTGCGAGACGGTGGATCTCCTCAATCCGACGCCGGCGCTCAACCAGCGGATCGATTTCATCTTCACCCGGAATCTGGCCCCGCTCGCCATCCCGCTGCATCGCGATGTCCTGGGCGGCCACCCGGCGGACCGCACGCCCGGAGGCCTGTGGCCCTCCGATCACGCCGGCGTTGTCACGACCTTCTTGCTCCCGCCCATCGGACGGGACGCCGCGGTTGCCGAGTGATCGCGGACCGGGCGCGCAGTGGGCGCCCGCGACCGGAACTGGTGCCGGCGGCCCGCCGGGCTACATTGGCGGGACCGCCGGCCATGGCCTCGATCTTCGAGCAGTTCCGCGAGCTCCTCGCTCCCCGGTTCCGGCTGGATCGCGGGCCGGGAGCCGGTTTCCTCGGATGATCGAGCTCGAGCTGCTCGGCCCGGTTCGCATCAGCGTCAACGGCGCTGCTCCGCCGGCGGAGCTGTTGTGGCGCAAGAACCTCGCCTTACTCATGTACCTGGCGTGCTCCCCCAAACGGAGCCGCACCCGCGACCACCTCATCGGCCTGCTGTGGCCCGACAAGCTCGATGCCGCCTCACGGCGATCCCTGACCGTGGCCCTCTCCACAATCCGGCAGGTCATCGGCGACCACTGCCTGGAAACGATCGCGGACCAAGTCCGGCTCGAGGCCGGCGCCGTGCGGCTCGACACCGATCAGTTCGCGCTACTGGTGGCCGCCGGGGATTGGCGGGCTGCCGCCGCCATGGTCTCCGGAGCGTTCGCAGAGGGGCTGGCCGTGCCGGGCGCGACGGGATTCGAAGAGTGGTTGAGCAGCGAGCGGCGCGTGTGGAGCGGCCGGGCGGTCGATGTGTTGCTCCGCCTCGCGCAGGCGGACTTGGACAGTGGCGCGCAAGGCTCGGCGGTGGGCGTGGCGCGACGCGCCGTGGCGATCGCGCCCTGCGGTGATGCCGCGGTGATGATGCTGATGCGGGCGCTCGCGCTGGACGGGGATCATGCCGCGGCGCTTCAGGAATACGACGAATTCGCGACGCGACTCAGCGCCGAGGTCGGCACCCAGCCGAGTGCCGCCTGCGCCGCGTTGGCCGATCGAGTTCGGCGGACGCCGGGCGTGGCCGGACCGCGGGGACGGGAATCCCCGTTCGCGCGCCGGCGCGCACCACTCGTCGGCCGAGGCTTGGAGCTGGAGCGATTGCTCGAGGGTTGGCGACGCGGACGGGACGCCGGGCAGGCCGTCGCAACATTCCTCGTCGGCGACGCCGGGGTGGGGAAGACGCGGCTCGCCGAAGAGCTCACCGCCCGCATGCGCTTCGAGGGAGCCGCCACGACGGTGATCCGCGCTGTCGAGGGCGACCGCATCACTCCCTGGAGCGGTGTCCTCGGTCTCGCGCGCGGCGGGTTGCTCGAGGCGGGGGGCGTGCCCGGCGCTGCGCCCGGTGCGCTGGCGTGGTTCGCGGAGCGGATTCCCGACTGGGCGGACCGTTTCGCTGCGGCCCGCCGGACGACCGTCGACGTTTCCCCGGTCCAGACCCTGAGCGAGGTGCTGAGCGCCGCACTGGCGGTACAGCCGGTGGCGCTGGTGGTGGACGACGTGGAGCAGCTGGATCGTGATTCGTTGCTGGGACTCGGGGCGGTCCTGCGCGACTTGATCGACCGCCCACTCTATCTCCTCTGCACCTCGACGGACGCCACGGCACGGCCTGAGCTCGATGAGCTGCGCGCCCGCGTCGGTCGCGATGTCCCGGGTGGCATCGTTCGGCTGACGGCGCTGGTCAGCGCCGACATCAAGACGCTGGCGCACTGGGCCGTCCCGGATTACGGCGACGCCGAGCTGGAGCGCCTCACGCGGCGAGTGAGCACCGATTCCGCCGGCTTACCGCTGCTCGTGGTGGAGCTGCTGAGTGCCGTCGCTGCGGGTCTCGATCTCGGCAAAGTCCGGGGCGCCTGGCCGGAGGCCTTCCGGACGCTCGATCAAACCCTGCCGGGCGACCTCCCGGAAGCCGTGGTCGGCGCCATCCGGGTGGGTTTCCGGCGCCTCAGTCCGGCGGCACAGCACCACCTCCAGGCGCTGGCCGTCCTCGAGGGGCCCGTCACCGCCGTGCGGCTCGAGCGCGCTACCGGTCTCGGGACCGCTGCTGTGACCGGCGCGCTCGATGAGCTCGAGTGGAACCGCTGGATCGTCGCCGACGGACGAGGCTATGCGTTCGCCGCCCGCATCGTGCGGGAGGTCGTCAAGCAGGATCTCGTACTGCCGGGACAGCGGCTGCGTATGGTGGAGGCCGCAGGTCCCGCCTGACGGGCGATGTCGCCCGGCTCACCTGGTGTTCGGCCGGTTCTCCCATACCACGTTGATGATGACCCACCGGCCGTTCCATTTGATTTCCTCGAGGTAGTCCACCCACCCGGTGGCGTCGATCTTCACCACGGCCGCGTTCCCAAAGATGTCCAGGATCCTGATGTCTTCGCGCCGTTCCGCCGGAGGGACCGCCGGGTGACGCCCGGTTCCCTGGACCAGCTCGAGGGCCGTCAGGTCGACCAAATGGCTGCGTCCGGCCGAATCGCTATATACGAGTCGCTTGGCCAGATGTGGGTGAAGCGCACGCTCCATGCGCGGCGCGTCGGCGGAATACCAGCCGTCGATGTAGTCGAGGGCGGTCGCCCGGATCCCGGCGCTATCAGAGGCACTTTGTCCGCGCGCGAGCGGCGCGAGTGCGCACGTCAGGCCGAACGCCAGCAGTGTCGCCTTCACGGGTCGTCTCCGAAGATAGTGAGGAGGCAAGGTGCCGCCCCGAGGTCGAGAGAGACAACCTTCACGACACCGGCGTACCCCTTCATGGGACGAAGGCGGACGGAAGCGGGATGAATGGGACGACGGGAGCGTCGCGCGACACCACGCCGTTGTCGGCCGTGACCGCTCAGTCCAGATTGAGCCATGGAATTCGTCCGCGGCCGCACCGCGCGCATCATACTCGTCTGGCTCGGCGTGGGGGTGTTCTTCAGCGCCCAGAATGTGCTGGTGCGCGTGTCGCGCGGCGGGACGTTCGATTGGCAGTGGGATGTCTTTCACGAATTCGTCTACTCATTGACCTGGGCCGCCTGCACTTTTCCCGTGCTCGCGGCGGCCCGCCGCTGGCGGCTCGAGCCCGGAGTCAGCCGCGGTGTCGTGCTGCGCCATCTGGGCGTGATGCTCGGGTTGGCGCCGGCACAGATCACGACGACCTACGTGCTCCATTACGTGATCCTGGCCGCCGCCGGTGTTCCCCCGGCGCCCGGGCTCGGGCCGTGGCTGGCGGGACTCGGGCCGGGGATCGTGTGGGGCACGTTCACAGGCTTCCTCTACTACTGGCTCATTCTGGGCGTACACACCGCGTTCGTCTACCCGAGGATGTACCACGCCGAGCGCACGGCCGCGGCCGAGCTCGCGACGCGGGCCGCCCAGCTCGAAGGCCGCCTCGCTCACGCCCAGCTGGATGCCCTGCGCCTGCAGCTCCAACCGCACTTTCTCTTCAACACGCTCAACGGCATCGCAGCACTCGCCGGCGCGGACCCTGCGCGCGCGCAGCGCATGCTGGCCCGGTTGGGTGATCTCCTGCGGCAGACGCTGGAGGACGACGGCGCGGCCGAAGTATCGATCGAGCGCGAGCTGGCGCTGCTCGCACCCTATCTCGACATCCAACGGATGCGGTTCGGGGACCGGATGCGCTTCCACGAAGCCGTCGCGCCGGAAACGCGGACCGCGCTCGTGCCGGCGTTGATGCTCCAGCCGTTGGTCGAGAACGCCGTGCAGCACGGCGTGAGCCGCCGCCCCGAGGGCGCGACAATCGTGCTGCGCGTCGAGCGATGTGGCGACCGGCTCGGCGTCGAAGTTCAAGACGACGGCCCGGGACCCTCGCCCGGGGCCCCCGCCACCGGCATCGGCCTGGCCAACACCCGGGCCCGGCTGGCGCAGCTGTACCCGGGTGCGCACCGCGTCGAGCTGCGTGCCGTAGCGGCGGGTGGCGCGCTCGTGCGGGTCGACATTCCATTTCGGACCACGCGTTGATGCGCGTCGTCATCGTGGACGACGAGCCGCTCGGGCGGCTCGCCGTGCGGCAGCAGCTCGAGGGGCTCCCCGGGGCCGAGATCGTCGCCGAGTGCGGCGACGGAGCGTCGGCCGTCCAGGCGATCGTGCGGGAGGCGCCCGACGTGGTGTTCCTCGACGTGCAGATGCCCGGACTGTCCGGCTTCGACGTGCTGGAGCGGCTCGGATCGGAAGCCGTGCCGGCGGTGGTGTTCGTGACGGCATACGACCGCTTCGCCCTGCGCGCGTTCGAGGCGCACGCCGTAGACTACCTGCTCAAGCCGATCGACCCCGACCGGTTCGGCGAAGCGTATGCGCGCGCGGCGCTCGCCGTCGAGCGTGAGGGACGCGAGCGGGCGACAGGGCGGCTCGAAGCGCTGCTGGTGCTGCTCGCCAGGCGGCCTCGGGAGACGCCCGCACCGCTCGAGCGCCTCGTGGTCCGGGAGGACGGCCGGCTGCACTTCGTCGCGGTGGCGGCCATCGAGTGGGTGGAAGCCGCGGGTAACTACGTGAAGCTCCACGTGGGAACGGGACAGCACGTGATGCGTCAGACGGTGGAGCGCCTGGCCGCGCGACTGGGGCCGGAGCGGTTCGTCCGCATCCGGCGCTCCGCGCTCGTGAACATCGCGGCGATCCGCACCCTCGAGCCGTACGGCAAAGGGAGTTACGTCGTATTTCTGCGTGACGGCACGAAACTCGTGTCGAGCCGGTACGCCGGCGAGGCGCTGCGCCGGCTGGCCGAGCGCTAATCTCTCAGATGGAGGACGGTGCCATGAAGACACTCATCGCCATCGTGCTCGCGGTTGCATTCCAGGCCCCAGCGGTCGTCGAATACCCGCTGCCGCGCGCGGGAGCGTTTCCCCACGACCCCGCGGTAGGCAAGGATGGCGTCGTCTGGTACACCGACCAGCGCAACAGCTACATCGGGCGGCTCGATCCCTCGACGGGCCAGGTCACCGACTACGCGACGCCGACGCCGGCGTCCGGACCCCACGGGATCGTCGTCGCGCCGGACGGCGCGGTATGGTACACCGGCAATGCGAAGGGTCTGATCGGGCGCGTCGATCCAGCGACCGGAGCCATCAAGGAGTTTCCGATGCCCGCGGCGGCCCGCGACCCGCACACCCCACTGTTCCACGACGGGAAGGTTTGGTTCACGTCGCAGGGCGCCAACCTCTACGGACGGCTCGATCCTGCTAACGGGGAGGTGAAGACCTTCCCGCTCGCGACTCCGGACGCCCGGCCCTACGGTCTCGTCGCCGCCCCGGACGGATCGCTCTGGATGGCGCTGCTGGGAACCAACAAGGTCGATCGCATCAGCCCCGCGGACGGGGCGCTGCGCGAGGTCACGTTGCCGGCCCCGGGTGCCCGGCCGCGCCGCCTCCAGGTGGACTCGAAAGGGATCGTCTGGTACACCGACTTTGCCCGTGGCTTCCTCGGCCGACTCGATCCCGCGACCGGCCAGGTGCGCGAATTCGCCAGTCCCGGCGGCAGCGGAAGCGGTCCCTACGGCATCGCGATCGCCCCCGACGGACGCATCTGGTACGACGAAGCGGCGACGAACCAGATCATCGTGTTCGACCCGGCGACCGAACGCACGCAAACTGTGGCGATCCCCACGCGGGGGGCCATCGTGCGGAACATGACCGTCGATTCGACTCGCGCGCGACTGTGGCTCGCCCTGAGCGGGACGCAGCGGCTCGGTCGGATCGATGTGGGCGCTGGGCGCTAGATCGGGCTAGGGACTCCCGGCCTGCCAGCGGGCGCGCAGCGCCCGCTGACTGTCGGTCGCGTCGGCGACTTCCTCGAGCCGGACCGTAGGCCGGTCGTATCCGGTGACGATCACCATGGCGCGGAACGGCCCGCCCGCCCGCGCGACCTCGATCCGCACCGTGTCGCCGATCCGCAGCCCGCCGAACAGGGTCCGGAACGCGGTCATGTCGGGCAGTGGAGCCCCGTTCACCGTGGCGACTCGATCGCCCGTGTGCAGCCCGGCGCGGCCCCAGAGACTCGCCGGGTTCGAAATGAGGAGGCGGACCGAGCTTTCGCCGGGCGGCACCCAGCCGTATACGCGGAGGTCGGTCGCCGGTTGGCTGTCACGCCCGAGCGCAGGGGACCGTGTCACGTTCGTCCTCAGGCCGACGAGCCGGAGGTAGCGGTCGAAATCGATCGGACCGGCCGCTCGGACGTAGCGATCGAAGAAATCGCGTACGACGCAGCCACAAACATCGGCGACCGTCCGCTCGAGGTCGCGTCCGGTGTACCCCTGCTCGCCCGAGAACCGCTCGAGGGTCGAGCGCACCACATCGTCGAGCGAGCGGCGGCCGGCAGTCGCGTCGCGCACCAGGAAATCGAGCATGGTGCCGAGCAGCTCGCCCTGAAGATGCGTGCTCGCGCTGTAGTCGCCGAGGGCGCCCGGCGCGGCGCCGTAGGACACGACGCTCACGCTCTCCGGTGAGAAACGCGCGTTTCCGGGGCTCGCCAGATAGCGCGTGATCAGCCCCGCGAGGTGAGTCGCCCGCGTCGAGTCGGGCACCGGAAGACCGCCGCGCCGCCGCAGCAGGTCGGCGTAGTGCATGGTGATGCCCTCGGCCCACCACAGGCCGCGTGAGCGGGGCGGCGTGCGGTAGTCCACGTCTCCGTATTCCGCGGGGTGGATGCGCATCAGGTTCCAGGTATGGAAGTACTCGTGGGCCGCCTCGCTGAAGAAGTCCGTGAGCCCCTGGGCGAGCTGCGCGCTCGGCGCGCCGATCGAGACCGAATTGCGATGCTCGAGCGAGCCGACGGCTCCGTCTTGGAGCTGGAAGGTGTAGTCGCGGTAGGGCGCCCGGCCGAACAGCGCCACGGCCTGCTGTACGAGCCGCTCCAGGCCGCCGACCAACGCGGCGGTGTCGAACGGCTGCGCGTCGGGAAGCGGCCAATACACCACGCGGTGCGGCACTCCGTCGACGGCGAAGCGCCAGCTGCGAAACCGGCCGACGAGAATCGGCGAGTCGGCGAGGGCATCCACGCTGGGGGCGAAGAACACCAGCGGGTCGACGGTGGGCTCGAGACCGGTGGCCACCTGCCACCCGGCGGGGAGCTCGAGTCGCACGGTGGACGGAGCGAGGGTCGCCCCGAGGATGTACATAACGGAGTGCGGGCCACCGACCAGACCACCGCCGGACGAGAGAAACGGAACCCAGGCGGAGCGCACCGGGCCTTGCTGCGGCGGAAGCTGGAGCCGGTACCGCACCACGCTCGCCCCTCCGGGCGCGACGACGCGCCACAGCGAGCTATCCTCGCGAGACACGGTAGCCGTGCCGGCCGTTCCTTCGACCCGGAGATTGGTGACGAAGCGCCAGTACCGATCGTCGTATTCGGGATGGGCCGCCATCGCGAGACGAACGGTGTCGGGGGCGTGGCGGATCCGTATCTCGACGTCGAACCCGGAGCGATCGGCACTGTCGACGCGCAACACGTAGGCGACGACCGGCTGGGACGTCGCGTAGCGAACCTCGACCGCGTCCACCGGATGACGCAGGGGATGCTGGGCGAGCAGTCGGCCGGCGAGCGGCAGTAAGGCGACGAGCGTAGCGAACGGTCTCGGCATGGCGGCGGCTCCAAAGAGTTCAGTGGTTCGATGCCGCCGGCCGGCGCAGCGTTTGGAGAACAGAAACCGAAAGAGGGCCTCTTGCCCGATCACTTTTCCCGCGTCGCGGACGGGTACGCCGCCTATCGCCCGGAATATCCTGCGGTCCTCGTGGATCTCCTCGCGGAGCTCGCGCCGGCTCGCGACCTGGCCTGGGATGCCGGGTGCGGCTCGGGGCAGCTGTCGGTCGGGCTGGCACAGCGATTCGCCCGAGTGATCGCCACCGACGTGAGCCCGGAGCAGCTCGCCAACGCGTCCCGACATCCACAGGTCGAATACCGTCGCGCGAGCGCGGAGGCGTCCGGGATTCCGCACGGGACGGTGGATCTCGCCGTGGCGGCGCAAGCGGCGCACTGGTTCGACCTGCCGGCCTACTACGCGGAAGTGCGGCGCGTGGGTCGCCCCGGAGCCCTGCTTGCACTGGTGACCTACGGCCTGATCCGGGTCGGCCGCGAGGTCGATGCCGTCACCGACCGGTTCTACGGCGGCGTGCTGGGACCTTACTGGCCGCCTGAGCGGCGTCATGTCGAGAGCGGGTACCGCGCGCTGCCGTTTCCGTTCCTGGAATTGGCCGCGCCGCCGCTCGAGATGCGCGCGGACTGGACGCTGTCCCACATGCTGGGGTACGTCGGGACTTGGTCGGCCCTCCGCGGGCTGGAGCGCGAGGGGGGCGGCGCGCTGCTCGAGCAATTCAGCCGCGACCTGGGGCACGTCTGGGGCGCGCCCGAAGCGCACCGCCCGGTGCGCTGGGATCTGGCTGTCCGATTGGGTCGTCTCCCGTGAAGGGGCCGGGGGAACTCTTGGACGCGCCTGCTCCTTCCTAGGTCGACATTGGAACCTGGAGCAGACGATGCAGAAGGTCGTAACGTGGGCGGTCCAGGCGGGGATCGCCCTTGCCCTCGCAGCGGGCGCCGCGCTGGCGCGGGATCACGGACTCTCACTCTTGCTTGCGGCCATGGCGGGGGGAGTGGTCATCGCCAGCGGAGTCGGACTCGGCGTGCGCGGCCCGGATGATCCCACGCAACCGTCAGGGTGCTGAGGCGCCGGTGAATGTAGCCGGCTGATTCTGCGGGCGATATGATGGACGCTCCTTTTCGGGAGACCATCATGGCACCCCGGGTTCCTTCGATCGTCGCCGCGGGCCTCGCGCTCGGTATCGCCCACCTTGACGCGCAGCAGCGCCGCACGGTCCCGCAATACACCATCGAGCAGTTCATGAATACGACGGCGATGTTCGGCGCGTCCTTCGCGCCGGACGAGCGCTCGATGCTCGTGACCAGCGACCGGTCCGGGGTGTTCAACGTGTGGGAGGTCCCGGCGCAGGGAGGCGCGCCGCGCCAGATCACCACGTCGACCACCGACGGCATCTTCGCCGTCGGCTTCCTGCCCGGTGAGCGCCGGTTCCTGTACCAGCAGAATCGTGGCGGGAACGAGAACGACCACCTGTACCTGCGCGGCGCCGACGGCGCGGCACGCGATCTCACACCGGGGGACAGCCTCAAGGCGGTCTTCTACGACTGGTCGGGTGACGACAAGTCGTTCTTCTACGGCACCAACGCGAGAGACCGGCGCTATTTCGACATCTTCGAGATGCCGGTCGCGACCCTCGCCCCGCGCGAGCTGTTCCGCGACACCGTGGGGTACACGCTGAGTGCAATTTCCCCCGACGGCCGCTGGCTCGCCCTCACCCGCGAGCTCACGACGCAGAACAACGAGATGTACCTGCGGGACGGGCGTAGCGGAGCGATCACCCACATCAGCCCGCACACCGGCGACGTGCAGCACGCACCGCAGGTGTTCAGCCCGGACGGTCGCTACCTCTATTTCCTGACCAACGAAGGGAACGACTTCCAGTACCTGGCACGCTACGAGGTGGCGACCGGGAAGCGGGACACCGTGGAGCGGGCGGACTGGGACGTGATGTACGCCTACTTCTCGAAGCACGGCAAGTACCTCGTGATCGGGATCAACAACGACGGGCGCACCGAAGTTCGCGTCTATGAGGCCGCGACGCATCGCCGCGTGTCGCTGCCCACCCCGCC
>Ga0137463_1000552_pt1 | contig 12645 bp, 11 predicted proteins | sample EasRivERMGT800_2_FD_102333 | JGI IMG/M metagenome (GOLD analysis project Ga0137463, IMG submission 102333) | Soil microbial communities from meander-bound floodplain in the East River, Colorado, USA - East River MetaG ERMGT800_2 | ecosystem: Environmental > Terrestrial > Soil > Floodplain ...
ACCGGAGGTGTATTCGCGGGAATACATTGAGGATTTTTCCGGGCCGAGAACGACGCAGATGGTCGCGGATCGTTCGCCACAGTAGAACGGTCAATGTCGGACCAGCTCCTAGAGAGCGGAACTACTTGGCCGCGACGATCTCGAGGAGTTCGACTTCGAAGACTAACGTCGCGCCGGGCTTGATAGTGGGGGGGGCGCCTTTGTCGCCATAGGCAAGATTTGACGGGCAGACCAACTTGCTCTTGCCGCCGACTTTCATCTGTTGCACCCCTTCTGTCCAACACTTGATTACTTGATTCAATCCGAACGTAGCAGGCTCGCCCCGCTTGACGGAACTATCGAACACCGTCCCGTCGGTCAGGGTCCCGTGATAGTGTACCTTCACCGTATCCGTGGCTTTCGGGGTCGCGCCGTTCCCTTCCTTGATGGTCGTGAGGATTGCGCCAGACTCGGTTTTCTTGGCACCGGATTCTGCTGCAGCTTTCGCGAGGAACGCCGTCCCTGCTTTCTTCTCAGCGTCTGCGACGACTGAGGCGCGGGCCTGTTGCAGTTGTTGAATCTTCGGGCCGAACGTCTGGAGGTCTACTTTGGGAGTCTTTTTGAAGACCCCATCGGTAATGCCGGACTTCACGAGATCGAGTTCAGGCTCGCTCAGGCTGAAGGCGCCAAGCGATTGGCTGATGGCTAATCCCAAGGCATAGAGGGTTTTTTGTTCATCGTTTGTGGGCTCTGGGGCCGCCGCGAATGCCGCAGTGGTCCCAAGGCAGAGCACGGTCACCAAACAGGAGATAACGAAGCGCATGAGCTGTCCTTTCTTTTATGTGTGACTGCGACGGACCTGATATCACAAGTCCTGGAATTGTGTAGGATATGCGATGTCGCGGTAGGGCTCAAGATAATTTTGCCTAGCAGGATGCCCCAAAAGTCCGCCGGCTTTCTGGAAGGTTAAGGCTCAGGTCAAGGTTGAGAAAAAAGAGTCTAATCTTGACTCAACCTTAACCTCGACCTCAGCCTACATCAGAACTGCGGCCTCGTTACCAGCGGTGGCCCCGGTGGAGATGTCCATAGTAGCGAGGGCCATAGACGTATGGGCGGTAAAAGTATGGCTGTCCGTAGATCCAAGGGCGACCCAGGTAGAGGCCGAGTCCCACAGAGGGGTAGGCGTAGAGGGGAGGGACTGTTTGCACGACGGCGGGTGGTTGTGCCAGTTGGCGTTGCAGATCTGCACTCGTGGAGGCCTGGCGGTCGAGCTGATCTTTTAAGAGATTGACGGTCTCTTGTTGGGCTTGCAACTTTCCTTGGAGGGCTGCGATCTTGTCGCGCTGCGACTCGGCGAAGGCCCCCAAACAACGGGTGTGGGCGTCTCCGGTATAACTGGAACATTCCCACGGTGTCTGCGACTCGCTCGCATAGGCCGGTAGCCCGGCCAACACCATCCCTATTCCGATCGCTCCGATGAGGAGCTGTGGCCACAGCTCTGCTGTCTTCCGAGAGGAGTCTGGCCGATGGAATGCGTGATCGTTCATAAGTCTCCCTCCTGGTAACAACTAGTGTTAGCCTAACACGCGATTGCCCAAGGGAACAGGGGCTAGCTGGTTGGTCTTGTTTGTTTGGTTTGTCTCGTATATTTGGTTGAACCAGACTGACCAGATGAACCAGATCAACTCGTCCCGCAGGATGCTCAAAAAGACCGTCCGGCAAGGCCGCAGGCGAGTCGAAACCGGAGGCGTGCCCTTGGGGTACGTTGAGGATTTCGATGAACCGAGAACGCTGCTGGCGGACTTTTTCAGCATCCTGCTAGAATCCGTCCACACGTATGCCTAAGCCGCCTCCATGATTCTGGGATTCGTGATTCTCTATTTGCTCCTGTCGGTGGGGATCGGACTGGCTGCTGCCAGGCGGGTCCATACCACGAAGGATTTTGCGGTGGCCGGTCGGAGCCTCCCGCTGCCGATCGTGATTGCCACGGTCTTTGCCACCTGGTTCGGCGCAGAGGCCGTGCTCGGGATCTCGGCCACGTTTGTGAAGGAAGGGTTACGCGGCGTCGTCGCCGATCCTTTCGGGTCGAGCCTCTGTTTGATCCTGGTTGGGTTATTCTTTGCTCCCCATTTCTATCGGCTGAACCTCCTGACAGTCGGCGACTTCTACCGTCTGCGGTACAACCGTGGAGTCGAGGTCCTCTGTGCTTTATGCATTGCAGCGTCCTATCTCGGATGGGTGGCTGCGCAGTTCAAAGTGTTCGGATTAGTCCTGAACGTGGTCACGGGGGGCGCAGTGAGTCAGTCGGTCGGGATGGTGATCGGCGCGGTGATGGTCCTAACCTATACGACCTTCGGCGGCATGTTTTCCGTCGCCATTCTGGACTTTGTCCAAATCTCCGTGATCATAGGGGGGCTGCTGTATATTGCGTCCATCATTAGCGGATTGGCCGGAGGTGTGGAGGTGGTGATCAGCCATGCAGCCAAGGCCGGCAAGCTGGAATTATTTCCCAGGGCTACGGTCGCGGCCTGGATCCCCTTCATCGGCGCTTGGATCACCATGATGCTTGGATCGATTCCCCAGCAAGACGTGTTTCAGCGTATCACGTCCGCGAAGGACGAACGAACCGCGGTGCGTGGATCAATTCTGGGCGGGGCCCTCTATTTCTGTTTCTGTTTTGTGCCGATGTTCCTGGCCTATGCGGCAACGCTGGTCGATCCGGCTCTGTTCAATACCCTCCTTGAACAAGATTCTCAGCTCGTGCTGCCGACCTTGATCCTGCGCCACACACCGGTCTTCGCGCAGATTGTGTTTTTCGGGGCCGTCCTCTCGGCGGTAATGAGCTGTGCCAGCGCCACGTTGTTGGCGCCGTCGGTGATGCTGAGCGAGAACGTGATCAAAGGGGCGCTGCCTCACCTCAGTGACCGGGAGTTTCTTCGGGTCATGCGGCTGGTGGTGGTAGTCTTTGCCGCCCTGGTTCTGACCATCGCACTCAGTTCCAGTTCCAGCATCTACCAGCTTGTGGTGAACACCTACAAGGTGACGCTGGTGGCGGCCTTCGTTCCACTCTGTGCCGGGCTTTTTTGGTCCCGCGCGACGACGCAAGGGGCCTTGTGTGCCTTCGTGGCTGGGCTGATGACCTGGATGGGACTGGAACTGTTCGGTCCGTCCGACTCGATCTGGCCTCCGCAACTGGTCGGGTTTCTCGTGGCGGCGATGGGGATGATTGTCGGCTCACTTCTGCCTCAGATGATCGGAACTCAGAAGGCGTGAAGCGCGAGACATGCGGGAAAGGCGCGACGAGCGGGAAAGGTGAGGTCCAAAGTTCGAAGTTCCGGAAACCTCGAACCTCGAACTTTCCCCCGTCTTTCTCGTCCCGCCCGTCCCGCGTATAGGTTATGCTGTGGTGAGGTTCCAGAATCGTGAATAGACCTGCACGATGGGTGACATATGCGAGCATGGTCCTGGCAGGCCTCGTCGCCGCGCTCGGCCTCGTCGTTGTGGTCTACGGCGCGTATTTGGCAACCTTTCTTGAACTGCCCAAGAGCGATGATCATCCCCCCCTGCGTCTGTACAGTGGACCCTTCCTGTTGAAACCCGATCTCGCGCTTGTGCACAGCCACCTTCTTGAGCGGTTGCAGCGGTTGGGCTATCGACGAGTGACAGTGCCGGTGCAGTCTCCAGGCGACTATCAGCTGACCGAAGAGGCCCTGACGGTCTATCTCCATCCGCAGCCGGAGGGCCATGTCGGTGCGACGATGGTGACGATGCCGTTGGATCAGGGGCGAGTGACGGATGTCCTGTCTCCGCTCGATGGGACCGCGCTCTTTCCTATCTTTCTGGAACCGGAACTATTGAGTGGTGTGCGTGGTGAGTCACGCCAAGTGCGCGAATGGATTCCGTTGGCGCAGATTCCTCCCCGGATCGTTGAGACGGTCCTGACCATCGAAGATCGCCGGTTCTATTCCCATTTCGGCATCGATCCGGTTGCCGTAGGACGGGCGATTTGGACCAATGTCACGAAGGGCGGTGTGGTGCAGGGCGGCAGCACGATCACGCAGCAACTGGCGAAAAATTTATTTTACTCACCGCAGCGGACGATGGGACGAAAATTCAAGGAGGCCCTGGCGGCGTTGGTGCTGGAGGTGAAGTATACGAAACAGAGCATCCTAGAAAGCTATCTGAATGAAATCTATCTCGGGCAGGCGGGATTCGTCTCGATCTATGGGGTGAGCGAGGCAGCCCATCGCTATTTCGGCAAGACCCTTCAGGAATTGACGGTCGAAGAGGTCGCGATGATCGTAGGTTTGATCAAGGGGCCCAACAGTTACGCGCCGACGAAACATCCTGAGCTGGCGAAGCAGCGGCGTGATGTCGTGTTGCGGCGGCTGCGGGAGACGGGCTTCCTGACGGAGGAGGCCTGGACGCTTGCCGTCAATGAACCGGTGCGCGTGACTCCGTCAGAGGACGTCCTGACCGATGCGCCCTACTTCGTCGATGCCGTGCTTCGGCAGGTGGAAGAGGCTGGCGTGGTCCCCTTGCCGGAGGGCTTGCGGATTGATAGCACGCTCGATCCCATGATCCAGCAGGCAGCCACCGAATCGTTGGAAAAGGGACTGGCCAAGTTAGAGGCCGCGCATCCCCATCTCAAGAGTACGTTGGAACCGGTGCAAGGGGCGGTAGTGGTACTCGATCCCAAGACCGGGTCTGTGCTGGCGTTGGTCGGAGGGCGGGACTACCGGCGGAGTCAATTCAATCGCGCCGTTCAGGCGCGGCGGCAACCGGGCTCTCTCTTCAAACCTTTCGTCTATCTTGCGGCGCTGGAAGCGGCCCGTGAGGGTCAAGCCGGCCACTTGACCGCGGCGAGCTTGTTGGCGGACGAGCCGGTGACCTTTGAATCGGAGGCCGGTCCCTGGTCTCCGCAGAACTACGACAAACAATTTCACGGGCAGGTCACCTTGCGGAATGCGTTGGAGCAGTCGTTCAATGTACCAGCGGTGCGGGCGGCCAAGGCCGTGGGGACCAAGCCGATCGTGCAGCTGCTGCACCGTCTTGGCGTGACAAGTGCCCTCGGCGATGATCTTTCGTCGGTGGCCTTGGGCAGTTCGTCGGTGTCGTTGATGGAGATCACCGCGGCGTATGGAGCGGTCGCTAACGGAGGGATCGCCGTCCAGCCGACTGCGGTGCGATCGACCAGGGATCGACAGGGAGACATCGTCTGGAATGCCGTGCCGGATCGGCAACAGGCGACCTCGCCGCAAGGGGCCTATGTGTTGACGTCTCTCCTCGAAGGTGTCATCCAGCGGGGCACTGCGAGCAAAGCCAAAGTGATCGGACTCCAAGGCGCGGTGGCCGGGAAAACCGGCACAACCGACGGCTATCGCGACGCCTGGTTCGTGGGCTACACGTCCGCCGTGGTGATCGGGGTCTGGGTGGGATTCGACGATGAACGACCTCTGCGTCTTACGGGATCGCAGGCGGCCTTACCAATTTGGATGGATCTCGCGCGCCGGGTGATTCCGCCCAATGTTCCCGCATTCGTGATGCCGCCCGGTGTGGTCACTCGCGACATCGATCCGAAGACCGGGCAGTTGGCCACGTTTCAGTGTCCCGAGCAGGTATCGGAGGTGTTCATCGAGGGCACGGAGCCCAGCGTGTATTGTGAGGTGCATGGAGGGGGAATATGGGAACGGCTCCGGCATACTTTTGGATTCTCCTAGGCCTCACTAAGAGGAATAGTGTAAGCTGGCGTCAATGATCGGGCGTGAAGGGGGAACGACGCATGAAGAATACTAGCTTTGGTGGAGATGACAACATTACCCTCTTGGCCAAAGGGGTCTTGTTGAAAGGCGAGATTCATGTTGAAGGGACGGTGCGGATCGATGGCCGCCTCGACGGCGAAATTCAGACCAAGGGGCAAGTCATCATCGGTGAGGATGGACTGGTGCAGGGAACAATTATGGCCGGCACGGTGGTGAGCAGCGGTCGCATCAAGGCGAAGGTGACGGCGATTGAGCGAGTCCAGTTGATGAAGACGGCGACGCTCATCGGAGAAGTTCATACGCCGGTGCTCATCATGGAAGAAGGTGCCAAGCTCCAAGGTGTGACGGATATGGGGGTGACCGCCTGGCCCGACGAGCTTCCGAAGTTGCCGGGCAGCGTCAGTGATCTCTCCGCACACCGGGCCAAGCAGGTCGTGGTGCTTGATAAAGAGCCCCACGGCGAAGCGCACCGATAGGTCTGCCGGTCTCTCCTGCTCGTATCCAATCCATGACGTAGCCGCGGCTCTTCACCGCGGTGTCCTTCGCAGTTCTTGCCCTGCTCCTGTATCAGATCGCCCTGATGTTTCGGCCGCTTCTCTTCCCCGTGCTGTGGGCGGTGATCCTCGCGCACATGACCTATCCGGCTCACGCGCGATTGACCGCCCGCAGAAGTTCTCGCGTGACAACATAGTTTTTCCGTAGCCTGCCTCACCCGCATTATTCATGAGCGCTTCTGCTGCAATCGCCGATCCGCTGCTACGACGAGCCTTCAGCCAGCGGGCTCGCCCCTCGGACCTTCACCGTACTGCACGAGTACGCATCGGGTCCTCACGGCTCCGCGCGCCGGTCTCGCGACGCGGCTCAGCGATTTCGCGACGAATCATCATGAATAATGCGGGCTAAGGGCCGACTGCCGTGTCCTCTCGACATCCCTATTCCAGTGGAATGGTGATGGCGATCCCGCCCATCACATCGTTGAGCTTAAAGTCCCGTTTCGGGCTGAGCAGATGAGCATTGTGGCAGTCGATACAGGCCGGTGAGACGGCGAGGTCGGGATAGATGGCCTGAAAGTATTGTTTGCGCCCACTGGTCACAATTCCGGTGACCGGCAGGTCGGGATTCTTCCGGAGAGACTCCAACGCGTTGCGCTCTAGGTCGCTCGCCGGAGCGTTGCGCTGGTAAATAGGCCAGAGACCGATCAGTCGATACCGAATCCCGCTTCCGTTCTCGGCTGCCAGCTTGCCCGAATGCTGGAGAAACTGGGCCGGCAACATGAGGGCGTTCTCCTGCTCCCAATGTTCAGACGCCGTGGTGACGCCTTTCGCCTGGAGTCGATTGACGATTTCCGTCGTGTACAGCGTGCGATCGGCCTTGATGACGGCATAGATATAGGCCGCCACTTTTTCCGGCGGGATGCCGGACGATCCAGGGCGTTCCTTTGCGGATAGGGCATAGGGCCCCCACCACAGCCCAGAGATTAGGACGGTGAGGGCAGTGGCGTAGAGCGAGACGTTGATTCGGTGCATGAAGCCTCCTGTGTGGGCGGCGGAAGAGGAATCGCCGGGAGGGTTACGATGCACGAGGTGCCGCTCCCCTCCTGGCTCTCAATTCTGATGTCCCCTCCAAATTTCTTGATGATCCGGCGCGCGACGGTCAGGCCGAGTCCGGATCCTTCGCCTTGTCCCTTCGTGGTAAAGAACGGATCGAAAAGTTTTGACAGATGCTGTTTCGGAATGCCGGGGCCTGAATCCGCGATCGTGGTCACGACGGATGTATCGGTCAGCGACGTCGAAAGACGCAAGGTGCCCTGTCCTTTCATCGCCTGAATGGCATTCATCAACATGTTCGTGAACGCCTGTCTGAGTTGGTCGGGGAGGGCCAGCACACAGGTGTCTCTCGCGTACGCTCTCTGGATCACGAGCCCTGAGGCGTCCATGCTGCCCGTGAGTGTCGCGATGGCCTGATCGAGTTCCCGTTCGAGGTGAACCGGTTGTCGGTGGTCCGATGTCTCGCGGGCCGCGACGCCGGTGAAGTCTCGAATAATAGCGGCCATTCGACGACCATGCTGGACGATGTCGCGGGCATAGGATCTGACGCGGTCGAGGTTGGCTTCTTCTCCGATGGCTTCTCCCAGTCCGAGAATTCCGAAGAGCGGATTATTTAACTCATGTCCGATTCCGGCCGTGAGGGTCCCAAGGCTGCCCGATTTCTCGGCCTGGATAAGCTGGTCTTGGAGGCGGCTGTCGTCAGTCGTGTCCCTGAAGACAAGGCCGATCCGGTCCTCTCCCTGGTTTCTCCCCGCCATGTGGAACCACTGATAGTGATACCGTCGGGGACCAATCTGAATCTCCTGTCGGTTGCTTGGTTCCGCCGTTCCCATCACGGGGGCCAACGGGTCACGGGCGCGGTTGACGACAGCGGCATCCTCTGCCCCAGATGCTGTCGCGACATCTTCTCCGCTCCGCGCACGTCTGAATTCTATTCGCAGGTGCTCTCGTACAGCGGCATCGACGGGGAGTATATCGAACAACGGGATCGAGTGGGTCGAATCAAGTATGGCCTGAAAGGAGTCGCGTCCGACCCGGTTGATGTACTGCACCTGTTCGTCTTGGTTGACCATGATGATCGGGGTTGGGACTGCATCCAGGATCTGGTCCGTCGAGTGAATCAGGGACTCCACCTGTTGCGTTTTGATGGTCACTTGATCGGTCAGGCCTGCAAAGGCGGCCTCCAATTGGCGATTCATCCGATTGAATTCGTCGGCCAGATCCTGAAGCTCATCGCCGGTCTGAATATCGATGGGCTGCCGAAGTTCCCCCCGCCCGATCAATTGTGCCGCCGCCTGTAATCGGCGCACCGGCATGACAATACGATTGGCCGCAAGGTAGCCGAGAGACGTCATCAATCCGACGGCGACGAGACTGAATACGGCCATCCAGGTGAGGAAGTGACGAATCGGAGCAAAGAGTTCGTCAGAGGCTTGCCACACGAAGGTGTGCCAGGAGCCTTTGTCGAGATCATCATTGGTGGCTCGGCTGGTTTCCGGCACCGGGGCGAATCCGATAATCGAGGTCGATTGTCCGCCGTGGCCATCGCTCGGCGCACTGACCCAGCCTGGATGAAGAGGCGTGACGAGGGGAATAAGCTGTGGGTCGGAGACCCGGACGCCGGTCGGCAGAATGGGGCAGCTCATGACGATGCCGCGATGGTCGATCAGCATTACATGTCCGGTCTTGCCGAAGCGAATGGGGGCGAGCGAGGGCGAGATCAACTCTTTGGCGTCGATCACGCGATGGAGCACGCCGACGGTTCCATATCGGATGCGATCCATAATGGGAAGCGAGATGCTGATGACATAGGCCTGGGCACGTTCGTCGAAGTGGACATCTTCGATGAAGAGCTGGCCGACCCCGCGATGGGAGGCGCCTTTCCACCAGGCCGTGTCTTTATTGGCAAAGGGAGGCATTGTAGTCAACGCGGCGACCAGGTTGCCCTCCATGTCGGTGATGTACAGCATCTTGGTGGCAGACCGGACCACTTGCGGTATCAGTTGATCGGCTTCGCTCTTGGCTCCCGAAAGATATTCCTGAATGAGGCCGGCCATTTTGTTTCCCGTGATGGCCTGGACTGCCGCTGGGTCTTTGGCCTCCCAGCCACTCTTGATTTTGTCCACCGCGCGGCGGCGCTCATCTTCCGTCATGTCCAGCAGGGCATCGCGCCGTTGCTCAAGTTCAAGGATAATCGAAGGGTCTGCCGCAATCCGTGATGTCCGGCCGACTTCATCTGACATTAAGAGATCGACTTTTCGTGCCGTTTCCTCGGCAAGGGCCTTGAAGCTTTCGCCGCTGACGACCTGGATTTCGCGAGAGCCTTGCCAAAAGGCGAGACCGAGACCCAGCAGGAGGGGAATCACCCCCACAAGCAACATGGACAGAATCAGCTTGGGTTGGAGCCCCCACCTTGTTTCAGAGCGAGACGGGGGCTGTGCGGGATTCATGACAGACACCCTTCTTGTCCGGCTGGCTCGGCGTTGGGGAAGGTCAAGGTAAAGGTCGTTCCCTTATCGATCTGACTGTCGACAGTAATCTTGCCGTGCATTTTGTTGACGATCGTTTTGACGTTATAGAGTCCCAGCCCCGTGCCTTTGCCGGGGGCCTTCGTCGTAAAGAAAGGCTCGAAGATCTCGGGGATTTTGTCCGGGGCGATGCCGCATCCCGTATCGGAGATTCGAACGTGGACCTGTCCGTCAAGGAGTGTGGTCTCGATTGTCAATGTGCCGCCGGCGCGTTCCATAGCATGGACCGCATTGGTAATGAGGTTGACGAGGACGTGCAGTAACTCATCTGGATTGCCTTTGACGGCGGCGCCGGGCTGGTACTGTTTAATCATCTCAATATCGTGAAAACTTGACGCGTAGCGTGCGATTTTCAGCGCCGCGTCCAGCTTTTCGTTGACAGACACCAGCACATCCTCGTGGGGGGATGCGCGTCGTGAGTAGCGGGTGAGGTCCCGACAGATGGCACTCGTTTGTTTGACGGCTTCGATAATGTCCCGAGCTTGTTCGTGGACGGCGGCCAGGTCGTGTTCCTCTGCGAGGCTTTCCGCCAGGCCCAAAATAAGTTGCAGGGGGTTGTTGATATCATGCGCGACTCCTGCAGCAAATGAGCCGATTCCCGCAAGCTTTTCTGACTGGAGGAGTTCAGCTTCCAGCTTAGATTCATGCTGAATCAGTTTCCACAGCAGCCGGGAGGCTGATCCACTGAGGATGTCTGTGGTAGGAGGTTTGTGGGCATGCAGATACGTCTCCATCTCTGGATCGCCGGTGACATCCATAATCAGGCTCACGCCATGGTTGCTGATCAGGTCCGGCACATTGGTGGTGACAGGAATCCGAAGCTCGCGCGCGCGCGGCAGTCCTGGTGCCGCAGGATCACGGTCTGCAATGCCGACGATCTCAATCGACGGGATTTGGTGCAGCAGATCTAACAGCGCGCGACCGCCGCGACCTGCTCCGAGAATGGCGACCTTGGTATGGTCGGACCTTTCCATCAGGCGGTCTCCGTGTGGCAGGGCTGTGGCCCTATCAGGATGCTGAAAAAGTCCGCCAGCTTTCTGAAAGGTTAAGGCTCAGGCCAAGGCTGAGATTGCAAGAGTCCGATCTTCGCTCAACCTTGACCTCGACCTCAGCCTGCTTCGCTTGCTGCGGCCTTGCTGGACGAACTTTTTGAGCATCCTGCGGGATGTTCATCTGTTGTCCATGGCCTGTGGGGCATGGGATTTCCTGCATGCCACAATAGTTTTTCCCCAACCTGCTATTGCCGAAGAGCGCAAAGGGGGCATGCCTCTCTTCTGCACGGAGGAAGATGGAGGCTCGTTATCATAGCTTTGCAAGCTCCCGCTGTTCTATGGCCCGTGCGACCGCCGATCTCAGTTTTTCGCCTTCGACCGGCTTGACGAGATAATCGACCACTCCTTGCCGGAGGAAGGATGTCGCCATATCGGCATCCGGGAAGCCGGTCAACACGATGAGCGGGACGCGCGGGTAGTTGCTCCGGAAGTAGGCGACGGCTTCGGCTCCATTGATTTTTGGCATACGAATGTCGCAGATGACGACGTCGAGGAGGAGTCGGTTTTCGCCCGAATTGATGACCTCGATCGCCTTTTCACCGTTTTCCGCTTCAAGAACTTCATAGCCGGCTTTCTGCAAAGTCATCTTCACGATTTTGCGAATATCGGGCTCGTCGTCCACCACGAGCACCCGCCCCTCGCAGGCTTCCCCCCCGATGAAGAATCCAGACTTGAACTCAGTCTCACTCATGGCACCCTCCTTGGTTGATAGTACGATGTGGTTGCATCATGGTCGGCTCACTTGCTCTTGTCCCACGTGAAGCGCAATGCGCATGCCAGTATGGCCATATGGAAACGGTTCAGATTTCCCTGCAAAGAGGAGTCATAGGCTCAAGTGGCGTATCCATGCATGGTTGATATCCACCATCATGTGCTGAAATCCACCACCAGCGTCAGAGGTCGTGGCGCGTGACGCGAGTGATGCGCGACGAGCGGGACAAGCGAGACGGGCGAGATGGGCGGGAGCATTGTGTCAGGCATGAGCCAACGTGTGACGATCGGGGTTCGAAGTTCCGAAAACCTTGAACCTCGAACTCTCGCTCGTCTCGCCAGTCCCGCCAGTCTCGCTCGGCTATCCTGCTAGTTCCGGCGGGTCCGAATTGCCTTTGGGTCTGGCGCTGAGGTATTCTTACAGCTGTGAGTTTGGAGGGGGTATGATTACGCTGGATGTTCTGACGGAATACCTGCACCGGATGATGCCGGACGCTGCGGTCACGGTCTCGGACCGGACCGGCACGATGGACCATCTCAAAGTGGTGGTGGTCTCGGCAGCCTTCGCAGGGAAGAATCTGCTGGATCGGCATCGTCTGATCTATCAGGCGTTGGATGCCCCGATGAAAGACGGGCGGATTCATGCTCTCGAACTTACAGCCCGCACGTCAGACGAACTATGAGCGCTGAGCACTGAGCGATGAACTGAGAGAGTACTCAGTCGGCGTTTGTTCATCGTTCCTCGTTCTACATTTATCGCTGAGAAAGAAGGAGGCCGACCCATGGCAGATCCCATTCAAGAAGAAATTGACAAGGAAGTCGCCACGCACAAGATTTTGATCTACGGCAAGGGCACCAAACAAATGCCGATGTGCGGATTCACGAGAGAGACGATACAGTTCTTCGACAAGTACGGGTACCCGTTCGAACTCATCGACGTCCTGTCTCAACCGACCAAGCGAGAGGCGCTCGCAAAAATGACCAACTGGCCGACCCTCCCCAAGGTGTTCATCGACGGGCAGTTTTACGGCGACACCGATGTTCTCGATCCGATGGCAGCCAAAGG
>Ga0137463_1000553_pt1 | contig 12639 bp, 11 predicted proteins | sample EasRivERMGT800_2_FD_102333 | JGI IMG/M metagenome (GOLD analysis project Ga0137463, IMG submission 102333) | Soil microbial communities from meander-bound floodplain in the East River, Colorado, USA - East River MetaG ERMGT800_2 | ecosystem: Environmental > Terrestrial > Soil > Floodplain ...
GTCGACCGGAAGGCCGGCGAGGTACACCGGCAGGATGGCGCGCGTCTTCGCGGTGATCGCCGCCTCGATCAGATCGAGGTCGATGTTGCGCGTCGCCGGATCGATGTCGACGAACACCGGGCGCGCGCCCATCTCGAGGACGACGTTGCTGGTCGCCACCCACGACAGCGGCGAGGTGATCACTTCGTCGCCCGCGCCGACACCGGCGAGACGCAGGCCGATCTCCAGCGCGGCGGTGCCGGAATTGAGTGCGCGCACCGGTCTGCCTGCGCAGAGCCGCGACAGCGCGGCCTCGAACTCCTTTACCCTCGGACCGGAGGTGATCCAGCCGGAGCGCAGCACTTCGGCGACGCCGGCGATAGTAGCCTCGTCGATGCTCGGCCGCGTGAACGGCAGGAAGTCGAGCGCCGGCACCTGCGCGGCGGCTTCGCGGGTTTTCGCGGGTTTGGGCATCGAGCTGGCGCGGTCGTCCGCGGTGTTGCCAGGCGCGCTCAACTGCGCGCCACCAGGAACACACCGGTGACGACAAAGGCGATGCCGACCAGTTTCTGCGCGGTCAGCGACTCGCCGAACAGGTACCACGCGGCGACGGCGTTGATGACGTAGCCGATCGAGAGCATCGGGTAGGCGATCGACACCGGCACGCGCGACAGCCCCATGATCCACACGATGAGGCTGACGCCGTAGCAGGCGACCCCGCCGAGGATGTGCGGCTCTAGTCCCAGCTTCAGCCCGATCGGGAGGATGTTGTGCACGCTGAACTCGAAATGGCCGACCGCGTTGGTGCCGGCCTTGAGCAGCAGCTGCGCGGCGGCGTTGAGCAGAACGCCCGCCAGGATCAGCCCGAAGCTTGCCGCGCTCACGGCTTCCTGACGATGACGCGCCGCGCGTCGCGCGCGACGATCTGCATCGGAACGGGATGTTTCTCGAGAAACCCGGCCAGGTCCTTGACGCTGAACATGGCGAGCGCTTCGCGATCGGCCTGCCAGGCGGCCGCAAAGGCGGCCGTGTCGGGCACGAATCCCCGCGGCTCCCATCCGATCGGCAGCGACAGCTCGTCCTTGTAGGCAACCATGGTCACGGTGCGGCCGAGATAGAACAGCAGAGTGTGATCGAAGGTGTCCACGACGTAGAACGGGATGTCCGGTTTCAGTTCGCCCCGGATTTTCTGGACGATATGATACGCGGAAAAAGCCGGGGAAAGCGTCTCGTGCCCGGAGAAGGCGATCTGTATCCAGGCGAGGCCGCCGCAGGCGAGGGCGATCGCGGCGGCGGCGAGCCGCCGGCGCAGCGCGAGCCACGCGGAGACCGCGCCGGCGGCGGCGAGCGCGGCCCCCGCTGCGACGAGCCAGGGCAGGTAGGCAGCGTAGAGTTCTGGCGGCAGATCGGTTTCGAACAAGGCGAGCGCCTGCTGCAGGTTGGCCCTCACCCAGAGCGCCGCGCCGATCAGCGCGACGCCGAGCGCGACAGCGATGAGCGCGTGCGCCAGCGCCAGGCGCCGGCCGGCCGAGGCGAGGTGGATGCCGATCAGCAGGGCGAGCGCGGGGAAGATCGGCAGGATGTACGAGCCGAGCTTGGAGTCCGAGAGCGAAAAGAAAGCGAACACCACGGCGCACCACAGGAGGAGGAACCGGCGCGGCTGGAAACGCGTGTCGGCCGCGCGCGGCCAGGCGCGCCATAGCGCGGGGACGAGGCCGGCGATCCAGGGGAGCACCCCGGCGAGCAGGATCGGCACGAAATACCAGACCGGCTGGTAGCGGCCGTGCTCCTTGGTGAGGAATCGCTCGAAATGCTCGTGGATGAAGAAGAAACGGAAGAATTCCGGGTTGGCGAGCGACACGGCGACGAACCAGGGCGCGGCGATGGCGAGAAACAGGAGACCGCCCGAGACGAAATGCAGGCGCGCGAGGCGCCGCCAGTCGCGCTCGACCAGGATGTAGAGCGCCACCGCCCCCGCCGGCAGCACCACCCCGACCAGGCCTTTGCTCAGCACGGCGAGCGCGGCGGCCGCCCAGGCGAGGAGCATCCAGCGGCGCCGCTCGGGCAAGTCGGCCGTGTCGCGCTGCGCCAGCGCGATCGCGAACACGCTCGCCGACATGAAGAACGCGAGCGCCATGTCGAGCGACAGGGAGTGGCCGAGGAAGACATAGATCGCGCTGCTCGCGGCCACCGCCGCCGCGTACAGCGCCGCCGCGGCGCCGAAAAGGCGCCGGCCGGCCCAGAACACCATCCACACGCCGAGGAACCCGGTAAGCCCGGGCCAAAGGCGCGCCGCCCACTCGTTCTGGCCGAGCACGCCGAAGGCGGTGGCGGTTGCCCAGTACTGCAGCGCCGGCTTCTCGAAGTACTTGTAGCCGTTCAGGCGCGGCGTCAGCCAGTCGCCGCTCGCGACCATCTCGCGCGAGATCTCCGCGTAGCGGCCCTCGTCCGGTTTGACGAGATGGCGGTAACCCAAGTTGCAGAACCAGGCGAGAGCGAACACGGCAAGCAGCGCCAGCAACTGGTTTCGGCCGAGACTCCCTGAGGGAAGTGCCACTACTTATCCCAGCAGCAGCGCTGCGGCGATCTTGCGCTCTTCGGCCATGAGGATGTTGTAGGTGCGGCAGGCGGCGCGCACGTCCATCACTTCGACGCCGATCCCGGCCTCGACCAGCGGGCGCAGGATCTCCGGTTTGGGAAAGCGCAGGCGCGCGCCGGTGCCCAGGAGCAGGATCTCGCTGCCCAGCCCGACGAGCACGGCAAGATGCCCGGGCGTCAGCGCTTCGAAGCTGGTCGCCTCCCAGTCGGCGATAATGCGCTCTGGAAGGACCACGACGCTCTTCTCGAAGCGCCGGTCGTTGACCATCACGTAGCCCTCGCCGTAGGCGGTGAAGGTGTTGAGCGCGGCGGAGGTTTCGCGATGCAGCTTCAAGAATTGCCGGTGTCGTTGCCGGTGTCGTAAGTGTCCGGTACATTATAACTTTTTGCGATGCAACGCGGCCCACCAGGGCCGCCACCAGCCGGAAATCCCGCCCCCGATCATGAAAGAATTTTCCCGCATCCAGCGTCTGCCGCCGTACGTCTTCAACATCACCAACGAGTTGAAGATGGCCGCGCGCCGGGCCGGCGACGACATCATCGACATGAGCATGGGCAATCCCGACGGGCCCACGCCGAAGCACATCGTGGCGAAGCTGGTCGAGGCCGCGCAGCGCGACGACACGCACGGCTACTCGATGTCGAAGGGCATCCCGCGCCTGCGCCGTGCGATCTGCGCCTGGTACCAGCGCCGCTACGGGGTTGTTTTCGATCCCGACCGGGAAGCCATCGTCACCATCGGCTCGAAGGAGGGCCTCGCGCATCTGATGCTCGCGTGCCTCGACCGCGGCGACACGGTGCTCGTGCCCAATCCGTCTTACCCGATCCACATCTACGGCGCCATCATCGCCGGGGCCGACATCCGCTCGGTGCGCATGACCCCGGAGGTGGATTTCTTCGAGGAGCTGGAGCGCGCCATCGGCGAGCTGATCCCCAAGCCGAAGATGCTGGTGATCGGCTTTCCCTCGAATCCCACGGCGATGTGCGTCGAGCTGGATTTCTTCGAGCGCGTGATCGCGCTCGCCAGGGCGCACGACATCTTCGTCGTGCACGACCTCGCCTACGCCGACATCACCTTCGACGGCTGGAAGGCGCCTTCGATCATGCAGGTGCCGGGGGCGCGCGACGTGGCGGTGGAGTTCTTCACCATGTCGAAGAGCTACAACATGGCGGGCTGGCGCATCGGCTTCATGGTCGGCAACGCCGACCTGGTGAACGCGCTGGCGCGCATCAAGAGCTACCACGACTACGGCAGCTTCACGCCGATCCAGGTGGCCTCGATCGTCGCGCTGGAAGGCCCGCAGGACTGCGTCGAGGAGCACCGCCTGAAGTACCAGAAGCGCCGCGACGTCATGGTGCCCGGCCTGCACGAGGCCGGCTGGAAGGTCGACAATCCCAAGGCCTCGATGTACCTCTGGGCGAAAATCCCCGAACCGTACGCGAAGCTCGGGTCGCTGGAATTCGCGAAGAAGATTCTCACCGATGCCAAGGTGGCGGTGTCCCCGGGCATCGGCTTCGGCGATTACGGCGACGGCCACGTGCGCATCGCGCTGATCGAAAATGAAGCGCGCACCCGGCAGGCGATCCGCGGCATCAAGGAGATGTTTCGCAAGGACGGGCTGGTCCAGGCATGAACATCATCGACATCACCGACGCTGAGGGCGCCGTCGTCGCGCCCGACTGGCTCGAGCGGGCCGAGAGCGTCCATCGCCAGTTGCGCACCGCGCTGCCCGCCGATTACGGGGGAAAAATGAAGCGCGTGTTCGCCGGCGGCGCGCGCATGTGCGTAGCCGTGGAAGGGAGCGAGGTGGCGGGGGTCGCCGTATACCGTCTCTACGAGAACACCTTCACCGGAAGGCAGCTCTACGTGGACGACCTCGTCACCGACGAGAAGCGGCGCTCGACCGGCGTGGGTCGCACGCTGCTCGGGCACCTCGAGCGCAAGGCGCGCGCGCTCGGCTTCGACAATCTTTCGCTCGACTCGGGCACGCAGCGCACCCAGGCGCACAAGTTCTACTTCCGCGAGAGCATGGTAGTCACCTCGTTCCACTTCGGGAAAAAGCTCAAATGAAACCGATCAACGTGGGGCTGCTCGGCATCGGCACCGTGGGGGGCGGCACCTGGGCGGTGCTCTCGCGCAACCGCGAGGAGATTTCGCGCCGCGCCGGGCGCGACATCCGCATCAGCGTCGTCGCCGACAAGGAAGTCGAGAAGGCGAAGAAGCTCACCGGCGGCAAGGCGCGCGTCACCGCCGACGCCTTTGCCGTGGTGCGCGATCCCGAAGTCGACATCGTGATCGAGCTGATCGGCGGCACTACGGTGGCGAAGGAGCTGGTGCTCGCCGCGATCGAGAACGGCAAGCACGTGGTCACCGCCAACAAGGCGCTGCTCGCCACCCACGGCAACGAGATCTTCGCCGCCGCGCTGAAGAAGGGCGTGATGGTCGCCTTTGAAGGCGCGGTCGCCGGCGGCATCCCCATCATCAAGGCGCTGCGCGAAGGGCTGACGGCAAACCGCATCGAGTGGATTGCCGGGATCATCAACGGCACTTCGAACTTCATCCTCTCGGAAATGCGCGACAAGGGCCTCCCGTTCGAGACGGTGCTCGCGCAGGCGCAGCGGCTCGGCTACGCCGAGGCTGACCCCGCCTTCGACATCGACGGCGTGGACGCCGCGCACAAACTGACCATCATGGCGGCGATCGCCTTCGGCATACCGATGCAGTTCGACAAGTGCTACAAGGAAGGCATCTCGAAGCTGACGCAGGCCGACATCCGCTACGCCGAGCAGCTCGGCTACCGCATCAAGCTCCTGGGCATTGCCAAGCACGTGAAGGAGGGCATCGAGCTGCGCGTGCATCCGACGCTGGTCCCGGCGCGGCGGCTCATCGCCAACGTCGAAGGCGTGATGAACGCGGTCCTGGTGAAGGGCGACGCGGTGGGCCAGACGCTCTACTACGGCGCGGGGGCCGGTGCCGAGCCGACCGGCAGCGCGGTGGTCGCGGATCTCGTCGACATCACGCGTCTGCACACCGTCGATCCCGAGCACCGTGTGCCGCACCTCGCGTTCCAGCCCGACCGCATGTCCAGCCTCCAGGTGCTGCCGATGGAGGAGGTGGTGACTTCCTACTATCTGCGCATGCAGGTCGCCGACCGTCCCGGCGTGCTCGCTGACATCACCCGCATCCTCGCCGACGCCTCGATTTCCATCGACGCCATGGTGCAGCGCGAGCCGGCGGAAGGCGAGCAGCAGGTGGACATCATCATGCTCACCCACCAGACGCGCGAGAAGAGCATCAACACCGCTATCGGCAAGATCGAGAAGCTGCCGGTGGTTACGGGCAAGGTGACGCGCATCCGGCTCGAGGAACTGGGGCCGGCGTGACGGCGCCGATGCGCTACGTCAGCACCCGCGGCGGGGCGAAGCCGCAGCCGTTTACGGAAATCCTGCTCGAGGGCCTGGCGCCGGACGGGGGGTTGTTCCTGCCCGAGGAATTTCCGAAGCTGAGCGACTCGGAACTTGCCGCGATGCGCGGCATGAGCTACGCGGAGCTCGCGTTCCTCGTCCTCTCGAAGTTCGTCGACGACATTCCCGCCGGCGATCTGAAGCGCCTGGTGGACAAGACCTACACCAAGGAGATTTTCGGGAGCGACGACATCACGCCGCTGAAGAAGCTCGATCGGGGTTTCTGCCTCCTCGGCCTCGCGAACGGGCCGTCGCTCGCCTTCAAGGACATCGCGCTGCAGTTCCTCGGTAACCTCTTCGAGTACCTGCTCGACAAGGACGGCAGGCGGCTCAACGTCGTCGGCGCGACTTCCGGCGACACCGGCTCGTCGGCCGAGTACGCGCTGCGCGGCAAGAAGAACGTGCAGGTCTTCATGCTCTCGCCCCTGGGTCGCATGAGCGCCTTCCAGGCGGCGCAGATGTATTCGCTGCAGGACGCCAATATCTTCAACATCGCGGTGCGCGGCGTGTTCGACGACTGCCAGGACATCGTCAAGGCGATCTCGGGCGATTTCGCGTTCAAGGCGCGGCATCGCATCGGCGCGGTGAATTCGATCAACTGGGCGCGCATCGCGGCGCAGGTCGTGTACTACTTCAAGGCGTGTTTCGCCGTGGGCGGCCCGGTATCGTTCGCCGTGCCTTCGGGCAATTTCGGCAACGTCTACGCCGGGCATGTCGCGCGCCGCATGGGTCTGCCGATCAAACAGCTCATCGTCGCCACCAACGAGAACGATGTGCTCGAAGAGTTCTTCCGCACCGGGCGCTACCGTGTGCGCAAGGCGGTCGAGGTCAAGGCGACCAGCAGCCCCTCGATGGACATTTCCAAATCCTCCAACTTCGAGCGCTACGCTTACGATCTCGTCGGGCGCGATGGGGTGAAGCTGCGTGGCCTGTGGGAGAAACTCGAACGCGAGGGGATGCTCGATCTTTCCGGCACCGAGGACTTCCGGCGCGTCGCGGAAACCGGTTTCGTTTCAGGGACGAGCACGCATGCCGACCGCGTAGCGACCATCCGCCGCGTGTGGAAAGACTATGGCGTCATGATCGACCCGCACACCGCCGACGGCGTGAAGGTCGGGTTGGAGCACCGGGAGAAGGGTGTGCCGCTCGTCTGTATGCAGACGGCCCAACCTGCCAAGTTCGCCGAAACCATCCGCGAAGCGCTCGGGCGCGAGCCTTCGCGGCCGGCCGGATTCGAGAATCTGGAAAAACTGCCGCAGCGTTTCGAAGTCATGGACGCCGACGTCGGGAAGATCAAGCACTACATTGCCGGGGCGACGTCGCGTTCGGTGTGAAGGCGGCAGCGATTGACGCATGTTCTCAAATATGAGAACATCGCGAAGTGGCGTATGCCGTCGAATACTTCCATCCGAGAGTACTCGCAGAAGTAGAAGCGTGGCCCGCGGATATTCTCGCGGACTATGCGCGGATGGTGGAGCTTTTGATGGAGCATGGTCCGAATCTGAGACTTCCGTACTCGCGAGCGTTCGGAGGAGGGCTTTTCGAACTCAGGCCAAGGGGCCGGTCGGGTATCGGGCGAGCGTTCTATTGCTTTCTCATGGGCCGGCGCGTCGTGGTACTGCACGCGTTCGTCAAGAAATCGCAGCAGACACCCGACCGTGAGTTGAAGTTGGCTCGCAAACGAATGAAAGAGGTACTCCATGGCTGAAACCAAGTACAAACCCGTCCGGCATGACCACGCAGCCTTTCTCAGAAAGGCAAGAAAGCGCCGGGGTTTCCAAGCGGCCTATCAAGCGCTCGCTCCCGAATACGCAGTGGCGGGGGAAATGCTCGCTGCGCGCGCCCGCGCCGGGCTCACTCAGGAAGCGGTCGCAACCCGCATGGGAACATCCAAGAGCGCGGTGTCTCGTCTGGAGTCGGCGGGCAAGCACGCACCGTCACTGACCTCATTGAAGAGGTATGCCGAGGCCGTGGGATGCAAGATCGAGATTCGCTTGATTCCTCAGCGATAGGCTGAAGGTGACCGTGCGCGGTTCCAGTTCCCCGTTTCCGGATAGAATCTCCCCATGAGTTCCGTCCTTTCCAAAGAAAAAAATGTCCTCGGCGGGCCGCTGCTCGCCTGCAGCTACGCGCCGCTCACGGGTTTTTTCCGCGACGGCTGCTGCGCGACGCAGAATATGGAAGGGGTCGCGCATCTCGTCTGCATCAAGACGACCGCGGAGTTCCTGGAGTTCAGCCGCTCGCGCGGCAACGATCTCTCCACGCCGCGCCCGGAAATGCGCTTCAAGGGCCTGCATGCCGGCGACCGCTGGTGCCTGCACGTGCTGCGCTGGGTCGAGGCCTACAAGGCCGGCATGGCGCCGCCGGTGGTGCTCGAAGCTACGCACGAGAACGTGCTCGAATACGTTCCGCTGGAAGTCCTCAACAGTCACGCGCTCGACCTGCATTGATTTCCGCTCCTCGCGGAAACAATTTGCAACGATTCGCCGCGCTGCGGCAATACTCTGGATACGTATGCGCGCCAGAATCCCGGCGTGGTTTCCAACATTCTCCAGGAGCGAAAGATGATCAAGAGACAAAGAATCACTGCCATGGTGTTTACGGCCGCGGCGCTCGCCGCAGGTTCGGGCTGGGCGCAGATGCCCGGCGGGCCGCGTGGCCCCGAAGGCATGAGTCCCGACGGCATGGGGACGATGCGGGGTTACGAGCGGCTGCACAAACAGTTGAATCTCACTCCGCAGCAGGAAGCGCTTTGGCAAAAGGCCAGGGACGCGCAGCGCGAATCTTTCAAGGCGATGCATACCAAGGGCGAGGAGACGCGCGCCAAGCTGCGCGCCGAGATCGACAAGCCCGGCGCCGACCTCAAGCAGTTCGCGCAACTCGGCGACCAGATGCGCGCGCAGATGCACGAGCAGATGGAAGCAGCGCATAAGCAGGTGCGCGCCGCCTGGTTCGGCGTATACGACGCGCTCGATGCGAAGCAGAAGGAGCAGGTGCGCGTGGCGATCCGCGACGGCATGGACCGCGCCGGCCGCATGGGACGTCGGCATCGCGGCGGACCGCAGGGCTAGTTAGGCGGCGAGCACTCCGGCAGCGAGCAGGGCACGGCTGACCGGCCGTCACCCCGTTCCGCGCCCCGCCCGGGTTACTGACCCGGTGCGGGCTGCGGGACCGGGCTCAACTCAAAGACGTGCGGCGAGGCCGGGTCGACGCCGGCGCGGATCCAGCGTGTCTGCGGCGAGCCGAATACCACCACCCGGGTGAAGTTGGCGATCGGCCGGCCGGTCGCCGGGTCGGCGAGCGGCTTGTCGAACTTGTAGAAGTGCGTGTCGCCGTTGACGAAAAGGACGGGTTTTCCGAATCGCAGCGCGAGATCGCGCAGCGCAGCGCGGAACCCTGCGAACCCGTCTCCGCCTTTGCGCCGTGTCCTGCCTTCGAAGTCCGGATCGGCCTGGGCGAAGATCAGGATTCCCGAGAGCTTTTTCTCCACCGCGAGGCGCTCGCTTTCGTCGAGCCAGGCGAACACCGCCGCCATGCGCGCGCGGCTTTCGGCGTCCATCGCCGGCGTGCGGCCCAGGTTGTTGTTGCTCCCCTGCACGTTCACACCGACGAAGAGCACGCTGTCTGCGATCCAGCGAACGTGCTCGCGGTATTCGGCGTATCGCCCCGACTGGCGCTCGAGCCGCAGGGAACGCCGGCCGAGGCTCGAGTCGCCCGACTCGAACATCTCGCGGAACTTCGCCAGCCGCTCCATCGGATCGAACCCGCTGCGATGGCAGTCGGTCCAGTCGTTGTCCCCGGGAATGATGACGAAGGGATGGCGGAATTTTTCGAACTGGCGCTTGCGTGCCTCGAACCACGCGTCGCTGCACGGTCCCTGGCCCGAGGTGATGTCGCCGACGTGAATGACAAAGGCGAGGTCCTCGCGGTTCATCTGCGCGATCATCGCGTCGAGCGCCGACGCTTCGAGCTCGCTGTAGGGCGTGTCGCCGATCAGCGCAAAGCGGACCGGCGCATCGACCGGAGAGGGAAGCGGCGGCGCGAGGTGCGCCGTGCAGCCCGCGAGCGCGAAGAGCAGGACGAGGAAGCGCGGACTCAAAGCCGTTTCAGCTTGTAGAGCAGTTCGAGCGCCTCGCGCGGCGAGATCTCGTCAGGACTGACGGCATCCAGGGCCTCGCGCAGGGTATCGGCCTGCGGCGCCGGCTCCTCCGCTTTCCTGCCGGCGGCGAACAGATCGGTCTGCCCGCCGCGCGCAAGACTTGCATCCTCCAGCATTTCGAGGTAGCGGCGCGCGTTGCGGATGACGTTCTTCGGCACGCCGGCGAGCTGAGCCACCTGCAGGCCGTAGCTCTGCGAGGCCGGGCCTTCCTCGACCGCGTGCAGGAACACGATCGAGTCCTTGTGCTCGACGGCGTCGAGGTGCACGTTGGCGGCCTCGCTATAGTCGAGTGAGAGACGGGTCATCTCGAAATAGTGCGTGGCGAACAGCGTCATCGATTTGTTCCGCTCGAGCAGCTGCCGCGCGATCGCCCAGGCGAGCGCGAGGCCGTCGAAGGTGGAAGTGCCGCGCCCGACCTCGTCCATAAGGACGAGGCTGCGCCCGGTCGCGTTGTGCAGGATGTTGGCCGACTCGGTCATCTCCACCATGAAGGTCGAGCGTCCTCCGGCGAGATCGTCGGCGGCGCCGATGCGCGTGAAGATCTGGTCGATCGGGCCGATGCGCGCGGATTTCGCCGGTACGAAGGACCCGGCGTGCGCCATCAGCACGATCAGCGCGACCTGGCGCATGTAGGTCGACTTGCCGCCCATGTTCGGGCCGGTGATGAGGAGCAGTTGCCGTGCCGGCGAGAGTCTGGCCGCGTTGGGAATGAACCGGTCGATCTGTTCCTCGACCACCGGGTGGCGCCCGGCGTCGATGTCGAGAAGCACTTCGGCCGAAAATTCCGGGCGGCAGTAGCCGCGCTGCGCGGCGAGCGCGGAGAAATCGGCGAGCACGTCGAGCTGCGCGAGCGCGCGCGCGATGCGCTGCAGCGAGGGCACCTGCGCCGCAAGCAGGCCGAGCAGCTCGTCGTAGAGCGCCTTCTCCAGGGCGAGCGAGCGGTCGCGCGCCGACAGCGCCTTGTCCTCGAATTCCTTCAGCTCGGGGGTGATGTAGCGCTCGGCGTTCTTCAGCGTCTGGCGGCGGCGGTAGTCGGCGGGCACCTTGCCGGCGTGGGCGTTGGTGATCTCGATGTAGAAGCCGTGGACGTTGTTGTAGGCGACGCGCAGGTTGGGGATACCGGTGCGCGCGCGCTCGCGCGCTTCGAGTTGCGCGAGGAAATCCCCGGAGTGGGTCTGCAGCGCGCGCACCTCGTCGAGCTCGGCGCTGTAGCCGGCCGCGATCACGCCGCCGTCGCGCACCAGCGCGGAGGGCTCTTCCTGCACCGCGCGGCGCAGCAGCGTGAGGCATTCCTCCGGCGTCTGCAGGTCGGCGAGCAGCGCGGCGAGGAGCGCCGCGTTGTCCGGCACCGCCGCGGCAAGCTCGGGGAGCAGCGCCAGGCTGTCGCGCAGCGACGAAAGATCGCGCGGGCGCGCCTGCGCGAGCGCGATGCGCCCGGCGATGCGCTCGACGTCGGCAAAGCGCCGCAGCGTCGTGTGGAGCGCCGCGTGGGCGTCGGCGAGCGCGGCCACCGCGTCGTGGCGCGCGGCGAGCGCGGCGTGGTCGCGCAGGGGATGATGCAGCCAGTGGCGCAGCAGGCGGCTGCCCATGCCGCTGGCGCAATCATCGAGGAGCGAGAACAGCGTCGGCGCGGGCTCGCCGCGCAGCGTCTCGGTCAACTCCAGGTTGCGCCGCGTCGCCGCGTCCATGCGCAGGTACTCGCCGGGACGCTCTGCGATCACCGCCGACACGTGCATCAGCGCCTGCCCCTGTGTCTTCCTCGCGTATTCCAGCAGCGCACCGCAAGCGGCGATCGCGGGCTCGAGGTCCTCGCAGCCGTAGCCGGCGAGGCTCGCCGCGCCCAGCTGCTTGAGCAGGAGCCTGCGGCCGGCGTCGAAATCGAAATGCCACTCGGGGAGCTTGGTGAGCGCGAAGCCGGTCAACATCGCGTTTTCGGCCGTGCTCTCGGCCGTCAGGATTTCGGCGGGATCGATGCGCTCCAGCTCGTTCGCGAGAAGCTGCGGCGCGATTTCGGTGACGCGCAGCTCACCGCTCGCGAGGTTGAGCCATGCCAGTCCCACCGCGCCCTTCGCACTGGCGAGCGCGAGCAGGATGTTGTCGGATTTCTCCTCGAGCAGCGCCGAGTCGGTGAGCGTTCCCGGCGTGACGATGCGCATCACCTGCCGGTCCACCGGGCCCTTGGAGGTCGCCGGGTCGCCGATCTGCTCGCAGATCGCCACCGATTCGCCGAGGCGCACCAGCTTGGCGAGATACTGCTCGACCGCGTGATACGGCACCCCGGCCATCCTGATCGGCGCGCCGGCCGAAGCGCCGCGCGTGGTGAGGGTGATGTCGAGCAGGCGCGAGGCGCGCTCGGCGTCGGCGTAGAACATCTCGTAGAAATCGCCCATCCGGTAGAAGAGCAGGATGTCCGGATGCTGCGCCTTGATGCGCAGGTA
>Ga0137463_1000554_pt1 | contig 12629 bp, 10 predicted proteins | sample EasRivERMGT800_2_FD_102333 | JGI IMG/M metagenome (GOLD analysis project Ga0137463, IMG submission 102333) | Soil microbial communities from meander-bound floodplain in the East River, Colorado, USA - East River MetaG ERMGT800_2 | ecosystem: Environmental > Terrestrial > Soil > Floodplain ...
CGTCTTCGGGCCTTCCGGCACCGGAGCATCGCAACCCATTGTGCACTGATTGCGATCGCATTCTTCAACCGTGTCGACGAAGATCGAGCCGAACACCTGCGACTTGACGCCGGTGCCGCCCTGGTCCTTGACTCCCGTGAATCCGCTGGTGTGGAAGCTCTGGTTCAGAGCACCGATGGCGTCGGCGACGTCATTCAGTTCGCCCACAACCGCCCACTGGACTTCCGCCATACCGACGATCAGTCCGATGACGCAGATGGTGGCCAGCAGCACCAGTTCCGCCGAAACAAGAAAACCACTTTCATCTTTCCAGAAATTGCGCAACATACTCGGTGTTCCTTTGGCTGAGAGAGTGAGAGATGGGCACCTAACTCCACGGGTGGCCTTGCGAACCATTTCCAGGTCACGACGGGGCAGTTGGCACAGGACCCGCCTCGACCTCGACGCGTGAATTCACGCGCTGGGAGACGGAAAAGCACAGACCATGCCGCCGAGGGTCGACTGAACTCGAAATCAACCGATTCGAGACGCCGGACCGAGGCAGACCAGCCTTAAACCGCTGCAAAATGCCGCTTTAGGACGGCACGCGCCGATTCTCACCAGCCAGGCGGCGGGATGACGCCGCGGCAGGCGCGCGCCAAGAGGCCTGAACGCTGTCAATCAAACAGCGTTCGACCTCATTGGCGCACCCTTTGGGATTTCTCTCACTGCCAACTGTCTCAACTCCAACTCAGGATCACCGATCGCTCGATTAAGTGCCCTTCGGAATTTCCGGAACCGGCGAGTCGCAACCCATCGTGCACTGGTTGCGGTCGCATTCTTCAACCGTGTCGATGAAAATCGAGCCGAAAACCTGCGATTTGAAGCCGGTGCCACCCTGGTCCTTGAGTGCCGTAAATCCGCTGAAACTGAAGCTCTGGTTCAGAGCACCGATCGCGTCTGCCACGTCATTCAATTCGCCGACGACCGCCCATTGAATTTCCGCCATCCCGACGATCAACCCGATGACGCAGATGGTGGCCAGGAGCACGAGTTCAGCAGACACGAGGAAACCACTCTCATCATTCCAGAAACGGCGAAGCATGTTGATTCTCCCAAAGTGCGAAAGGTTGTGTTGTGGATGACCGCCACAATCATCAGCATTTGCACGATGCGTGCCAAATGCTCAACCCTTACGCGTGAATCAACAGGTTTCACCGGCATGTTCGTCACAAGCCGAACGCGCTTTTCACGTTACACCGGATCTGCGTTTTAGACTGGCGACACCGGTCGTATCACCGGCGCTGCGAACAAGGGATCAACCGATTCGAACGATGAACGGGATGATACGGTCCGCTGTTCAGGGTTCTGAGCGCGCCGGGCGATTACCAGCCGCCTCCCCACCCACCGCCCCATGGCCCGACAACGGGTACTGCCTCGGGTGTCGGGAAATCACAGGCGATCATGCATTGGTTGTTATCGCAGGTGTCAATCACGTCGATGAAGGCCGATCCCGGAGTCCAGGCCTTGACTGCGCAGAATCCTCCTCCAAATCCGCCAAAGCCGCCGCCAAACCCGCCGAACCCGCCAAAGCCGTTGGATCCGTGGAAACCGGAGAACCCGAAGCTTTGGTTCAGGGACCCGATCGAATCGCCAACGTCGTTCAGCTCCTGCACGACGGCATGTGCGACTTCGCTCAAGCCCACGGTCATCCCAATGACCGTGATCGTCATCACGAGCACCAGCTCGGCGGAGATAATCACTCCGTGTTCGTCTTTCCAGAATTTACGGGCCAGATTCAGCATAGAGGGCTCCTGAAGGGTCGTGAACTATTGAACAATGCTGCGGGAATCCTCGAGGACCTGGCGGGCGTCACCGCAGGCAACGCCACGCCGTGCCAACCGGTCCTGTGAGGCTTGAAATCAGGCGCTGCGGTCTCTCAGGCCGCAGCGCTGGCCGGGGGCCAGGTGGTCATCCATCCCCCTTCGCTGTGACGGTCTCTCAGGTCGTCACGCACGCTCTCTCACAACAATCGGTGAAGCGGTTACAACCGTCACCAGTAGAAGAATTGGCACACTCCGTGCCACCGGCAGATTCGATTTTGAAGGATGATTCGGCAGAATTGTTATAACCATCACCCGGCGTGCCGGTTGCGCTGATTTTTCCGATTTTCGTGAGTCTGCCGGGCAGACTGATTCTGCGTTTTGCACCGGGTTTAACGTTTAAAACGATGAGCGCGACTTTACGGGGGCGCGCCAGGGAAATGAACAAGCAACTGGCACGAGGCCAGCGTCCTCGCATAGATTAGGTGGCACCGGCACATCGACTTCGGGGCAGACCAGCGCCGGCTAGACAGCACACAGGACGAAGAGGATGGCTCATTGCCTTGTCACAGGGGGCGCCGGGTTCATCGGCAGCCACCTGACGGAATATCTGCTGGCTCGGGGCCACAGGGTCAGCGTTCTGGACGACCTGTCAACCGGTCGTGAAGAGAACCTGCGTCCAGTCCAGGGGCACCCCAGGCTGACAGTGCGGACCGGATCCATCACTGATCCGGTACTGCTGGCCGACGTTGCGCGGAACGTGGAAGTCATCTTCCACCTGGCCGCGGCCGTCGGTGTCCGCCTGGTTGCCGACGATCCCGTGCGGACCATCGAAACGAACATCTACCCGACCGAGGTCCTGCTCAGGCTGGCAGTCCAGGGAAAACAGAAGTTTTTTCTCGCGTCGACGAGCGAAGTGTACGGTAAGAATCCCAAGGAACGATGGACCGAGGAAGACGACCTGCACCTGGGGGCCACGTCCCACCCGCGCTGGGCTTACGGATGTTCCAAAGCGATTGACGAGTTCCTGGCTCTGGCCTACCACCGCAAGTTCGGCCTCGACGTCGTCGTGGGGCGGTTCTTCAACGTGGTTGGTCCCCGGCAGGTCGGCCATTATGGAATGGTGGTTCCGCGGTTCGTCGACCAGGCGCTCGCAGGGGGGCCCGTCGTCGTTTACGACGACGGTCAGCAGGTCCGCTGCTTTGGCCACGTTCGCGAGGTTGTGGACATGGTGGGCCGGCTGATGGAAACCCCGTCGGCCGCCGGACGGGTCTTCAATATCGGCAGCGATCAGCCGGTTTCAATTCGCAACCTGGCGCTCGAAATCGTTCGCCGCATCGATCCGCAGATCCCGCTGAAATTTCTTCCCTATTCCGAGGCCTATGGGGCCGACTTCGAAGACGTCCGACGACGCGTGCCCGATCTGTCGCGGCTGACCGCGACGCTGGGGACCAAACCGCAGATGCCACTGGGAGAGATCCTCGATGACATCATCCGGTACAAACGCCAAACACCGACGCGGGCTTGAATGAGTACAAACGTTGCCGCCGCGATCCCAAACGATCTCGAGCTCAAACGGCTTGCTGCTGAACCTGCGCGCCCGTTGTTTCCGCTGCTCGATCAAGCCGAGGCCATGCTGCCGCTGGTCCTGGTGCTGGCGTTTCTCCCGTCGCTGTATGCCCTCACATACGGCACCTTGACGAAATGGGGTGCGTTGCAGGGACTGGTCGGACTCGACTACCTCGCCACCGGAGGCCCGGTTGACCTGGCTGACCTGGCCCGACTCGAACCGCAGCAGTCACTCAGGTTTCAGCCCCCCCTCATGAGCTGGCTGACGGCTCTGGGGATCAAAATTACCGGTGTCGGACATGCCGTGGGAGCCATGGTCCCGGCGTTCTTGTGCACCGCGGGACTCGTCGTGTCGGTGTATGTCCTGGGGCGCCGCCTCGGGGGCGAACGCCTGGCGCTCGTCTCGGCCGGGCTCCTGGCGTTCAACCCGTTGATTCTCGCCGGGGCCCAGGAGCCGGTACCGCAGTCGGCGACGATGTTCGCAGCGGTGCTGGCTCTGGCGGGCGTCATCACTCACTGGCAGAAGTCGTCGTCACTTGTTTCGTATCAATTACTGCTGGCCGGAATCGCATTGGGCCTCTGCCTGCTGGCAGGAGGAGCGATCGCTATGGCGGTCGTCGCAGTCATCGTGCTGTATGTCGTGCTGTGGAAATGCACCGACCGGCGTGTCACGCGATCGGGAATCGTCTCAGACCGCATCCGATTCAGCCGCCGGATGGCTTTTCGCTCCACGCTCGTGCTGGTGGCAACCGCCTTTGCGGTCGGCGGTTGGGATGTCCTGCTGCTGAGTTCCCGGTACGGAAGCCAATTCTGGGAAGGGTGGCTTGGTTCCGCCGCACTGACAAAATCAGCGCGACCATTGGCCCTTGATCGCGTCTGGGATCTCTGTCGCCTCGCCTGGCCGCTGCTGGGAATGACTCTCCTCGGGTTGTGGGCCATTGTGCGCGATATCTATCGCGGTGACGAAGAGGCCGCCAGGCGGCACCGGGGTCTGCTCGCAGTCTGGAGTCTCGTGGCCCTGGGGCTGGCGCTGTGGACTGGCGCGGCGCCGTCCGCTGCTGATGCAGCGCAAATCTGGGCCACGTTCCTGGCGGTTCCCGTGGTGATGACGGCAGCGCTGGGTACCCTCCAGATCGCCGAACGACGTGTTGGGTTTGGAATGGCGCTGACGGCTTGCGCGATGTCGCTAGCGGTCGTGGCTGCCGATCGCTGGTTCTTGGCGCATCACGAAATCGGTGCCGGGACGACAATCGGGCCGGGAGATCACACGCTGCACGCCCTTTTGGCTCCGGCCCTGCTGACCGGGCTCATCGCTGGCATCGCCTGGTTCGTTGCCGACGGGCGCGAACGATCGCGCCGAGTCGTCCTCTCGGGCCTCCTGGCGGCGATCCTCCTGGTGAATGTGGCCTGGGGCCTGGATGCCGTGCGGCGGACCGAGGTCGGCGACCGGCAACTTCAGGAATTGCGCGTCGGATTGGAACGGTTCGCACCCGTCGAGCGGCTCGTTTTCGTAGACCTCTCGCCGGCGGGGAACGGCGTGACGTTTCAACCCCCTCCCCAGTTACTGTTTGTCTTGCGCAGTCTCTGTCCCACCGCGAAAGTGTCATCCGTGACAGCCTGGGATGCGCCGCTTCCGGCCCCCGATACCCCGTCGCCCGTGGCGAACGACGCGGTGCTGTTCGTCGGACTGTCGCCCCGCGGACGAGCCCGCGGATCGAGTCCCGCGGCTGGATTCAGGGCGGCGACATCGCCGCTCTATTATCGCGATCTCGAAATCGTCGCCTTTGTTGGCGACCGCCTGACACGGTCGCGCTCGGCCGACGCTGCCGACGTTCGAACGAGTAATAATTGAATGGGGCCGATGAAGTCAGCGCCGACCGCAGAAATCCCGGTCTTCGCGCCCGGCTGCAATTCCCGTCACTTGCCGCTGGCGCCCTTCACTTTCCGCTGGCATAGGTGTGCCCCAGCCGGTTTGAGATCTCAGCCTTCAGCTCCGCCGGATCGGTGGCATCCTTCCAGCGGCGGACGATCTTCCCCCCCGGCGCGATCAGGATCGTATACGGGACAGGCCCCTTCCATTCGGCATCCAGCGCGTCGGCCAGTTTGTCGCGATCGTCGGTCGCGAAGACAAAGTTCGTGCACGACACGTGATGCTTCTGCAACACCTGCAGGGCCGCCTCCTTGCGATCGGGTGGGTCGAGCGTGATGGTGTACATCTCAAAGGGGCGGCGGCGATACATCCGGTTGGCCGTCACGAATTCGGGGAGCTCGGCGACGCACGGCGCGCAGGTCGTCGACCAGACGTTGATCAGGCGGTATTTGTCGGTCTTGTTGGCCGTCAGGGTCCGTAATTCGGCCTCGTCGATCGATTTCAATTCAACCGGCTCGGCGTCCCATTTGGCGAGCGACTTTTTCGCATCTTCCCGTTTGTCGGCCCACTTGGTGGAACAGCCGAAGACTCTGGTCGTCGGCACGGCGACCGGGCGCCCCGCCAGAACGTCTTCGATCGCGTTTCGCGCATCGAGCGATTTCGGGGGCGTGACCTCGCCGTCGTCGATCCGGCCATTGAAACACAGCTTGCGCTGCCGGTCGAAAATGAAAACATGCGGCGTAGCCAGAACGCCGAACGCCGTCGACACGCTCTGTGTTTCACCGTCGTAGAGATAGGGAAACTTGAATCCGCGGCGTTTGGCATGGACCTTCATATCGTCGAATGAGTCGCCCAGGTCGGTATAGCCCAGTTCGTCCAGCCGCACAGCCAGCGGATCGTTCGGCGAAATCGCGATCAGTGCCACTCCCTTGTCGACGAAGTCGGCGTGCAATTTGACGATGCGCTCTTCGTACGCCTGTGCCGTGGGACAGTGGTTGCAGGTGAAGATAAACACCAGCACTTTCGCATCCGAGAAATCAGCCAGGCGATGGGTCTTGCCGTCGACGCCCGGCAGCTCGAACTCAGGGGCCGCAGCGCCGATTTCCAGGTTCTGCACATCCTTGCCCGGCGCCTGTTGCGAAACGACTGTCAGGAAAGATGCTGCGATGAGGATCGTGAAATGAAAACCGTGCCGCATGAGTCAATCCTCCTCGGGGCGTCAAAGATGACCAAGCAGTGATTCCGGCATTGTCCTGCAAACGGCGAGCGTTGCAAGCCTGGAGGCCGGCCGCACGGGGGTATCCGTTATCTGGGAGTCGGGTAACGCAGGAGGGTGGCCCGGCCGTCCCCACTTAACGGAACCACGAGCCGGCCACGATCCTCGCGGCATCATTTGACCACGTCAATTCAATCCCCAGTGCCTCGCAACCAGGCCGGCTTCTGCGAGAGCAGTCCATGCCTGTTGCATTGAACTCTCAACTGACAGGTCAGTCGAAATCGTCCGCACAGTGCGCCGCGTTCGCCGGCCCGGCGGTTCCCAGCGACGGGCGACTTCCAGGTAGATATTCCAGTCGGCGTCAGATGCATCGCCGCGCCGCGCGTCGAGCCGCCCCTTGATCGTTGCCGGTTCCGACTGGCACACGAGAAACACGACAGGAATCCCCCACTTCTGAGCCACTTCCAGAAACTCGATCCGTCGCCGCTCGTCGACAAACGTGGCGTCGACGAGGACTCGCTCTCCCTGAAACAGGACCTCTTCGGCCCGGCGCCGGCATTCGGCATACGTGCGGTCGGTCCAGTCGGGGGTATAAATCCCGCTGCCAAACTGCGATCCCACAACCGAATCACCTGTCGCTTTGGCCAGTTCCTTCCGGACCACGTCTGACCGGATCAGGCGGAAATTGGCCTGCGCCGCCAGTTCGCGGGCCAGCGTCGATTTACCGGTTCCCGGCAACCCGCCGACCAGAACCAGACACGGCCGTCGGCCCGGCGCTTCGATTTCGTGCAGAGCCAGCAGCCAGTGTCCGCGCCCGCGACTCGCGGCCTGGGCGCGGGCCGCGGCGGGAATCTCAGGCTCCGTGAGCTGCAGACTGTCGACCTTTCCGCGCACCGCCGCCCGATACGAGAGGTACAGCGGCAACAGCTTCTTTCCCTCCTCGTCGCCACTGGCCTCGAAATAGGCCTCCGCCAGCGCCCACCCGAGATCACGCCGGCCATGGAAATTCAGGTCCATCACCAGGAATGCCAGGTCGGCGACCGGGTCGGTGTACCGGAACCGTTCGTTGAACTCGATGCAATCCACGATCACCAGATCGCCAGGAGGGGACTGCTCGGGAAACAGGTACACGTGGTCCAGGTGCAGATCGCCGTGCGTGTCGCACGGGACTCCACGTGCCGCGCGGCTCTCAATGACCGGCTTCAGTTGTGCGAGCGCCTCTTCAGTGAGCGTCGTCAGCCTGTCGCGAACCGCCGCACTGAACGTCACTCCCACCGACCCGGCCGAGACGACACAATTCTCTCGAATGTTGTGCGCCACGGTCTGGAATTGCCCGTACCGTGCAATATGGTCGTTCCGGATCGCCGAGGCATGAAAACCGGCCAGCCGGCGGCCGAGAGACTCGATCGTGGAGAGGGAGATCTCGTCGCGCAGCAGGCGCTGTTCGAGCGTCGCCGCTTCGGGGAGCCGGCGCATCTTGACCGCCCATTCGATCGTCTCTCCCGAGCCTTCAAAGCTCACGCGACCGTTGTTGCAGCTGACGGGAACCACTCCGAGGTAGACGTCGGGAGCCAGTCGACGATTGAGCTCTACCTCCTGATGACAGATCTCCCGGCGCTTCTCGAGGTCGCTGAAGTCAAGAAACGACAACTTTACGGGCTTCTTGATCTTGTACGCGTACTCGCCGGCGAGGAACACGACGGAGATGTGCGTCTGCCTGACCTCCACCGCAGCCGTCACCGGGAAGGGATACGCCGCCGGGTCCGACAAGGCGCTGATCAGTGATGCCAGATCCATCGCGTTGGGTTTTCGCACATAGGTCGTTCCATGTCGAACCTCGTGAATCATACGCGAGAGGCGCCAAAGGTCCAGCCAGGATTCATCGCCAGACGAGCCGCCGCACGACCTGGAATTCCGTCTCCCGAAGTCGGTGTGCGTACAACTTCGGTATCGACACGAGTCAAATCACGCGTTGGCGGATCATGTTCCTCGTGTTGCTGAAACTAATTCCTTCCCCCTCGATGGGGGAAGGTCAGGATGGGGGTGGGAGCGTCAATTGACGTTCGCCCCCCCCCACCCCGGCCCTCCCCCACAACGGGGGGAGGGAGAATGTTTGAATTAAGCTCAAACTGCGAAGTGTAGATACCGATGGCCGCAATGCGGAAAGGGAGTTCTTTTGTTCCGCTGGCATTGCGATGGGCAGGACGTACGAGCCGGCAACCGCTACCGTTTCTCGCGCGCTGCCACGCGGCATTCGGCGAAGACGGTTTGGACGTCCCAACTCAACGGGAGCAATTCCGGCTGTGTATTCCAGCCGGTCGGGATGAACCCGAATGAATTCGGATCACCCGGTGCAACACTCCAGAGAACCTCGCGCGGGTTCGCCCCGTTCATCCGAACCGGGGAATCGAGTCTTGGCGATACGAACAGGCTCCGTTCTGCGCCGCGATCGGGCCCCGTCCCAGGAGCCACAATCGTCGAGCCGGGACTGCCGTTGTGCGCAGCGATCACGACTCGCACGACCAGGATCAGTGTCAGGAAACCGGCGATTCTCGGCATGGTCATCATCGAGGCTCTCCACGCTGGTTCGGTACCCCCCATAAGATAACGTCCGGAGGCTGGAACTATTACGGAAAGTGCTCAATTGCTGCCTTCCAAAAACCAGCATCATACTCCACGCCGCACCGGGATTGGTTCGCCTACGCTGAAAGCGTCGCACAGCCAAAGCCCAGCGGTTGCCCGACCTTTGGGTGGACCCGAACGCTCCTTGAAACCCGAACCCGATTGCATTCCGCCTCGCCAATCGGCAGAATCGTTCGAATGATTCGGGGCCGATTCATCGCCGCCGCGGTAATTCTGTGGTTGGGCTGTTCTCCCGCGTTCGCCGACCCCTACGTCCTCCTGGTCACCCAATGGAGGGGGAAAGATGGCTCGGGGACCGGCTGCTGCTCGGCGACGCTGGTCGGCTGGAACACTGACTGCTCGAAGGGAATCTTCCTCTCCTGCGGGCATGGCTATGATCCTTACCGACCCGTCAACGTGCACGTCGGAGAAGACAAGACCGTGGATGGCAAGATCGTCGCCATCAACCGCGAGTTTGATCTCTCGCTGATCGAGGTCCCCATCGAGCGCTCGACTGCCATCGTCAAGCTGGCCGACGAATCGCCCCGCGAATGCGACGAAGTCGGCATGCTGGGATATCCCGGGAAAAAATTCATCAGGAAATCCACGCGCGTCAGCGGCCGGTTCTGGTCGCGGAGCGCCTGCACGTCGCGCTGGGTGCTGTATGACGCGGCCCCCGATTGCGAATGTCCGGAAGGTTTCCAGCAGCTTCTCGTGACTGAAGCTTCTTCTGCGCCAGGCCTGTCGGGGGGCTGTGTCCTGAAAAATCAGAAACTCGCCGGTGTCGTCGTCGGCAGAGTCAAGAACGCTCAGGACGCCGCTTTGGTTGTCCCGGCCGAAACGGTCAGACTCTTCATCCGCCGCAACATCGCCCTGTTCTATCGCGGCTGATCGCCGTTGATCCCACCCCGGATGGGGTGGCGGCGATTAACCGGGGGACGAAAAAAGTTCTTCCTCTCGCTCTGGGAGACGGAACACACTTGGCAACGTATGAAACTCTACGCCTGCGGCAGTTCAGTGGCCGATGTCGCGGCAGCCGGATGCGGCTCTTCGAGTTCTGCCAGCGGCCGTCGCGTTTCGAGCGGATCGGAATAGAGCCGCCATGCGACCACTCCGTCTGGATCAAAGAGATCGAACAGAAACCAGGCCAGCGCATCACCACGCATAAACGGAATCACGACGAGACCCGCAACCGGATCGACGGCGAAAATGCTCAAGGGGAGCATTTCGTTCATTACCTCCTCGAGCTTCGCTTCGGCCCGCCCCTGGTCGCGATTCGACTCTTCCAGATCGATCAAAGTTTCGCGGACCGGCTTCCCCGGCCGCGCTTCGAGGCGCCGGACATGCTCCTGGGCCTGGCGCAGTTCCAACCAGCCGTCGCGGAGCGAGCCGACCAGCGAGCGAAGATAAGGAGCGGCCTTCGCGATTCCGGCCTGCGTCCACATCCGCAGCGTGACCAGCGTTTCGGGTTCCCGTTCTTTGCGTTGCTTTTTCATGATGTCGTTCCTTGCGGTTGCAGTTTCTTGCAGCAACCATTTGCATGCTAACGAATGCAAGGACCGTGCCGAATCTGGCAGCGACGATGCGATTTGCCATAAACAATGACATCGAATTGGCTTATGTGTTTTCGGGCGACTTTTCCCCGGCGTCCACTGCCGAACTGGCGCGCGTCCGAATGCCAACGTGGCATGGCAGCCGCCTGGGACTGCCAAATCGTCGCGTCGCCGGGCTCCCTGCCCGATTTCCTTTCCGTCCTTGTCGCCCGACACGTGAGTGAGGGTCCGGCAAGTAGCCCGACACGTGAGTGAGGCTCAAGCCAGCAAGTGCGGTGCAAAACAATCTTCATTCGCGAATCGCGTCCCTCGCTGACAGATCGGGCTATCGGAGTCATGTGGTGGGCGTCGGTCACACTTGCGGCGAGTTTTCCAGGCGCGGTTCTTTGGGAAATCCTCGAGAATCTCCCAAAGGCCCGCGCTCCTCTCCAAAGAACCGCGCTGTGTCCCCCCCCGCGTTCGAATGATTGGGGAGCGCCCATTGCCATTTGCCTCGCAATCCCAACTTTTCTGATTTGATTCCCAGGTCTTCCTTCACCCGGTCCAGCATGGCCCGGGAGATTCCCAGAGCGTCGGCCATCTGCTGAACTTCGCTCGCCAGGCGACATCCACCGGCCAGGTATCTCTGGAGCAACGCCGTTGCCTCTTCCAGAGTCAGCCACTGCCGCTCCCTCTCCGGCCTCCGGGCGGCGGGGCGCACTTCGTCCGCCGGCTCGGGGATCGGTTCCGCGTCCCAGGTCAGCGCGTCGCCGTCAAGCTGGAGCGGCAGCCAGGTCCCGGTCCCCTCTATGACATTGCACAGCGGAGCCAGCACATACCGCCCTGGCTCTCCCCGCTCGCGCACAATTCCCCAGGCGACCAGCACGCGAGACGCGAGAATGCGGTGCTTGAGCGGGGGCAGCGCGCCGGGCCGAGCACTCCCCCGGCACAAGCCGGCGATCCCCAGGATCGCCACGTTGTGATCGCGTGCCATTTCTTCGAGCGCATCGATCGCCGCCGTGGCGGGGGAGGCGCCGTGCCCCGCGCTGCCGGATTGCAGAAACTCTTCGATCGGGTCGATCACGATCAGTCGCAGCGCGGGGAGCGCCTCAATCGCGCCGCACAGGCTTCCGAAATTGTCGGCAAGCGCCACATTCCGGACGCAGTGCGCCTCATCCTCGCCGGGACGCGACAAAATTCCCGACACGCACAGGACCCGCGCCAGATCGGCGCCGGCCCGCATCAGCCCCGGCACGACGCTCCGATCCAGTTCGCCGCGCGACGTCAGAAACAGCACTTGCGCCTGGTTCCGAATCTGTTCCGCGGCGTCCGCCGGCGGCACGCTGGACGCACTGCCCCCGGGGGAATTCGCTCCGTTTGTGACTGTCCGATCGACCGAAAGTCTTGCCTGTTCGTCGCTCGGCTTTCCGTCGGGCCAGCCGCTACGGGCCGAGACGCGGGCCGCCAGGTCGCAGGCGATGCGCGAGGCGACATGCCGCTGCTCCGCCGCCAGGACGGTGAACCTGCCACTGGGAATCCGCCCCGGCCAGAGCCACTGCGTCGGTGCGGCGGCCACATCGCAGGCCCGTTCACAAACGACCGGCAATGAGAAATCGGAATCGATGTTGAAACGCCGCTCCTCGAGGGCGAGGTGCAATTGCCGTTCGTCGACGACGGCGGCGAGAGTCGGCTTCAAAATCACTTTGCAGAGCTTTTCCCGGAGCAGGAGGTCCATCTGGATCGGGTTGCCGGCATCATCCAGCCCCTGCGCCAGCAATTTCTTTTCTTCCAGTTCCGTCGCCGTCACGTCGCCGTCAGGTTTCGTCTGCTGCATAATCTGTGTTCCTGTCTGCTGAAGGGATCTTGTTTTAGAAGCCACCAAACGTGTTCCCTCGCCCTCTGGGCATAGGTATCTACACATCGCAGTTTGAGCCGAATTCAAACATTCTCCTTCGCCATCGCAAAGTGGAGCGCCGGGTGGCACGCCCTGAGCCGTGCGAAGGGCGTGGTCGAGCATC
>Ga0137463_1000555_pt1 | contig 12607 bp, 11 predicted proteins | sample EasRivERMGT800_2_FD_102333 | JGI IMG/M metagenome (GOLD analysis project Ga0137463, IMG submission 102333) | Soil microbial communities from meander-bound floodplain in the East River, Colorado, USA - East River MetaG ERMGT800_2 | ecosystem: Environmental > Terrestrial > Soil > Floodplain ...
CGCGCCTGGAAGAGGAAAAACGCGTACGGGCGCGGGAGGCAGAGGCTGCCAAGAACAAAGACGCGGCGAAGAAAAACCCGGCGATCATAGTGCCGCCGACATTCTAGGCAAGTTCGGCCGCGGTTCTTGCCCTTCGATACAATTTTTCACAGCTGCCGTGTCCGATACGGCTACCATGTCCGATCTTAGTCCAGACGTGAGATCGACCATGGAAAAGCGCTTATTCGCGGCAGCCATCGCACTATTTGCCGTCCTGGCAGGCTTCACCTCGTATTCCTACGCCCAGCAGCCCCAGGGCGAAAAGCGCGGGCCCGATGAGCGCGGGCAGCAAAGGAGAGAGCACGAAAGGCGCGAGATCGAGCGCGAGCGGTATCGCACCCCGCACTGGGTATTCGACGACCGCTTCCGCCATAACCATTACTACCCGCAGCTGGGCTACTCCGTCGCGGCGTTGCCGGTGGGTCACGTGGCGGTGACGTTTCGCGGTGAGCCGTTTTTCTTTCACTCGGGGGTCTGGTACCGGCGCACCGGCCCGGCCTTTTTTGTCGTGAGGCCGCCGGTCAGTATCATCGTTCCCGTTCTCCCGCCGTCGTATTCCACAGTCTGGATTGGTGGCACGCCGTACTACTACGCGAACGACGTCTACTACACGCAGGGCCCGGCCGGATATGCGGTGGTCGAGGCGCCGGTCGGCGTGCCGGAGGATCAGGTTGCGCCACCGCCCGCGCAGGCGGGAGCGCCGGGTGCCGCGCCGCCGGCGTCCGCAAGCGGAACCTGGTATTACTGCGATTCATCGAAGACCTACTATCCGTACGTTTCTGAATGCCGGGAGGGGTGGCGTCTGGTTCCAGCCTCGCCGCCGCAGCCTCGCTGAGCGGCGCTGCGTCCAGTTCGGAGGGTTTTCAGCCGCTGACCTGGTGCGCAGCGATGAGTCGCCGGAACGCAGCGAGGGCGCGTTCGCTCGCCCGCGGATCGCCCAGCAGTCGCCGGTCATGATGGGTGGCGAGAACGATTCCGAGAATTTCGAAGGTGAGCTGCCACGCATCCGCCTGCGCATGCAGATGCCCTGCATCGACGGCGAGCCGCACCGCCTTGGCGAGCGCACCGCGCAGTTCGCGCTGTCCGGCGGCGAGTTCATCGCGCAGGGCGCCTGGCCGGTCGTCGTATTCGGTAGCGGCGGCGAGAATCAGGCAGCCACCGGGCAAGTCGGCCGAATTTTCTATCCAGGCAAGCCAGTTGGAGAACAGTGCCTGGATGCGGGGCAGCCCTGGAGGGTGCTTGAGCGCTGGAGCGAATACCCGCTCGGCGAAGAGTGCCTGTGCCTGCCGGAGTGTCTGGAGCTGCAGATCTTCCTTTGAACCGAAGTGCGCGAACAGGCCGCTTTTCGACATGTCGAGCCGTTGCGCAAGGGGGCCGATGCTCAGCCCCTCCAGCCCTACCTGACTCGCGAGCGCCAAGGATTCGTTGAGGATGGCGCTGCGCGTTCGCTCGCCTTTGCGCATGGACAAAAACATAGTACGAACGTTCGGAGATTGCAAGCAGCCTCCGAACCTCAGGCCGCTGGGTCACTCGATCCAGAAGGCTACGCCACCTACATGTTCGGATAGTTTGGCCCGCCGCCGCCCTGGGGGGCTACCCAGACAATGTTCTGGGTGGGGTCCTTGATATCGCAGGTCTTGCAGTGCACGCAGTTCTGGGCGTTGATCTGCAGCCGCTTCGATCCGTCGGCGGCGTCCACGAATTCGTACACCCCGGCGGGGCAGTACCGGCTCTCCGGCCCGGCGAACTTCGCGAGGTTGACGCTCACTGGAACCCCCGCATCGCGGAGCGTGAGATGCACGGGCTGGTCTTCCTCGTGATGGGTGTTCGAGATGAACACCGACGCGAGCCGGTCAAAAGTGAGCTTGCCGTCCGGCCTGGGATACTCGATCGGCTCGCATTCAGACGCAGGGCGCAGGCATTCGTGATCGGCGTGGCGGTGGTGGAGTGTCCACGGGAACTTGCCGCCGAGCAGGGTCTGCTCGACCCCGACCATGAGCGTGCCCCCGTACAGTCCCTTCGCCATCCATTGCTTGAAATTGCGCGCCCGGTACAGTTCGTCGAACAGCCACGAGTCGCGGAACGCGGTTGTATAGCTCTCCAGGGTGTCCGAGGAGCGTCCGGTCCGCAAGGCCTCGAAGGCGGCCCCAGCCGCGAGCATGCCGGACTTCATCGCGGCGTGGCTGCCCTTGATGCGTGAAGCGTTGAGGAATCCCGCGTCGTCACCGATCAGGGCACCGCCCGGAAAGGCGAGGCTGGGCAGCGACATCAGGCCGCCGGCGGCGATAGCGCGCGCTCCGTAGGCGATGCGCTTGCCGCCCTCGAAAAACCCGCGAATCTGCGGGTGCGTCTTGTAGCGCTGGAATTCTTCGTAAGGGCTGAGATAGGGATTCGCGTAGGCCAGCCCGACCACGAAGCCGACCGAAACCAGATTGTCCTCCAGGTGGTACAGGAACGAGCCGCCGTAGGTGTCGGCGGCGAGCGGCCAGCCGGCTGAATGGACGACCAGCCCGGGCTGATGCCGGCGCGGATCGATCTCCCAAAGCTCCTTCAGCCCGATACCGTAGACCTGCGGGTCCCGATTCTCGGCAAGGCGGAACTTTTCCTGCAGTTGCCGGCCAAGGTGTCCGCGACAGCCTTCCGCGAAGAACGTGTACTTGCCGTGAAGTTCGATGCCTGGCTGGAACTGATCGGTCGGCCTGCCGTCGCGACCCACCCCCATGTCGCCTGTCGCCACGCCGCGAACGCTGCCGTCTTCCTGGTAGAGGACCTCGGTGGCGGCGAACCCCGGATAGATCTCCACCCCCAGGGCTTCGGCCTGCTTGCCGAGCCACCGGCAGAGGTTGGCGAGACTCACCACATAGTTGCCGTGGTTGCGAAAGCACTCCGGCAACAGCAGGTTCGGCACGCGGAACCCACGGAATTCGGTGAGAAACAGGAATCGGTCCTCGCTTACCTTCGTCGTGACCGGCGCTCCGCGCTGTTTCCAGTCCGGGAGGAGTTCGTCGAGCGCGCGGGGGTCCATCACGGCACCTGAAAGGATGTGAGCGCCGATCTCCGAGCCCTTTTCGAGCAGGCAAACGCCGAGATCGGTACCGAGCTCCGCGGCGAGCTGCTTCAAGCGGATCGCGGCCGCCAGCCCGGCCGGACCGCCGCCGATGATGACAACGTCGAACTGCATGGATTCGCGCGACATGGTTGCCCCGTTCGGTGAATCGGTTGCGCGGATTGCGAATCAAGCGGCGCGGGTGGTGTCGCGTCCGCTTCAATTCGCCGTCGGAGCGCTTTTCCGTGCGCTTCCGTTTGGCCGCTAATTATAATGGCAGCAGGAGGAGGACCACGATGACCGGTAAACCGCTCTGGCAGCCGAGCCAGGAGCGCATCGAGGAGGCGAACGTCACGCGCTTCGCGCGCCAGGCGATTCGCGAATGGAAGCTCGGATTCAACACCTATCCGGACTTCTATCGCTGGTCGATCGACCACCCCGAGCAGTTCTGGGATTCCCTGTGGAAGTTCGCGGGGGTGCGCGCGAGTGAAAAGGGAACCCGGGTTCTCGTCGACCCCGATCGGATGCCGGGAGCCCGATGGTATCCCGACGCCCGGCTGAATTTCGCCGAGAACCTCCTGCGCCGTCGCGACGCCTCGACAGCGATGGTGTTCTGGGGCGAGGACAGGGTGAAGCGCCGCGTCACGCATCGCGAACTCTACGATCAGGTGTCGCGCATGGCGCAGGCGTTGCGCGCGCTGGGCGTGAAACCAGGGGACCGTGTGGCCATCTACCTGCCGAACCTCCCCGAGGCAGCCTCGGCGATGCTCGCCGCGGCGAGCATCGGCGCGACCGTCTCGACATCGTCGCCGGATTTCGGCGTGCAGGGGGTGCTCGACCGCTTCGGCCAGATTGCCCCGGTCGTGCTGTTCGCCGCGGACGGCTATTTCTACAACGGCAAGGAGATCGACTCGCTGGAGAAGGTGCGCGCGATCGCTCGCGAGCTGCCGAGTCTCAGGCGCGTGGTCGTGGTGCCCTACGTGGCGCCGCGGCCGGATGTCTCCGGCATCCCGAACGTACAGCGGCTGGAGGATTTTGTCGCCGGCCAGCCAGGAGGGGACATACGCTTCGAGCCGCTCCCCTTCGACCACCCGCTTTACATCCTGTTCTCATCGGGGACTACCGGCGTTCCAAAGTGCATCGTGCACGGGCAGGGCGGCACGCTGCTCAAGCACTTGTGCGAGCAGCAGCTGCACTGCGACATCCAGCCCGGCGACAGGCTCTTCTACTTCACCACGCTCGGCTGGATGATGTGGAACTGGCTGGTCTCGGCGCTCGCCTCCGGTGCGACGCTGCTGCTCTACGACGGCTCGCCCTTCGTGAAAGGCGGGAACATTCTTTTCGACTATGCCGACGCCGAGGGGATGACGCATCTTGGCACCTCGGCGAAGTTCATCGATGCCATAGCCAAGGCCGGCCTGCAGCCGGCGAAGACGCACCAGCTCGAGCACCTGCGCACGGTGCTGTCCACGGGCTCGCCCCTGGCGGCGGAAGGCTTCGACTACGTGTATCGCGCCATTAAACGCGACGTCTGCCTGTCGTCCATTTCCGGGGGCACCGACATCTGCGGCTGTTTCGTGCTCGGCAACCCGGTTCTTCCGGTGTGGCGCGGAGAGATCCAGTGCCGTGCCCTGGGCCTGAAGGTCGAGGTCTTCGACGAGTCGGGGCACGCCGCGAAGGGAGAGAAAGGCGAACTCGTCTGCACCAGGCCGTTTCCGTCGCTGCCGCTTGGTTTCTGGAACGACGCGGACGGTACCAGATACCGCGCCGCCTACTTCGAGAGATTCCCCAAGGTATGGACGCACGGGGACTGGTGCGAACTGACTGTCCACGACGGCATGATCATTTACGGGCGCTCGGATGCGGTGCTCAATCCCGGCGGCGTGCGCATCGGCACCGCCGAGATCTACCGCCAGGTCGAGCAGCTCGACGAAGTGGTGGAGTCACTGGTGATCGGCCAGACCTGGCCGCCCGGTGAGATCGGCGATGTGCGCGTTGTGCTGTTCGTGAAGCTGCGCGACGGGCTGGCGCTCGACGATGCGCTCGTCGACAAAATCAGGAACCACATTCGCACCAACACAACGCCGCGGCATGTCCCGGCAAAGGTGGTTCAGGTTCCGGATATTCCGCGCACCAGGTCGAACAAGATCGTCGAACTGGCGGTGCGCAACGTCGTGAACGGCCGTCCGGTGAGGAATATCGAAGCGCTGGCCAATCCCGAGGCGCTCGAACACTTCAGGAACCGCGCCGAACTGCTTACATGACAGCCGGTCCGGGTGTGCCAGGCTTCCCGGACGCTCGAGAAAGTGCCGACGGCTTTGATTTGTTCGGAGCCTACCTAGAGTGTTGCGTAGAGCCGCTTTTGCACTTCGCGATAGCGTTCGGCGATCCGGGTTTCCTCCGGATGCCGGCCGTCGCGCACGATCCAGCGGCCGCCGACCATGACGTGCTTCACCATCTGACCGCCGCCGGCAAAGATGAACGCATCCAGGAGGCGGTCCCCGCTGCGGCCGACGAGGTTGATGTGGTCGGGATCGAGCACGACAAGGTCGGCGCGCGCCCCGGGGACGATACGGCCCATCGGCCTGCCGAGGGCCTGCGCGCCGCCGGCGGCGGCCTCCCGCCACAGCGTCGTGCCTACCGAGGGCTGATCCGGCGAAGCGGCGATGTTGCGCCGGCGCATGACCAGGCGCTGCACGTACTCCAGCCAGCGCAGCTCCTCGACAGGCGTCCGTGACACGTGGCTGTCGCTGCCGATGCCCCAATGCCCGTTTTTCTCGCGGAAGCGCGGAAAGGGGAATATGCCGTCGCCCAGATTGCCTTCGGTCGTCGGGCACAGTGCTATCACTGCGCCGCTAGTAGCGAGCTTTTCGGACTCCGATTGCGACACGTGCGTGCAGTGCACCAGGCACCAGCGCGAGTCCACGGACGCGTTGGCCAGCAGCCATTCCACCGGACGCCGATCGCTCCAGGAGAGGCAATCGTTGACCTCCTTGATCTGCTCTGCGAGATGGATATGGACCGGCACGCCGGGATCCAGTGCCGTCGCGCCGGCGACGAGGTCCTTGAGCATCGCCGGGTTCACCGCGCGCAGACTGTGCGGCGCGACGCCCAGGCGCGCGTCGGGATTGCGTCCGAGCTGCCGTCTCAGGGCGGAGAACATGCCGAGCACCAAGTCCGGCGTGGTCGCAAATCGTTTCTGGACCGGCGAAAGCGGCGCTTCGCCGAAGTTGCTGAAGGCGTACAGCACGGGCAGCAGGGTGATCGCGATCCCCGTCTGCTGCGCGGCGAGCAGGAATTGCTCCGCCATTTCGGCAGGATTCGCGTAGGGCTTGCCGTCGGGCGCGTTGTGCAGGTAGTCGAATTCGGCTACCGCCGTGTAGCCGTTCTTGAGCATTTCGCAATAGACCTGCGCGGCGATGGCGCGCACCTGCTCGGGCGTGAGCTGGCGGACGAAGGCGTACATGACCTCGCGCCAGGTCCAGAAGCTGTCATCCGCCGAGCCCATGCGCTCGGCGAGGCCCGCCATGGCGCGCTGGAACGCCTGGGAGTGGGCGTTGGCCATGCCGGGAATGAGCGGTCCGCCGGCCGGTTCCGCTCCGTTCGGCTTTTGGCGCGTGCGTACCCCGCTGATCGACCCGTCCTCGCCGATTTCGACAATGACGTCCCTGCCCCAGCCTTCGGGCAGCAGTGCTTCAGGGGCGAATATCCTGCTCATCGTGTCGCCTCTCCCCGACATAGGATATCCGGTTATCGGCCTGGAACGCATTCACTTTAGCGCGGACGGCCGGCGGAGAATTGAGCAGGAAAAATTTTTCGTGTACCATTCTCCATCCCATCCCCCTGGTTTTTGATGGCCAAGTATGTGTTCGTGTCGGGCGGCGTGGTTTCCTCTCTGGGGAAGGGGATAGCCGCCGCCTCTCTCGCCGCAATTCTCGAATCCCGCGGCATCCGCGTCACCCTCCTCAAGCTCGACCCGTACATCAACGTCGATCCCGGCACGATGAGCCCTTTCCAGCACGGAGAGGTGTTCGTCACCGAAGACGGGGCCGAGACCGATCTCGATCTCGGACATTACGAGCGCTTCCAGTCGGCGCGCATGCACAAGGCGAACAACTTCACCACCGGCCAGATCTACGAGTCGGTGATCAGGAAGGAGCGGCGCGGCGACTATCTCGGACGCACGGTGCAGGTCATTCCGCACGTCACCGACGAGATCAAGGCCTATATCACCCGCGGGGCCGGCGAGGCCGAAGTCGCGATCGTCGAGATCGGCGGGACGGTGGGCGATATCGAGTCCTTGCCGTTCCTCGAAGCCGTGCGGCAGATGGGAATGCAGCTCGGCGCGCACAACACCTGCTACATTCACCTGACGCTGGTGCCGTACATAAAAACCGCCGGCGAAATCAAGACCAAGCCCACCCAGCACTCGGTGAAAGAGCTGCGCGAGATCGGCATCCAGCCGGATGCGCTCCTGTGCCGTTCCGACAGGCCGATCCCGGACGCGGAAAAGGAGAAGATCGCGCTGTTTACCAACGTCCAGGCGAACGCGGTGATCTCGGTCTGGGACGTCGAATCCATCTACACGATTCCCTGGATGCTGCACCGGCAGATGCTCGACGAGATCGTCTGCCACAAGCTGAACATCATCGCCCGGCCGGCCGACCTGCGGGTGTGGAAGAAGCTCGTCGAGGCGCTCGAGAACCCGCAGCACGAGATCTGCATCGCCATGGTCGGAAAGTATGTCGATCTTGCCGATTCCTACAAATCGCTCAACGAGGCGCTGGTGCACGCGGGGATCCACACCCACAGCAAGGTCAACATCCGCTACGTGGACTCGGAGACGATCGAGAAGGAAGGCATCGGTACGCTGTTGAAAGGAGTGGACGCGATACTGGTTCCAGGTGGGTTCGGCAAGCGCGGTGTCGAAGGCATGATGAAGGCAATCCAGTTTGCGCGCGAAAACAAGGTGCCGTATCTCGGCATCTGCCTGGGGATGCAGCTCGCGGTGATCGAGATTGCACGCAACCTTGTCGGCCTGGTCGGGGCCAATTCCACCGAATTCGACCGCGAGTCACCGCATCCGGTGATCGCGCTTGTCACGGAATGGCAGAACCGCGACGGTCGCATCGAGCAGCGCGATGAGAAATCCGACCTGGGCGGCACGATGCGGCTGGGCGCGCAACCGGCGGCGCTCGAACCAGGCAGTCTGGCGCGCACCATCTACGGCACCGACGCCATCAACGAGCGCCACCGTCATCGCTACGAGGTCAACAATCAGTACATCCAGCGCCTCAAGGACAAGGGCTTGCGCGTGTCAGGCCTCACGCAGCGCGAGAAGCTGTGCGAAATGGTCGAGCTGCCTGCCCATCCGTGGTTCGTCGGCTGCCAGTTCCACCCGGAGTTTGCATCGACTCCGCGCACCGGGCACCCGCTGTTCACTGCGTTCGTCGAAGCGGCGCTGCAGTACCAGGCTGGCAAGACCAAAACCGCGATTGCCGCATAGCGATGAGACTCTGCGGTTTTGAGGTTGGCCTGGACAAACCGCTGTTCCTCATCGCCGGTCCGTGCGTCGTCGAGTCGCGCCAGATGGCGATCGATACCGCGGAAGCCCTGAAGGAAATTGCCGCTTCGCTCGGGATTCCGTTCATCTACAAGTCGTCCTACGACAAGGCCAACCGCAGCTCTGGAAAATCGTATCGTGGGCTTGGCATGGACAGAGGGTTGGAGATTCTCGCCGAGGTGAGGAAAAAGGTCGGTGTGCCGGTGCTGACCGACGTCCACGACAAGGAAGACGTTGCCGAAGTTGCGGCGATGGTCGATGTGCTGCAGACGCCGGCGTTTCTCTGCCGCCAGACCGATTTCATCCAGGCCGTCGCGGCAACAGGCAAGCCGGTCAATATCAAGAAGGGCCAGTTCCTGTCCCCTGGCGAAATGAAGAACGTGGTCGATAAGGCGCGCGAAGCCGCTTTGGCGTCCGGGCGCAAGGACAGCATAATGGTGTGCGAGCGCGGTGCCTCGTTCGGCTACAACAATCTCGTCTCGGACATGCGCTCGCTCGCGATCATGCGCGAGACCGGCTGCCCCGTGGTGTTCGACGCCACCCACTCGGTGCAGCTCCCGGGCGGGCAGGGGAACGCTTCGGGCGGCCAGCGCGAGTTCGTTCCCGTCCTGGCGCGCGCAGCGGTCGCGAGCGGGGTCGCCGGGATCTTCATGGAGACGCATCCGGATCCGGACAAGGCCCTCTCCGACGGGCCGAATGCCTGGCCGCTCGATAGAATGAAGGAGCTGCTGCAGACACTCCGGGATCTCGATGCATTGGTGAAGAACCGCGGGTTTGCGGAGCAGAAACTGAAAACGCCGAAGAAGAAGGGCAGAGCATGAGCTCAATCGTCGATGTGGTTGCAAGAGAAATCCTGGACTCCCGCGGCAACCCCACGGTGGAAGCCGATGTGCTGATCGAGTCGGGTGTGATGGGTCGTGCGGCCGTGCCTTCGGGGGCGTCCACCGGCAAGCGCGAGGCCCTGGAGCTGCGCGACAAGGACAAGACCCGCTACGCAGGCAAGGGCGTTCTCAAGGCCGTCGAGCACGTGAATACCGAGATCTCCGAGGCGATCATGGGACTCGACGCGCAGGAGCAGGGCTTCATCGACCGCACGCTGATCGATCTTGACGGGACAGAGAACAAGTCGCGCCTCGGGGCAAATGCCATCCTGGCGGTATCGATGGCAGTTGCGAAAGCTGCCGCGGAGGAATCCGGACTGCCCCTGTACCGCTATTTCGGCGGTTCCGGGGGGATGCAGATGCCGGTGCCAATGATGAACGTCATCAATGGTGGGGCGCACGCCAATAACAGTCTGGATATTCAGGAGTTCATGATCGTACCGGTCGGCGCTTCGACCTTCCGGGAGGCGCTGCGCTGCGGCGCCGAGGTCTTCCACGCGCTGAAGGACCTGCTCGAAGAAAAGGGCATGCCGACGACCGTTGGCGACGAAGGAGGCTTCGCTCCCAATCTGCCGAACAACGAGGCGGCGCTGCAACTCGTGCTCGAAGCCATCGAGCGGGCCGGCTATCACCCGGGCTCGGGCGTGGCGCTCGCGCTCGACTGCGCCAGTTCCGAGTTCTACGAAGATGGCAAGTACGTACTCGATAACAAGAAACACAGGCTGGGTTCGGCGGAATTCATCGATTGCCTCGCCGCGTGGGCCGGGAAGTATCCGATACTCAGTATCGAGGACGGTATGGCGGAATCCGACTGGGACGGGTGGCGCGCGCTGACGCAGCGGCTGGGCAGCAAGGTGCAACTCGTCGGGGACGACATTTTCGTCACCAATACGAAGATACTGCGCGAGGGGATCCAGCTCGGCATCGCCAACTCGGTCCTCATCAAGGTCAATCAGATCGGCACGCTTACCGAGACTTTCGCGGCGATCGAGATGGCGAAGCGTGCCGGCTACACCGCCGTGATTTCCCACCGCTCCGGCGAAACCGAAGACACCACCATCGCAGACATCGCCGTGGGCACCAACGCCCTGCAGATCAAGACGGGGTCACTTTCGCGATCCGATCGGGTCGCGAAGTACAACCAGTTGCTGCGCATCGAGGAGGATCTCGGTGATGCCGTAGGCTATCCCGGCCGGGAGGCGTTCTACCAACTGCGATGAAAGCGCTCGTGATCGGCCTCGCGGCGTCCATTGTCCTGCTGCAGTACCCACTGTGGTTCGGCAAGGGCGGATGGCTCCGCGTGTGGGCCGTCGACCGGCAGCTGCAGGAGCAGAAAGAAACGAACGTGCGGCTGCGCCAGCGGAACAGCGCGCTCGACGCCGAAGTGCGCGACTTGAAGCAGGGATTGGACGCTCTCGAGGAGCGCGCGCGTTACGAGCTCGGTATGATCAGGCAGGATGAGGTGTTTTTCCAGGTCGTTCCGGTTCCGAAAACCGGTACGCCAAAGCCTTAGAACGCGTGAGCGGAGAGCTAGTGAAGATCAGCAAGCTTCGCTGACGTCCGAAAAAGGAGCGGCAGCGTCGGAGATTCAGATCGCGGAAAAAGCGACGGTGTAGGCGGCGTCCTGCCGATCAAGAGAAAAAGCGAGCGCGTAGGCGCCGTTTTGCCGGGGAAGAATGTCGCGGTCGCCGGCGGTCTGCCGCCGCGCAAGGCTGGCCAGTAAAAGCACTGTACCTAAGGCAAGGAAAGCGACCATTTTGTCCTCCATTGATCTGATGAACCCGAGACACCCTACTTAGAGCGAAAAGCGGGCCAGATCCGGGCAGGCGGAAGGCGTCGTATGCCACTGTATTTAAGGTAGAACGCCCGTAAGCTGCGTGCAAGCGTAGGAGCAGGGGCGTCGGGCTTCCGCCGCGGTCGTCGGTGCGTCGACCTGCCGGGCGTGGTGTCGAATTGCGGAAGCCACCCCGCGGGAGGGTGCTACTTCATATATTCGATATCATCGCGGTAGCCGCTATAAGCTTGGGCATACTCCATGACCCGCGCCACTTCCGTGATGAAAGTCTCGTCGTAGCCGGCGCGGCGCAAGAGATGAAACCCCATCTCCATGCCTGAGGTGATGCCGCCAGCGGTGACAATACGCTCCGCATCCACCACTCGGGCGCGGCTCACGCGGCACGCAGGCGCCAATTCGGCGAGACGGTCGATCGGCACCTTGCCCATGCTGGACGCCTCGAGCCGGTCCGGTTCCTTGCGGTTGGTCGCAGGCAGGCCGTCGAGCAGCCCCATCTTGGCGTAGATCCAGGAGCCGGTACACACGCTGGTAAGGAGAGTTCGCTCCGGCAGCGCTCGTATGAAGGCATGCAGCCGTCCGTTGTGCATTTCCTGGCGCGTGCCGAAGCCGCCCGGGATCAGGAAGGCGTCCATATCCGGGTTATCGTTGAAACAGTAGTTCGGCAGCACCGTAAAACCTGCCTGGGTCTGCACCGGGCGAGACGCGTCCGCGATGAGAAAGGCATCAAGCTCGGGGTCGAAGCGGCGCGCTACCGAGAACACGCCGTGCGGCGCGGCGTAATCCACGATTTCGGCGTCCTTGAATACGTAGATGCCAAGGCGAAATCCAGTTTTTTTTGCATAGGCCATGCGCGCACCCCTCCGGCTCGTCGGCGACGGGGTCTCAATAGGTCTTGTAAGGCAGGAACTTGCCCGACATCACGACGCGCACGCGGTCGCCCTTGGGGTCGGGCTCGCGGGAAAGCTCCAGCGTGAAGTCGATCGCGCTCATGATGCCGTCGCCAAACTCCTCGTGGATCAGCTCCTTGATGGTCGTTCCGTACACGTTGACGATCTCATACCAGCGGTATATCAGCGGATCGGTCGGCACAGCCGTCGGCAACGAACCCTTGTACGGCACGATCTGGAGCAGTTTCACTGCTTCCTGAGGCAAGGCGAGCGTCTCGCCGACGGCCTCGGCCTGCTTCTTGGTGAGCGTCATCTGTCCAAGGCAGGCGGCGGTCGCCCACTCCTTGCTCTGCCCGACCTTCTTGGCGATATCACCCCACTTCAGGCCCTTGCTGA
>Ga0137463_1000556_pt1 | contig 12606 bp, 8 predicted proteins | sample EasRivERMGT800_2_FD_102333 | JGI IMG/M metagenome (GOLD analysis project Ga0137463, IMG submission 102333) | Soil microbial communities from meander-bound floodplain in the East River, Colorado, USA - East River MetaG ERMGT800_2 | ecosystem: Environmental > Terrestrial > Soil > Floodplain ...
CGCCGGGCCGTTTTGAACGATGCCGGCGCGATCGCAGACATCTACAACGAGGCGATCCAGACGACGACCGCCACGTTCGACACCGAACCCAAAACCGTTCAGGATCGAGAGGCCTGGCTCGCCTCTCACGACGAACGCCATCCCGTCCTGGTAGCCGAACAAAACGGCCAGATCCTCGGCTGGGCCTCCTTGACCCAATGGTCTGATCGGCCGGCTTACGTCGATACGGCTGAAACATCGTGCTACGTGGCGTCGCAGCATCGGGGGGAGGGGATTGGCACGGCCCTCAAAGTGCGGCTGATTGACGAAGCGCGCCGCCTGGGAATGCACACGCTGCTGGCCCGTATCGCCGACGAAAGTACCGCGTCGGTGCACATCAACGAGTCGCTGGGTTTCGTGCGGGTGGGCACGCTGCGTGAAGTCGGCTTCAAATTCGGGCGCCGACTGGACGTGCACATCCTGCAATTAATGCTGGCGCCCCAACCGTGTTCGGCGCGGGTCTCCTGACCCCGCCGAGCCCGCGACCGCAGGTCTCCCGCATCGCCTGCGGCTCCTTGACGCAGCTCAGGCGCAGTTCGGCATGACGCAGGCGGAGACGGTCCCATTCGGCGGCGCCTCGCCGGCCCTCAAACGATCGCGGAGCGGTAATCGGGCGAGCAGCCGGTCGTATTGATCATTCTTTCGGGCAAAATCAGGGGCAAAGAGGACAAAGCCGGCCAGCCCCGCTACAATCGGGCCCGAGATCGAAGCGTCCTGAGTTCTGGCCCCGTTGAGGGTCTGAACTACCTGTCTTAGCCGGCAACGTTCATCAGCAGGTCCGTCACTCCAGACCGCAGGTCGACCGGATTTCCGTGCTTCACGAATTCATCGATCGGATCAGCGCCTGGGCAGCGGTGTCACCGCTTCGGGGGGCACTCGTGCGCTATGGCGGGACCGTGGTCATCATGCTCTTGGCGATCCTGCTGTCGGTCTTCATCCCCCTGCGCGACAGCGCCTGGATCGTCGTCATTATTGGCGTCCTGGCCTGCGCGTGGTTCGGAGGGATTGGCCCCTCGCTGCTCGCGCCGCTGCTCTTGGTCATGTCGGTCCGGGCGATGCAGAAAGATCGCGGACACCTGTTTGATTTCTCCAGCAAGGAGCTGACGGACCTCCTTGTCTTTCTGATGCTGACGGCGACGGTGGGATGGTCCGGCCAGATCCGGCGCCGCGCGCAGGCGATCGTCCGCCGCCAGGCGCTCGAACTTCAGGAAGAAGCCCGCCGCAAAGATCGCTTCCTGGCGACTCTGGCCCACGAGCTGCGGAACCCCCTGGCGCCTTTGCGCACCGGTCTCGAGGTTCTAGAGATCGCCCAGGAACGGCCGGCTGACATATCGGCCGTTCGCGAGACTCGTGAAATGATGCAGAGGCAGGTCGACTGTCTCGCGCGGCTCGTCGACGATTTGCTCGACCTCAGTCGGATTAACTCTGGAAAAATCGAATTGCGCCGCGAACGAGTCAAACTCGAGGATGTCGTCCGCGATGCCGTCGAAGCTTCGCAACCGCATATGACCGCCGCGGGCCATCAATTCGACGTCACGCTGCAGAATGGAACGGTCCTGCTCGATGCCGATCGGGATCGTCTCGCCCAGGTCCTCCTGAATCTGCTCAACAATGCCGCGAAGTTCACCCCGCCCGGCGGGCGAATCGTGCTGGCGGATGCTCGCATCGGCGACACGCTCGAAATTCGTGTGCGCGACAGTGGGCCGGGGATTCGACCGGAATCGCTCCCCCGCCTGTTCGAGATGTTCACACAGCTCGAGGATTCGCGGCCCCATTCGCAACAGGGCCTGGGCATCGGCCTCAATATTGTGAGAACGCTCGTCGAAATGCACGGTGGCACGGTCGCGGCGCGCAGCGACGGCCCGGGGTGTGGCTCGGAATTCGTTGTCCGCCTGCCGATTCCCGTCGAGGCGCCCGCCCTTCGGCACGACTGCCAGCATGAGGCCGTGCCGGAGCAACTTGCCACTCACCCGCGTCGAGGCCTGGTTGTGGACAACAGCGAGGATCCCGCCTCCGCGAGCCCTGCCTGACGGGCCATAGGTATCTACACAAGTCAAAATTCGCGCTACCGAAATTGATTCCTTCCCCCTTGATGGGGGAAGGTTAGGATGGGGGTGGAGAGCGTCAATCGACGTTCGCCCCCCCACCCCGGCCCTCCCCCACAACGGGGGGAGGGAGAATGTTTGAATTCAGCCCAATCTGCGCTGTGTAGATACCTTTGCCTGACGGGCTACGGCTCCTTGACGAAGCTCATGTGCAGTTCCGCATGACGCAGGTGGAGACGGTCCCACTCGGCGGCCGGCATCGGGCCGAACGCCGGGTGCGGGACGCGCGTCGGCTCTGTTCGCAGACGGCCGATGGCGCGGCGCAAGCGCTCCAGAGTCTCGCTGGGGTCGCCGCCAGCGGCAGGAAAGGCCCATTTTTCCGCTTCGACCGGCAGCCTGAAGCCAGGCTGCATACCGTGCTTCAGAATCCTGGGTTTCACGAAATACCGAGCCACCACACGGATGAACCAGGGAGCATTTCCCTCAAAGCCATCGATCGATCGTTCCATTGCGATCGCCACATGGCCGAGAATCTGATCGAGCGACCAGTTGCCGGTGGTCGTCGCCCCGGCCCGGACGAGCCATTCGGCGTCGACGAGCACTTCGTCAAACGATGCGTAATGAATCTTGCGGCGGGCAATTGGAGAATTGTGCATCGAGCTATTCGCTTGTCGGTTCAGGCAGTCCTGGTTTTGAAAGTGGGTCGGCAGACTGCGCTTGCTTGCGATACTCAAATTCCCAGATCACCTTTGCGCAATCGCGATGGCCGCGCTCAAGGGCAGCCTCGGCTGGCGTTGCCCCGGAGCGATTGCGGCTCTGTGGATCGGAACTGCGAACGAGAAGCAAGTTGACGACAGCGACCTGGCCTTGCAATGCCGCGATATGGAGCGGCGTATTTCCGTCATGATCCGGGGCGTTGACGTCTGCCCCGCGCATGATCAACAGTTTGGCGATCTCCGGCGAATACAGAGCATAATGGAGTGGCGTCCCTCCGTGTTCGTTTTTCAGATCAGTTTGGAATCCTCGTTCGAGCAGATATTCCGTGGCTCGATAATGCTTTCCAATGACGGCAGCATGCAGAACCGTATGTTCATGGATTTCCCGCGAATCCAGTGCCGCGCCGAGCCGACACAGCTCATCCAGTGCGGGAACTCGCCCGGACATGGCGGCGGTAAACAGCGGAGAACGGCCACTCTCATCGCGTGCGTTGATTTCGGCTCCATGCTTTGTCAGGAGTTGAATGATCGGGCGATATTCTTCCCCGGAATTGTCGTGATTCCAGCCCCAGGCTGCCGCGTGCAGAGCAGTCTCGCCAAATTGCCCTTGCCGCGCGTTCACGTCGGCTCCGTGCTCCAGCAGCAGGGCCACGACCCCCGCCCGAGCCAGTTGGGCGGCATAATAGAGCGCTGATTCATTGTGGCTGTCGCACGGCGCCAACGAGGCGTGGTGGCGCAATAACTGCCTGACGATTTCGACGTCCCCTTTCCGGCTCGCGACGATCAACCCGGTCCTTCCTTGCCGATCAGTCGCATTCACGTTGACGCCGTGATCGAGGAGCAGTTCAACGCATTCCTGGAATTGCTCATCGACCGCTCCCAGGAGCACAAACTCGAAACATTCACACGGAATGCCGGCGGCGAGCGCCCAGGCGACTGGCTGGGCTCGGCGGGCCCTCACGGCTCCCGCCATCAGGGCGCCGAAGTATTCTGGCGCTACCTCTGCGTCGTCGACGTTGTTCAGAAACTGGCGCACGTCAGCTTCGGTCCCTTCCGAGCCGAGCCGAAAAGCCGCTTCCGATCCGAAATCTGGGAATGCGATATCGTCAGAGGCGGTCATTGGTCCCCGCCCCGGACGGCCCGTTCGGTGTCCTGGAGGACTTCGTCAAAGGAATCGTAATGTATCTTGCGACGGGACGATGGGAAAGTGTTCATTGAGGATTTCGCCAGCCTACTTCTTCGGTTCTTCCCGGAACGGCTGCCCCGATTTGTAGAGGGCCAGCCGTTCTTCAAATTTCTTCAAATCGTCGCCTGGCATTTTCTCGGCCTTCAGCCTGTCCAGCGCCCTGGTTTGCGATTCGATCGCCTGTTTGAAGTCGCCGCTTTCGGCATACGCGGCCGCCAGGGTGCCCAGGCAATTCGCATTCTTCCAGCCGGAAAGTTCACAGGCTTTCGTCGCCGATTCGACGGCTCGTTTGCCGTCCCGATATTTTGGATCGGCGCTCGTCCCCAGGATCCACGCCTGACCGGCGTAACCCGCAGGATCGGTCGGATCGATCCGGATGGCTTCGGCGCAATCGGCCAGGGCTTTGTCGGGTTTCCCCGTTTTCGCCCAGACAGATGCCCGACGGACGTACACCGTGGCTTCGTCCGGGTCGAGTCGAATGGCTTCGTCGAATTCTGCCAGCGCCTTGTCGAAATCGTTCTTTCGGATCCAGATCATTCCGCGATTGGTGTGGGCCGCCGAACTCTCCGGACTGAGCCGAATGGCTTCGTCGGCATCGGCCAGAGCCTTGTCGAATTGACCCGATTGATACCAGACACCGGCCCGGCTCATGCGGGCCCGGGAGTCGTCCGGGTCGAGGCGGATCGATTCGTTGAGGTCGGCCAGCGCCTGGTCCACTTCTCCGGTCATCCCCCGCGCCGCCCCGCGACAGGCCAGTGCAAATGGGCTCAAGGGGTTCAATTTGATCGCGCGGGTGGCATCGGCAATCGCCAATTCAGGCTCGCGCCGGTCAATCCGTGCGGCTGCGCGATAGGTGTATGCCGCCATATGTTCAGGGCAGAGTTGCAGGCACGCGGTGAGATCCGAGATGGCCTCCGCGGATTCCTTCTCTTCGTACGACAGCTTGCCGCGGGAAAATAAGGCCTCTGCCGAACGGGGGTCAATTTTCAGCGCGGCGTCAAAATCATCGAACGCGTTCTTGATCTCATCGTCCTCCGCCAGGGCGGAGCCCCGGGCGATCAGTGCCGCGACGTTCTTCGGATCCAGCTTCAACGCGACGTCCAGATCGTCGATCGCTTCTTCAATCTGCCCGGTTTCCTGCAGGGCCTGGCCGCGGGCCACATAGGCGCTCGCATCCTTGGGATTCTTCTGGATCCTGTCGGTGAAGATCTCGACTGCCCGCCTGGGCGTGGCCACGTCCCGCTTGCTGATCCAGCCAGTCCGCTTGTCCGAAACGAGGAGCCAGTTACCCTTCGCGTCGTAAACATCGAGCACCGTTCCGGGGACCAGTTCCTGAATCGTTGCTCCCCGGCTCTTCATCGGCGTGCGGCGGATGACGACCACAGCATCGTCGATTTCCTGCGCACACGCAGGCGGGCAGCAGAGCCCCAGCACAAGCAGTGCGGCGGTCGAACGAAAGCGACACATGCCTTGGCTCTCGGTGAACCCTGGAAACAAGATTCGGCCCTCGTCCTTTTTTTACCAGAAATCGGAAGACAGCGGGAACAGGAATCGACCCTGTTGCCAGGTCGGGGCGTATCCGTCAATTGGCAGTGCAGTCGCCGACTTCGAATTCCTCCCCTGAATGGCGGACAGCGTTGGGTCGTTGCCTTGTGTCATGTCGAGCGCTTGTTCCGACAAACAATGAGCGGAGGGACCCGGTCAGACGTCCGTCTATCCCGAAGGGATTGCGCAGCACAGCCCGGGGTTGGCCGACGCTGGAGGCCTACCCCGGGTACCCGTTCAACGAAACACCGAATCCTGTAAGGATTCTGCAGAACGACAATCTCACAGGAGCGACTGCGACACCGTGAGTCCCCTGTGTTGGCCGAGACATCGTGAACGGTCTGCACAATCCCGGCGCGCCGGGATTGGGATCAATCTTCTGATCGTCATCCAGGGTAGCCGACATTCGTCGGCAACCCTGGCCTGCGCTGCAGTACGCTTTCAGCGTACACGAACTCGACGACTTCCGCCGCTCGGACGCCGGCCGCGCGATCCATGCCCGCAGACCATCTCGGAGGACCGAGATGACTACAATACGGCATCTCGCTGCGCGAGAGAAAAACGTCTCCCTCTTCACTCCGCAGGAGAAGGAATCCATTTTCGGCAACGTCCCGGCAGAATGCGAAAAACCGGAATGCTGATCGTCGCGCATCCTCACCGACGCAGGAGCGCAGATCAGAATCACTCGCTTTTTCCACTCCCGCGCGCCTGGGGGGGCCGGGTAAAATTGGGTGATGAAACGAGATTCGAGTGATGTTCGACGCGAACCGTCCGATGTTCCCCTGATCCCGCCGGTCGCCGCGATTTTGGCGGTGGGAATGATCCTGCCCGAATACTGGCTGATTCTGGTCGCCTGCGCGCTCCTGGCGATGACGACTCTGGCGGTCGTTCAGAAAGTCACTCGGCGGGGCGAATTTCGACGGGTCGGCCGAACTCCCGAATCGCTCTGATTTCGGTAACGCCGGGCGACGCGCATTCGAGGTAGCGAGCCGCAGGGTTCATCCCTGCGGGATCGGATGCAAACTCGTCTGATCGACCAACCTCACGCGAAACCGTTCGATCCGAATCGTCCCACGCGTCGCGCAGTTCCTGTGACGAGTCGAGATATCGCACGATACCGCACGCGCCGTTGGACTCGATCCCGGTGGGGTCAACCCACCGGCTCGCTGGACATTCCCACCCCCATCCTGATCTTCTCCCATCGAGGGGGAAGGAATTCTGTTTCGCCAAGACGTCGACAGGAAGAAACTGGAACACTAATTCACGCGAATTCTCACTGATCGATTAGCGAAGATCAGTCCCGGCGCGCCGGGAATCAGTGTTCTCTCTTTCCGTCCGTCACCACAAAGCCACGAAGATACAAAGTGAGATCCACAGTTGAGAAGGATTTACACAGATTAAACGGCGAATACTTCCGTCGTAATCTGTGTTCATCTGCGTAATCTGCGGATCAGATCCTTCCTTCTTCGTCCGTTTTCGTGTCTTGGTGCCTTCGTGGTCATGCCCGGTATTTCGATTCACGAAGCCGTCAGCGACGGCCCGACGAGGTCAAGACGCCGGGGGTGATCACCGGCGCTCCCGCGGCAGGCAGGCGGGGGACCAGCTCATTGCGAAGCCGTGCCGCCAGTTCGTCGCGCGGCTCGAGTTCCAGCACTTTGTCGAGTTGGGCGACCGCCGGTTGTGGATAACCCAGACCGGCATATTGGAACCCAAGCAGGAACCGCTGCGCCGGATCGGTCGGGTTTTCGTGCACCGCGCGTTCGAGCTCTTGAAGCTGGAACATGTAGGATCGCGGATTGTTGTACAGTTCATTGCGATTGCCGACGACGACCCCCCAGCGATCGGGCGGGAGCCCCCACATGGCCGTCTGCGTCGCCGTCGCCGACTGGCGGTAGTTTCCGGCGGCGAAGTACGCCTGACCGAGCAACATGACGAGTACCGGGTTGCCCTGGTCGGCGTCGAGTGCCGTCTGCCAGTTCTCGATCGCCTCCACGTAATCTCCCCGTCGGAAGGCCGACTCGCCATTCAGATTCTTGCCCTCGGGCCACTCGCACTTTGTCGCCGCACGGGCCAGCCAGGTCGTGCGCGGGGGCGGTTCGCACGCCGCCGGCTGCGGCGTGCCGTACGTCATCGACCCGGCGACGCCGCCGGCCGTGAACGCCCGGGAAGCGAGATAGCTCGGATGATATCCAAAGGCCGCGCCGGGGTACGACAATCCACTTAAGCCCCCGTAGCCGAGTCCTCTGCCAGAGCCTCCGTACCATTGGGCCTGTGCCACGTGCGAGCCGCTCACAACGATGGACACCAATAACGCGACGCACAGAAATCGATTTCGTCTGCACATATCCCGGCCGCAACCTTTCTCTGACGCAAATTGCGAAATCCGAAACGGCCCACGAGACGTCAAGGTTCTCCACCTTCCAGCATACTGAAGATCAGGCCGGTCTCCAGTTTCTGTCGATTTATTCACGAAACTGGCCGGCAGGCACAGGTCTCCCCCCGTCCGGCGCGGGTCTCCTGACCCCGCCGACGGCCCGACCGCCGGTCTCCAGCAACCGTCGCCGCAAGTCCCGGCTTCAACCAGCAGATCAAAGGACGAAAGGAAAGAAACAGAACACGAATTCCCGCTCATCGTCACTGATCGTTTAGCGAAGATCAGTCCCGGCGCGCCGGGAATCAGTGTTCCTGCTCGTCTTCGTTCGACCAGCGCCAAGACGGCTGGCGGTGAACATCAACGGCCCCAGCATCACTTCACTCCGGCAAACCAAACTGTTCCACGAGCCAGGTCGCCAGAATCTCGAGAAACTTGGGCGACAGTTGGCGTCCCGCGTGATCACCAAGGCACGTCGACTTCCGCGCGGCGAACCGGCCGATGCGTATTTCCGACCACGATTTGAGACGATGCGCCTTCCCGTGGGCCCGCCAAGCTGTCGCCCGACGCAGAGACTGTCGGCAAAACCGGTGCGTTGGGCCTTTGGCGGACGGCTCGAACGGCCAGGTACAGGAGGGCCAGGAGCAGAGCAGCCGCCAGACAAATCTTCATCAGTGCGCCGGTCATGCGACGGCTTTCGGGCCCGGAACGCGCCGGGTGACGTCGGCAAGCCTCGTTGAGCACGGCCCGTGTTTCCTCGGCCAACCGCTCGGCAGACAGGCCTCGGTGCTGCAGCAGCATCGCCAGCACAGGCTGAGGATTGGCCAGCAAACCCAGGAGCAGATGTTCGGTGCCGACATATGGGTGCCCGAGAGCCGCCGCCTCGGCCCTGGCCGCCGCCAGGATTTCCAGCCGCCGGTCTGCCTGAGCCGATGGCGCCCATGGGGCGTCCCCTGCCGTCTGGACGCCGTCGGTCGCGCTTCGCATCTGGCAGAAGTCCAGGCCCAGCCTTGTCAAGGCGATCGCAGCCAGGCCGTCTGTTTCACGGACGAGTCCCAGGACGACCAGATCATCCGAACAGTGGCGACGCGCCCGCGAGGCCGCCTCGCGATCGGCGAACGCCAGCGCCGCCTCGACGCGGGGCGTGCATCGGCCTGCTTGCCGGGTGTTGCGACGCAGGAATTCGCTGGCATGCTCGCGAAAGGCCGTCCGCACGACATCCGCGATGGAATGCATGGCGAGCGCTGCCACCCGCAAACGCCCGTGCGGTGCGGCCTCGTTCAGCGAATCGCTGAAGAACAGCAACAGCTCCTGGCCGTATTCATCGCGAAAGGACTTCGGCAGACTCCGCAGCGCAAGTTGATACACGCGGCTCAGCGTCTTCACGAGAACCTGAAGTGTCATCATGCACCCTCCCCGGCCAGGACATTGCTCCCCATCAGGCCTGCCGATCTGGCCAGTCGAACGACGGCGGCCAGCCGATCCAACTCGGCCGAAAGCACTTTTCGACCAGGCGCAGTGAGTCGGTAATAGCGGCGGCGCTCGTCGTCCCCGCGTCCCCTCGCCTGCCCTTTGCTTTCCACGATGAATCGAGACTCGCGCAGGCGCTTGATGGTGCCGTACAACGTGCCGGGGCCCATCCGCACCTGCCCTTCTGTCTCCTGTGCCACCTGCTGCATGATCGCGTAGCCGTGTTTGTCGCCGGTGGCCAGCGCCATCAGGATGTGCAGCTCGGCTGGGGGGAGCGGAACCAGGCGTGCCATTCCGGACGATGGGACTTTCATGTCGGCTCTCCGCGGAGGCATATATATCAACTATAGATATATCATATCTCGATATATATGGACGGGCAAGGGCCAGCGACCGAATCCGGCAACGCTGCTCGAATTTTTTTTTCTCTTCTCATTTTTTCGTTGACAACTTCCAGCCGCGATGGTTTAATAGAGTTTATGTACATAAGTACAGTCTACGCAATTTCCCGAAAACCAGGGCAAAACCCGCGAAAATGCCCTGCCGGAACGGCTTCCCCGAAACCAACGGCGCGAGAATCTGGAACCCTCCGCCGGAAGCCACTCACCCCGCAACCGGCGAGGTGCGTCCGTGGAACGTCAAGCATCGGTTCGTCAAGCGTCAGTTCATCACGAGTCGTGTCAGCAGTTTTCAGCGAGTGACTGGTCGTCCAGTCAGTCGTCCAACCCTTTCGCATTGCGGCGTTCGCGCCGCCGGGTGAGGCCGAAGCCCCAGCTCCCCGTCAACCGGCCCCTCGGCCCCGCCCGACCCAAACCGCCGCTCAATAGCCGTCCCCTGTTTGGCGCGGGTCTCCCGACCCCGCCGACCGCGCGACCGCAGGTCTCCCGCCGTCTCCTGGCCCGGTTGTCTCCTGGTTTCCTCCCTTCCTGGCTTCCTCATCATTCCTGGAAGCCAGGCAAGTGCCCTGTGGAGGCAGTGGATGCGCGCCGTGATGACTTCCGCCGGGAAAACGCCGTTGGCCGCCTCGGGAATTCTCCGATCGCCACCGCAACGCAGTGAAAAGGGACCGAGGGAAAAAATCAGGAATCCAGGAAAACAGGAACCCAGGAGAAGTGAGCACCGATTACCTCATTGATCCCGGAACAAGTTGACTTCCATTCAGCAGACAGGATCACACATCATGCAGCAGACGAAACCCACCAGTCGCGTGACGGCAGATGACGAACAGAAATGGCTCGCCCTGGGGCTCGACGAATCGCGCGACCAGTCGGCAGTGCTGCGTAGCAAGCTTCCCAAAGTAATTTTGAAACCAACCCTGGCTACCGTCCGCCAGCAAAGCCGTACTCCGTTCCACCTCGACGAGCCGTTTACCACAATGGGGCCGGGCCGAAGCCTGCCGATCGTCTGCGAACGGGCCTGCGACGTCGTTGCCGGCGCCACGCAGTGGCTCTGGCCGGGGCGGATTCCAGCCGGCCGCGTCAGCGTGCTCGCCGCCGAGCAACGCCACATCGCCTCCCGCGTTGCCTGCGATCTGGCGGCGCGCGTCTCGAAAAACTCCCCCTGGCCCGGCGAGCCGCGTCCCCCGGAACCTGCGAATGGTTCAACGACGACCGATGCGCACGGAGCACCACCGGACGATGCCAGGCACCACGCCCAGGTGTTGTTTCTGTCGTCGCGCGGCGAACTGGCTCGCAGCGTGGTGCCCGAGTTGACTCGGGCCGGGGCCGATCTGACTCGCATCCTCTGCGTTTCAGGCGTACTGCGCGTTCCCTCTGAAGACGAACGGAATTGCATCCGCCACATCCAGCTCTTCAACAATTTTGACAGCCTGCGGGACGCCGTCGCGGCACTCCCTGGATTGCGGCTGGTGGTGCTTGATCCGGTCGAAGAGTTCCTCGAGGGAGAGGAAAGGGAGCGCGGCTTCTGCCACGCGTCGGCGGCCTTCGGCGCGATCGAAGAGATCGCCCGCGAGCGAAACATTGCGATCATCGGCGTGGCGGGCCTGTGCCGGGGGGCCGCACGCCCCGGAGCGCTGCCGCCGCTCAAGCACCGCATTCTGCGGTCAGTCGCGCGCGTCGCCTGGGGGATCGTCCGCCAACGCGGAGAGCCGGGACGCTACGTCCTGGCCCCCCTCACAAGCCTGGCAGACGAAACCGAGAGCTGGCTGCCGCTGAAGCTCGACGGCGGTTCGCTCACCTGGGACAGCGCACCGATCCCCGAGCCGGCTGAAGAACTGGGACCGAAGCGCTCGAAGGAATCGGCCCACCAGTCGGTTGACACGGCAGAGACGGAGTGGCTGCTGCGGGAACTCCTGGCGGAGGGGAGCCGACCGGCGGTTGAAGTCGTCCAGTTGGCGGCAGCGTTGGGCGTCTCTGAGGCGATGCTCCGCCGCGTGAAAGGGGACCTGGGGGTGCTGTCGGAGCGGAATGAATTTCAAGGACAGGTCTACTGGTCGCTTCCGGAGCACTCGAGTGCGCGCACACACACAGCGCGCGCCACTGGCGACTCGCGCGCGCCTCTGGCAAATTCCCGAGAAATTCCCAGTGGCGCGCGCCAGGAAAATCCCGTGCCAAAGTGACCGCGCGCATCACTGGCGCGAGTGCTGCGAGGGGAGGTGACGTGTGAGGAGATCGGTGCGCGCCGCAGTCGCGCAGTACAGGGGGCGCATCCGTTAACGGGGGTCCCCGCCGACCCCGCGTCGGTGGAACCAATGACTGGATGCTAAGCCAGACTCGCTCCTCACAATTTCTCCCTCTCCCTCTGGGCATAGGTATCTACACAAGTCAAATCTGGAGCTGCCGAAATTGATTCCTTCCCCCTCGATGGGGGAAGGTTAGGATGGGGGTGGGAGCGTCAATTGACACTCGCCCCCCCCACCCCGCCCCCTCCCCCACAAACGGGGGGAGGGAGACAGTTTGAATTCGGCTCAAATTGCGATGTGTAGATACCTATGCCCTCTGGGAGAGGGCCGGGGTGAGGGCGGGTTTTGATGTGTGTGCGAATGGCAGTGCCGGGATGGTTGCAAGTTTGGCGAGAAAGCGACTGGAACCATTACATGGTTGAGTATCGTCAATGACTGTCAGTGCCGTGCAAACGTTCGCTCTCACCCTAACCCTCTCCCAGAGGGCATAGGTATCTACACAAGTCGACTCGACGTTGGGTGGCACGCCCTGACGTCAGGAAGGGCGTGGCGAGTGGCCGCTCGACGTTCACTGATTTCGCATGGGAATTCCG
>Ga0137463_1000557_pt1 | contig 12595 bp, 9 predicted proteins | sample EasRivERMGT800_2_FD_102333 | JGI IMG/M metagenome (GOLD analysis project Ga0137463, IMG submission 102333) | Soil microbial communities from meander-bound floodplain in the East River, Colorado, USA - East River MetaG ERMGT800_2 | ecosystem: Environmental > Terrestrial > Soil > Floodplain ...
AGACAAACCTTATCACATTGACTATTGTTTTGCATCAGAAGATATTTTAGAAAAGCTACAATCAGTTGAGATTGGGGACTATGATTTTTGGATACAATATAGCGACCATGTCCCTGTAATTGTAACATTCAAATAAAAATCAAAAGAAAACTTCGTCTTTTTATCTCTACCTATTTAATGCGGCGTCATCTCTATTGCCTCTGCTTTATCAATTTCTCTTTTTGTTGGAATATGCTTGTATTTGAAAACAAAAGGGAAAATGATTCCTAACACAAGAGCATAGCCTGCAAAGCTGAACCAGATGCTTCTCCAGTCTTTTACTCCGTTTGATGTAAAATAATCCACAACCCAGCCACTGATCATTCCTCCCAAAAAAGCGCCGATGCCATTGGTCATTACCATAAACAAACCCTGGGCACTGGCCCTGATTTTTACATCGGCTTCCTTCTCTACAAACAGGGAACCGGAAATATTAAAGAAATCGAAAGCCATTCCATAAATGATCATTGATAAAACCAATAGCCATAAACCGCTTCCGGGATCGCCTATTCCAAATAATCCAAAACGGAATACCCAGGCAAAAATGCTCATTATCATTACAGCTTTTATTCCAAAGCGGCGAAGAAAAAAAGGAATGGTTAGAATGAATAAGGTTTCTGATATCTGTGAAATGGAAATAAGAATATTGGAATGTTTTACACCAAAGGTTTCTTTGTAAATGGGATTCGTTCCAAAATCATCTAAAAAAGATTTGCCAAAAGCATTGGTAATTTGCAAAGCGGCTCCCAGCAGCATGGCAAACAGGAAAAATATAATCATCTTTTTCTGCTTAAATAATACAAACGCATCCAGGCCGAATGTAGAAACCCACGAAGTACTTTTAGTGGTTTTTGAAGGTCGACAAGCAGGCATGGTAAAGCTGTAAATACCCATGCATACAGAAGCAACAGAACTTAAAATAAATTGGGTAGGGCTTAATGCCCACCCGAATAAATCTACTACCCATACTGCAACTATAAAACCTATGGTTCCCCAAACCCTGATGGGAGGAAATACTTTAATAATATCAAAACCTTTCCCACTTAAAACAACATAAGAAACAGTGTTGTTCAACGCAATCGTGGGCATAAACACAAGGGCATTAAATAGCATAACCATATACATGGTTCCCGGATCATCTACTCCTGAGGCCCAAAACAATAAAGCTGCACCAATTAAATGACATATTCCTAAAACTCTTTCGGCATTCACCCATTTATCTGCAACAATTCCCATAAGTGCGGGCATAAACAATGAAGCAATTCCCATTGTTCCATAAGTAGCCCCGATTAAACTACCGCTGGCATGCAGAACATTGAACATATAACTTCCAAGAGAAATCAGCCATGATCCCCAGATAAAAAACTGCAGGAAATTCATTACAGTGAGACGAAGTTTGATATTCATTAAAATATTTTTTCAGTTAAGGATCAAAGCTGCATAAAAATTATTACAACTTCTTCAGTCACTATAAACATAGTTCTAAATTCGATGAAATGCAGTTTTGTATCGACAAGGGAAGATAGGGATTTTAGATAATTAGTTTTTCCGTGCTTAATATCAATAAGGATAGAGTGAAAAAATTACCGGGTTGTTAAACTTAAAAAAAGCTTTCGAGTCCATCCCTTTGCGGGAACAATTTTTCTGCAAAAACAGTAATTATTCAGTATCATTGCAGCTTTGTTTCAAGACCATTCATTCTCATGTAAAACTAAAAGGAACTCCTTTGAAAAAACTTATCCTTATCCCCTTCATTTTTTTTCTATTTACTTTATTTACTTCATCCATCCATGCACAGGATGAACCAATGAAAATTCTGAGTACACAGCAGCAAAAAGGTGTTATAAAGAACGTCCATCGTTGCTCCACGATGGAGATCATGGAAGAAGCTATCCGGAAGGATCCAACCTTGCCGGAGAAATGGAAAATTGAAGGTGAGCGGCAATACAAATTATACCTTCAACGTCAACAGCAAATAACACTAAAAGCGGAAAAAACGGAAGACAATCCAATTATTATTCCCCTTGTTTTTCATTTGGTAGATAATGCTACTACCCTTTCCGGGATATCAGATCGGGATATTATTGAGCAGGTAGAAATTCTTAACAGGGATTATGGGGGTAAAAAATTGGATCAATTTTCATCTGTTATTCCTCCCGAGATAGTGGCAAGGGTTGGAAGAATTCCCGTAAAATTTGTATTGGCAAGAAGAGACCCGGGCGGCGTACTTACTACAGGCATTGAACGCCGGGCTAATGTTACACCTGATCATGTAAGTATTAAATCATTTTCTGCAGGCGGTTTGGACGCCTGGGATGTAACCAGGTATGTAAATGTCTGGTGCGGTACATTCAGCGGGTCCGAGGCAGGATTATTAGGCGTTGCTACTTTCCCTTTTACTACGGGCCAGGGTGCACAAGGGGTCGTGATAGGAATAAAAACCTTACCCTATGCAGGCAATACTTCACGGAACTATTATCCTGATTACGCAGAAGGCTCTACACTTTCACATGAGATAGGCCATTATTTTTATCTCTGGCATACATTCGGCGATCAGTCATCATGTAATAATAATGATTTTCAAATCCAGGCAGGATGGCCACTGCCATCAGGCGCGGGTCCTGAAGGAGATGACTCTCCTCTTTCAAAAGGAAGCTCATCTGATAATTATGTTTATGGCAATCCAAGCATGAATTATAAAGATGGTTGTGCCTCCGAAAGTTTCGGAATGATGTATGGCTGTTTCATGAATTATTTTGATGACCGTGCATTATTTATGTTTTCAGACGGAATGAGAAAAAGAGTGGAAGGATGTATTAACCTGTACCGGCCGGGGCTGTTAACTACCGATGGTGCCACCCCTCCCTCAGCAGTTACGGATGCTTTCCTTGTAGATGTTTCTCCGCGCGGCTTGCATGAACGCAAAAGTTTTATTGTTAACAATACGCCACTCCAGGCCATTGTAAGGAATAGTGGGACAAGCATATTGACTTCGGTTACATTAAATATAAGTATTGATGCAGGGGTGCCTGCAACAACTGTCTTTCCTTTAAACTTAGCAGCAGGGAGCGACACAACATTGAATCTGGCAGCAATTTCAGGTTCTTCCGGCAATCATACATTTAAAATTTATACTTCTGCGCCAAACAGTGCTGCTGATGACTTTACGAATAATGATACCATATATTCATATATAAATATTCATACAGGAACGGCTACGCTTCCTTTCTCAGAAGATTTTACTTCCTCAACATTTCCACCCGCGGGCTGGCAAACCTGGAACCCTAATGGTGGTGCATTAAATACATGGACAAGAGATGCAAATTCTGGTAATATAGCCCCGGGTGCTGCCTATGCCAATGGTTATGATAATGATGAGATCGGTACCCTGGATGAAATGATATCACCGGCCCTGGACTTAGGAACTGCTACTGATGTCCGCCTCACATTCAAACTTGCAAATGCTGTGTATGATGCTGTTGACGTTTCTACCTGGGATGGTCTGGAAGTTTATGTTTCGGGAAATGGCGGTAAAACATATAACCTTGCTTATAAAAAATCCGGCAACCAATTAACAACGGTTCCAGCAACAGATAACATGTTTTCAGCCTTACCATCCGAATCTTCTAAATGGAGAGAAGAAACAATTCTCCTGACTCCATATATTGTTGCCGGGCAGAAAATGATCATTAAGTTTCGCAATACAAATGCTTTCGGTAACAATACATATATTGATGATATTACTGTAGCGGCCATTTGCGGCAGTTGTACACGTGACTTACAGGTATTATCGATTGATAAACCACGCGGTGCAGAATGCACTAATAGTTTTACCCCCAATGCCACCATAAAAAATAAAGGAATTGAAAATATTACTGCTTTCAGTGTTGCTTACCGCATAGATAATGGAACTGTTCAAACAACAAACATCACCGGGATAAATCTTGCAAAAGATTCGACAATGTCTGTAAACCTGGTTCCTCCCGTTTCAGGCTTAGCAACAGGACAGCATACTATTGTTGTGTATTCATTTAATCCTGTATCTGCAACCGGAAACGGAGATCAGCTTTCAGCAAATGATACATTGAGTAAAGGTTTTGGAATTGCAGGGACATTAACGGCTCCCCTAACCGAAAGTTTTGAATCGACAAACTTTCCGCCAGTGGGTTGGGTAGTGGTTAATCCTGATGCAGCCATAACCTGGACGAGGGCCACCACAGGCAAAACCAGCACCGGGTCGGCTTATATAAATAATTATAATTATGGTCTTACAGGCAGAGTAGATGAATTATACTCTCCACAGGTAACTTATTCTGGTGTTGATTCTGTGTCACTTTCCTTTGATGTTTCGGCAGCCAGTTTTAATAACGGCTCCCCTACCGATACACTCCAGGTTTTATTAACCAAAGATTGTGGTAATACATTTACTTCTATTTATAAAAAATGGGGAACAGATTTGGCGACCGTTAGCAGTGTACAAACAGCTGAATTTATTCCATCCACAACTTCTCAGTGGAGAACAGAAACTATCGATCTTACAACGATTGCCCTAAATGGCCCGGCACAATTAGTTTTCAGGAATACAAACAACAACAAAAACAATATTTTTATAGATAATGTAAATCTTAAAACAAGGGTTTTACCCTCCAGGTTAAAAAGAGAAGGTTTTCTTGTGCTTCCAAACCCTTTCAGAAACCAGTTTATAGTGTGGCATTACCAGTCACCTACAGATCTGAGATTTATTTCAGTATATAATTCAGTGGGGCAGTTAGTATGGAACAAACAATTTAATGGCAAGGCACAGAAGCAGGAAACTGTTGACCTGAGTAGCAGATCGGGCGGTGTATACATTGTCTGGCTGGGATATACTGATGGCAACCATAATACTTCTGTGAAAGTTGTGAAATACTGATCCTGCAAATTTTATACCTTTTTACCTCAACATCTTTTTTGCTTATTCTGACGAACATCATTTTTTTCATTGCAGGCAGATGTAACTTTGCTCAAACGAATTTTTTATGGATTCAAATGGCAATATTAGTTTGCTTTCAACCGGAAATGTATCTGCAGAACTTCAAAACATTGCGAAAAAAGTTTTTAACAATGAACGGATCAGCGATGAAGAAGGATTGCTTCTTTTTGAAAAAGGCTCTCTTTCCTTTCTGGGATCATTGGCAAATTATGTGAGGGAAAGACTACACGGAAATAAAACTTATTTCAATCGCAATTTTCATATTGAGCCCACCAATGTTTGTGTATTCAGTTGCAATTTCTGTTCTTATTCACGTCTCTATGCCCACCGTGAAGAAGGCTGGGAACTAAGTGCAGATGATATGTTGAACATGGTAAAAAAATATGATGGCAAACCGATAACCGAAGTACATATTGTTGGCGGCGTTCATCCAAAATTAAATCTTGAATTTTTTGCGGATGTTTTAAGAAAAATAAAAGCTCATCGTCCTCAATTACATATTAAAGGTTTTACAGCTGTTGAATTGGACTATATGTTTCGCAAAGCCAAAATGAGTGTCGAAGAGGGATTAAAATTTTTACAGGAAGCAGGACTTGATTCTTTACCGGGTGGCGGTGCTGAAATTTTTGATTCTGAAATCAGAGAAAAGATTTCTGCTGATAAAGTAGGTACTGAAGGATGGCTGGACATTCATGAAACGGCACATAGATTAGGAATGCATAGCAATGCAACTATGCTGTATGGCCATATAGAAAAATACAGGCACCGCATTGACCACATGAGCAGGTTGCGTCAACTTCAGGATAAAACAAAAGGTTTCAATACATTTATTCCTCTCAAGTTTCGCAACAAGGATAATGATATGAGCCATGTGCCTGAAAGCAGTATTGTAGAGGATATGAAGATGTATGCGGTAGCAAGAATTTACCTTGATAATTTCCCTCATTTAAAAGCATACTGGCCCATGTTGGGCAGACAGAATGCACAACTCAGTTTATCATTTGGAGTAAATGATATTGACGGAACGATTGATGATACCACAAAAATTTATTCCATGGCAGGGGCTGAGGAACAAAATCCTTCCATGACAACGGCTGAATTAGTTACTTTAATTAAACAGGTAAAAAGAAACCCTGTTGAAAGAGACACTTTGTATAATGAGATAAAAGATTATAGCGATGTTGATCTGAAAGATGTTGAAATGAATACCTCGTTAAATTAGAATCTACGGGAATTCTTCATTTTAAATCCATTTTATACATTTCAAACCAGGCCACGCTGATAAAGGCAGTAGCAAGACAAATAAAAAAATTAGTTGCCGATATTACTGAAAGTTCAAACAAGCTACGTACAAATGGGACCAACAAAATAACACAGAGGAATAAAACAGAAATAATGATTATCGGCAAGGCCAGGTTATTTTTATAACGAATCGTTTTTGCAAAAGTTTTTGTAAAAGAACGGTTAGCAAAAGTGAGGAAAATATTGCTGATGATTAAGGTAGTGAAAACAATGGTCCTTGTTTCAGTCAACGAGTTACCGTTGCTCATAAAAATGTAATACAAGGTTAATATTCCACTTGCAATGACCAGTCCTTGTACACTACTGATAAGTAATTCATCATTACGGAACAATCCTTCATTCCTATCCCTGGGAGGTAATAGCAAAATATGTTCTTCAACCTGTTCCCTTTCAAAAAAAATGGAACAGGTAGGGCCCATTATCAACTCCAGAAAAATGATGTGGATTGGGGTAAAAATATTCGGGTATCTCCACCCCAGTAACAAAGGAAGCGCCGCAGTAAGAATGATTGGAATATGAATAGAAATAATATAACGAACGGCTTTTTTCAGATTACTGAAAATTTTTCTTCCCTGTTCAATAGCTTCAACCATTTTCTCCAGGTTATCATTGGTAATAATAAGGTCAGAAGCCTGCCTGGCTATTTCAGTCCCTCTTTTACCCATAGCAATTCCGATATCTGCTGATTTTAATGCCGGAGCATCGTTAACACCATCACCGGTCATTGCTACTATCTCTCCATTTGCCTTTAACGCTTCAATTACTTTCAACTTTGCTCCAGGAAACATACGGGCAAATATGTTAATTCCTTTCACCGATTCCTGTAATTCAGTCTTACTCATTTTCATCACCTCATCACCCGTCAAATATTCCTGGTATCTAACCAAGCCTACCTGTTCAGCAATGTTGACAGCGGTTTCAGGATAATCTCCTGTAATAATTTTAACTGCAATCTTAGCCTCATAGAACTGTCTGAAGATTTTTGAAATATTTTTTTTGGGTGGATCATAAAGACCTGATAATCCTTCAAATTTCCAGTTAAAGTCATCCTGGTCACGGGGAAATGATTCATCGGAGTGTCTGGCACTTGCTATTCCAATTACACGGTATCCTTTTGCTGCAAGAAATTTAGTATGCTCTATAATTTTTTGTTTACTCCCGTTATCAAGCTTACATATTTTCAAAATTCTTTCTACAGCTCCCTTAGCAGCGACTATCTTTAAATTTTCATGCTGGTACACATGTGTCATCATAGGTGGCTGACCTTGTAAAGGATATTCATAAATCAGTTTTAAAGATTTTAACAAGTTATCATCTGTGCTCTTATAGTACGCTTCCCAAATAGCTTTTTCCATTGCATCAAACGGATGCATTTCACTTGCCAACGCAGCATAGCGCAAAACATTTTGTTCCATTATTTTTTTGTTATTCTCCAGATCGAATAAATTATCGGTTTCATAATCATAAATCATTTTGACCTGCATGCTGTTTTCTGTAATAGTTCCTGTTTTGTCAAGACAGATCACACTAACAGCTCCAAGATTTTCTATTATTTGGGGTTGTCGCGAAATAATGCCGAGCCTGGCCATGTGGAAAGCACCCAGTGCCATGAAAGATGAAAAAGCAACAGGAATTTCTTCCGGGATAACAGCCATTGCCAGTGTGAGAGCAAATAATAAACTGCCGATGACATTTTCATTCTTGAAGTAATTAACAAAAAAAATAATGACAAACGCACTAAAACCAAAAAAAGCAAATTTTTTTACAAAGCGGCCTACCTGTTGTTGCAATAATGTTTTTGATGTAGTATAACTGTTAACAGCCTTACCCAGTTTACCCAATATGGTGTTATTACCTGTAGCAGTAACTTTTGCATAACATTGCCCCGAATTAATTGTAGTACCCTGGTAAAGTAAATTGTTTCCTTTTGTTTCATTTTTTTCAACCGGCAGGGATTCTCCTGTGATAATTGATTCGTTAACGGTTAAATCATTATCGTGGAGAATCAGAGCATCTGCGGGAACTTGATTTCCTTCAGATAAAATAATTATATCTCCTGGCACCAATTCATCTGTGCCTATAGTTTTTTCTTTCCCGTTGCGGATTACAATAACCTTTGGTTCAGTAAATTGTTTTAATGCTTCCAAAGCTTTAGTACTTCTTACTTCCTGGAAAACTGAAATGCCTGCAACAAAAACCATGGCTACTATCATCATCATTCCTTCGCCAGGCTTGCTTAAAATAAAATATAAAGCACACGCAATGAATAATAGAATAAACATGGGTTCACGAACAATATCCCAGAGAATATGGATTAGCCGACGTGATGGTTCGGAATAAAAAATGTTTTTCCCAAATTTTTTTTGAAGAGAAGAAATATCATTTTCATCTATGCCTCTTATGCTTTCAATATGCTGGATTTTAACAGGCATAGTTGCTGGGAATGAAGTGTAGCCAATAAAGAAAATGCTTAAACCATGAATTACGAATTAAGCTGATGATTCTTTTGGGCGACCAGTCAAATATAATTCAATAGTACAGAGTCAGCGCGATATGGCCATAATCAATAAGAAGGTTCGGATCTACAAACTCAACATCACCACCATTTTCCAGCACTTTTTCAATTATATCATCTACGGCATCTTTTATGTAAAAGGAATTATTATTAGAGAAATCTTTTTGATAAATAATTTCTGGATCGGCACCTTGTTGTGCAGGCACCCTATAATTTTTTTCTACTACCAGTAATCGTCCTTTCTTTTGCTGAGCTGCCTTCCAAACTTCCTTAATACCAAGCGCCAATTTTTTTGAACCTATCGCAGTATTCAATATTTGCAACAGGTTTTGCTGTTTTACATTTTTCCAATCATTGATATAAGGCCGTATCGTTTCTTTAAGCTCCACTTCCGTTGACTCTTCAAAATTTCCGTGTATAAAGTCAATTACAAATTGTTTGTTTTTTGATTTTTTTTTAAAATGTCCAATCGTTCGCTCAGTGGCCATTACAAAAAGTGGCAAAGGATAAGCTTTAAGCAGAATGTCAAGACCAATATCAACGTGACGCAGAAATTTATCAAGCATTACTTCTTTCCGGTAAGAGGGATCTGAAAAATTAGCAACCTTTTCAGGAATATCATTCTCGTATGCAGCGATATTCTCAGGAACTTCGGATAAAATGCGTGTGAATTGACCGGTATTGCCAAGGTAAATTTTTAATGATTTGCCGGTTAAGACCAGTAATAAATATCTATGTAGTTCTTTTTTGCTACAGACAAGATCACGAATCTCAAAAGATTCATCAATAATAATGTTTTCATCTACGGCTATATCGAGATAGATAATTTTTTCTATTAAGGGGGATACAAAAATAGCAACGCTCTTTTTGTGTGTATTGAAATTTACATTGCGTACCAGGTTTTTTAGTTTAAGAATTACAGGCAGGGCCTTATCCATTGTATAACCCTTCATTAATTCCGATTCAACTTTTTGAACGGACAATTTCAGTTTATATTCCAATTCATTTTTTGAGGACATAACCGGCTCAAAAGGTAGAATGATTGAGACAGCCGGCAGGTATTTTACTCCTCCTATAAGTTCTTTTTCTTCCTGCAAAATGAGTGGGGTTACCATCGATATAGATTTATATCCTAAGCTATATTATCTTTTACCTGCAAATCATGATGGCAATCAATCTTTTTTGTGATTATACTCAATAGACTATTTGTTAATTGATAAATTCAGGCAATGCATGAAAAACATCGTGATTTATATCACTATAAATTCATTGCACTACGCTGAATAAAAGAAATACAAATAACAGGCAATGATCAATGGCAATAAATAAATAATAAATTCTTTTTGTAAAGATATTAGCCTGCCAAATTTTTTCATCTGTATTTGTCTTTATCAAAAGGGCTGGTACCCCCAGCCCTTTTAAATTCCAACATCCAGGAAAAATTTAATATCCTTATTTTTCAAAAATATATTATGAGTTTCCCGTTTTTAATGACCGCCATCAGGAAAAATGCTGATACCAAACTTTATGATTCTAAAACCCATTTTTACTGATAAATTTTATATATGGAACTAAAGAATTTTTGCCAGAGTTGTACCATGCCGATTAATAATACCGAAGACCGTGGAACTGAAAAAGACGGTTCAAAAAGCAATCACTTAAAAACCTGCCTCATTTGAAAAGATGGCTGCATCCCGGTTACCATTGCCTGCATTGTATCGGCTAATTCCATTTCAACGTCAAAAATAAAAAACTAAGATGAAGTTTGATTTGTTGCTTTAGAAAATACAATTCTAAAAAATAATTCTGAGTGAGCATTATCAGACTTTCTAATGATAGCAATCATCCGTACATTTGATTAGCCCATTAATTTTGATTTGTATGTTCGGTGAATTAAATAGTGAGCAAATAGAAGAGGTATTGAAAAAACAAGTTATCGGTCGCATAGGTTGTGACGGAGATGATCATATTTATATCGTACCGGTTAGCTATGCATACGATGGAAAATATGTTTATGTGCGTTCATTTGAAGGCAAAAAATTAGAGATGATGAGAAAAGATCCTAATGTTTGTTTTCAGGTAGACGATATGCAGAATATGGCTAACTGGCAAAGCGTGATTGCCTGGGGCGAATTTGAAGAACTTTCTGATGTAGCCGAAAGAAACAAAGCTTTACGTTTTTTAATTGACAGGCACCTCCCCCTGTTCTCCAGTGAAACTACCCATCTTGGGGGAAACTGGCCATTTCCTCCCGAAGACCTTAATATTATTAAAGGAATTGTTTTCAGAATTCTGTTGAAAGAAAAAACAGGACGTTTTGAAAGAACTGAAACCCCAATAGTTTTCATCGCATAAAATGTAAAATTTTTTACAGGACGGAAAATTGTGATTCTATTTTGTGATTTTATCTTCTGCTTTCTACTCTTAGGTCAGTTCCTGCGTATAACGAAGAATCGGGGGTTTCAGTATTAATTGGAGAAATAGTATTCCTGCATTTCCAATCGTTTGGCATAAAAATTTCGCCGTTTATTTTACAGCCAAATATCACTCCACTGATTGTTACATTTTCCGATTTTTCTTTATTGCAACCAGTGTTTAGTAAAGCACAACAAAAAATTCCAACCAAAATTTGTTTCATTGACAATTAGTTAAATGAAGGATAATGGAGAAAAAGTTGACTATATAAAGTAACTCCAGATTAATTCGGAATGGAATGATAATTAATCGGTATGAATATGATATTGGTCAACTGGTAGAAAGAATTGAATTTTATCCTGCCTTTTGCATGCTTATAAACACCCCTTTGGATCCAAATTATTCCAAGGAATAAACAAAAAACAAGGCAGGTTTGTTAAAACCCGCCTTGCAATCGACTGTTGCAGTTTATAAATTTTTACACCCATTATTCTGCAACACCCTGTTCAATCCATCCATCATCCTGGTTAAGTTAACGGTTTTTATTCTGCATTCTGTCAGATAGCTTACTGTCCATTAAACAGCTATCGCTCCCTTTCTTCTTAACCGATCCATTTTGAATTGAACCTGACAAAGGTATTATTCAGATTCAATCATAAACCATGACGCCCGTCAGCGTTTTTAATGTTTGTCATCAGCAAGAAGAGCATTCAGCTTTTCTATTATTTGCTTATTCCCTTTCATAAAATGTATGTTTTATTGAGATTCAGGATTATGAAAGAAAATATTCATGTTAAACGACAGCTCTCAATTAAAATTCTGACAGAGATCACTATCCGCAATGAAGCAGCTGCATTACTGACCAGAATTGGATTTATAAATGATGACTGTCATTGACTGACTCTGCGCGATAGAATATTTTCGATTTGAAATCGATTTGTCACATTTAAAACAAATTATTATGGCAGTTCTGAAAGTTCCTGAGTTATACTGAAAGAATTCATCCAAAACAGCATGGGCGTTGAGAAAAAGATTCTATAAAATTTTTAAGTAACTCATTAACAGAATGGAAATAAAACCGGGTATATCGTCTGGTCTATATATTTCAATGATTTTGTTTGTAACTGCATTTTCTGGTCAAAACTCAAACACGAACCAGGCAAGCAGGCCTGTTGATAAAACGATTAATTCAGCAAGCGACTCTTTTGTTGAAAAAAGTAAAACGCATGAATATTTTCAAAACAATGACTATGGAGTCGAAAAACAGCTACAGACAGATTCATTAATTACCCATGGAACAAAATAATTTGAAACTGAAGCAAGTTAGCAGGGAAGCAGAAGGATGGAAAAAA
>Ga0137463_1000558_pt1 | contig 12579 bp, 5 predicted proteins | sample EasRivERMGT800_2_FD_102333 | JGI IMG/M metagenome (GOLD analysis project Ga0137463, IMG submission 102333) | Soil microbial communities from meander-bound floodplain in the East River, Colorado, USA - East River MetaG ERMGT800_2 | ecosystem: Environmental > Terrestrial > Soil > Floodplain ...
CTTTTTCCTATATACGGGTAGTCAATTTATTTTTATACAGATTTTTATTTCATGTCAATCTTATTATTTTTATTGTGCAGGAAGCACTGGTGACACAACTCTTAGTTAGTTATTATGTCAAAAAAAAAGAACCTAAAAAGTCAGGCCCAGCCTTCGGCCAAATCTTCCGGGACAGGCCCGGTCAGTTCTCCCCCGTCGAAAACAAAAACGGCGATAGTAAAGAAGAATTTTTTCGTGGAACATTGGCGACCGCTTACTGTAATCAGCCTGCTTGCCATCGGTCTTTATATCCAGACCCTATCGTTTAGCTATGTGCTGGATGATACTATACTGGTAGAAAATAATAAGTTCACCACAAAAGGCATAGCCGGTATCCCGGAGATATTCAGCACGGAAAGTTTCAAAGGATATTTTGGCGATCAAAAAGAAATGGTTGAGGGTGGTCGATACAGGCCATTAAGTATTGCAACCTTCGCGGTAGAGAAATCAGTAACGGGAGGCAATAAGGCTATAGCGCATTTAATAAATGTTTTACTCTATGCATTGACGGGAATGTTTCTTTACCGGGTATTGTTTTTAATGTTCCCCAAAGCCAGGTCTGATGCAAACAGGTCAAAATGGTTTTTCACGATGGCATTTGTCGCTGCGATCATTTTCATTGTACATCCACTGCATGTGGAGGCTGTTGCCAATGTGAAAGGCCGCGATGAGATACTTGCTTTCCTTGGTGAATTGGGGATCTTGTATTTTAGTTTTAAATATTTGGAGAAAGAAAAAACAAAATTCCTTTTCTATTCTTTTATTTGTTATTTCCTCGGCATTCTATCCAAAGAAAATGTGATCACATTTTTAGCGATCGTTCCTATTACCGCATATTTTTTTACAAAAAGCAACACTGCTGCCCGAATAAAGATCATGTTGCCTTTAGTTGCCGCAACCATCGTTTACCTGGTCATAAGACAACAGGTGCTGGGACAATTATTCAGCGGCCAGGAGATTGCCAACCTGATGAACAATCCTTTCTATGGAATGAGCTTTGGTGAAAAAACCGCAACCGTTTTTTATACGCTATTGCTTTATTTGAAATTGCTCGTATATCCTCATCCTCTTACTCATGATTATTATCCTTATCATATCCCTATCATGAGCTGGGGTGATTGGGCGGCTATTTTATCACTGTTGTTACACTTGTTTCTCCTGGTTGTTGCCCTGAGAGGATGGAAGAAAAGATCAACAGTATCGTACGGAATTTTATTTTACATGATCACACTGAGCATCGTCAGCAACTTGTTTATTTCCGTGGGCACATTCATGAACGAAAGATTTGTCTATCATGCCCTCCTCGGATTTTCCATTGTTGTTGCCTGGCTGCTGGTTGAAAAATTAAAAATAAAAACATTGGGCATGGCCATTTTTGCAGTAGCTACAATAGGCTTATCGGCAAAAACCCTTGTGCGCATACCCGATTGGAAAACGATGGAAACGCTGGACACCTCGGCATTAAAAGTTTCACCAAACAGTGCAAGGTCAAATCATTTTTATGGGATGCTTCTGTGGGGGAAAAATTTTCTTCCGCTCAAAGCGAGGGAAGATTCATTAAATGCTCAATTAAAGACGGGAATGGACTCAACCAGGGCAGCGCAAATAAGAACAGAGCTTGCCTCTTTGAAAATAAAAAAGAAATCAGCGCTTGATTCAATCAGCCCATATTTCGAAAAGGCCCTGCAAATACTGCCAAGCTATTCTTCCGCAAATTCAATGAAGGCCGGGATCGCCGGGGAATATCACAAAATGGATAACGATTATGCGAAACTGATCAAAGCTTTTGAAGAAGTGAACCTGACCGGCACTTATGAAAAATTTATTCTTGAGTATTTACATTATGTCAATCCAAGAGTTAATAATAGAAAAGATGCTGAAATGCTGGAAGCGTTTTACAAAAGAATGATCAGCTTTAATGACATTAAATTTAAGGGCACAACACTTCCCGGTGAATACCGGTCATTGCTGAAAGAGATGGAGGAAAGAATGAAGAATATGTAATATTGAAAAAATTCTATGGCAACAAAAAAACGAGGTTCGCAGGAGATCAGATCCCAGGCAAAAAAAACAAAAGCTGAAAGGCAGGTCCATCGTCCACCGGGCTCCAGGAAAAATATGGCTATTCCAAACTGGATGTTGCCTTTATTGATCATTGTAAGTTTTATTTCTTTCATTCCCGTTTTGCAAGCCGGGTTCGTCAGTCTCGATGACAATGAATATGTGACAAACAACCCATTCATGAATGCCGCCCATTTAAAAGAATTGCTGATCACTCCTCTGCAGGGAAATTATCACCCATTAACGATGCTGAGTCTTTATTTGAATCACCTGATCTCCGGTGACAATGCATGGTCCTATCATCTGCTGAATTTACTTCTTCACCTTGTGAATTGCGTGCTTGTATTCAGGTTGGCCATTTTATTGGGCAATAAGAATGTAGTGATCGCATTTACGACCGCCATTTTATTTGCCATTCATCCCATGCGGGTGGAATCCGTGGCATGGATCTCCGAAAGAAAAGATGTTTTGTATGGTTTGTTTTTTCTTGCCGGGCTCATCTCATATATAAAGTATGTCGACACTCAATCAAAAAAACAATATGCATTAACGATCATCTTTCTTTTGCTTTCCCTGGTTTCAAAACCTGCGGCTGTAATTTTCCCGGTCACTTTGTTTTGCGTTGATCTCCTGAGAAAAAGAAAATTCAATTTTAAATTAGTTATTGAGAAAATTCCTTTTTTCATTTTGGCAATGGGAATGGGCATTTTAACGATGGTGGGACAAAAAGAAGCAGGAGCAACGGGCATAGCAAATTTTACTATGGTAACGAAGATATTGTTTGGCTTTTATGGCATCATGATGTACATGATAAAATTCATTGCTCCATTTAACCTTGCTGTTTTCTATCGTTATCCGGCGGGCAATGAAAGTTTATCACCTGCCTATTATATTGCCCCGGTATTTTTTGTTTTGCTTGCGGTCATTATTTTTTATTCTTTTAAAAAAACCAGGGTGCCTGCTTTTGGAATAAGTTTTTACCTGGTGAATCTTTTGCTGGTGCTGCAGCTCATTCCGGTTGGAAGTGCAGTGATCTCTGAACGCTATACTTATATCCCCTATATCGGTTTGTTTTTTATAGTGGGATGGCTGATCGACCGTTATGCAAAAAATAATATCAATAGATCTTTTGTGATCATTGCGCCGGTTTCCATTTTGCTCATGGTGTTGACCTGGAAACAATCTTCTGTATGGCAAACGAGTGCTACACTTTGGGATAATGCGATAAAAAATCACCCGAGCTATAAAGCCTACGCCAACAGGGCAAAGCTCCTGCGTGATGAAAAAAATTATGACTTGTCGCTGGAATATTTTAAGGAAGCGATCAGGTTAAATATTGACGATTACGAATCTTATAATAACCGGGGCAATGTATATTTTGATATGAAAAAATATGACCTCGCAGAAATTGATTACCGGCATTCTATAGCGTTAAGACCAGATTATTACCAGGCAATGGATAATTTAGGCTCTCAATTTGCGATGAGAGGATTATACGACTCCGCTCTGAAATATTTTAACCTGGCATTAAAGTTCGGGCCTGATTATAAAACATCCTATGGTAACCGGGGCCTGCTGTATATGCAATTGAACAGGTTTGATGAAGCGATCAAAGATTGGCAAAAATATTTAGGATTTGGACCGGGAAACGGTGGTTCTTTTAGCGAAGCAGATGTTCACAGCATGATCGGCGAGTGTTACCAGGCGTTAAAAAAATATCAACAATCATTGGAATCATTCAATAAGGCAATAGAAATGCAACCTAATGTTGCCGACTATTATTTGAAACGGGCCATTAGTTATAAAGAATTACAGAATCTTGATGCTGCAAAGAAAGATGCGCTGGTTGCTAAAAACGCGGGCTTAACGATCCCGGATGATCTTGCAAAAGCTTTGGGAATTCAATAGGGAACTGTCAGGATTGATTGAGGTTCTTATAGTGGATAGCTTGAGGTAATAAGGTTGTTATCCGTTATTGTTCGGGGGTTACTGAGGTTATAAGGTTTTTTCGGGTTATTACTCTTGGTTATATTGATAGATTTTTGATCTTAATCTAATAAGTGGATTCATCATCAATGCGATTTCTTCATCATCGCCTCCATCTGTTGTTTTTTTGATGTGATATCAGGAACCCAAATGTTGCCAAAGTTTTTTTGTTCATCTTCCGCTTTTTGAAACCAATCCCTGGCCACAGAATAATTGCCCGCTCTCCATTCCAATATTCCTAACGCATCATGAGCGGTCACGGTATATTGCTGATGTATTGAAACGCTTGAATCTTTTGCCGCTTCAGTAATAGCGGAAAGAAATTCTTTTCTCGCGGCTTCTGTATTGCCCTGCTCTCCCATGATCATTCCACGGCGGAAGAAAAGCTGGGGCATCACATGATCTCCTTTTGCGATCGCAGCGCCTTCAAATGCCTGCCAGGCAAGGGTTTTAAGATGATCCTTAAATGCAATTTCTGCCGCGCTTCCATGTTGGTCCTTATCCCAGTCAGAAATCAATTGCGACAATTGATTGTTGGAAGCCCAAACTTCTTTTGCTGTTATTTCGCAAGCTTCTTTTGAAAACTTTACTGCAGGCGTTGTTCCAAGCTGGTTGGCGATGTCAAGATAGTGCATCCCTAAACTATAAGCAGATTCCGGATCATATCTTTTATCAGTAGGAGTGATAGTGCCGGAAATAATTCCGACCATGGTTTCCATGGTCTGTTTTCTATTCGAAATATCAGGCACCCAGTTGCCACCAAAATTGTTTTGCTCTGTCTCCGCTATCGTGAACCATTTTAATGCTTCACGATATTCACCCTGTCTCCATGCAATAGCACCAAGTGCATTATGTGTGCTGACGGAAACTTCCTGCCTGATCTCACCAACAGAAGAAAGTGAAGTTTCTTCCAGCGTTGCTAAAAATTCTTTTTTTGCCGCAGGCAAATCACCCCGGTCGAGAAAGAGAATGCCCCGCTTAAATAGTAAATGAGGCAATACATGAGATCCGAGAGTATGAGAAGCTGTTTCAAATTTATCCCAGGCAAGCGACCATAAATAATTCTGAAATTCTTTTTCAACAGGGCCGCCATTTTTTCCTGCCTGCCATTCTGCTAAAAGGTCTTTCAGTTTTGGATTGTCTTTCCAGATAACCGATGCTGTCGCCGTTGCTTTTTCAGGAGTCAAACGTTCTCCACGAGGCGTGGTGCCCAGCCGCCCGGCAATATCGATATAATGACCGCCGAGACTATAGGGTATATCGGGATCAGTGGACTTGTTCATTGCTGCAAACCACACAGAACGGGGGTCATTCCATTCCGACAAATAATTTAAAGTGGCTCTTGCCCATAAAAAGATCAACAGCGCTAATATCACTGCAGAAACAACGATCAGTTTTTTTGCAAACCTTTCAAACAAACCAACGATGCCCCATGCAACGAGAATGACAAAAGCAACGGAAGGGAAAAATAAATAGCGGTCAGAAACAGGATGTATAAAGGACAAAAGCTGCGCAGGAAGCAATCCAAGAATGATCCAGTAAATGAGTGTAGTTGTTTTTGGAAATTTTTTTCTCAGCAATAGCGGTGCTGCAAACAACAACAGCAAGAATAGCACTGAAGCAAGCTTGAAACCCATTCCTGCTTCTTCCGGCCTCAGCCGATAAATAACATAGTTACCAAAGCCGGTAATCAGCCAGAGACTTTGTCCCAGCGTGACTGAAAATACATAAGGATCAAAATGATTTCCGGATGCAGGCTGTGCAGAAAAAACGATGAGGGCGATTATTAGCGTGATGGCTATAAAAGGAATTTTATCGATGAGTGATTTTTTGACCGGGCGTTTTTCAACAAAAAGATCGATGGCCAGGAAGATCGCCGGAAATGTTGCCACCGATACTTTTCCCAAAAGAGCCAGCAGGAAAAGAACGATTGACAGAACATACCATTTGGTTGATGACGCACCCCCTTTCCGCCATTGCAAATAAGCGAGAAGAGAGGGCAATGCAAATGCAGTTGCTACCAGGTCCTTGCGGCTGGAGATCCAGGCAACAGCCTCAACATGGGCGGGATGTGCAATAAAAAGTAAAGCTGCTGCAATAGCCACAAGATTTTTTTTCGTAAATGCATAGGCAACCAGGTAAACAAATCCAGCCACTACACCCGCCCATAAATTGCTGGAAAGATGAAATGCAAATGCGTCGAGTCCTGCAATGGCATAATCGATCATATAGGAAAGCAAATGCAGCGGAGAGAAATTTAAAAAATAAGGCGTGGTAAAAATATGGCTGAGATTTTCGAAACTAAATTTTTGTATCCATGGATCCTTAATAACATAGCCCTCGTCATCAACAGAAAAAAAACCCAGATGCAGATCGCTGCCATAAAGGACCAGCGTTGCAATCACTAGCAGTAAAAATATTCCTGTCTTTATCTTCCAGTCATCCGGAGATATCTTGAATCTGCGATCGCCGCCTGCCTGTTTAGTAGGAGAGAGGGACGAAGTTTTTTGCTGACCCGTCTTTAGCTGTTGCTTTTTTTTATTTTTTTTTGACCTGGTGGCTGACACGATTTTTTGTTTGGATGAGCTAATCTACTGTATAATTTGAAAAATTTCTGCTATGTCGTTTATATAATTCTTATTGACTCTCCGCGTATCACAACCTCACCCCAATCCATACTCTATCAATCGGAGTTTTCGCCGCCCCTCTCCATATGGAGAGGGGGTGTAGAGTCTTCTAATTGAAGAATCTTGATGGGGTGAGGTTGGATACTTGAAACAAAATCATCAGTTCGTATATACCAATGCTCACTTAATTTCTTTAAGTAGCAATTGTTTTGATGCTCGTTTCCATTTTGAATTCTTAACGCTGCGGCTGAGTAGCAATGATACTTTCAAGCCTTTTACGATTTGCAGTCAGATCAGGAAACCAATTTCCCCCGAACTTATTCTGTTCTTCTTCTGCAAGTTTTATCCAGGGCAATGCTTCTTTATAATTTCCCATCGACCATTCGGCGATCCCAAGATTATAATGGCAATTCACAAACACTTCCTCCTGTCCTTCAGAAAAAGTTAACCTTGATGCCTCATTGATCCCGGCAAGAAATTCTTTTTTTGCAGAGGACATATCACCTTTATCAAGAAAGAGCATGCCCCGGTGAAAATAAAGATCACCCATGATGTGGTTTCCTTTCACTGCCACAGCGCTATCCAAATATTCTTTTGATTTATTCAGCAGATCTTCTTTGAAAGCATTTTCAACAGGGCCGTTGTGTTGATTGGTTGATAGCTCCGTCAAAAGTTGCGGCAGCCTTGCATTGTTTTCCCAGACAAGTGAGGCATATTTTTTTGCTTCATCTTCAGGAAGTAGTGCCCTTCTTCTTTTGGTTCCAAAAGATGCTGCTTTATCAAGATAGTTCCAGCCCAGGTTGTAATATACCTGTACATCGTTTGATTTTTCTTTTGCAGCAAACCAAACAGACCGGGGATCTCTCCATTCATTTATATAATTATTGGTTTTTAAAAACCACGAGACCGCAACAACAAAAATTAATATAGAGGCGACAGCAAGGTTTCCCTTTTTTAATTTCTTTGTTATTTCAAACACCAGCCACACAAGGAGCATCACAGCTGCTACTGAGGGTAAAAAAAGATAGCGGTCTGTAACAGGATAGGCGAACGATAAAACCTGGGTCGGAAGATAAGTGAAAAGCACCCAGTAGATCAGAACAACTGCAAGAGGAAATTTTTTGCGCAAGAGCAGAGGCAAAAGAAATATCGCCAATAACAACACGGCACCACCAATTTGCAATAAGACATTTCCTTCAACAGGTGATGTATGATAGAGCACATAGTTACCAAACCCCGTTAGCAACCACATGCTTTGGGCAAAAGCTTTTGCCAGGACGCTGACATCAGGATGCGCACCTGTTGCTGGCTGGGCATTGGCAACCGCTACTGCAATGATCACCGCTGCAATTAAAAATGGGATCTTGTCGATCAGCGATCGGAGCAGCGGCCGCTTTTCAACAAAAAGATCAAGTGCAAGCAACACTGCAGGAAAAGTTGCTACTGAAAGTTTCCCTGCCAGCGCCAACAGGAATAGAAAAACCGAAATGAAATACCATTTTTTTGATCCATCGCTTTGTCTCCATTTTAAATAGGCAAGAAGCGATGGCAACAGGAAGGCAGCAGCTACAAGATCTTTACGGCTCGAGATCCAAACAACTGCTTCTACATGCACAGGATGAAAAACAAATAATAAAGCGGCGGCCACAGCCATCAATCTTTGTTTCGTCAAAGCAAGAGTGACGAGATAAACAAAACCTGCAACAAAACCTGCCCAGATATTACTTGATAAATGAAAAGCAAATGCGTTTAATCCTCCAATGCCATAGTCAACCATGTATGAAAAAAGATGAACAGGCGAATAGTTAACAAAATAGGGATGAGATAAAATATAACTGATGTTTTCAGCATTGATCCCTTTGATCCATGGATTTCGAACAACATATTGCTGATCGTCCACTCTGAAAAAACCTAAATGAAGATCGCCGGCATAAAGGGCTACAGTGCCCAAAACGAATAACAAAAATAGTCCTGTATTAATTTGCCAGGAACCTGGTAATAGAGAAGACCGTGACCGGCCTGTTCTTTTTTGATCAGATCTTTTTGCAGCGGGCTGTTTTTCCCTTTCGATTTTTGGGGGTGCAGATTTTTGACCGGTCTTTTTTGTTTTCTTAGTTGATCGCAAGATGAATTATTTATTTGCTACACTACAAGATAAGCCAAGAAAAATATTTTGTCTAATCTTTGGGTAGTGCATCAGTTTAAATATGGCCTGTAAGAAGGGAAGACGAAAAGTAAATTATGAACAGGTATTTTCTTTCCACCTTTCCGTCTTCCCGGCAAAAATTTCAAAGTGAGACATTACTAATCTTTGGTAGTGGGTTAATTTCAGTATTTCTGTGTTTCAGTGGCAATTAAACTTTGCCACTGAGGCACTGAAACACAGAGAAGAAAAATTTAACACTACCCAATTTTTAATGAACTTGTTGAGAGGCTATCGCATCTTCCAGTTGTTTAATGGTCTTTGCAATAGTAGGCATCCAAACTACACCAGCCTGGTCTTGCTGCGCTTTTGCAAGCCGAAACCATTTCAATGCTTCCGGGTAGTCATTTTGTTTTAGTCCAATACTTCCCAGGCTGTAATAAGAGTAGACTGAAACTTCATAACGAACGGCTGCAAAATTCTCCTTTGATGCTTCACTCACAGTTACGATGAATTCTTTTTTTGCATCAGGCAAATTATTTTGTTCCAAAAGAATAAGTCCGCGGTTATAAAATAAAGCAGGCATCACCCTGTCGCCTTTTGTTTTCACTGCTTTTTCCAACGCTTCCCATCCAAGAGATAAAATTTTATCCTTAAATTCTTTTTGTACCGGGCCGTTCTGCTGGGCTGTTGATAATTCTGAATTTAATTTCGGCAGTCTCTGATCATTTGCCCACACGGTGGAGGCAAGTCGCTGCAATTCTTGTTTTGATTCTTCTGTTTGTGGTTGCACCCCAATTTTTCTTGCCATGCCAACATAATATGATCCGAGATTCTGCGAAATGGTTGGATCAGCAGATTTGTCCATTGCTGCATACCAAACTGATCTCGGGTCTTTCCATTCAGACAAATAATTTAAACTATTTAGGCTCCAGAAAATGCTGATGAGGATGATGATCGAAGAAAATATCGCAAGCTGGTATTTGCCAATTTTTTTTGTCACTAAAAATAACAACCATGCAATAGCGATGGCGCCAGCCACAGATGGAAAAAATACATAGCGGTCAGTGACAGGGTGTGTGAAAGAAAGAACCTGGGCCGGTATAAAAGCAAAAATGATCCAGTAGATCAACACTGCAGCCATCGAAAGTTTTTTTCTGAAGAACAGGGGAGCAATGAAGACAGCGATCAAAAAAATGACTGCGACGATCTCCAACGCAATGTTGGTTGTTTCCGGTGGCACCCGGTATAAAACATAAGGGGCAAAGCCGGAGAGCAGCCAGAAATTCTGCGCCAGGGCAGCAGATAAGACATAAGGATCGGGACGATGACCCATTGAAGGTTGCGCCGAGGCAGCGGCCCAGGCAATAATAACAGCTGCTGCAACAAAAGGAATTTTATCAATGATAGATCGTGCCAGCGGCCGTTTCTCAACAAAATAATCCCAGGCAAGAAAGACGGCGGGGAAAGTGGCTACTGAAAGTTTGCCGGCAACAGCAATAAGAAATAGCAAAATGGAAATGATATACCATGTTTTGCTTTTTTCATTTCTATATTTCAAATAAGCAAGCAATGAAGGGAGCGCAAATGCAGTTGCTACAAGATCTTTCCGGCTGGAGATCCATGCCACTGCTTCCACGTGAACAGGATGAACAACAAAAAGAATGGCTGCTGCAATAGCAATGATCCTGTTTTGAGAAAATGCAAGAGCTGTGAGAAAAACAAAACCGGCAACAACGCCAGCCCAAATATTGCTTGATAAATGAAAACCATAGGCGCCATCACCTGCAATGGCATAATCAAACATGTAAGAAAATAAATGCACAGGGGAATAATTGGCGAAATATGGATTCCCCAAAATATGGCTGATGTTCTCCGAGGTTATATTTTTTATCCAGGGATTTTTTGTGACATAGTCCGGATCATCCACTTCAAAAAAACCAAGGTGAAGATCAGGAGAATAGAGGACAACCGTTGCAATGATCAATAAAAGAAAAATGGCAAGATTCCATTTCCATGAGCCAGGCAGCAAAGATTTTCTTTTGCTCCTGCTTTTTCCCTCCGATGATGATGGGGCTGAAGTTTTTTGCGGAGGTTTAACCTGTTTATTTTTTTTGGCCTTTTTTGCTGACACCGTTTTTATTTATTTAGAATTAAAGATCAAACAACTTACGATAATCAGGCGAAACTGTTGCTCCTTTTTGCATGGCCGATTGAACATCCGCTTTTGCTTTTATCATATCACGCATCATGTAATAACAACGTGAACGATTTAAATAATAATCACCCTGGGGATTCAACTCGATAGCTTTCATAAAATCAGACAAAGCCTTACCATAATCCTTATAGATATTAAAATAAATAATTCCCCTGAAATTAATAGTCTGATCATCATAAGGGTCAATGGTTACTTCAATAGTGAAATCTCTCACTGCCCTCTCATATTGTTTGAGATAGTAGAATGATGTGCCACGCATTTTATACATGGAATTCCCTCCTCTGTACACTACCAACTTTGCAGAGTCAGGGTTACTGTTAATGGCAATTGTGCAATCTTCGATCACACGGTAAAACAACGGTTCAGCTGTGGCAGGATTCATTGTGATGGCGTTGTTGTAAATATACTGCGCTCGTTCACCTCTCGCCATCCCGGTTTTTGGATAATGTTCAATGACGTCCGACCATAATGTATCACTATCCTTCCACACTTTCGTTCTGTTGAAACTCAACACGGCCCAAATACCAAATAATAAAATCGATAAAGCCCATGCTGTTTTAGTTTTTGTTCTGAAATATTTTTCAACCAGCATAAAAAACAAAAATGCCAGGCCTACATACGGAACATAAGTATATCGTTCGGAAACGATGGTATAGCCGATGGAAATTAATTGCAACACGAGTAAAATGTTGACCAGGAAAAACCCGGTTCCAAAAACGACCAGCCTGTTTTTTCGGAAATACCATAAGCAAAGACCTAAGGCAATTACGAACAAAGGAGACAGATAAACCATCCATCCAAGATCATTCGGTGGTGGGAATGGATGGAAGGATGATAATGGGTAAGGAATAAAAAACCGCAGAAAATAGATCATCACAACATAACTGGCAAAAAATAATCTCACCCATAAAGGATATAGATCCAAACTGGTCATTGCTGTTACAGATTGTAGTTTGACCGTGACAACAGCAAACAATGCTGCGGCAAGGAAAAAAGGGATCTTTTCTATAATGACTTTTTTACTGAATGGCCTTTTGCTCCAATGATCAAGCAAAAATAAAACCAGGGGTAAAACAATGGCTGCGGGTTTTGATAAAAGCGAGAAGAGGAAAAATAAAAAACACAACCACAAACCGGCTTTTTTTTCCGTTTGGAGAAACCGCCAGTATTGCATCAATGATAATATAAAGAAGGTTGTATACAACAGGTCTTTTCGTTCCGATATCCAGGCAACAGATTCAACATGCAAGGGATGAATGGCGAAAAGCAATGCCGTTAAGAAACCAACCATTATCTTTTTATCCGAAACTCTGTAGATAAATACAAAAACAAGCAACGTGTTAACCAGGTGAAAGAACAGGTTGAAAAGAAGATAGGACCAGGCCTTTGTTCCCGAGATGGCATAATTTAAAGCCAGTGAAATTATAGTGAGTGGATGATAGTTGGAAACAACAGGTTTTGAAAAGATTCCCGCCCAGTCAGGACCTCGCAGCAAACCATTACCC
>Ga0137463_1000559_pt1 | contig 12562 bp, 11 predicted proteins | sample EasRivERMGT800_2_FD_102333 | JGI IMG/M metagenome (GOLD analysis project Ga0137463, IMG submission 102333) | Soil microbial communities from meander-bound floodplain in the East River, Colorado, USA - East River MetaG ERMGT800_2 | ecosystem: Environmental > Terrestrial > Soil > Floodplain ...
ACGAGATCGTAGATGTAGTAGTCGTAGTCGCCCTTCATGACCACGTCCACCACGGCGTCGAACATCGCGCTCTCCTCCATCGCCGGCTCGGCGCTCGCCGCCTGGATGTAGTTCTCGATCTCCTCCGGCACGGCGGGCAGGCCGTACATGTCGAGGATCTTCTGGCGGATCTCCTGCTGGTACGCCCGGATGTGCTTGTCCGCGTCGATCTCCTGGGCCCACAGTTTGTCCATGATCTGCACCGGTCCCTTGCCGAAGATGTCCTTCTTGAAGATGTCGGTGAGCGACGCCTGGGGATCAACGGAGAAGACGAGCACCTTCTTGCCGTGGCTCGCGAGCCAGTACGCCGCCGCCGCGGAGAAGGTGGTCTTGCCGACCCCGCCCCCGCCCCCGAACATGATGTAGCGGCGCTCAGGGTGCTGCAGGAAGACGTCCTTGAATCCCATGGCGCTGCTCTAGAACATCGCGTCCGCGACGTCCTTCTCGCGCAACATGCGTCGCTTCCACGTGGCGATCTGCGGCACCACGTAGGGCAGGAGCCGCAGGCTGTAGTACGGCGGCAGTATCGGGATGCCGAGCAGGTCGCCCATGGTGATGAGGATGAACAGGTGCTCCATCGACGCACGCGTGCGCAGCGCCGCGCGGCTCATGTCGTGGGCCGCCATGCCATAGATCGTGTCGGTGACGTTGTCCCACAACCTCTTCGCCAGTGATTTCTTCTCTTCTTCGGTCATGATGATTTCCCTTTCATACGCCGTGCAGGTGATGCTCGTGGTCGCTGCCGAGCTCGCGCTCGCGCAGCACTCTGCGCTTCCACGTCTCGATCTGCGGCACCACCCAGGGCAGCAGGCGCAGCCCGTAGTACGGCGGCAGGATCGGCACGCCCAGCATGTCGCCGAACAAGCCGAGCATGAACAACCGCTCCATCGCGCCGCGCAACTCGAGCGCCTGGTGCGCGATCTCGTAGCCGGACAAGCCGTACAGGAACTCTCGCAGGGCCTGCTTCCACCCGGGTGCGACGGGCGTGCTATCGTCGCGGGCCATGACGCAGCTCATCGGTGTTGCCGCGGTGGCGGTGGTCGCATGGTTCGCCGCCGGCACGATCTGGAATATCCGGACCGGCCGCGCACTCATGCGCTGGATGCAGGCAGGCCTGCCGGTCGTCGGCAGCCGCACCACCGTGCGCTGGCTCGGCTCGAGCGCGGTCGAAATGGCGATCGGCGAAGCGAAGGCGCCGTTCGCCGGGGTGACGCTGGTCATCTTCCTCGAGCCGCGGGATCTGCCTTGGTGGCCCATCGCCCGCATGCGCGGACGCCGGGACACGCTCATCGTGCGCGGCGTGCTGCGCCGCTCGCCCACGCTGGAGCTCGAAGCGCTCGATCCCGCGAGCTGGTCCGGCCGCGAAGCCCTTGAACGCGTACCGCGCGAGTGGCTGGTACGCGAGGGCAGTGTCGTCGTGCATCACGAAAACGCCGCGGCGCTCGGACGCGCCGACGCGCTGCTTGCCCTCGCTGGTCGAAACGGGCTCGTGATCAAGCGGCTGTCCGTGCGCCGCACCGAACCGAATTTCCAGGTTCACGTGGCTCTGCCCGATGGCAGGCAGCCGGCGCGCGAGTTCTTCGAAGCGATTCATGGTCTCGCAGAACTCGCGCTTGGGTAACTCGGTCGCGCCTACGCGTGCGCCACAGGCGGCACGGTCGCGGGACGAACCGCGGGCGCCTTGGGCGTCGTCGTGCCGTGACGCAGGTAGGCCTTGTATCCGTCCCAGCCGATGACGATGGCCGCGACGAAGAGGAGCACGGAGACCGCGATCATGGCCCACGCGCCCCAGACCGGCAGCGCGCTCATCTTCGGATTCGCCGCGATCGTCACGTAGAGATTGCGCGCCGTGACGGCGGTCGCCGCCAGCGTGGTGAAGTACATGAACACCATCGGTACGACCACAAAGGTCGGATTGCGCTTCTCCGATTTCAGCCACACCGCGACCACGAGCAGGCTCAGGGCCGCCATCAGCTGGTTGGATGCGCCGAACATCTGCCACAGATAGACCCATGTGCCGGTGAGCACGAGGGCGGCCGTGAGGCCCATCGAGACGAAGCTCGAAACGTGCATGTTCCGCGCGAGCGGGATCGAGTCGCCCACCCATTCGGCGAGCGTCACGCGCATCACACGGAAGACGAGCTGCGTGACCGTCAGCACGATGATCACGAATGTGGCGAAGCCGAGCGCGGTGCCGAAGGTCTCGGGGATGAGCCCGAAGGTTCCTGCGTACACCAGTTTGCCGACGCCGATCGCGAACCGCCCGCCGCCGCCGCCCGCGCCCGCGATGGAAACCGCGGTCAGCGAGAGCAGCGCAAGCGCGGTCTCGCCGAACATTCCGCCCGCGCCAACCGGCAGGGCGTCAGTTTCGTATTCGATCTGCCGCGCCGTACCGATCGAGCCGACGAGCGCGTGCCAGCCCGAGATGGCGCCGCACGCGATGGTCACGAAGAGCATCGGCCACAACGGCTGCCATGCCTTACCGGCTTCAATCGCGAAGCCGAGGTCCTTGAGGGCCGGCAGCGCGAACGCGCCGATGAGGGCACCGGAGGCGTCCTTCATGCCGAGAAGCGGTGCGACGACCATTCCCAGCGCGCTCAGCAGGATGGTGATCGAAGTGATCCAGAAGCCGATGTAGTTCACCGGCTGCGCGAAGCGCCAGATCGGCAGGTTCGCACCCATGTAGCTGAAGGCGAAGAGGAAGACCATCCACCAGACATAATTGGGCAGCGTCTTTAGGAGGCCCGTGCTCGCGTCATACGCCGCAGTGCTCGCGCGCTTGCCGTCCTTGCCCGGCGCGGGGATGCGCGGGTCTGCAGCCGTCGGATCCTCGACCGCGAAGAGCGGCTGGCGATCGTTGATCTCGTCCACCGCACTGTTCAGCTTCACCACGACGGCGGCTACTGGTCCTTGCACCAGCGCGCCTTTTTCGTCGCGGTGCTGGCCCCACGGTCCGGCCGCCATGCCGGCGACCGTGAGCGCCACGACGAAGACCGTGACCCCCATGATGCCCATCTTCCAGCGGTACATCATCTGACCGGCGAGCAGCCCCATCAAGGCGAGCATCAGGATACCGAAGGGCACGTCCGGACGCGCGGAAAGTATCGCCGCAAGGATGCCGACGAACGCGCCGGCGAGCAGCATCAGGTAGAAGAAGATGAAGACGAACAGGATCGTGCGCGTGCGAGGCGCAATCAGCTTGTGCGCGATCGCCGACAGGCTGTTGCCATCGTTGCGCACCGCGACCATGATGGCCGAGTAGTCGCTCACCCAGCCGATGAAGCTCACGCCCAGTACCAGCCAGGCCAGCGAGGGCGACCAGCCCCAGAGATTTGCGGCGGTGATCGGTCCGACGATGGGCCCGGCGGCCGCGATCGCCTTGAAGTGATACCCAAAGAGAACGTTGCGGCTGGTCGGCATGAAGTCGACCCCATCCATGTACATGCGGGCCGGCGTCGCCCGCTTGGCGTCGGACTGGATGACATTCCGGTCGATGCGTCTCGCGTAGAAGTTGTACGCCAAATAGATGGTCAGCGCGCCAATGACGACGATCCAGAGAGTGTTCATGACTCTGTCCCCTTCCATAATCGAATTCGAATGGCCGTGGCCGGGGCGAGTGCTGGCGGCGGTCTATGAAAACATTATTCACCCGCACGAAGGGCCTGTATTGATCCATATCAAGTTATATTCTGTGGACCTGTGTCAGTTTTGATTTGCAGCCGCGTGGAAGCCGCTCCTCCCGATCCCCAGCCCATGCGACTTCGTTCAACGGATTTCCGCCGCTCCACACTGTAGTGGTGCAGCATGCGGCAGCCGGACAACGCAGCTATCGGTGCGCTTGTTCCGTGGCTTTGAGCAGCGCGACCACGTCCTTGTCTTCGACCTGCGAGAACAAGACATAGAATTGGCCGACGGCGTCGAAATCCGCCGGCGCATGCAGGCACACGACCTCGTCGGCGTAGGGCGCGATGCGGCGCAGGCTGTCCGGCGCAGCGACGGGCACCGCGCACACCAGGCGCGACGGCTTTCTCGATCGCACCGCGTGCAGTGCCGCGATCATGGTCTCGCCGGTGGCGAGCCCGTCGTCGACAACGATGGCGATGCGTCCCGCGGGGTCGAGCGGCGCGCGCGCCGGCGTGTAGATCTTTCTTCGCGCGCGCAGGGCTTCGAGCTGCGCCTGTTTCTCCGCTCTGAGATAGGCGTCGTCGGCTCCTGCGGAGGCGGCGTGATCGGCGATGTGAGTCCAGCCGCTCTCCTCGATCGCGCCCACAGCGAGTTCCGGGCTGAGTGGAGCCCGGAGCTTTCGCACGAGCACGACGTCCAGCTCGCCGCCCAACGCGTCCGCGAGGATCCGACCCATCGTCACAGCTCCTCGCGGGATGGCGAGCACGAGCGGATTCTTGCCGCGATATGCAGCGAGTGCCGTGACGAGACCTCTCGCCGCGTCGGCACGGTCTTCGAACAGCTTGCCGCCGTTCAGGTCGGGGCGGAAAATCGAACGGGAGTACATATGAAGCAGTCCTTCGAACGCATCCTGCCGCTAAAGAGCGGGCCCATTCTTGATCGAGGTCAAACGAAGCCGCGCATCGGGTAGCCGAGACAGATGAGGATTGTTTGACCTGGATCAAAATTCGCGCGTTTCGCAGGCCTATGCTTCGATTGCGTGCAAGTTTCCCTTATCAGGGAGATCGAAGCGCGAAGATGGGGGAGCTGAAATCAAGCTCAATCTCGCGGTGCCTCTGGGCGCAGCGATGGACGGAGATAGCCTCAGACCGGCCAGTGCCAAAAGTGTGACCCGGGGTCTCCGCCGGACCCGCCATCGATCTGAGTGGCGGGTCTTCTTTTTATTCGTCGTGGCGCGCGCCCCATCTCGCTTTCGCGCTGCGTCTTGATCCAGCGCAACTTGCCCGGCGCGCGGCCTGTTAAGTTTGATTCAAGGTAACCGCTCTGGTCCGGGAATCGGCACATGGCTGCGAAGCAACTTATTTTCCACGAGGACGCACACGCCAAGATCATGGCCGGGGTACGGATCCTCGCCAACGCCGTGCGCGGAACGCTCGGACCGAAAGCCCGTACCGTGGTGCTGGAAAGATCCTTCGGCCCCCCCATCGTCATCAACTCCGGCGTCGCCGTGGCTAAGGAAATCGAGCTCGAAGACCGCTTCGAGAACATGGGCGCGCAGATGGTGAAGGAGGTGGCCTCCAAGACTTCCGACGTCGCAGGCGACGGCACGACCACCGCGACCTTGCTCGCCGCCGGCATCGTGTTCGAGGGAATGAAATACGTGGCGGCGGGAATGAATCCCATGGACCTGAAACGCGGCATCGACACGGGCGTCATCGCCGTCGTCGAGCAGCTGAAGAAGCTCGCGAAGCCGTGCGGCACGCGCACCGAGATCGCCCAGGTCGCCACGATCTCCGCGAACTGCGATCCGGAGATCGGCGAGATCGTCGCGAAAGCGATGGAGAAGGTCGGCAAGGAGGGCGTGATCACGGTCGAGGACGGGTCGGGCCTCGTGAGCGAACTTGAGGTGGTCGAAGGGATGAAGTTCGATCGCGGCTTTCTTTCTCCCTATTTCATCAATACCGAGAAGCAGCGCTCGGTCCTGGAGGACGCCTACGTCCTGATCCACGACCAGAAGATCTCCTCGATACAGAACCTGCTGCCGATCCTGGAGCAGATCGCGAAAACCGCCAAGCCGCTGCTCGTGATCGCCGAAGAGGTCGAGGGGGAAGCCCTCGCGACGCTCGTCGTCAACATGCTGCGCGGCGTGCTGAAGGCCTGCGCAGTAAAGGCGCCCGGGTTCGGCGACCGCCGCAAGGCGATGCTGGAAGACATCGCCGTGCTGACCGGCGGCCAGGTCATCGCCGAGGAGGTGGGGCTGAAGCTGGACAAGGCGACGCTCGACCAGCTTGGGCGCGCAAAACGCATCGAAATCGACAAGGACGACTGCATCGTCATCGGCGGCGCGGGCGACCCGAAGAAGATCGCCGCCCGGGTCGCCGACCTGCGCGCGCAGGTCAAGGACACGACCAGCGACTACGACAAGGAAAAACTGCAGGAGCGCGTGGCGAAGCTCGCGGGTGGCGTCGCGGTGATCAAGGTCGGCGCGGCGACCGAGACCGAGATGAAGGAAAAGAAGGCGCGCGTCGAGGACGCGCTGCACGCGACGCGCGCGGCCGTCGAAGAGGGCGTTCTCCCCGGCGGCGGCGTCGCCTTGCTGCGAGTGCGCTCGCAGCTTGGAAACCTGCGCGGAGACAATCCGGATCAGGACGCTGGCATCAGGATCGTGCTGCGCGCGCTCGAGGAACCGCTGCGCCAGATCGCCACCAACGCCGGCGAAGAGCCCTCGATCGTGGTGAATCGCGTGCAGGAAGGCGAGGGAAATTTCGGCTACAACGCGCTTACCGATGCCTACGGCGACATGGTGCAGATGGGCGTGCTCGATCCCTGCAAGGTCACGCGCACGGCACTTCAGAATGCGGCGTCGATCGCCGGGCTGATCCTCACAACCGATTGCATGATCGCGCAGATTCCGGAGAAACCCGCCACGGGCCGCCCGCCGATGGACGAAATGGGAATGTAGAGACGCGAGCCGGTCGCGATCGTCAATCGAGTCCGAAGCGCCGGACCAGCGTGGTTTTCATCGACTGCGTGAGCAGCAGGTAGCAAACGAGAATGGCGGCCAGCGCGATGAAGTAAGGCGCAGGCAGCGGCGTCAGTCCCAGCAGGGGCGCGAATCCGGAGAACGGCAGCCATAGAGCCACGGCGCAGACCGCTATCGTCGTGACGAGCAAAGGCGCGGCTGGCCTGCTGTCGAGAAAGGGAATGCCGCCGGTGCGGATCACGTGCACGATCAGCGTCTGCGACAGGACCGATTCCACGAACCAGCCGGTCTGGAACAGGCCCGGGTTCTCGCGCGCCTGGAACGCGTAGAGCAGCGTGGCGTAGGTCGCATAGTCGAACAGCGAGCTTATCGGCCCGAACACGAGCATGTAACGGCCTATGTTGCCGATGTCCCACTTGCGCGGTTGCGCGAGATAGGCGGCGTCGACGCTGTCCGTCGCGAGCGCGGTCTGCGACACGTCGTAGAGCAGGTTGTTCAGCAGCACCTGTACCGGCGCCATCGGCAGAAAAGGCAGGAAGGCACTCGCCCCCACCACGGAGAGCATGTTGCCGAAGGCGGAGCTCGCGCCCATGCGGATGTACTTCACGACGTTCGCGAACACGCGCCTGCCTTCGATCACGCCGTCCTTGAGCACGAGCAGGCTCTTCTCAAGGAGGATGATGTCGGCGGACTCCTTGGCGATGTCCGCCGCGCCCTCCACCGACACGCCAACGTCGGCGGCCCGCAGCGCCGGCCCGTCGTTGATGCCGTCGCCGAGATAGCCGACAACGCGGCCGCCGCCTCGCAACGCGGCGATGATTCGCGCCTTCTGCTCCGGGGCGAGCTTCGCGAATACCGTCGCTCGCCCCGCGACCTGCGCCAGCGCCGCATCGTCCATGCGTTCGAGCTCGCTGCCGAGCACGACCGTGCCGGGCTCGATTCCGACCATCGCGCAGACTCTTTTCGTCACGATCTCGTTGTCGCCGGTGAGTACCTTCACCTGCACGCCGTGCTCGTGCAGCGCCCGAACGGCAGCGACCGCGCTCTCCTTGGGCGGGTCGAGAAACGCGATGTAGCCGGCGAGGACGAGCCCCGATTCGTCCGCGCCGCTGCAAACGGTCTTCGAAGCGGGAACGTGCTTGTACGCCACCGCGATGGCGCGAAAGCCTTCCTCGTTCAGGCCGCGGATCATCGGAAGCATGTCCATTGCGTGCGCCGCGCTAAGAGGAACAACCTTGCCCTTTTCCTCGACGTGCGCGCACACGGCGATGATTTCCTCCGGCGCGCCCTTGCAGATCAGGACGTGGTGCGTCGCGTCGCGCGCGACCATCACCGACATGCGCCGGCGACGGAAGTCGAAAGGCACCTCATCGATCTTGCGATAGCTGCGGGGAATGTGGACGTGCTCGCGCATCTCGGCGTGATCGAGGATGGCGACGTCGAGAAGGTTCTTCAGGCCCGACTGGAAATGGCTGTTGAGATAGGCAAGCTCGAGCACGTGCCCGCTCTCGGCACCGACAATATCCACATGCTTCTCGAGAATGACCTTGTTCTGGGTCAGGGTCCCGGTTTTGTCTGTGCACAGCACGTTCATCGCGCCAAGGTTCTGAATCGCGCTCAGGCGCTTGACGATCACCTTCTTGCGCGACATCGCGAGCGCCCCCTTGGCGAGATTGATCGTCACCACCATGGGCAGCATCTCGGGCGTGAGGCCGACCGCGACCGCAACGGCGAACAGAAAGGCCTCGACCCAGTTGCCTTTCGAGAGGCCGTTGATGAGGAAGACGAGCGGCACCATGACCAGCATGAAGCGCAGCATCAGCCCGATGAAGCGCTTCATGCCCAGATCGAAGCTCGTCGGCTGGCCTTCGGTCGCGATCGATGAAGCGATCGAGCCAAAGCGGGTGTGCGCACCGGTGGCGACCACGAGCGCGGTTGCCGTGCCGCTCACCACGTGCGTGCCCAGGAAGGCGACGTTGCCCGATTCGAGCGCCGAGGCCGTGCTCGCGGGCGCGACGGCATGTTTCTCCGCCGGCATGGATTCGCCGGTTAGCGCCGATTGATCGACGAACAAGTCTTTCGATTCGAGCAGACGGAGATCGGCGGGAACCAGGTCCCCGGCCGCGAGGTGCACGATGTCTCCCGGGACAAGCCGAGCGACGGGAATCTCGTGCAGCCGGCCTTCAGCGACGACTGGGCTTTTCGCCGTGGTCTTGCCGCGGTCGCGTCGCGATACGGTCGCTGTCGTATGCACCATCGCCCGCAGCCGTTCCGCCGCCTTGCCGGAGCGATATTCCTGGAGCCACGACAGAAACACCGAAAGCATAACCATTACGGCAATGACCACGGCTCCGGGGGTTTCACCCGTCAGCTCGGCCGCTGCGGCAAGCAGAAGCAGGACAACCGGGAGAGGACTGAAGAACAGCCGCGCGAGCCTGCGCAAGGGCGCGAAACCGCCTTCGACCGCCACGGCGTTGCCGCCGAACGCGGCCAGTCGCACCGCCGCCTCGCGCCGAGTAAGGCCATCCGGCGAGGCGCCAAGACGCGCATACAGCTCATCGATGCCAAGCCGCGACGCCTCTTCAAGCTGCGGCGGAACAAGACCGGCACCCACGGTTTTCTCCATGAGAATGCGGTATTTCGACCGCGGCAGCCACCCGCCTCCGCGCCGTCCCTGCCGGGCCCACCGAGCTTCAGCGCTTCCAGTTCGCGCGAAGCAGGTTCTCTTCCTTGCTGTAGTGGACGACCAGGCTGCCTTTGCAGGCGTCGTGAACACGCTCGGCAATGTTGCGCGCCAGATGCACGTCGGTGGTGGTCACCACGACGCCTTCGCCGGCATCCTCGATTGCGATGATGCGCTGCATGGGGTGCGCCGCCTTTTCCTTCTCCTCGCAGTGCCGCGCAAGCCGCAGGATCTCTTCGCGGTGCTCGCGGAAATAATCCCCGCTCAGCGTGACGTAGCCGGCGGGAAACTTGTCCTGGATTCGGTGGCACGCCGGGCAAAGCTGCTCGTGCGCACCCTCCGGCGCGGCGTCCCAGGTCCACCGGCCCGCGTGGAAACCGGCCCCGCAGGCCGGGCAGCGGGTCGCGTCCGGAAGTTTCCCTTTCGCCTTGTAGCTGTCGTTGCCCAAGCCCTCGAGCAGCTGGGTTCTGCGCAGCATCCGAAATCCACCTCGTTCGCTCTTCACGCGTCACCCACCGATCCCGAGTCCTCCGCCTTGGGCTGGGAATGCGATTTGATTTCGCCACGCGACACCCTGGCCGCGTCCTCGAGCTGGCGTCGCATCGCCAGCACTGCGTCGCGAAGCGCGATATAGACGTCCTCGTCGTGGTCGTGGCTGGCGACGAATTCCTTGCCGGGCACGCGGGCGTCGATGCGCACCTGGAACTGCCGGCCCTGGTGCTGGTGCCGGTGGGATTCCTCGACCGTCACGCGGCAGCTCACGATGTTCGGATGGATGCCTTCCAGCTTGGAGACGCTCTCGCGCACTCGCGCTTCGAGCGCTTCCGAGTGCGCCAGGTTGCGGATGATGATTTGCATGGGGACTTTCACGGCGTCTCTCCCGGCCTTGTGCGTTTTTCGCCTGCGACGGAACGCAGGATGCATCATGATGAACCCCGGCACGAACGAACGCCAGTGTCGCGACTGGCGCGCGCCCTACCTGCCACCGTCGCGCACCAGGAGCACCGGGACGCCGGCATTGCGCACCACCAGTTCCGCATCGCTGCCCATGAGCATGCGATTGACGCCGCGGCGGCCGTGGGTACCCATGACGATCAGGCCGGCTCGCCAGCGCTTCGCCTGCCGGGTGATCACGTCCGCAACGCGCACGCCGGCGCTTTCGATCAGTGCCGATTCGGCTTTGACTCCCCTGGAAGCCGCGAGTTTCACGGCTCGATCGAGCAGCTGCTGGCCGCTGCGCCTCATGGATTCCACCACCGATTGAATGTTGAAGCCGGCCTCGGGCGTGTTAAAGACCACGAGTTCGTCGACAATGTGCAGCAGGCGCAGCCTGGCCTTCTGATCCTTGGCGAGCTTGAGCGCCTCTTTCAATCCTGCATTCGACGCGGCACTTCCATCGACCGGAACGAAGATTCTCTTGTAGACCATTGTTCACCTCCAGGTGGTTTCTTCCATCCACGCCTCGAAGGTAATCGCTGGAGCGGTCCCGCCTGTTGATCTAAGTCAAATTCGAGGCTCGGGCTCAGGTGGGAAATCGCTGTTTCACCGGCATGGGGGACTTAGAGCGCGAGACTGGGATAATCAGTGTATCCGCGCTCGCCGCCACCGTAAAAGGTCGATCGATCCGGAGAATCGAGCAGTGAGCGCGTGCGCCGCCTCGGCGTCGGCGCGATTGCGGCCCATCGGCGCCATGACCATTCTGTTGGCGAGCCGATTCGGACCGATCTGAATCGGCTCGAAGAGCTTGCTCGAGAAATCATCGGCTCTACGGCGCCGCAGCCCCGATTGCAAGGAGGACGGCGTACCCGAGCAACAGGCGTCCGGCCTGCGGGGTGATCGGCACGAGGTCTTTGAACTGGTCCAAAGTCAACACAGCGCGCGTCGTCGCCCAAGCGTGGGGAACGGTGAGCAGCGGCAACAGGATCCAGGCGCTGAATCCGAACCCCTGCCAGAACCAGAAAGGCGCGAGGTACGAGACTACCAGCAGTGCGCAGAATTCCGCGCGGCTCCACTCCTTGCCGAAACGCACGGCCACGGTGTGCTTGCCCTTCACGGCGTCGTACTCCCGGTCGCGAATGTCGTCGATGACGAGGATGTTCGTCGTCAGAGCGCCGATCGGCAAGCTGAGCGCAAAAACGCTCGCCGGCAGGGCTTCCCGCACGAACCAGGAGCCGGGTACGGCACCGGCGGCCGGTGCCGCCTGAACGTAGTAGCCACCGATGACAGAGACGATGCCGAAGAAAACGAAAAACAGCGGATCGGCCAACCCGTGTCTGCCGATCGGCCAGGGGCCGGCCGAATAAGCCCAGCTCGCGGCAATGCTGCAGAGCCCGATCGCCAGCACCAAGGGACCTGCGGCGTAGAGGAGGTAAGCCCCGGCGAGCAAGGCGAGCGCATAGCACGCGGAGATCGCCGCTTTCAGTTCGCGAAGCGAGAGCGTGCCGAGCTTCAAGGCTTGCACCAGTTCGGGATGCTCCCGGTCCTCGGGCTGCTGCACCAGATTTTCGTAGTTGTCCGTCAGCACCCCGCCGAGCTGTATCAGCCAGCCGGCAAGGAAGGCGAGGAAAACCGGCAGAGCAGCGAAAACATGATAGTGGACCGCCAAGCCCACGGATACCAGAACCGGCGCCGCGGCCGTCGGCAAGGTGTGTCCCGGGTAGAGAAGCTTTCGCCTCCATACCTCTCGCCGTGACCAGGCTTGCCCTTCGGCCATGCTGGCTCTTCCTCCGCCGTCGATGGCGCGGTCCGTAAGGCTTGCTACTTTAACCCGCAGGCGCCTTCGGCGCCCTTTTCGCATGCCGCGCAGGTCCGCGCTATCATGGATCGTCTTTCGCCATGCGCCCCCTGAGGGAGACCCGGTGCCCGAATCGCAGACAAATCCCGACGCTCACTCGGGGTTCTGGTCACGCTCTTGCAAGCTGTTGTTTGCACCGAGCCTCCGCTACTCGCTGTTCACGCTCCTCGCCACGGGATTGGTGCTCGGTTCGGTTGTCACGGTCGGATTCCAGTACGCCCTGGACGCCGTCGGCACCAATGCGTTTTGCAGCAGTTGCCACGCGAACGACGCGGCAAAGGACTGGCGGGAGTCGGTGCACCATGACAATCGCGCGGGAATCGTTACCGGTTGCTCGGATTGCCATGTGCCGCGCGAGTTCGGGCCAAAGATGGCGCGCACCGCCAAGTCAGTAAAGGAAATCTGGGGCCATCTCACCGGCGTCATCAATACGCGCGAA
>Ga0137463_1000560_pt1 | contig 12548 bp, 6 predicted proteins | sample EasRivERMGT800_2_FD_102333 | JGI IMG/M metagenome (GOLD analysis project Ga0137463, IMG submission 102333) | Soil microbial communities from meander-bound floodplain in the East River, Colorado, USA - East River MetaG ERMGT800_2 | ecosystem: Environmental > Terrestrial > Soil > Floodplain ...
CCAGGTAATCTGTATGGCGAAAACCAATACAGTGGCCTATTTCATGAGCCATAAGCGTACCTAAATAGTTAATGAATGTATTACTGCTGTTTCCGTTGCCAATCAATGATGAATTGATCTTTATGGTTCTGTATGGGACTCCGGTTGAAGAAGGAAGACCGGAAGAGCCAACAAAATTTCCGTGCGCTTTGATTATCAGGATATCTCCACCACTGTTTGCCCGCTGAAAATGGATTTGCAGATTTTCATCATTATACCTTCTGATGGCTTCATCAAGCGCTACCCCGTAGGTAAAAGGAAATTTAGTAGAAAGACTGATAGTAAGAGTTCTTGGCAAGCCTGTTAAAAGATTGAATGTGCGATATTGCTCATTACCGGCAATGTTTAAAAATTCGGTCTGCGGCCTGTGGTCAAGATCTGAATTGGAAAGAACAATATCTCCTTCGGCTAAATACCCCTCATCAATTTTTTGAATACTCTCAGTGCTGAATCCTAAAGCGAAAATTTTATCTTTTACTTCTTGTGAAATTTCTTCTGCGCTATTTATTTGCTTTTTACACGAAGCCAGGCTGAGTGATAACAAAACAAGAGCAATAACAATGTTAATTGTTCTCATAAGCGTTGTTTGGTGTAAAAGAATGGTTGGCCTTCCATAGGTAGGATGATAAAGGAAGTTACTATGAAATTTTCAAGAAAGAAATTTTTTCAGGCTATTTGTGAAAAAATGATGTCTTTGAATAATTCAATACTTTTGAACTATGCAATCTGTTCCTTCGATAAAGTTTATCGGAAAATTGAAAGCGTGCCTGGTTATTCTTATTTTTCTTATTCCCGGTATAATTTTTTCACAGCCTGGCGAACCACAATTAAAAAAAATTTCACTTCCTCTTCAAAAAAAATTGGAAGAAAAATCACTACAAGAAACCTCTGTTTTCCTTATAGCCGTTAAAAATTTCGACAGGTTTAAAAATAATATTGAAAAGAATTCTCATATAAAAATTATTTATGAATATAAAGAAGCAAATATTTTTTTAGTTAAGACTGTATGGAAAGAGGTGGTGAATACCATTTTGCCGCAGGATGAAGTTTTATTTGTTGATGAACAGCGGACACCAAAAGAGGAACTGGCAGTTAGTAATCTTGATCTCAGCACGGACAAAGTGAACGTGTTGTTCTCTAAATTTCCGCAGTACAATGGTAATGGTATTGTTGTTTCTGTAAAAGAGAACCGGCCCGATACCGAGGATATTGACTTTCATGGGAGGTATTTATCAACCAGTCTCAGTTCAAATGTTTTCAGCACACATGCCACCGACATGGCCACGATTATTGGTGGCGGGGGTAATTCATATTATGAAGGAAAGGGGGCAGCCTGGGGCTCAACTATCAGTTCTTCAAGTTTTGCGATTTTGTTGCCTGACCCTGATGTGGCTTACCAGCAATATAATATTACGGTTCAAAATCATTCTTATGGAACAAGTATAGAGAATTTTTACGGGGCAGACGCAGCAGCCTATGATGCCAGCATCACAATGAGGCCCGCCCTCATGCACGTTTTCTCGGCAGGTAATTCAGGTACTCAAACAAGCACGAGTGGGCCTTATGCAAATATTCCCGGCTTTGCCAATATTACCGGCAGTTTTAAGATGGCGAAGAATATAATCACGGTTGGACATATAGATTCACTGGGGGTTATACTGGCTCCAAGTTCCAGGGGACCAGCTTATGATGGAAGGGTTAAACCTGAGTTGGTAGCCTTTGCTGAAGATGGAAGTTCGGGTGCCGCAGCTATTGTATCGGGAATATCGCTCGTGCTGCAGCAGGCATACAAAGATTTGCATGGCAGTATACCTTCATCCGCATTAATAAAAGCAATTTTATTAAACAGTGCTGATGACGTTGGTCCCAAAGGAATCGATTTTATTTCTGGTTACGGAGCAGTCAATGCATACAAAGCAATGTTGACTGTTACAAATGCACAGCATTTCACTGGCAATATTGCGAATGGAACTACAGATGTTTTTAATCTTACCGTTCCATCCAATGTCAAACAACTCAAAATAACCCTGGTGTGGAATGACCCGCCAGCTGCAGCAAATGCTGCAAAGGCGCTTAAAAACGATCTTGACCTTGAAGTATCATTACCTGCAAACAGCCAGTTATGGCAACCCTGGGTATTAAGTCATTTTCCTAAGACAGACTCATTACAATTATTGCCTGTGAGGAAGCGGGATAGCTTAAATAATGTGGAACAGATTTCTATTGATAATCCGGTTGCCGGTAATTACCAGGTAAATGTGAAAGGTTTTAGTGTAACGGCTTCTTCTCCGCAATCCTATTTCATTGCTTACCAGTTTGACACATTAGATAAATTTAACTGGGACTATCCAACAATGCAGGACAATATTTTTAATGAAAGATCAAATATTCTTCGTTGGGAGTCTACCTATAGCAATGTGATGGGTCAACTGGAATACAGTTTGAACAATGGAAATACGTGGCAACTGATTGATAACTCTGTTGATCTTACAAAAGGCTATTATAAATGGACTCCCCCTGACAGTTTTGTTACTGCGCGATTGAAAATGAATTTCGCTTCGCAGGATTTTATTTCTGATACATTCACTATTTCAAAAAGATTCGATGTATTTATTGGATTTAACTGCACTGATTCTTTTATGTTGTATTGGAATAAAGTTCCTGGTGTAAATAATTACCAGGTTTATCGGCTTGGAAATAAATACATGGAGCCTCTGTTAATAACTGCCGACACGGCTGTGATTCTTGCTAAGCAAACAAACACATCGTTACACTATGCAGTATCGCCATTGCTTAATAATAAAACGGGCGTAAGAAGTTATGGATACAATTACACTACTCAAGGAGTAGGTTGTTATGTCCGTACATTTCTTGGACAGTTAATTAATAATACTGCGAAGCTTGATCTTGAGCTTGGAACTGATTACAATATAAAATCAATTACGTGGCAAAAACTTACACTGAATGGTTATGTTTCTTTACAAACGCTCAATTTAATTACAGGTTTGAATTTTAGTTATACAGATAATGTACTTGCGCACGGATTAAATATTTACCGGGTAAAAATTGAATTATTTGATGGAAGGATTATTTATAGCGAAACCGCAACGGTATACTTTGCAAACGAGCTCTATATTATCTATCCGAATCCTGTTCCCCAATCCCACGACGCAACGCTTATCAGCAATGAACCAGATATTGCACAATTGCAGGTCTTCAATTCAATCGGCATAAAGTTGTTTGAAAAAACATTGAATGACTGGAGCAACACAATTCCTACAGGCAAATTGAGTAAAGGAATTTATTTGTTGCGGATTATTAAAGATAACCGGTTACAGAAAACCTTAAAGCTGGTTGTTTATTAGTAATGAGCAATTTCTGTAATAAATACCCGGAAAAGGGTATTGTTTTCCCTTCTTTAATCACTTATTATTGTCCTGATTTTTCATAGGATATTGGATTTTAATACGGGGTTGAATGTCTATTCTGACCCCTTTTTTATTTTTGTGTACAGGAACAATTTTTAAAAGAAGAAAACATTGTTGGTTACCAAAGAAACATTTAAGCGCTTTAACTTCGAAGAAATATAATAGCTATGACCTGGATTGCAGATTTCGCGATTTTTGGATTTGATTTCAGCAATGTTACAATTCCGAAATCTCTAAGTCAGAATCAAAAAAATTAGCCTTGCAAAACTATTATGGCATTTAACTTGATTGATTCGCATAAACAAAATAAATTATCTTCTTGTCAGTACTATTCAAAACTAACTTAAAAAAGAGGTAAATTATGTCACTAATCAAACGAATAACTGGCAAAATTTTTTCTTCCATATATGTTCAACGATTTCTTTTTATTTTTTTTTGTAACAGTAGCCCCGCTTGCTTCTTCCCCTGGATAGCATTTCTGCCCCATCTTCAACCACTGTTTTATAGTGATAATTTGAGAATGAGTATTGAATAAATTTGAAAAATATGTTGCGAATTGCACAAGTAGCACCTTTATATGAATCAGTTCCCCCTAAACTTTATGGAGGAACTGAAAGGGTTGTGGCATACCTTACTGATGAATTAGTAAACCAGGGTCATGCTGTTACTTTATTTGCTTCGGGAGATTCTATCACAAAAGCGAGGCTTGTAGCTATTTCTCCTCATGCACTGAGGTTACATAATCATTTAGATCCCCTGGCTTATCATATTCTGCAATTACAGGAAGTATTTGAAAGAACCAATGAATTTGATATTTTACATTTTCATACCGATTATTTACATTTTCCTTTTTCAAGCAGCAATAGTATTACAACCATTACAACACTTCACGGGCGGCTGGATATTGATGATTTAAAGCCTATTTATGAAAAATTTGATAATGTGCCTGTCGTTTCAATTTCTGATGCTCAACGCGAACCTTTACCAATGGCAAACTGGATAGGAACCGTTTATCATGGATTGCCATTCGATCTTTATAAAAAAGGTGAAGGAAAGGGTGACTATGTAACTTTTATTGGAAGAATTTCTCCGGAAAAACGTGCGGACCGTGCTATTGAAATTGCAAGACAGGCAAATATTAAAATAAAGATTGCTGCCAAAATAGATAAAGCAGATCAATCGTATTTCGAAAAAGAGATCAGGCATTTATTCAAATTACCGCATGTAGAATTTTTAGGAGAGGTGGGGGAAATTGAAAAAGCAGAGCTCTTAAGGAATGCCGTGGCAATGCTTTTTCCTATTGATTGGCGGGAACCCTTTGGAATTGTATTGATTGAGGCCCTGGCTTGCGGCACACCGGTAATTGCTTATAATCATGGGTCCGTGCCAGAGGTCATTACACATAAAAAAACTGGTTTTGTTGTAGAAAATATCAATGAAGCCGTGAATGCCTTAAAACACATCAATCATATTAACCGGGATGAATGTCGGGCAAGTTTTGAAAATCGTTTCAGTGCAGGTATTATGGTAAAGAATTATGTCCAACTATATGAAAAACTATTATATTCCAGGGAAAAAGAGCTGGCAGGCCTGAGCATGAATGATTAAAAATAAGACTCTGTAAAGAGTCATAAATTTTCAAGCTATTTTACCTCGCAGCAATGAATACCGCTGAAAGCGGGACTAACTGGCATATTAATAAAATAAAAAAATAGGAAGATGAAAAAGCAGGATGCATTAGTAAGACTACAGGATGATAAATATTATATCCTTGCTTCATCATCTTATGCTGATGACAAAGTGTGCATGTTAAATTATGAAGATAGTTTTGGAGTATTCGACAGGTGGGGTGATATAAAACAAATGGGTAGCGGCGTGCAGGGCATTTATCACCAGGGTACACGTTTCATAAGCGAAATGGAACTTGAATTAAATCATTACAGGCCATTGTTATTAAGCTCTAATATCAAAAATGAAAATGAAATTCTTTCAGTTGATCTGACTAATCCTGACATGGACAATGGTAATGGAATTATCATAGCCAAGGGAAGCATTCATATAGCAAGAAGTAAATTTTTGCAAAATGGGTCTTTCCATGAATTGATCATATTGACCAATTATGGTCCTGGTAACTATGAGTTGGATTTTGTACTTTCTTTTCATGCCGATTTCAGGGATATTTTTGAAATAAGAGGAATGGAAAGGAAAAAAAGAGGGAAACTTTTCGCCCCTTCTACTGATGCTAATAATATAATCAGGCTCTCTTATGAGGGTCTTGATAATATACGAAGAGAAACACAGATACAATTTGATCCCTCTCCGGATGAGTTACAACCCCAGACTGCATTATATAAAATTAACTTAGAACCTAAACAATCTTACAGCCTTCATTGTACTGCAGTTTTCCAGGCACATTCCTACACACTTGCCTTCGAACCCTATGTCAATGCTTTCAATAGATTGACCGCCGCTATGAAAAAAAGTAAAGAGGCCATTCCTGAAATTTACACGGACAATGAACAGTTTAACCATTGGGTCAATCGCTCGGGCTATGACCTTCGTTCGCTGCTTGTACAAACACAACAAGGTCTTTATCCTTATGCCGGGGTTCCATGGTACAATACGGCTTTTGGAAGAGATGGCATTATTACCGCTTTTGAAACCTTATGGATTGCACCTGATATTGCAAAAGGTGTACTTAGTTTCCTGGCACAGAGACAAGCAAAAAAATTAGATCCTTTGCAGGATGCAGAGCCCGGTAAAATTTTACATGAAATGAGAAGTGGAGAGATGGCAGAAACAGGTGAAATACCTTTTAAACTTTATTACGGTAGTATAGATTCAACACCACTTTTCATTTTGCTGGCCGGGCATTATTTAAAACGGACGAATGACCTCGATACAATTCGTACGATCTGGGAAAATATTTTGCAGGCTCTGAACTGGATCGATAATTATGGTGACATAGATGGTGATGGCTTTGTGGAATACCAGCGAAAAGCAGAAAGCGGCCTGGCAAATCAGGGATGGAAGGATTCTCATGATTCCGTTTCTTATAGTAATGGCGAGCTGGCGACCTTTCCCATTGCCTTATGCGAGGTACAGGGATACGTATATGATGCAAAAAAACAGGCGGCCTATATAGCAGAAAGGTTAGGCGAAACAAGCCTGGCAGAAAAATTAAAAAAAGAAGCGGAGCAGCTAAAACAACATTTTAATGATGTTTTTTGGGATGAAGAAGTCGGGACCTATGTACTTGCTCTGGATGGAGAAAAGCAACCCTGTCGTGTCTTGTCTTCCAATGCAGGTCATACATTGTTTTCAGGTATTGCCACGGAAGAACGTGCAGTGAAAACGGCAAGAGCATTAATGAAGGAAGAGATGTTCACCGGTTGGGGTATCCGCACACTTTCTTCAAAAGCGGCCAGGTATAACCCCATGTCCTATCATAATGGATCGGTGTGGCCTCATGATACAGCATTGATAGCTTACGGATTTGCACGATATGGGAAGATACATGAAGCCATGCAGCTCATGCAGGGATTATTTGACGCATCATTGTTTATCGAGTTGCAACGCTTGCCGGAGTTATTTTGCGGGTTTCCTTTTCGCAGGGGCGAGGCTCCTACTTCCTATCCCGTTGCCTGCTCGCCTCAAGCCTGGTCTGTAGCAACTGTTTTTTTGTTATTGCAAGCCTGTTTGCAAATCACTATTGATGGCTATGAAAAAAAATTCATTTTTCATAACCCTGTACTGCCTGATTATTTAAATGAAATTAAAATTTCAAATCTAAAATTCGGGGAGGAAGAATTTTCCCTTGAAATAATCAAACACGAACAGGATCTCGGAATTCACCTGATTAAGAAACCAGCAGGCTGGCAAGTGGTGACAATAAAATAAACCTAACCCGTAACCAGGAACTGTAACCTGTCATTTACCGGATAATAATTTTCTGTGTTATCGTTTTATCATGATTTCCCAGTTGTACAATGTACATTCCTGAACCAAGGGTTGGTGAAAGAGGAATATTTAACCGGCCCGTTTTGCCGCTAAGATTTTCTTTCAACATTACTGTACCATTTATACTCACCACTTCAAGCCAATTGAAAGGATCATTGAGAAAAATATTAAGGATATGAGTACTGATCACAGAAGGGTAGACGAAGAAAGCAGTGATCTTGTTCACATGATAAAGAACTGCATCAGTATAACGCCATTTTCGATTGTTGTCAACAATTTTTAAACGATAAAAGGCACTATCGCTATAAGATACCGTATGTTCAAATTCGTAAAAGTTTCCATTAATATTATTTGTTGCGGGTATAAAGCCCAGGTTTCTGTAATACTTTCCATCATCACTGTATTCAATTTCAAAATGCATAAGATTCTCTTCGGAAGAAGTTTTCCAACTGAGACCCACATTACCATTCCTTGATTCTGCCTTCAAACCTGTTAACTGAACCGCCCACAGCCCTTGTGCCTTTACACCAACAGAGTTTGATATAAAGAAACAGCAAATAAAAATAGAGAAGATGGCGGTGCGAACGTAAATCGTTTTCATAGCTTAAAATTTGATATGAAACAATTAAGTTTTGTAACCAGGTAAGTATTTACAAAATCAATGCCTGAGAATGTCAGAAATAATATTTCCTTACCAGCATATAATATGGACTAAATAAATGATGAGTAAAAAAATTCGTATTACTTTCAGGAAATTGCCTGCGATATTCATCATCAGGCATTAAAATAATGGGCACGCCTGCTCGCATATAGTTATTACCTCCTATGTAGACAGGCTCTTTTAATTGAGGAAGAAATCTTTTTACCTGCTTGTAAATAAGCTTGCCCAGCGCTTTTTCAAATTTCTTTTGGGCCTTTTCTGTTGACTTATCAAGTTTCCTGTAAACCTTTTTTACAGCAAGTCTTACAAAAATTTTTTTCTTCTTAATAATTTCTTTTATATGAATAAACGGATTCGTGGGGTTAAAATCATTGATGGTCTGAATTGAAAAAGGAGTTTCAGGAACCCAATCAGCAGTATTCACAATTGTAAATGCCCAGCCATTACGCGTAATAAAATCAAAATCGTAAGCATAATACATATTGCCCGGTTTTGGGGCCGCACTGCAATAAGTTTTGAAAACGATGTCCGCAGGGATCCTTCCTTTTTGTTTTTCATATTCCAAAAAAGAACGAAGAAGAAATGTGATGGCCCCGCCCTGGCTGTGGCCAAACAACAAGAATTCTTTTACATGTTTTTGCTGGTAATAGTCATTGATCTTTTTTTCAATGCCAGGAGCTAAATAACTAAGACAGATTGTCCAGCCGGTGTGTACCATCGCTTTCGGATCAGCGGATAACTGGTAATTAAAAGTTGTGCTGTCATTTAATTGTAAACTTCCCGAAGCGGGGATCATTGCGGCATAAAAATTTTCAAGCCAGCTGGCAAGCTGTTGCACAGTACCCCGAACATCTATTACTGCCACATTATCATTGCGAAGATAAAAAGACCACCGGTTTAATAAACCAACCTCGGCTGATCTGTATTCGAGATGGTACGGATCTTTTGTATGAGTTCTTTCAAGGGAATCGGCAATACTGCTGCCATGAAAACTAAGAGACAATAATTCTGCATATTCTTTTCCATTAAAGCCTGGCTGTAATTTATTTTGTGCATGAACAGTTATAGTGATGGACAAAAAAATAAGAAGGATCAATCTGCTCATAAGAATTCTATTTGTTTAACAATTTAAAAAACAACTTTCATTGAAGGTTTTTATTGCTAATTAATGAAAGTTTTTGACTTGCGGCATTTGATTGGTAACTTTAAGTACAACCTCATTCCAATGAGATCGTTGCTAACTCTGACTTTCGTGCTTTTCATTCTGATGATTGCTTCGGCACAATCTTCTATTCTTTTTAATCATTATACTGTTGAACAAGGGTTATCAGATAACATCGTCACCGACATCGTCCAGGATGATAATGGGTTTACCTGGCTTGCCACAGCAAACGGGTTGAACAGGTTTGATGGAGTTCAATTCAAGAATTTCTTCATGACAGGGAATAGTGGCGGAATTCCTGATAATTTCATTACAAATATCTGGAAATGGAAAAATCATTCCCTTGTCATTGCTACCACGAATGGTCTCGGTATTATAAATACGCAAAACGGGCAATGCCAAACCCTTCTAATCCCTGCAAAAAAAGAGCTATTACGACAGACTAATAATATTGCAACCATAGAAATAACTTCCGCGAGTGAAATAGTGGCAGGTACACCGACCGGAGTGTATGTATTTAACAGCAATTTGCAACTTGTAGCCATGTTGGAAGCAGGTTATAAACCTGAAGACGTCGGCAAAAAACGTTTTTTATTCTGTACAGGAATAAAAGCTTTCAGCAATGGAGATGTATTGGTTTCAACTACTAAAGGGGTGAAATTTTATGATCATCAAAAAAAAATATTCTTTCCACTAATTCACCACAAAAACCCTTTTTACCGACAGCTTGGATTTTATTTATCTCAAGACCCTCATCATGCATTTAGTCTTGACAGGCATAACAGGTTTTTTTGTATCGATTATATCAATCCTAAAAATGAGATCTTAGTTTTTGATTTGCTTTCCGGCAAATCCATGATTTCTCCCCTTCCATTTAGTACAATTAAAGAAATTAACTTCTCCACTCAATTTTCTTTTCATAACGATAGCCTGCTTTCGATAAACTCAGTTACCGGTGGTTTTTATTTACTCAATTGCAATCCTGCAACTTTACAGGTAAGCTCAAACACTGAAAAAATTTTGCCAGGCTGGCCCGCAAATAAATTAATGATGGATTCGGAAAAACGATGGTGGGCTTGTGCTTATAACGGTTTGTTTAGTCAATCTCTCGTTAAGCAGCAATTTAAAAATACAGACCTCACAAACTATTTTGGCACTAAAAACCCATTAGAGCCTGTAGCTGGTATTTATCACTATAAAAACAAATTATATGTTGGTTTCGACTCTCAAAATGGGGGCATTATAGTATTTGATGAGAATGATCAACTCATTCGTAAAATAGATTTAAGTTCTCTTTACCGGGGTTGTAATATGAATTGGAATATTGAGAAATGGAACGAAGATACCCTGGCTATAGGTACACAATCAGGATTGGTTTTGCTAAATACAAATAATTATGGTTTCACCAGGGTAAATTATCCTGGCTGGCCATCTGCGGCAAACGAAAACCAGATAACAATAAATTATACTGACCGGCATGAAACCCGTTGGATAGGATTGGGAAACACAAACGGAGTATTAGCTTTTTTTGCCAAAACAAAAACATGGAAACATTTTTCGCCCAACGGAAAAGATTCGTTATTCAAATTACGATATCCCACTCAAATTGCAGAAGACAAATTGGGAAATGTATGGATGATGCATGCAGGAGAAGGATTGACCCGGTGGAATTATCAAAAACAAAGTTTTGATACATTGATTCGCCGGTTTCCTGGCATTACCGCCGATGAAAATGATTTTAATTGCCTGGCTTCTGACGATAAAGGTAATTTGTGGATATACTTATATAATCATGGAATAATCCGCTGGCACCCTCAAAAAAATGAAATACAGCGATACAGTTTGCAAAGCGATTGGCAATCCGATAACACCGAGGCATTATATACAGGTATACCCGGGCAATTGTGGATCATATTCCGCCAATCATTATCTGTGATGAACCTCCATACTGGCGATGTAAAAACATTTACAAAGACTAACGGTCTACCAGATTACACTGCTACCGGGAATAAATTTTATTATGACAGCCTTACCCGGAATTTAATGCTGGGTTTTACCAATTCATTTATACGGTTTAACCCCTGGGAAGTTTTTAGAACAAGAGAAGTAAGAAAAATATTTATTACCGAAATCAATATATTGAATGATACACTACAGACTGATCCGCAAAAAACAATAAAACTAAAATATTCACAAAATGATCTTAGCATTCATTTTTCAGCCGTTGATTATGAATGCGGACATCAGAACATTTATGAATATCGTTTATTTGAAAATGAAAACAGTCAATGGATCAATATTGGGCACCAGCAATCCATAAACCTGAACAATCTGCCGCCCGGTAAGTATAAATTCCAGGTAAGATTATCGTCCCCAGCCACAAACAATAACCAGCAAATAGCCAGCGCTGCGATTATTATTATTCCGCCTTTTTATCGTACAGGGTGGTTTTATGCCTTATGCCTCATTGCCCTGGCTACCGCTTTTTATATTCTTTATCGCATCCGCATCCGGCAATTGATACAGGTGCAGCAGGTAAGAAACCGTATATCTTCCGATCTGCATGATGATATCGGTTCCCGTCTTACCAATATCCAGATTTTATCAGCATTGAGTGAGCAGCAATTGGAAAAGCCGCAACAGGCAAGTTTGTACCTGCGTCGCATTGTGAATGAAGTACAGACATCCGGCGAAGCATTGGACGATATTGTCTGGAGCATCAATTCCAAAAATGATTCGGGCGAGGAATTAGCCGCCAGGATGAGGCGCTACGCTGCTGAGATTTTTGAGGCCGATCATGTTGAGTGCAACATGAATGTAAACGATAATATTTCTGCGATAAAAATGAGCATGGAAAAACGCCGCGACCTTTACCTCGTATTCAAAGAAGCCTTGAACAATATTCTCAAGCATTCGCAGGCATCAACGGTAAATATTGATCTGGAGGCAAAGGATAACAGAGTGCTGATGCATATTGCAGACAATGGAAAAGGGTTTGATGTGAATCAACCCGCGAACAGGAATGGCTTAAAGAATATCAAAAGAAGAATAGAAAAATGGAAGGGCAAGGTGGTTATTGAATCAGCAACAGGGAAAGGAACCATACTGCAAATAGTACTGCCGGCAGATGAGCCATCGCTCAAAAGGACGATGTTGAATTGGCTGTCACTTCACTAACTTGTAAATTATTTATGACGGTGAGCATTATTATTTTTGAAGACAATGATCAGCTTCGTGAATCATTGGTGACTTTGTTGAATAACAGCGAAGGTTATAATGTCACCGGTGATTATGGTCA
>Ga0137463_1000561_pt1 | contig 12514 bp, 13 predicted proteins | sample EasRivERMGT800_2_FD_102333 | JGI IMG/M metagenome (GOLD analysis project Ga0137463, IMG submission 102333) | Soil microbial communities from meander-bound floodplain in the East River, Colorado, USA - East River MetaG ERMGT800_2 | ecosystem: Environmental > Terrestrial > Soil > Floodplain ...
ACTGGGGAATTATATTAATGACCTTTATCATAACCTTTTTATAGAGGTGAAAAAATTATTTTTTCAAAAGCGATTTAACTTTTCCCAATTCATTTATTGTTAGGAAATCAACCGGGTGGAGTGTAGTTAGTATATCCTTATCAGGTGGTATCGCAGCCAGAACTTTTGGATGTATTCCGCTACGATCTTGTTTCCTGCCTTTTTGTAAAAGCCAGATACCTTTTTGTCCCTCGCTGTATTTATTGATCTTATGCCATCTTACATCATCGCTCCGGGGGAAAAGTACTTTAATCTCTTTTGTATTTTTTTTGCCTTTCACTACTTCATCCACATTAATAGTAGCTTCATGCCAGTTTGGATCATGCTCACTAAAATGCGTTGTCTCAGTGTCCTTATCTGTTTTTTCCACCTTGACAACAGTTCCTACTACGCCCATTGTCGCAGAATCAATTCTTTTTTTCAGAACATCGTCTTTAAAGGCGGTTCGTGAAAGTTGGATCTTTTTAACAAGTTCATTTTTATCAGTGTCCTTTGTATACCCAATAGCGTCAACAGCCAGGGTTTTTCCAAAAATCCAGCCGTTGCAAAAGATGGTGACAGAACTACCAACTCTTAATTGCGGAAGTTTCTTAAAACGAACAGTTATATTTTGCCCACCTAATGCCATGAACATTTCCGGAGCTTTTATTACCTTCTCAACAAGAATAATGACCGTATTATCAGTAGCAATTTGCTCAATGGTGGATGCACGAGTTTTTACTACTTTACCGCTGAAAATAAAGTGTGCCTCGGTAGCATACTTTTTAATTTGTGTTTTATCAGCCATAAAATAATTTTATTGTATTAAAAATTAATTGCGGGCAGCAATTGAAGTTTGCTTCTTTTGAATGGGGAAGATTTAGCCTGATTCTTCAGCGACCCGGATGAGCCTCATATTGATTGGCCAATGATTTGTTTTTAGGCCATGAATGAATTATTTTATCTAATCCCCAGCCAAATATAGCCCAAGTCACCAGGAAAGCACTGCATTCAATTGTAAAGCTTCCAAATTTGTAGACAAACTCTGCAAGCAACATTGCCATTGCGAAGGAAGGTAGTTCACGGGTCATCATTTTTTTGACACCGTAGTTTTTAAATATCTGATACATATTGAAAAATTTTGGTTAAAAATTTTTTTTACAATGATGATCAATATGTATGACTTGTATGGTTAATGATTCTTTACCTTTTTTATTCCACCACAAAAATCAGGAATTTATATCCAGGCTATCTTTCAGAATTTTTTCCAACGGTCATAGATATTAATGACGTGACAGGAATTTTTTATCTCACTCCGGCAACCTTGCACACTAATTTAAGCCTTCACTTTCATAGAGGTTCATCATCCTTAGCTTAGGTGGCAGTTCAGGAAATTTTAAAAAGAGTGGATTAATGAGAGAAATTCGTTGTTAAGCAAGTTAGACTAAAATTTCAAAACTGAGAGCTATTAAGGATTTTTTTTACCGTAGTATTACGGTATCAAATTATTCTTATTATCTATCAAATGAGAAAAGTCAAAATATTATAGAATGCTATATAAAAAAGATGAGTCAGGCCATAGAATAACTTAGAACGTTTAAGAACAGGGATCAGTCCCCGTGTCTTCCTCTTAAAAAAGTAAAACCCCGTCAATTGCAAAATTGACAGGGTTTTAAATAACGTGAAATTTTATTCCTGGCCTGGTTATTCGTCCTTTTTAAATTTTACAATATTCAAAATGTTTTCAGCTATCTTTTTTCCCTGTTTGGTTCCTTCCACGCAAGACACAGTATAATGTATGCCTGCATAAACTCTTGCTTTGCCTATAGCGTCCGCCATTTCATAAAATGAATTATAATGCTGGGGTGCCATGCCCAGGTTGTCGTAAGTGTGCAATGTGAATGAATAATTGGGACCGAAAAGACTTGTAAATACTACAGCAAATAATCCTGCATTGGTAGAATGACCCGAAGGATAATCCGGATGTCCCGGTGTATTGAAAAGGGGACTCCATGTAGGATGGTTCAATACTTCCCGGATATAACGGATAGGTCGCTCTACATTATATGTGTATTTAGTGGTCCAGCAACCTCTGAACGATTCATAATAGCAAATAGCATATTTAGCCTGTGCTAATGCATAAAAATCGAGTTGTGGATTTTCATCACGCAATATTTGATGGAACATATATATATAATGTGTGCCTGATACAAACCCGGGAATATCACGGTAGAATAAAGCTGCCGCGGTTTGTTCAGGAGTCAGGGTTTGAGAAATATCATATACTTCTTTTACCATTGCATAATAAACCGAACTGGGATCAGTTGAATACGTGGGCGGAGGCGGTGGCCACGTTCCATCCAAACCGCCGACTACCATAGGCCGGTTGAGTCCCCAATAAGGTCCATCAGCTTGCGGGAAATTGGGAGGTGTCGGAGCCCAAAGCCCCGGACCAACGGGAGGAACATAAGGAGGATAAACAGTAGCAGAACCATCTGTTTTTGACCAATCAAAAATCCGTTGAGCAACCGTCTTTCCTAAGATTACAGAGCGATCAAATTCACCCGGGTTAACACCGGGATCAGATTGGTATTGCTGGTTCAGTGCATTCTCCAAAGAATCTATTGCAGCTCTCTGGTCTGCTGGTGCATTTGTAAAAAAATTCCGGCTTAAAAATGCAAGGGCTGCGTTAGCAGATGCAGGCCAATAATAAGACTTACCTGGTTCTGTAGCGGGCATAGCAGGCATGTCCTTAAGTTGTCCTGACAGAGATTGATATCCAGGCATTCCTCCCACTACGGATTCATATAAGGCTATGCCTGAATAAACAAAATAACGATGCCCATTCCGGCCATAAATATTTGGCCCGGGAGGCAAACGCAACATTCTTACCTGCAGCTCCAGCCATTTTTGAGCTACTTCGGAAGAAAAAGTTTTTGTTTGCTGTAAATGTCCTTCAGTGTTGGTCCTGGCTGCAGAAACTTGTTCTTGCTGCCTGGAGAGTTGATTGATTTCTTTCTGGCAGGCGGAAAAAAGAATAAGTAAAACGCCTGCATACAGCAGCCATTTACCGGCAGAAGTTATGGTTAACGGTTTCATGACAATAATTTTTAGTGAAAGAATTTTGTTGATATCCAAATTTACTTTCGCTGGTAACCTTATTTTTTTCAATTCGCTTGACAACAGAAGACCATTGACACTTATCGCTCTTATTATTGTTTTCGCCGTTTAGCGACGACAAATAGCATCAGGCGAAAAAATCCAAACCTTTGTCTATTAGCAGGACTTGATAAAGAAATTTGCCAACCCAATTGTCTAACTTTATTACCAACTATAAGTATGTGAAAACATACGATCTCATATTCTCCAATAAACGTCCTTATCGTTTCCGTCGGCATCTCCTGTTCTGGCTGGTATGGTGTATATATTGGTTAACGACCTATTTGATACCTACAATGTGGGTACCTGGCTGGAATTTTCGTGGGCCAATGCCGCAAATTGAAAAATATGGTTTTGTTATTTCATGTTTTAGGATACTGATGAATACTACCTTGATGACGATGATTTACATTGGTCTTACTTATGGTATCATTTACATCATTTTACCCAGGTATCTCTCAAAAAATAAAAATTGGATGATTACAACCGTTTTCCTGTTGTTATTGATTTCCGTTATGGCTTTGATTAATTATTTCTTTTTTGTAATGGTATTTTCCATAAGTACCCGTCTTGGCTATTTCAATAAGATGCCGGATATGGATTTCATCATTCCCATATGGGGCCGGCAGGTTTTATTTAATTATCCTACGGTAGTAGGCTTTGCACTGGCAATTAAACTAATGAAAAACTGGTATCTCAAACAGAAAGAAGCAGCGCAGGCAGCCCGCGAAAAGATAAATGCCGAATTACAATTATTAAAAGCCCAGGTGCATCCGCATTTTCTTTTTAATACTCTCAATAATATTTATTCCTTCATCATTAACGACTCTCCCGCTGCCCCGGAAGCAATAAAAAAACTTTCCACCTTGTTGCGTTATATAATATATGAATGCAATCAGCCGCTTGTGAAACTGGAAAAGGAATTAAAAATGATAAGGGGTTATATAGACCTGGAAAAGATCCGCTATGGAGAAAGTTTCAATATGAGTTTGCAGATCCGTGGAAATGCAATGAATAAAATGATTTGTCCCCTTTTATTAATACCCTTTCTTGAAAATAGCTTTAAACATGGCACCAGTCAAATGCTTACACATCCATGGATCAATCTTGACATTGTTATCGGGGACCAGGATCTGTACTTCAATCTTTCCAATAGTAAACCGACGTTGACGGGTGAGAATACTATTACAAAAGGCCTCGGATTGAGAAATGTAAAAAAACGGTTATCCATTCTTTATCCCGGGACACATTCGCTCAATATTTCAGAAGAGGTGATGAGTTTTAGTGTTTTATTGAAAGCTCCACTTTTTAAATCCAATGAAAATCCAGAGGAATTCAGAACAGAAAGACAAGTTTATGAACTGGTATAGTTTTTTATTTTCTGAAAAAAAATCGCATCGTCTGCGGCGCCACCTGGTTTTCTGGTTGCTGTGGTGGATGTACTTTACCGCAAGCTATTATCATTACCAACAGTCAGGTTTACAAAAAGTAGAATTTGAGCCGTGGAATTTTCCTTTTTTTATAAAAACAATATTGCTGCTCTCCATTCATTTAACTGCCTGCTACTACTTTATAAGCTACCTGATGCCACAATACCTGTTCAAAGCAAGATATATTGCCCTGGCAATGCAAATCCTCATTTTAGGTTTTCTGATTCTTCTGTCAAGCTATTTTATCCATAAAACAGTAGTGCCTCTTATAAATACTGCATTTAATTATAAACCGGTTATTGCAAATCAAAACATTTGGTGGACCAGTATTACTTCAGGTTTGTTAAGTGCTCCTAAAGTAATATCGGCTGCTGCCGCTGTTAAGCTGCTGAAGCAATGGTGGCTGAAACAAAAAGAAAAAGAACGATTGGAGAAAGAGAAATTAATGACCGATCTGCAGTTGCTAAAAGCCCAGATGCACCCGGAATTACTTTTTTCTTCATTAGACAACATTTGCCTCCTGGCACAAAAAAAAGATATTAACAGAGCATCTATGTTCTTATTGAAATTAGCTGATATCCTGAGTTACATGCTATATGAATGTGACAATAAACTGGTTCTTCTGGAAAAAGAAATTACTGTAATCAAAGATTACCTGTTATTGGAAAAAACCAGAATGGGAAACAAGTTGGAAATAGACGTAGCTGTAAAAGGAGAACCCGGTTCTAAAATGATTGCACCACTATTATTGTTGTCCCTTATTGAAAACAGTTTTTCATACATTGGTAACAAGAAACTGGAAAGAAACTGGATAAACCTGGAATTTCAAATTGAAACCACCGGGCTTACCATGAAGCTTATACATGGAAAGACTACTGAACCTTTAGTTCTATCTGCAAACGAAAATGCTATCGCCAGGGCCATGAAACGGCTGGATTTCTTTTATCCCGGAAACTATGAATTAAAAACAACCGTTGAACCCGAAATCATGATGACTTCTCTGAAAATTATGCTGGAAGAATCAGTGAATGAAAATGAAAACAGCATTTACACTCCAGAACAAATGACTTATGTTACCGTCTAAAAAAATAAATTGCCTGGTTATTGATGATGAGCCGCCTGCCCGGGACATTCTTAAAAAATATATAGCAGGTGTTGACTTACTGCAGTTGGCCGGTGAATGTTCAAACGCAGTGGAAACCCTGTCTTTTCTCCAGAACAATTCGGTAGATCTTTTATTTCTCGATATTAAAATGCCACATATTCTTGGCACCAGTTTTTTAAGAACCCTCAAAAACCCGCCAAAAGTAATTTTCACTACTGCATTCCGGAAATATGCAGTGGAAGGTTTTGATCTGAATGCGGTAGATTTTTTGCTCAAGCCCGTCAGTTTTGAACGTTTTCTGCAAGCTGTAAATAAAGTGATGCAAATGAATATTCATGTTGCAGGAAATACAAACACTTTGAATGAATCACTATCTGATCAATCTCACCCTTTTTTATATTTCCGTTCTGATCGTAAAATGGTAAAGGTTTTTTTGGAAGACATGTTATTTATTGAAAGCCTTAAGGATTATATAAAAGTAGTGACAACACATAAAGTCATTATCTCCAAACAATCTATTTCTTCTCTTGAGGAAATGTTACCGAAAGATGCATTTGTCCGTGTTCATCGTTCTTATATAATTGCAGTTAATAAAATTGATTCTTACAATACAGATACAATTGAAATCGGGGAAAAAGAAATACCTATTGGTCGTTTGTTCAGACATGATGCAAGTAAGATATTAAATATCTCTTCCTTAAAAAAGGGTACGACAAAGCAATCCATAACCCTTAGAGACAATACAGACAATGAAAATCATGAAAAAGATTCCTAAGCAATGTTGCCGGTATTAGTCCTGATATTTTATTTAAAAATATTCAACCAAATGACAGGCTGGTTCTCAATGTAACCAACCGCTATTTTGAAGCTTCAAAAACTTTCAAGGGCGATAAATTTATTACGGATACATTGGTGACTAACCGCATATATACACTGAACATTTCTGTATTAAGAATACTCAACAACGGATGGTCGCTTGGTGTAAGTGTGCCCATTTCCGCAAACTCGCGTAATAACGGAGGCGATCACAAAGGTCTCGGAACTCTTCCAAGATATACAACGCGTTCATTCGGATTAGGAGATATCCGGTCTGCAGTATATAAATGGTTACTTGATCCATCGGTAAATAATAAAGGAAATATCCAGGCAGGTTTAGGATTAAAATTTCCAACCGGTGATTTCAGATACCAGGATTTCTTCCCAGACGAGTCTCCTCCCTAATTTAATAAACTTACAGCTGCAAAGATTTTCAGGAGGGACCTCGTCGCTATCAGAAAGATAAAATAAAAAAAGCCGAAGCATTCTTACTTCAGCTTAGTGCCCAGAACAGGCATATTGATCAGTAATTTAACGCCACCGCGATGAGATTTGAACAACACTTTCTCACGCGTCCAAGGGTGGTGCAACGAAAAGGGCACTTCGCTTGTCAGTTCATAAAATGTCTTTGTAGTGAAAAAAATATTCTTTCTTTTTTTACTTGCCGGTGTTTTCTCCTGTAAAAAGTATAATGAGGTAAAGACGCTAAAAAACGAGATGATCGGCACTTGGGAATTGGAGAGGTTCGTAGGCTATCCTTTCAATCAACCACCACTGCCGCCGGGGAATGGGCGCATCATTGTTCTTGGAGAAGGCGGGCTGTTTGAAAGAAAACAGCACGACACATTGGTTTTTCGTGGACTGTATTCAGTGCGGAGAAAAAAAGATTGCCACGAGAGGAACAGCGATATTATCTTTTCAACCACCGAAAGTTCTTCTTATCAATACATTAAAATCTCAGATGGGAAACTATCGCTAAGTACGCCAAATTGTTACCAGGACGGAGGCACTGCTTATTATAGAAGCATGTAGGCTGGCGCCTCCCAAATTTTTTAAAAGCGATATTTTTTTTCGAGCCAAAAATCAACTAAGTGTGTTTAGATTTTATTATTCCCTTTAATTCAATAATATTTCCTCAGTTCCTGGCATAGGGCTTTATATATCTTTCACGGTTTTTCCGTTTTTTAAAACGAATGGTGGAAAGGATTTTATCAGTGTCAACAAGGACCAGCCCTTCCCTTATGATATATGCCGGCAAAGACCCTGCTCGGACAGAAAAGTTTTATTCAAGACTTATTTTACGGATGCGGTTGTTATTGAGATCTGCGACATATATATTACCCTGCGCATCTATTGCCAAACCATTCGGGAAATTGAATTTTGCAGAATCCCCATCTCCATCTTTAAAACCGAAAGAGCTTCCGGCAATGGTAGAAACAATCCCCTGGGGTGTGACTCTCCGGATACGATTATTATCTGCTATATATAAATTTCCCTGCTTATCAATAACAATATCATGCATGTCATGGTTGAATTGAGCCACATCGGCATTTCCGTCAGCATTACCTTGCGTACCGCTACCCGCAAATGTTGAAACATCACCTGCCGGGGTAATTTTTCGGATGCGAAAATTGCCTCTATCCACTACATATAAATTTCCCTGGAGGTCAATTGCAATTCCACCGGGAAAAGAAAATTGTGCAGCAGCACCATTGCCATTTATGAAACCTGCTATATTACTGCCGGCTATAGTATTAACCCTGCCGGTTGCGCTGATTTTACGAATGCGATTATTCATGGCATCTGATACATACACGTTGCCCTCTTCATCAGCAACTATATAATTGCCGAATCCGAACCGCGCCGTATCGACGTTACCATCTGCAAATCCCGGTGTTTCTATTCCGGCATATGTAAATACTTCCCGGGCAGGAGATATTTTACGGATACGGGGATCATCATCATCTGAAGTATAAAGATATCCATTTGCATCGAGCGCCACGCTGTAAGGATGTCTAAATTGTGCTGACGAGCCAATGTCATTTACAATACCGGCGCCACTGCCCCCTGCAAAATTGGAAACTCCGCCATTAACAATTTTCCGGATGCAGAAATTGAAAAAATCTGTTACATAAATGATCCCATCATTGTCTACAGAGATATCTCCCGGAAAATGGAATGTTGCAGATAATGCAGGGCCATTGACAAACGATGCGGTACCATTGCCCGCTACCGTTCTTACTACCCATTTCTTTCCTGTTGGCGGTTCTGTTGGTGGCTGGGTTAGTGGTCTATAGTCCTGGTTATATTTTTTACAACCAATGCCTGCAATCAATATAGCTGCAACCAATGGTATCAAATACTTTTTCATAAATTAATTAAATTTTAAGTCTTCGTCCCGTTCACAGGGAAACTATAATTACTGAATAGAGTTTTATATTAAAAAAGCTGAAGTCTTATTGTCCCTGTTTAACTTTCATTACAACATTGGGTAATAAGCCATGTGCTTCTTTGTGAGTTTGGATTATGGATGTTGAATCCTTTGCTTCAGACAGGCACATTACAGTACCGTTTTTTTCATCAACCCAATAGTTGATAAAGTTTACTCCATATTTTTGCTGCACTGCGAGATCTTTTTTATGTGCTTCTGCTACATCTTTTGCAGAAACTTTTCCTGCACCCAGATAATGTATATCCAGGAATAAATTATTCTGACCCTTTAAGGCAGCAGCTTCACCCTCTGTTACCGCATAAATATGTGCCGGCAGTAGTCCATGAGCTTCAGCATGCGTTTTTCTGATCGATTCCTCATCGCTGGATGAGGAGAGACAATATACCAGTCCCTTGTTTTCATCAACCCAATATTTTATAAAGTTCACTCCATATTTACTTTGCGTAGCAAGGTCTTTTTTATGTGCTTCAGCAACGGCTTCATATTTCACTTTGCCCGGCTCAAACTGGTGGACATCAATAAAAAGATGTTTCGCCCCTGGAGTTTGGATAGATGTATCAGGCTTGCTTGGTTGTGCGGATAGATCAAAAGAAATAGTGCTGAAAATGAGAATCAAAATTGTGACAACAAAAATTTTCATGATTAAGATGATTTAAACAGAGATTAATAATATTCAGACACAAATGTATCTACTTGTGAATCTGAACACTGTAACATTTGATTCAAAAGCCTGTATTTTTAATTCACACCTTTTAGATACCTGATTCGGAATTGTTATTCGACTTTGGCTGATAAATAACCGGAAGGATAACGGCCGTATCTTTTTCGAAAACATTTGGAAAAATAAGAGGGGCTGCTAAAACCGGTTTCAAAAGCAATTTCAGAAATGTTGCCCGAGTTTTTATTTAATAGTTTTAACGCCTCTGTTAAACGGTATTCATTAATAATGGTATTGAGAGATTTACCTGTGAGTAATTTCATCTTACGATACAATTGAGATTTGCTGCAACCCATAGGTTTACTGAAATCATCTACTCTTAAGTTTACATTTGCCCATGTTGATTCTATGTAATCTATTAAATGATTTAGAAACTCTTCATCTGTCTGTGTAAGGATAAATATGTTTTTGCCTTTGATAAAAGTATTTGAATTCTCACTTTTATATAAGTCTTTAACTTCAGATGAGACTATGATCTCGCCTTTAATAAATTCACACATTCTTTCGGCTAATTTTATGGTGTCCTCAAAAATTAGTTGTTTTTTAGTTACAGGTACACCAGCATTTAAGCCAATTTTGATGAAAGCTTTATCATCCTTTATATCGTCACTGAACTTTTTAAATCCTGATTGGATATCTACTGCTGCACGTACTGCATTGGAGACCGATTTAAATGAAACTAAAAATTGATTGTCAGTTTGTTTAACCGGGCTTCCGTCATACGATTGCAATACTTCAAGAACAGAAACATTATAATTGTTTAATGAAAACTTAAATTGAGTTGGATCATTTTGTTTAGGAGACAAAAGCTTTAACTCTACTACCATTATTGTTCTGAAGGCAGGGTCATTGATAATGCTTAATGCAGTGTTTTTTGCTTTTTCCGGATCTTCAATTCTGCCTAAAAAAGATTCAACAATGCTTGCATCAACTTCTATTACACTGTGCGGAACCTCGCCATGAGCATGGCTATGCATTTCGTAAATTGCCTGCGCATCAGCTGCTTCAATTAAGCAGAAGGCGGTTTTTCTTTTTTCATCAAACCAATAAGTAAATCCTCTGCAACCAAATTGGTTCTGTACTTTTAAATCTTCCTGGTGTAATTGTGCAATATTCTCTGCAGTAACCGCTTCGGATACATCGTGGCGATCCATATAAATTGGCATACAAATAAATTGAGGTAAGTACTTTTCCAAATGTGCTTAATTAGCAAGTAACGTTTCCTGCGCCACCGTAATACGTTCGTTGTGTGAGGTATTACGAGAAAGATCAGGGCAACGGGGCATTCTATTTATTGCGGGCACGAAATCCACAAGGCGGAGAAGAAACTCAGGCTAACAACACTATTGTTACCATTATTTGGACAATGTAAAAAAGCTTGTGTTACAAAAGTCTGTGAAATTTTTAGCAGAGTTTATCTTTTACGCCATTGTTGGCAGGCTAAGCTGCATTATCTGCGCCTCATACCGACAACGGCATAAAAAAAGACCTCCCTTTCTGTACTGGCAAATCATTCCGCTTATTGTTTGATAAGCCCACAATCATAGAAAACTAATTTTCTTTTTTATTCCTGAGATATATCAGCGGTTTTGTAACAGTTTTCCAAAATAGTGTCTAATATATAAATGACGCAATACCTGATGGTGGCGAAAGCGTAATGTGAGACATAAATTAAAAAAATAAATAAAAAATGAAATGTATAAAATTGCTTATCGTATTTGCCAGCGTGGCGTTGAATGGTACAGGCCAGGACTCAAGCACGGCGAAAATAAAGGAATTGGACATCTCAATTGGTACGTTTAATACTAAAAGTGATGGCAGTAGTAAGGTTAATATTAACCCCGCCATATCAGGTTCTTTTGGTGATTATTATTTTGAAAACAGGTATAATTATGAAGCAGATAATAGCGCTTCCATTAATGTGGGTAAGCAGATTTTAAAAAAATTAAAGCCTGTTGAAATAGTCCCAATAGTTGGATTGGTTTTTGGAAGTTTTAAAGCAGTAACAGCAGAACTGCAAACTTCACTTGTTTGTAGAAAATGGGCATTGTCAACAGACAACCAATTTAGCTTTGAATACACAAAGCCTGGTAAAAGTCTTTATTTTAACTGGACGGTAGCAAGATTTAAAATTACCAACTCATTTCTCATTGGCATAAGTACGATTTTGGATAAGCATGTAAAAAGGGATATAGTATTTGATAAAGGTTTAACTGCAGCGCTGGCATTCGAAGAATGGGGTTTACGGTTTTATGCCTTCAATTATGAAAAGGGAAAAAGGTATTATTGGCTTAGTATACGTCACAATATCAGGGTAAAGCTAAATGGCAATGGCAAATAGTTCAAAAAATATCTAATAATTCTGTGGGCTTAATTTCTAAGCCTTTAGCAAGTTCTAACATAGTGCTTAATGTGACATTAAATTGTCCATGTTCTATCTGGCTGATCCTGCCGTCCAATAGAGAACAATTATAAGAAACGTCCAGTAAGGACATTCCTTTTGCCTGTCTTATCCGCTGTATGTTTTTACCGAATTTCTTCTTTGCAGATTCCAGTTCCTGCTTGGTCATGCTGTTAAGGTGCAGGATTTCTTAAAATATTTCACTTTCATTTTTGAAAGTGAATGGAAAATATTATTACATTTATCTTGCGATAGCAAAATCATATTGGATGCTTTCGCTTTAATTCCTGTCCAAGAAAAGAGCAATTTTAAAAAAAAAACAGGGATGAGAAGCAAGAGCCCACGTTTTGGCGTGGGTTCTCTCTTGTCTGTTTTTAGGCCTGCTCGGCCTCTTGGACAACAAGTTGAGACCTGC
>Ga0137463_1000562_pt1 | contig 12509 bp, 17 predicted proteins | sample EasRivERMGT800_2_FD_102333 | JGI IMG/M metagenome (GOLD analysis project Ga0137463, IMG submission 102333) | Soil microbial communities from meander-bound floodplain in the East River, Colorado, USA - East River MetaG ERMGT800_2 | ecosystem: Environmental > Terrestrial > Soil > Floodplain ...
CGAACCCCCACAGTGTTGCCACCGCTAGGACCTGAACCTAGTGCGTCTACCAATTCCGCCACCTCGGCGAAAGGGCCGCGCCAATTCCGGTCTTCAGCCCGAGCGCGGATTCTATAGGAAAGCGCCGATTTGTCAATGAAGAAGCGCCGCATCGCGCGCGCAGCCGACCCGCATCGCGAACGCGAGGCCTCGCGCTACGAGCATCCGATTCCGAGCCGCGAGTTCATTCTGCAGACGCTGGCGAAAGCCGGTGTCCCGCTCACCGACGAAGAGCTGGCGCAGCGGCTCGCCATCAATTCGAAGGAGCGCGACGCGTTCGTGAAGCGTTTGGGCGCGATGGAACGCGACGGTCAGATCCTGCGCAATCGCAAGGGCGCGATCCTGGTCGCCGCGAAGCTCGATCTGATCAAAGGGCGCGTCGAGGGGCATCCGGACGGCTACGGCTTCGTCATAGCCGAGGAAGGCGCGGATTTGTACCTCGGCCCCCACGAGATGCGAAAAGTCCTTCACGGCGATCGCGTGATGGTGCGCGAGTCCGGCGTGGACCGGCGCGGCCGCCGGGAAGGGACGATCGTCGAGGTGATAGCGCGCGCAAACCGCAGCGTCGTGGGTCGTCTGGTCGGCGAACGCAGCTTCCTCTTCGTTCAACCCGCCGAGCGGCGCATCAGCCAAACCATCCTCATTGCACCCGAGGACGCGGGCGATGCGCGGGCCGGCCAGGTCGTGGTCGCCGAACTGACCGTGCAGCCCGACGGCCACACCCAGCCGATCGGCCGCGTGGTCGAGGTGCTGGGGGAGGCCGCCGATTCCGGAATCGAGATCGAGATCGCGCTCAGGAAACACGAATTGCCGTTCAAGTTCTCGGCGCAGGCCGAGACGCTCGCGGCGAAGTTCCCGCCCGTGCCGCGCCCGGGCGATCTTGCGGGCCGGGAGGATCTGCGCGCGCTCGAACTCGTCACCATCGACGGGGAAACGGCCCGGGATTTCGACGACGCCGTGTATTGTGAAAAGACAAGCGAAGGTTTCAGGCTCGTCGTCGCCATCGCGGACGTGAGCCACTACGTGCACGACGGCGACGCGCTCGACCTGGAAGCGCGCGAGCGCGGCAACTCGGTTTATTTTCCCCGCCGGGTCATCCCGATGCTGCCGGAGCAGCTCTCGAACGGCCTGTGTTCGCTCAACGCGGAAGTCGATCGCCTGTGCATGGCCTGCGACATGGCGATCGGCGCGAAGGGCGAGGTCGGCCGTTATCGGTTCTATCCGGCGGTGATGCGCTCGCGCGCGAGGCTCACGTACACCTCGGTCGCCGCCGCGCTCGCCAGCCCGAAGGGCGAGGCGGCGCCGCAACTGAAAGGATTGCTGCCGCGACTGCAGCTGTTGAACGAACTCTTCAGAGCGCTGCTCAAGGCGCGCGAGGAGCGCGGTGCGATCGACTTCGAGACGGTCGAAACCCAGTTCGTCTTCGACGCTGAAGGGCGCGTCGCGCGCATCGACCGGGTCGAGCGGAACGACGCCCACCGCATCATCGAAGAGTGCATGCTCGCGGCGAACGTCAGCGCGTCCGCTTTTCTCTCCAAGCACAGGCACCCTGCGCTCTACCGCATCCACGAGGGGCCGACTCCGGAGAAGCTCGCAAATCTGCGCGAGTTCCTCAAGGAATTCGGACTGCAGCTCTCAGGCGGCGACAAGCCCACGGCGAAACACTATGCGAAGCTCCTCGAGACCGCGCGCAAGCGTCCGGACGTGCAGCTCCTGCAGACCGTGCTCCTGCGGTCGCTTTCGCAGGCGCAGTACAGCCCGGACAACGTCGGCCACTTCGGGCTCGCCTACGAGCACTACACTCATTTCACCTCGCCGATCCGGCGCTATCCCGATCTGCTCATACACCGCGCCATCAAGGCGGCGCTCGCGAACGGGCGCTACAACCCGGGTAACTGGATGGAATTCGGTACGCACTGCTCGCAGACGGAGCGCCGCGCGGACGATGCGACGCGCGAAGTCTCCGCCTGGCTCAAGTGCTACTACATGCGCGACCGGGTCGGCGAGGAGTTCGAGGGCTCGGTGTCCGCGGTGACGAGCTTCGGCATTTTCGTGGCACTGGACGACGTGTACGTAGAAGGACTGGTGCACATCTCCGAACTCGGTCAGGACTATTTCCACTTCGACGCCACCAAGCACCGTCTGCTCGGCGACCGCACCCGGCGCCAGTTCCGTCTGGCCGACAGGGTGAAGGTCAAGATCGTACGCGTGGACCTCGAGACGAGCCGAATCGATTTCGTGCTCGCGGGCGAGTCCGCAAGCGGCCCGCGCCACGCCCGGTCGCTCCGCCGGCGCGCGAGATCGTAGAAGGTGAAGCCCACCCGCGCCATTTTCGGATTCCACGCGGTGCTTGCGCGGCTGCGCGCCGATGCGGCATCGGTGACGGAAATTTATCTCGATGAGAATCGGAAGGACGCGCGTGGGAAAGACCTCGCGCTCGCCGCGGAAAAGGCCGGCGTCCCGCTGATGCGCGTTCCGACCAAGCGCCTGGACGGTTTCTACGGCGGCGGGCGCCACCAGGGCGTGGTGGCAATGGCGTTTGAAAAACCGGCGCGGGAGAGCCTGGAGGATCTGCTCGATTCGCTGAAGGAACCGCCGCTCTTGCTGGTGCTCGACGGGGTGACCGATCCGCACAACCTCGGCGCCTGCCTGCGGGTCGCGGACGCCGCGGGTGCGAACGCGGTGATCGCGCCCAAGGACCGCGCGGCCGGGATCAGCGCCGCCGTATCCAAGGTGGCGAGCGGCGCGGCGGAATCGGTGCCTTATTACATGGTGACGAATCTCGCCCGCACGCTCGATGAATTGAAGGAGCGCAATGTCTGGATCGTGGGCGCCGACGAGCGCGCCGAGAAGGCGCTCTACGATGTGGACCTGCCCGCGGCGATTGCCTGGGTGCTGGGCGCCGAGGGCGAGGGCATGCGAAGGTTGACGCGCGAGCGCTGCGATCTTCTCGTGAGGATCCCTATGCGCGGGAGCGTCGAGAGCCTGAACGTTTCGGTGGCGAGCGGGTTGTGCCTGTTCGAGTCGCGCCGGCGACGCGCGAGCGCGTAGTCAGCACCGCCGCAATTTCCTCGATTTCGGAGGCGGCGCTCCTCGATCTGCTGAAGGGCAGGCCGGCCCTGTCATACCAGTAGCGCGCGTTTTCGAGGTCGCCTTCGATCCGGTGGAGGAGCCCATGGATGCGAAAGGCGAGCTTGTCGCGCATGCCCATGACGATCGCGTGGGCCTTGTCCCATTCGTTCTTGCGCAGATGGGAAAGCGCCTCGCGATGCTTGTCGGCCGACCGGTTCATGAAAGTCGAGACGCGTCTTCGTCAACGCAGCGGCTCGCCGTTGCAGAAAACCTCGACCTGGTCCCCGAATTCGTAACGCAGCGCGCCGAGCAGGCGGGTTTCCGCGTTGCGTATGCTCGGGGGTTTTCCTTTGCCGAACACGCCGAGGCTGAAGGTGATCTCGCCCGTCTTCTCGTCGACCTGGGCCCAGGCCCTCGCCTCCGCGCGGTCCAGCGCGTCGGTGACGACCCTGAGAATCTGAGCGGAGCTCACCTTCGGATCCTTGGACACCACGCGATAGTCGAAGCCGACGACGTGCTCGCAGGCGGCGAGGAGAAGGCAGACGGCTGCGATGAGTCTGGCGTATGAAATCATGAGCGGCTTCGCCTGTTCTCCTTCCGCACGACCAGCTTCAATCCCGACCAGACCTGGTCCACGGCGCAGACCTTGATGTCGACCAGGCCCATCGGCAATGCCACCTCCCTGATCGTGTCTTCGGTTATGTCGGTGGGTACTTTAGACGATTTTTTCGGCCAGGACACCCAGATCGATCCATCCTGTCTCAGCTTGGCGAGCGAATCCCGCAGCGCGGCTTTCAAGCGCGTCTTCTTGGTCGAGAAAATGTGAACGATGTCGGTCTCGCCGTCGATCTTCCGCACCACCCGAACCCCCTCCGGCAGAGGCGCGACGAGCTCCATGTAGTTCTTTGGAGCGTCCGAGAGGAATATCCTGCTGCCTGCGCCTATCCCCAGCTTCTTCGCGAGCGGGGTGCCCGAGTAGCCGGCCATTGTCGGATCTTGTTGGACGCGAATGTTATGTGGGGAACCTCTGAGCAGCGCGTGCCCGTGCCTTGGCGGCCTCTTCTGCACGGTTCCTCGGTGGTGCGTTGGTCTCAAGCGAAGTCAGAAGGCTTCTGGAAACTGTAGCTATCTCGTCAACGGCCGCTAAGAATGCAGCCTCGTTGACTTTCGATGGCTTGTTGAAGCCGCTTACCTTTCTCACGAATTGCAGTGAGGCCGCACGAACCTCTTCGTCCGTGACAGGCGGTTCGAAGTTGAATAGGGTCTTGATGTTTCTACACATAAGCGTTACCTCCCGGCCCTTAAGTCTAGGCGAACTGGCGTCTTCCTGATTCGGCAGGAAGCTTATGGTGCGGCAGTTTGAGGTCAACGTGTTGAAGGGTCTAGGCTTTTCTGGCGGCACGGTGGGGCGTGGATTTGCACAAGCTCTTGCCCGGAGGCCCCCGATTCGGTTAGAATTCAACCACTTCGACGACCGCTCCGGCGGTCGTTTGTTTTCACAACTCGATCAACCCTGCCGCACCAGCCTCCGCCGCGTCGCAACGGCGGGCCGAGCGGGCGGCTTTTTCCATAGGGAGTTTGCATGCGACATTACGAAGTCTGTTTCATCGTCCATCCGGACCAGAGCGAGCAGGTGCCGGCGATGATCGAGCGTTACCGGGCGACGGTGACCTCGAAGAAGGGCACGATCCACCGCCTCGAGGATTGGGGCCGCCGCCAGCTCGCTTTCCCGCTCGCCAAGGTGCACAAGGCGCACTACGTGCTCATGAATATCGAGTGCGACAATGAGACGCTCACCGAGCTGGAGCATTCGTTCAAGTTCAACGACGCGGTGTTGCGGCACTTGATCATAAGAATGGAACGCGCGTGGACCACGCCTTCGCCGATGATGAAGGAAGAAAAGGCAAGATCGGTCCTCGGCCCGGGTGAGGCGCCGCGCAGCGAGGCGCCGCGTGCTGAGGTGGCCAAGCCCGCAGGGCCGGAGGCGGTCAAGCCCGCCGAGCCGGCGAGCGCCTGAGCGTTGGCGCAGGCAAACCGGGTCACGGTCGCAGGCCGCCTGATCGAGCTGGATGCGCTGCGGCATACGCCCGCGGGCGTGCCGATGCTGAAATTCAGGCTCCAGCACGATTCTCTGCAAACGGAAGCGGGCGGTGAGCGCAAGGTGAGTTGTGAGATTGCTGCGGTGGCGTTCGAGCGTGAAGCGAAGCTCCTCGCCGCCGCGAAGCTGGGAAGCAGCGTGAAAGTAAAAGGGTTTCTTGCGGCAAGGAGCCGTTCCAGCCGGACGCTCGTGCTGCACGCAACACAGATCGAATTCGCAGAAGGAGAGTAGACATGCCCCCACCCAGAGGTCGAGGCGGTTTCGGCAAAGGCAAGGGAAAAGGCAAGGGCCGCGACGGCAAGCGCGAGCAGAAGGGCTCGAAGCAGCTTTTCAAGCGCCGCAAGTTCTGCCGATTCACCGCGGAGAAGATCGAGTGGATCGACTACAAGGACGTCGATCTGCTGAAGGATTTCATCGGCGAGAATGGCAAGATCATCCCGGCGCGGATCACCGGTACGCGCACCCATTACCAGCGCCAGCTCTCGGTGGCGGTCAAGCGCGCGCGCTATCTCGCGCTGATGCCGTACACCGACCTGCATTGAAGGAGCCGCCATGCAAGTGATTCTTCTGGAAAAAGTCGTCAACCTCGGCGGCCTGGGCGACGTGGTCAAGGTGAAAGACGGATTCGCCCGCAACTATCTCCTCCCGCAGGGCAAGGCGAAGCGGGTGACGCCGGAGAGCCTCGCCGAGTTCGAGAAAAAGCGCGTGGAGCTCGAGAAAGCCCAGTCGGAGACCCTTGCGGCGGCCCAGGAAAAGGGCGCAAAGCTCGAAGGCCTCATGGTCCAGATCACCCAGAAGGCAGGCGTCGACGGGCACTTGTTCGGCTCGGTCACCAATTTCGACATCGTCGAGGCGTTGAAAGCGCAAGGGTTCGAGGTCGAGCGCTCGATGATCCGCCTGCCGCAAGGGCCGTTGAAAACGGTCGGAGACCATTCCATCGCGGTCGCGCTGCACACCGACGTCCTTGTCCACATCAAAGTATCGGTGTTGGGGGAGACTGCGCAGCAGTAACGCGAGTGCAAGCCGTTGATAACGGGCCGCGTCAGGCGGCCCGTGCGTTTTCGTGCGGGACGCGGTAAAGTCTCCGCCACAGGTCTTCAGGCGCTTTCATGGCCCAGCCCGCACCACAAACTGCCTCCGATTCCCAGCTGCTGAACCTCAGGGTTCCGCCGCATTCGATCGACGCGGAGCAGTCGGTGCTGGGGGGGCTCTTGATCGACAACGGCGCCTTCGACAAGATCGGCGACGTCGTCACCGACGGCGATTTCTACCGGGACGACCACCGCCGCGTCTTCCGCCATATCGCCCGCCTGATCGAGCGCGGCAAGCCCGCCGACGTGGTCACGGTGGACGAGGCGATCAAGGTAAGCGAGGACAAGGACAAGACCGGCGGCATCACCTACCTTGCGGCTCTGGCCGGCAACACGCCTTCGGCGCACAACGTGAGGCGCTACGCCGAGATCGTTCGGGAGTGCGCAGTCCTCCGAAAACTCATCGAGGTCTCCACCGAGATCGCCGACAGCGCCCTGAACCGCATGGGTAAGGACGTCGGGCAGCTGCTCGACGAGGCCGAGTCCAAGATCTTCCAGATCGCCGAGGCCGGGGCGAGGACGCGCCAGGGATTCATGGAGATCCAGCCCCTGCTCACGCAGGTCATGGAACGCATCGACCTCTTGTATCACAAGGACAACCCTTCGGACATCACCGGCATTCCGACCGGCTACCGCGACCTCGATCGCGAGACCTCCGGACTGCAGCCGGGCGACCTCATCATCATCGCCGGGCGCCCGTCGATGGGAAAAACCGCGCTCGCGCTCAACATGGCCGAGCACGTCGCGGTGGAGAACAAGCTCCCCGTTGCGGTATTCAGCATGGAAATGTCGGGGAGCCAACTCGCGATGCGCATGCTCGGCTCGATCGGGAGACTCGATCAGCACAAGCTGCGAACGGGGAGACTCTCGGACGACGACTGGAACCGCCTCACCAACGCCGTCGGGAAGCTCCACGACGCGCCCATCCTCGTCGACGAATCGGGTGCGCTGAACGCACTCGAGCTGCGCGCGCGCGCTCGGCGGCTGCACCGGCAGTACGGCGCGCTCGGACTGATCGTGGTCGATTACCTCCAGCTCATGCAGGCTTCGAGCGAAGGCGAGAACCGCGCCACCGAGATCTCCGAGATCTCGCGCTCGCTCAAGTCGCTCGCCAAGGAACTCAAGGTTCCCGTGGTGGCGCTCTCGCAGCTCTCCCGCGCGGTCGAGCAGCGCACCGGCCCGAAGCGCCCGATCATGTCGGATCTGCGCGAGTCCGGTGCGATCGAGCAGGACGCCGACCTCATCCTCGCGATCTACCGCGAGGAGGTCTACACGCCGGACACCCCGGAAAAGGGCGTGGCCGAAATCATCATTCTCAAGCAGAGGAACGGGCCCATCGGCACGATCAAGCTGACCTTCCTCGGGGAATACACGCGCTTCGAGAACTACGCGCAGTCCGGCGCGTTCTAGCCTTTCAGTTTCGCGCGGCGTTCCCGAGCGCGTCCCAGCGATCTACTCGAATCCTCGCGATGACCTGAAAGTCCGGCCCCAGCGGCCGGATCACGGCTGCTTCACCCTCGGCGAGGTAGGGCGGCCCGGCGACGCTGTAGAACGGATTGCCGTGGCTGACGACCGCGAGGTTGCTTCCGGCGCGTACCGGCGTGGCCAAGATCTTGCGCAAGGCTGAGTAGCGCTCGGAACCCGCGGGAGCGGCCGGCCCGCCGCGCACTTCCTGCATCTTCTCCGCGCGGCCGAAGAGGAGCTGCGCGGTCTCGACGGTTCGGCAGAACGGACTGGCGAGAACGCGCTCGACAGGAATGCCCAGTTGCCGGATCGCGGCTCCGGCAGCCCGGGCGTCGGCCCGGCCCTGGTCGATAAGGTTGCGCTGATTGGTGCAATCCTCATAACTCTTCATTCTCTCGTCGTTCCGGGTGAAATCGGTCGCCGCGTGACGGAAGTAGAGGACATAGCCGCCTTTGCGCAGCTCGGCGAGCAGTTCCACCGGCTGAAGCTCGCGCGACGGCAGCGAGCTGCGCTCAGGTGCAGCCGGAGTCTGTGCCCAAGCGGGCACGCACAACAAGGCTGCGAGCGCAAATGCGAATCGAATCCTAGTCATGGGGGCCTTGAGCGGGTGAGTTCGCGATTGTACGCGCGCAGCCCGGAACGGCTGCGTTGACAAGAGTAATGAGAACGGTTATCATTTGCGTATGCCGTTCGAACCTATAAGAAATGCTCCGTTAAATCATAAGCCTGAGTCCAAGGCCTCTTTCCCGGCCGGGCGGATCATGAGTCATCAGCTCCTCGGCGAACGCGGCGAGCTGATCATCGAACATAACGGTCGCGAATACCGGCTGCGCCTCACCCAAAGCCGCAAGCTCATCCTGACCGCCTGATTCCCCAAACGAGCCGAACAAGGCCAGGCAGGTGCTGCACTGATCAAGGAGAGCGAGCCGACATGCTGCAGATGCTGGTCGTGACGCTTCGCGAGGGCATCGAAGCCTTCCTCATCGTCGCCATTACCGCCGCCTATCTCAAGAAAACCGGACGCGACGCGCTGCTTTCCGCAGTGTGGTGGGGAAGCGGCCTGGCGATCGGCCTCTCGGTCGTGCTCGGGGTGTTCCTCGCCGAAGTGGCTGTGCGGCCGATCTGGGAAGCAGCCCTCGCACTGGTCGCGGCGGCGCTGGTGATCTCCATGGTCGTGTACATGCTCAAGCACGCGAAGAAGCTTCGCGGTGAGATCGGCGCGCATATCGAGACCGCGGCCCGATCGCCGGGCGCCGGACCCTGGATGGGTGCCTTTCTCCTGGTGCTCTTGATGATCACCCGCGAAGGCATGGAGATGGCGTTCATCACCGGGACGCTCGCGCGCCAGGCGGAATCGGCGGCCCTCTTCTGGGGCGCGCTCGTCGGCATCGCCCTCGCCGCCGCGCTCGCCTGGGCATGGTCGCGCTACGGGCATCGCGTCAATCTCGCGCTTTTCTTCCAGGTGACCTCGATTTTTCTGATCCTCTTCGCACTGCAGCTTTGCGTCTACGCGTTCCACGAGGCGACCGAAGCCAACGTGCTGCCGATCGACAATCAGTACTGGCATATCGCCACGGAGCCCTATGGCCCCGAAGGCGAGTACGGCACGGCGTTCACTTACGCGCTCGTCCTGATCCCGGCGCTGTGGCTCGCCTGGGCGGCATACTCCAAGCGCGGCGGCGCGCCGGTCGAGGCCCGGAAATCCTGAAGAATTGAAAATGCGAGACACGCTACCGGCGCGGATCTCAGAGAGGTTTGTATCAATACTGACACTTTTCGATAGACCACCGTTTCCAAGGAAGCCAGCCAGTCAGCCTTTGCTGAGGTAGCCAGCCATGTCCAGTAACGCCAGCCAACTCAGCAGGAGCCCTCATGAAAAGAAAGACGCTCGCGCTCGCCCTGGCCGCCGCTTTTGCGGCGCCCACCGTAAGCGCACAAACGCTCGACCAGAAAATAGAAATTCTGCAACAGGAAATCGACGGCCTCAAAGCGCAGATCCGAAAAATGCCCGCGCAAGGGCGGCCCGCGGCGGCGCAGACGCCCCTCGATTACGCCTCGCCGCTTGATCACACCGCGGGCCTCGCAAGCGGTAGCACGACCTTCGTCGGCTATGGCGAGATGAACTACAGCAAGTTCCGCGAAAGCGGCGACGCCAAGGCCGACCTGAGACGCTTCGTGTTCGGATTCAACCACCGCTTCGATGACCGCCTGACCTTCCACTCGGAGGTGGAGATCGAGCACAGCGTGGCGAGCAAGGACGACGAAGGCGAGGTCGAGATCGAGCAGGCCTGGCTCAACTACAGGTTCGACGACTCGATCAACGTGAAAGGCGGCCTGTTCCTCATTCCGCTCGGCGTCCTCAACGAAACTCACGAGCCGCCGACTTATTACGGCGTCGAGCGCAACGAAGTCGAGACGCGCATCATCCCGACGACCTGGCGCGAGCTTGGCTTGGGCGTCCACGGCGAGCTCGGCGAAGGTTTCCGCTACGACGCGGGCATCACCACCGGCTTCAACTCCGGCAAGCTCGACGATCCGACGGTCGGCATCCGCAGCGCTCACCAGGAAGGCCAGCTCGCCGATGCGCACGACTTGAGCGTCTACGGCGCGCTCAACTACCGGCGCCCGGGCCTGCTCGTGGGCGGCGGCGTCTTCACCGGCAATACCGGTCAGAACGGACAAGCAAACCCCTTGCTGAAAGGCGTGGCGGCGCGCTTGACTCTGTGGGACATACATGTGAAATACAGCATCGATCGGCTCGAGCTGCAGGCGCTCTACGCGGCGGCCACGCTCGGTGACACCGATCAGTTGAACGCCGCCGTCGGCGCGACCGCGACCCCACCGTTTGCGGTGCCCAAAACAATGAAAGGTGCCTACGCCCAGGCCGCGTATCACGTGTACAAGGAAGGCAAGCTCGATGTCGCGCCTTTCGTGCGCCTGGAGCGTTTCGAGATCGAGCAGCAGGAGGACCCGGCGAACGGCCTCTTCCAGGATCCGAACAACTTCGAGCGCGTGACCACGGTCGGCGTCAACTTCAAGCTCCATCCGCAGGTCGTGCTGAAAACAGACGTGCAGCGCTACCACACCGACAAGTCCAAAGACCGGTTCAGCATCGGCATCGGATACATGTTCTGATGCCTAGCAGGCTGCGCTACGGATTTTCGATACTGGCGGTGGCGCTGGCCTTAAGCGCTGCGGGCCTTGCCCGCGGCGAAAGTTATCAGGAGCCGGAGGCGTTCCTCGCGGAGGTATTTGGCTCCAAACCCGCGCCCAAGGTGTTTTGGCTGACCAAGGAGATCCAGGCCGAGGCAAGCGCGATTCTCGGCCATCCCCCCGCGCAATTGCGGCAACGCTATTGGAGCGACGGCCGTAAAAGCGTGTGGATTCTCGAGGAGATGGGCAAAGACGAACTGATCACCGCGGGTTTCGTCGTCGCCGACGCGCGCATCGATCACGTGCGCGTGCTCGTCTATCGCGAAAGCCGGGGCGGGGAGGTGCGTCGGCCTTCGTTTCTCAAGCAATTCCACCACGCGAGGCTCGCGCCGGGCACTCGCCTGGACCGCGACATCGACGGTATCGTTGGCGCGACGCTGTCGGTCGGCGCGATGGAACGCATGGCGCGGCTCGCGCTTTATTTCGACCGCAAGAGCCGCGAGCAATAAATGTCGCCGAGACTCATCCTGCTGCGGTTCCTGCGGCGCTGGCACGCGCGCATCGGTTTCGCAGCGGTATTGTTTTTCCTGATCCTCGCGGTGACGGGCTTCGTGCTCAACCACGGAAGCGACCTCGGTCTCGACGCAAAATATGTGCACACCGCCTGGCTTGCGCGCTGGTACGGGCTCAAGGCCGAACCGCCGCGCCAGGTGTTCCGCTCCGAGCACCACGATCTCGTCGCGGCGAACGGCCGGTGGCTCTTCGACGGACGACTGTCCGGCGAAAAATTCCCGCAGCCGGTCGGCCTGGTCGAACTGACCGACATGGTGGTGGTCGCGAGTGACACGGCGCTTTACGTCTACCGCGAAGACGGCGAGCTGATCGACCGGCTGGAGCGCGGTGCGCTGCCGGGGGTACCCGTGCACGCGATCGGATCGAGCGCGCGAAAACTCGTGCTGCGCACGGCGTCCGGGACCTTTGCGGGCGCCGACGCGCTTTCCTGGCAACCGGTGCCGCGGCAGAGGGTCGTCTGGTCAACGCCGGCCGAGCTCTCGGCCGCCGAGCGCCAGGCCTACGAAGAAGCGCTCGAACCGGGGATTTCGGTGCAGCAGCTGCTTCTCGATTTGCACAGCGGGAGATTCGCCGGCCGCTACGGGCCGCTCGTGGTGGATCTTCTCGCGGTGCTGCTCGCCGTTCTCTCTCTGAGCGGCGCCTGGCTCTTTCTCAAGCCGCGGCACCGGCGGGAGCGGCATTGAGAATGTCGCTGCGCCGCCTGTCCCTTGCGGCGCTCATCGCGCTGCCGCTGACACGAGCCGATGCAGCCGAGTACCGGGTGAGCGCCTATGTTTTTGGCACGCTGGCGGAGATTACCGTCGTCGACTACGACCCTGCGCACGCGCAAGCCGCGGTCGGGCGGGTCTTTCGCGAGTTCGACCGCATGCATCGCGAGCTGCACGCGTGGCAGCCGGGCGAATTGCTCGCGCTCAACCAGGCGTTTGCGCGCGGAGAAAAAAACATCCGTACCACCGCGGAGATCGTGGCGCTCATCCGCGAGTCGCGACGGTTCGCCGCGCGATCGCGCGAGCTTTTCA
>Ga0137463_1000563_pt1 | contig 12508 bp, 10 predicted proteins | sample EasRivERMGT800_2_FD_102333 | JGI IMG/M metagenome (GOLD analysis project Ga0137463, IMG submission 102333) | Soil microbial communities from meander-bound floodplain in the East River, Colorado, USA - East River MetaG ERMGT800_2 | ecosystem: Environmental > Terrestrial > Soil > Floodplain ...
GAGCAGGCGCTGCGCGGGCTCGACGGCTGGATCATGGGGCCGATCGGGCACGCGGCGTATCCGCGCGGCGATCCGACCTGGGTGATGCCGCCGGTGCGCAAGAAATTCGAGCTGTTCGCCGCGGTGCGGCCGGCGCTGTCGCACGCGAGCATCGCCTCGGTGCACAAGAACGTCGACATCGTCTTCGTGCGCGAGCTGACCGAGGGCATGCTCTATTCGGAGACCGTCATTGCCGGCGCCCCGGAGTTCCGGCCGAACGACGACATCACCGTCGCGATGCGCGTGATCACCCGCAAGGGCTCGCATCGCGTCGCGCGCGAGGCGTTCGAGATCGCGCGCACGCGGCCGCGAAAGAAGGTGACCGCCGCGCACAAGGAACCGGTATATCGCCTTGCCTGCGGCATGTTCGCCGAGGAATGCCGCAAGGTGGCGCGGGAGTTTCCCGAAGTGGCCTTCGAGGAGATGATGATCGACTCGACGTCGATGAAGCTGGTGATGGAACCGCAGCGCTTCGACGTAGTCGTCACCACCAACCAGTTCGGCGACATCCTCACCGATATCGGCGCGGGCCTGGTCGGCGGGCTCGGCCTCGCCCCGGGCCTTTGCGTGGGCGAACAGCAGGCGATGGCGCAGGCGACACACGGCTCGGCGCCCGATATCGCCGGACGCAACATTGCGAATCCTTATGCGATGATCGTGTCCGGGCAGATGCTGCTCGCCTGGCTAGCGCGCAAGCGCAATGAACCGAAGGCGAGCGAGGCCGCCCAGCATATCCAGCGCGCGGTGAGCAGGGTCATCGCCGAGGCGAAGCACCTGACCCGGGACCTGGGCGGGAGCGCCGGCACCAGCGAGATGGGAGACGCGATAGCCGCCTGCGCAGCGCAGTGATCGCGCAGTGATCGCGCAGTGATCGGAGCAGTGATCGAATTTGGACGAGCGAACGTGAAAAAGGAGAGGAACATGAAGACCTTCCTGAAGGACAGTGCAATCGCTGTCGCCATCCTGTGCCTGACACCGGCACTTGCCGCCGCGCAGGCCTGGCCGACCAAACCGATCAAGATGATCGTCCCGTTCCCCGCGGGCGGCGGCACCGATTTCATCGGCCGGCTGGCCGCCAAGCAGCTCGGAGACCGCCTCGGTCAGCCGGTGTTCGTCGATAACCGCGGCGGGGCGAACGGCGCGATAGGCGCGCAGGCGCTGATGCAGTCGCCGCCCGACGGCTACACCATCGCGGCGATATCCGACGGGCCGACGGTGATAAACCCAGCGCTCTACGAGAAGCTCGCCTACCACCCGCTGCGCGATTTCGTTCCGGTCGCGATGATGATCAAGTTTCCCTCGATGCTGACCGCGCACCCGTCGACCGGCATACGCAGCGTCGCCGAGCTGATCGCGGCCGCCAAGGCGAAGCCCGGAGCGCTCAATTACTCCTCGGGCGGAACCGGCAACTTCAGCCACCTGGGGCCGGAACTGCTCGCGTTCCAGGCAGGCATCAAGCTTACTCACGTTCCGTACCGCGGCGTCGGGCCGGCGATGATGGCGCTGCTCGCAGGCGACGTGCAGCTCATGTACAACAACGTCGCAACCGCGCTCGAGCACGTGCGCTCCGGCAAGATGGTCGCGCTCGCGGTCGGCGAAGCCCAGCGCCTGCCCGGCCTGCCCGATATTCCCGCGATCGCCGAGACCGTCCCCGGGTTCGAATTCGCGGCCTGGGTCGGCATCTTCGCGCCGGCCGGAACACCGAAGGACATCGTCGCCCGGTTGAGCCGGGAAACCGCCGCGTCCCTGAAGGATCCCACGGTGATGAAGATTTTCGCCGAGCAGCAGATCGTCGCCTCCTACCGGGACTCCGATGACTTCGCCCAGTACATCCGCAAGGAACTGGACAAGTGGGCGGGCGTGATCAAGACCCTGGGCATCAAGGGAGAATAGGCGCGCAGGTTCGACAATTCCTGCGCCGTCGCCATGCGAAACCCGTCCCTCGACTACGAATTCGCCCCCTCGATGATGTTCATCCCGCTTCCGGTCGGAACGACCCGTGTCAGATCGAGATCCGCCGCCGCGAAAAGGCCGCGATACTGAGCTTCCGTTCGTTCCCGCCCGCCAGACATTACCATCATGTGAAGGTCGGACACGGCGAGCGCCCGTATCGCCGCTGAATCCTCTATCCGGGAGGGGATGACGCGTTCAACGAGCAGCACTTTCGCCGCAGGCGCCATCGCACGCCGGCAATTTCGCAGAATGGCGACGGCGCGCTCATCGCTCCAGTTGTGGATGACGCGCGACAGCAGGTAGACGTCGCCGGCGGGCGGGATTGAATCGAACATGTCTCCCGCCAACACCTCGCAACGCGCCGCAAGTCCCGCCTCTGCAATGCGCTGCCTTGCCTTTTCGACGACTCGCGGTTGCTCGAAAAGCACACCCTGCGCGGCCTGATTCGCGGCCAGCAGTTTCGTAATGAGCCTGCCATCGCCCCCACCCACATCGACGATTTTCCGTACGCGTGCGAACGGGTAACTCGCGAGAACGGCCTCGCTGTGCGCGCCAACGATGCTCGCCATGCCCTCGTCGAAGTCTTTGGCGCTTTCGGGATGCCCGGCGCGATACGTCCATAAATCGCACCCGAAGACGTGTTCAAACGCAATGCCTCCGGTACGCACGCCGTACATCAGGTCACCCCATGCTCTGTAAGGGTCGTCACCCAGCTGCGCTATGGCCCAGCCTCGCAACGATCCGGGCGCATCGCTCAGCAGCGTCTCCGCGAGTGGATTCAGGGAAAGCCGTTCGTGCTCGTCCATTTCGAATACGCCCGCGCTTGCAAGCACTCTCACCACTCGATGGAGCGAAGACGCGTCGGTACCCGTCAGCGCGGCGAGATCCTTGCATGAGGATGTGCCGCCTCTGACCAGATCCGCCAATTGGAGTCGTGCGGCAATGTAGAGTGCCCGTGCAACATGAAAACCGCTGATCAGGCTCAGCATCGTCGCTTTTGCGGGGAAAGCGGTATGAACGTTCATGATGCTGTCTTTCGAGTCCGCGTCGATGTTGTGGAGCCACTGGGATTCATCGGGGCAGATGCCGGATGCTGAAACACGATCGCGCGCCGAAGAATGGTCTAGTCCGCCTTGATGCCCAGTTCCTTGATCACCTTCGCCCACTTCGGGATCTCGGATTTGATGACCGCGGCGAACTCATCAGGCGAGTTGCTGATTCCTTCCAGACCGAGATCGGCGAGTTTGGCACGCAGGTCGGGCAGCGCGAGCGCCTTGACGGTTTCGAGATGGAGCTTGCGGACGATCGTCGCAGGGCTCCCGGCCGGCGCCAGCAATCCGCTCCAATTCGTAACGTCGAAGCCCGGATAGCCGGACTCGGCAATGGTCGGGAGGTCCGGGGCCGCCGGAGAGCGCCTCGATGAGGTCACAGCGAGCGCGCGCAGCTTCCCTTCGCGCACCAGCGGCAGACCCAGCGCTATCTGGCCGAACATCATCGTGACGCGCCCGCCAAGCAGGTCCGGGATCGCCGCAACCCCGCCCTTGTAGGGGATGTGCCGGATATCGAGGCCGGCCGCTGACTTGAACAACTCCGTGACCATGTGAGTGGCAGAGCCGCTGCCGCTGGACGCAAATGTGAGCACGCCAGGCTGCGCTTTGGCCAGGGCAACCAGCTCCTTTACGCTCTTTGCCGGGACCGTGTTATTCACGAGCAGCATGTTCGACGCAACGCTCACCTGCGACACCGGCGAGAAATCCTTCACCGGATCGAACGCCAGCTTGTACAGGCTGGGATTGATGACGAGCTGCGGCTCGCTCAGCAGTCCCAGCGTGTAGCCGTCCGGCGCTGCTTTCGCGACGCGTTCGGCAGCTATATTGCCGGCGGCGCCGGGGGCATTGTCGACCACGATCGGCACTCCCAATGCCTCGGCGAGTTTTTGGCTGAACAGACGCGCGACCGTGTCCGTTTGACTGCCGGGCGGAAGACCGACAACGAGGTGGATCGGCTTTTCGGGGTAAGTCGTTTGTGCGGCTGGACTCCCTGCGACCAGCAACGCCAATAGACCAAGCATGGGAACCGATATGCGTTTCATGCTCTCGTCCTCCATGCCACCATCTCCGACGTCCAACATCGCCAGCACGTTCCCAACGGATTTTTTCACTATGATTACTCCCAAGATCAACCAGTGCGCCACAGCTTAAGGGCGCGATGGCTTCATGGGAATCACCTCTTCAGTTACCGTCGTGTTAAGTTTCGCTTAACGATGCTCCGGAAACACCCAGGCCGTGGACAAGCTTCGCGCCATTCAGTACTTCAACCGTGCCGTGGAGGCAGGAAGCTTCTCGGCCGCCGCAAAATCGCTTTCCGTCAGCACCCCCGCGGTTACGCAGATGGTCGGGGCGCTTGAACGCCTGCTCGGCGTTAGGCTGTTTCATCGAACTACCCGTGGACTGTCGCTGACGGCCGAAGGCGAGCGCTACTACAAGACCTCATCCAGGCTCGCGGCGGAGTTCATGGATCTCGATCTGCGCGTCAGCTCGCGCAGCGGGAAGCCGCACGGAACGCTGACGGTCGGACTGTGGCCGAGCCTCGGCCAGCATTGCATAATGCCGCGGATCGCGCGTTTTGTTGAGCGGTTCCCCGACATCGAGCTTGTCGTCAATGTCGTGCGCACCATTCAGGATTTCGAAACCGCAAACGTGGACATCTCCGTGCTGCTGGGCTGGACGGACGTGCGTAACCTTGTAGTGCGACCGCTGGCACAGATGCGGTACCTCGTGTGTGCCGCGCCGGAATACTGGGCGCGCAATGGCAGGCCGCACGAACCGGAAGAATTGCGCAATCACCAGTGCATCCTTCAAAGCAGGCCGGACGAGCCGCTGCTCGATCGCTGGATCTTCGAAAAGGGCACGGAACGGCGCACCGTTGACGTCCATGGCCGTCTCCTTGGCAACTATCGCGATTTTCTCCTGGAAGCCGCGTGCGCGGGCGCCGGCGTCATACGCGTCAACGACATTACCGCCGCACCGTTTCTGCGCGCAGGCAGGATCGTACCGGTACTTGCCGACTGGGAGATTCTGGAGGCTCCACCGGTCTTCGCAGTCTATCGGCGCACCGAGCGCCACTCGAAGCTGGTGCGCGTCTTTCTCGACTTCCTGGTCGAGATATTTGCCGAGATCGAGAGCGAGCGCACGCCGGCGCCAGCTGGCGCCCTACCCCGTGCGCCGAAGCCCGAGTGGTTCGGCCGGGCGCGCGGCCGTCGGTCGGCCTACGTCGCACGCGGGCGGAAATCCAGGGGATGAGCGGAATCACCCATTGGCGAACCCGCAGGTTTAAGCGTCGTGGGCGGGTGCTAAAATTCCCGCACCATCGTTATTGGAGTGGGCGGGCGTGATCAAGACCCTGGGCATCAAGGGAGAATAGGCGCGCATGTTCAGTCTGCATCTCAGCGCCGAGCAGCTCGAAATCCGCGACACGGTGCGCGATTTCGTCGCGCGCGAAGTGAAGCCCGTCGCGCTGAAGCCCGCGCGGCTGGAGGCGTTCGAGAAGCCGCTGCTCACGGCGCTTCTCGAGGAGGCTTCGCAGATGGGTCTGCGCACGCTCGCGCTCTCCGAAGATGCCGGCGGCGCGGGCGCGGACAATCTGACCTCCTGCATCGTCACCGAGGAACTGGCGGTGGGCGATCCGGATATTGCCGCGGTGCTCGCGCAGACATCATTGCTCGGACGCGTCTTCGAGCGGCTGATGACGCCAGAGCAGCGCAAACGCTTCCTGCCGCCGTTGCTGAAAGACGATCTCTTTCACCTCGCTTTTGCCGAGCGCGAGCACGGCAGCGAAACCGCGCTGGGAGTCAACTACCATCGTCCGGCGGCGACCGATCCTGTCATCGGGACGACGGCCGCGCGTGCTGGCGACCAATGGGTCATCAATGGCGCGAAGAATTGTGTGGCCAACGCGCCCGTCGCGAAGCTCTTCGCCGTCCAGGCGAGCACCGCCGGCGGCGTCAGCACCCTGCTCGTGCCGCGCGACACGGCAGGCGTTTCGGTGCGCACGCAGGAGGGACACTGGTTTCACGGAGCCTATGGCGAAGTCGTGTTCGAAGACTGCCGCGTGCCCGTGGATAGTCTCCTCGGTGCGGAAGGACGCAGTCCGCTGGCGGAGGGCCTCGAGGCGCAGGGCCGCGGCAGCCCGCAATTCCAGGCGCTCAACCTGGGCATCGGCCGCGCCGCGTATGAGGCCGCGCTCGAGTACGCGAAGCTCCGCGTGCAGGGCGGCAGGCACATCATCGAACATCAGGCGATCGGCGCGAAACTCGCCGGGATCGCGATCCGGCTCGAGGTCGCGCGCGCCGCGATCTGGCGAGCGGCGTGGGGGTCGGATCATCCCGAGGCGGTCGCCGACCGCAGCCTTCCCGACCTGCCGCTGCAAACCATCGCCCGGGTATTCACCGCGGAGGCGATGCTCGCGGCGGTGAAGGATGCCGCGGAGTGTTTCGGCGCGATGGGCGTCATGCGCGACCTGCCGCTGCAGAAATACGTCCACGACGCGCGCGTGTGCCTGCACTCGGACGAGGGCAGCGCGGATGCGACGCTGGCACTCGCCGAAGTCCTCGCCGGCTACCGGCGGTCGGCGAAAACGGGGACCTGAGCCGTGGACTTCTCCCTCAACGACGAGCAGCGCGAATGGCAGATGAAGGCGCGCAAGTTCGCGCACGAGGAGATCCGGCCGATTTCGCTCGCGCGCGACGCCATCGAAGATCCCGCCGCGACCTTCGACTGGGACCTCATCCGCAAGGGGTCGAAACTCGGTTTCCGCACCATGGCCGTTCCGAAGGAGTGGGGCGGGCAGGGGACCGATTTCGTGACGCAGGCGCTGGTGATGACGGAACTTGCGAAGGGCGACAGCGCGATGTCAAAGGCGTTCAGCCAGTGCTGGAAGTGGAGCCACTTGATCGCCGCGAGCTGCACCGAGGAGCAAAAGGAACGCTTCCTCAAACCCTTCCTCGCCGACGACACCTTCGTCCTTGGCAAGGGCATCAGCGAGCATTCCGCAGGCTCCGACAACCGGCTGCCGCCTGCGGACGACCCCAGGGCGGGCCTGAAGCTGCGCGCCGAGCGCCGCGGCGACGAATGGATACTCAACGGCGAGAAGGCGTTTATCGCCAACGGTAATATCGGCAAGCTTTTTTTTATCGACGCGCGCACCGACCCGAACGCGCCCCTCAAGCAGGGAACGACGATGTTCCTCGTGCCGCGCGACACGCCGGGTTTTCGCACCGGCAAGGTGTACAACAAGAGCGGCTGGCGCTTCTACCAGAACGGCGAAATGATTTTCGAGAACGCGCGCGTGCCGCATGCCAACGTCGTCGGCGAAGTAAACGGCGCCGTGCGAAAGAGCGGCGGTGCTGGCGGCGATACCACGGGAGGCGACCTCTTCGGAGACCTGGAGCTCGCCGCCAACGCGCTGGGGATCTGCGACGATGCCTGCGAGGTCGCCTTGCGGCACGCCCGCACTGCGAAACAAGGCGGAAAGGTGCTCTTCGATCAGCAGCTCGTCCAGCTGAAACTCAACCGCATGCACATGCTCACCGAGGCGCTGCGTTCGTTCGTCATGCGCATCGCCTGGGAGCACGACCGCAGGATTCACTCGCCCAACGCCGGCCTGGCGATGAATTTCTCGACCGACGTCGTCCAGGAAGTGGCCGAGCTCTACATGGAGGTGCGCGGCGGCGCGGGGTGCGCGATGGATGCGCATGCCGACAAGCTCGTTCGCGACTCCATCATCTGGAGCCACCTTGCCGGCGATACGGTGCAGCGGCTGAAGGTCGCGGGGCGCCTTCCCGGTTAGGGCACCGCTGCTCCCACGGAATCTCCTCCCGCCCGGACACAAACGTGTCAAAGAACTTGCACCTAGTCGCATGTTCTTTGATCCAGATCACATGAAGCGACGAAGCAACGCCATCGGGACCAGGGTGAACTATTCGCGCTGTCAGCGAATAATCCGTGCCTGGTCCCTTTGACGCTCAGACTATTTGACCGCAAGACCTCGCGGCCTTTTTCTACTTTGATTACTGCAACGGCGTGAGGAGGACGTGGCGTTCTGCCCCATTGAAAGTGCCCCAGGCGAGTATCTGGCCGAGCTTGTTGATGGCGGCTGCCGAGACGTCCGTCCAACCCGCGGCGAGCAGCGACTTGAGCTCAAACACGCCACCGTCGCGCCACACGACGCTGCGGCGAGGTGTGTTGGGAGCCTCTTGGGTGCCCGGCGCGAGATACATGCTTACTCCGATGATGTGCCCTGCATTGCTGATGCCGTAGGCGCTTCCGGAGGTATCGCCAGGAAGCAATGGCAGCCCAACCGGCGTGTGCGCGGCATCGTTGTTCCACATGACCGGACGAAGGCCGACGATAGGCAAGTTAGCGTCAGTCGGTGAGTTACCCACACCCACCACCTGGCCGAGATCGTTCATGCCATAGGCCCAACTGGCCCAATCACCGGGCACTACACCGAGGTCCACGATGCTATGCGCGGCGTCGTTGTTCCACAGGACTGCATGCTGGCCGATCTGGTCCGTTTGTGCATAACCGGCAGCCTGCCCGGATTGATTGAAGGCATTGGCAATCGCAAACGTGAACTTGGAGTTGATCCCACCCGGCAGGAAAGGCAGGTCCGTGACGCGGTACCTGCCTTTAGAATCGGGCGTCCAGATGGCGCCTTTCCAAGTCGTGCCCTTGATGTAATAGCCGCCGATCCTCCCGTCGTCGCCGATGAACACCGTGCGGTTATTGCCGCTGTTGGGAAAAAAGTTCAGCAGTACGCCGGGGGTTGCGGTTGTGACCCAGCCCTGCGGGATGATGCCACCCGTTCCGGTGATCGCGCCGAGGTTGTTGATAGCCGTGGCGTAGGTTTCCGCGCCGTTCAACAGCCCCAGCAGGCTCGCGGTGCCGTTGCGCCACACAGCGGCCTCGTTAGGGACAGTGGTTGTGTCCGAGAGAAGCGCGCAATTGCCGACGACATCGCCATGATCGTTCAGGTTCGTCGGGATGCACGAATAGCCCGACGGCGCCGGTCCGATATCAGCGACGGAGTAGAGCGCTTGCGCCGACGCCGCGGAGATCCCCGCGAGCCCGATGGCAATGGCTGCGAGCGCTTGCGAAGCGCCACCGGTACTTCTGATAAACGTGTTTTTCATTCTTAGCTTCATTTGATTTCTCCTATCTGTTTGAAAAAAGAACTCTTGGTTCAAGGCCTGATAGTCGTAAAGATTGGGAAAAATATCCCATATCCGGAGCGCATCCTACTCATGCCCGGGGCAAGAGTCAATCGGGTTTTATGACGAATAAGCAGGTAGTTGATAAAATGGGACAAATATCCCAATATTGGAAGAGCGCCAAGCAGGAAAAAGGGGCGAAATAGCCGAAGCCGTCACCGGGGATGCGCCACGCGCGTCATGTGGACCAAATAGCCAATATGGCTATAATGGTCGAAATGATCCCGGAGCCGCCATGAGCGCACTCACCTTCCGCAACAAGCAGGGCGAACTGGTCGATATCCCGAGCATCCCCGCCACCCGGCTCAAGAACGAGTTCGGCACCGTCTTCGATCAGGCGATGCGCGACGGTGCGGTCGCCATTACGCGGCACGACACGCCGCGGGCGGTTCTCATTTCGTATGAGGAGTTCGAATCGCTGGCAAAGGCGCGCTCGGCCACGCTGGAGGATCGCGGCGCGCAGTTCGATGCGCTGCTTGGCCGCATGCAGACCCCGGTCGCACGCACGGGAATGGAGGCGGCCTTCAATGCCACGCCCGCCGAGCTGGGTCGTGCCGCGGCGAGGGCGGCGGGCAGGCGGCGCAAGCCTGCATCAAAGAAGGGGCCGATCCGCGCCGGACGATGAAGCGCGTCGCGCCGCCGCGCATTTACGTCCTGGCCGGTGTCAATGGCGCCGGCAAGAGCAGCATCGGCGGTGCGGCGTTTCGTGCATTCGGCGGTGATTACTTCAACCCCGACGAAGCGGCGCGCGCGCTCATCACCGCCAGACGCGGGCTGGATCCGGCGCAGGCCAATGGCATCGCATGGGGGCAGGGGCGCGAGTTGCTCGAGCGCGCCATCGCCGGGCGCCTCGACTTTGCCTTCGAAACCACCCTGGGCGGGAATACCATTCCGCGCCTGCTGCAAGAGGCCGCGACGCAGGGCATCGAAGTTCGCATCTGGTATGTCGGCCTCGCGAGCGTGGAGCTGCACATCGCGCGCGTGCGCGCGCGGGTGCGCAGGGGCGGACACGACATTCCCGAAGAGGCCATCCGGCGGCGCTATCAGCACAGCCGCCTCAACCTCATTCATCTGCTGCCACATCTGGCCGCGCTGCGCGTCTATGACAACAGCACCGACGCGGACCCGGCCGAAGGCAAGATGCCCGCGCCCCGGCTGGTGCTGCGTGTGGAGCGGGGAACGATCCTCAACGCCGCTGACCTGCCAAGGACGCCGGACTGGGCCAAACCTGTCGTCGCGGCCGCGCTGCAACTGAGTTCAGGACCGGGCGCAAAGATGGGACAATCCGGCGTCCCATAGGCCCTGATCGTCCTATCCGGCCAAGAGCCCGTTCGATGCCAGTTCCGACGAAACGCATCTTCTACCTGAACCATCTCGCCCATCCGGTGTTCGCCGAGATCGTGCGCGGGCGCAGCGACGTGTCGCTGCAGGAGCTGGTCAACGCGAGCCCGGAAGGCGAGGTCGCGCCGGTCCTTGCCACCGCCCACGCCTACCAGATTCCCGCGGTGCGCGACGAGCTCGCGCCGCAATTTCACGCGCGCGACGCGCTGCTCGCGCGCACGCCAGATCTGCTCGTCGTCTCCTCGAGCGGCGCGGGCTACGACACGATGGACGTCGACGCCTGCACGCGCGCCGGGGTACTTGCCGTCAACCAGGCGGGCGGCAACGCGGAATCGGTGGCCGAGCACGTGTTGGCGATGCTGCTGTGTCTCAGCAAGAAGATCGTCGAGTCCGATCGTCGCATGCGCCGGGCGGCCGGCATCCGGCGCCTCGACTACATGAACACCGAAGTGCTCGGCAAGACCGTGGGCATCATCGGCCTCGGTCACGTCGGAACGCGCGTCGCCGAACTCTGCCGCGGTCTGTTCAGGATGCGGGTCCTCGCCTGCGATCCCTACCTGGGCGCAAGCGAGATAAGCACACGGGGAGCGGAGAAAGTCGAGCTCGAAGAATTACTGCGGCAGTCGGACTTCGTATCCGTGAGCTGTCCGTTCACGCAGGAGACGCGCGGCATGATCGGCGCGCGCGAATACGCCTGGATGCCGCGGCACGCCTGCTTCATCAACACCGCGCGCGGCGGCATTCATGACGAGCCGGCACTCGCCGAGGCGCTGCGCTCAGGGACCATCGCCGGGGCAGGGCTCGATGTCTGGGATCCGGAGCCGCCGCCGCCCGATCATCCCTTGCTGCAGCTCGACAATGTCGTCGCGAGCCCGCACATCGCCGGCACGACGCATGAAGCGCGCCGCAATAACGGCACCATCGCTGCGCGGCAGATTCTCGATGTGCTGGATGGCAAGCCTGCGCCCCGGCTCCTGAATCCGCAGGCCTGGCCCGCGTTCGCGAAAAAATTCAAGCGCGTGTTCGGTTTTGCGCCCACAGCCTGATCGGCGTGCTGCCGGCGCCGGGGCTTCACTCGGCCTTGATGTTTGCTTCCCTGATCAGCCGGCCCCACTTGACGGAGTCGCCGCGCACGCGTTCGCCGAATTCCTCGGACGAGTTGCCCACCACCGTCGCGGCGAGGGCGGTGATCTTTTCACGCACTTCGGGTGCGTGCAACACGCGGACCACATCGGCGTGGAGTCGCGCGACGATCTCCTTCGGCGTGGCGGCGGGCGCGGCCAGGCCGAACCAGTTGGTGAGCTCGTAGCCCGGGAGCCCCGACTCGTCCACCGTCGGCACCTCGGGCAGCTGCGCCGAGCGCGACTTGCCCAGCACCGCGAGCGCTTTCAGCCGGCGATCGCGGACGTGCGGCAGTGCCTGGACCAGGCTGTCGAAGGTCATCGTGACCTGGCCGCCGATCACGTCCTGCATGCTGGGCGCGCTGCCTTTGTAAGGCACGTGGACGATGTCTACACCGGCCATCCGCTTGAAGAGTTCGGCCGCGAGGTGGGGCGCGCCGCCGGGACCCGAGGAGGCGTAGTGAAGCTCACCGGGTTTGGCGCGCGCCAGCGCGATCAGCTCGGCGACGTTGTTCGCCGGCAGCGAAGGATGCACGTACAGCCCGAAGTGCACGTCGACGACCTGGGTGATCGGGGCGAAATCGCGCACCGGATCGACGCTCATCTTGGGATACAGGTGCGGGTTGACGCTGAAATTTCCCAGCGTCCCCATGAACAGCGTGTAGCCGTCCGCGGCCGCTCTTGCCGCGATCTCCGTGCCGATCACCCCGCTTGCGCCGGCCCGGTTTTCCACCAATACCTGCCGGCCCCAAACCTCGGCCAGGTTATACGCCAGGACGCGCGC
>Ga0137463_1000564_pt1 | contig 12504 bp, 12 predicted proteins | sample EasRivERMGT800_2_FD_102333 | JGI IMG/M metagenome (GOLD analysis project Ga0137463, IMG submission 102333) | Soil microbial communities from meander-bound floodplain in the East River, Colorado, USA - East River MetaG ERMGT800_2 | ecosystem: Environmental > Terrestrial > Soil > Floodplain ...
ACGTCCTGGAAGCGTGGCGTGAAGCACCTTTGTACAGCGAACGTGAACGTGCCGCACTCGCCTGGGCGGAATCCGTTACAAAACTTACGGAAGCCCATGTTCCGGATGAAATTTATAAGGAAGTACGAAAACAATTTTCTGAAGAAGAATTGATTGACTTGACATTGGGGGTTATAACTATTAATTGTTACAATCGCATTAATATTGCCTTTCGCGTTCCTGCTGGAAGTTACCAGCCAGGGCAATATGCAGTGCAGGCAAATTAACATTCAGTAGAAAAAAGAGTCAGTTCAATTAATACATTTCATAACTATGCCTTCGCTTTGCTTATGCTTGTGCCGAAGCCTGTGCCTCCGTGCACCGGCGCTGAAGCTTTGGCGACACGCGGACAGCGCAGGAGCACGGCAGGAAGGCGATTAAAACAAAAAAGATGAAAGAATTCGTGTTATTATTCAGGCAATCAAACTATGCTGACTATAATAAGGTGTCCCCACAAGAAATGCAGGCCGTTGCAAAAAAATGGCAAGACTGGGCCGGAAGCATAGCTGCGCAGGGAAAAATAGTCAGCCGCGGCCCCCGCCTTGCGTTAGAAGGAAAAGTTCTCAAAGCAGGTGGTGTTGTTACAGATGGTCCCTTTGTTGAAATCAGAGAAATATTGGGAAGCTTCCTTATTGTCAAAGCCGACAGTTTGGAAGAAGCAACGACATTGGCTCATGGTTGCCCCGTTTTAGATGCCGGAGGCAGTGTAGAAATCCGGCCTGTCTATCAACGATAGTCGGCGTCAACGAACAAAACCCACTCTCATTCATGGGTGGGTTTTGCTATTAACTATGAAAAAGGAATACGAATCTTTAAAAGATTTATTCCAGCAGGAATTTTCCAAAATGGTTGCCGTTATCAGCAATCTTTTTGGACTGCAGCATATTGAAATAGCAGAAGACATTGTAAGCGAAACTTTTTTACAGGCAACAGAAACCTGGGGACAAAAAGGTATTCCGCCAAATCCCACTGCATGGCTTTATATTGTGGCCAAACAAAAAACGCTATATCATTTCAGAAGAAATAAAATACTGGATAAGAAAATAATTCCAGAACTGAAAACTACTCAGGAGACCACTGATGAAATCGGGGAAATAGATTTTTCAATGGATAATATCAAAGACAGCGAATTACAAATGATGTTTGCTATTTGTAATCCTGCAATCGCAAGCGAAGCTCAAATTGCCCTGGCTTTACGCATTCTTTGTGGTTTTGGTATTGATGAAATTGCCGAGGCATTTTTATCAAACAAAGAAACCATTAACAAAAGGTTATTCAGAGCGAAGGAAAAGTTACGAACTGAAAAAGTAAAAATGGAACTGCCATCTGAAAATGAAATAGTGATCCGGCTCGATAATGTCTTACATATTATTTACCTGCTTTTCAGCGAAGGTTATTATTCCAAAACGCAAAATGAAATTTTACGAAAAGATTTTTGTTTAGAAGCATTGCGCCTTGGCTTGATGCTTACAGAATATGAGAGAACTAACCAACCAAAAACAAATGCTTTAATTGCTCTTATGTGTTTTCATGCCTCCCGGTTTGGAGCGAGGCAAACGAACGAAGATCTGCTGATCCTATACGAACATCAAGACCCAGCCCTGTGGGATGCAGGGTTAATTAAGCAAGGATGGCATTTTTTAAATCTTTCAGCACAAGGTGATGAAGTCAGCTCGTATCATTTAGAAGCAAGAATCGCTTCCTGGCATTGCATAAAAGAAGATACCAAAGAAAAATGGGAGGACATTTTGCAATTGTATAATCAGCTTCTGCTGATTAATTATTCCCCAAGCGTTGCCCTTCACAGGACTTTTGCTTTATACAAGGCTAACGGACCACAAGCGGCCCTGGTTGAGGCTGAAAAATTAAAATTGGAAAACAACCATTTTTATTTTTTACTGCTCGGTGAACTCTACAAAAACATTGATAACATAAAAGCAAAATTCAATTATCAAAAAGCATATTCTTTGGCCAAAACGCAGACCGAGAAACAAGGTATACAGGGGAAAATTAACGGGTTACCTTAAATATTTTTCACTTGGCGTCCAACTGATTCAAACAAAACAATAAACATGAAGGCAGCATCAATAAAATTTAAAACCGTGGATGAATATTTATCTGCTTTACCGGCAAATACGAAAGCTATTTTAAAGGAACTTAGGAAAACCATTAAACAGACAGCACCACAAGCTGAAGAATTGATCAGTTATAACATGCCGGCATTCAAATTGGGCGGTGGGTTAGTTTGGTATGCTGCTTATAAAGAACATATCGGCTTCTACCCAAGATCGTCAGCAATTAAAGCATTTAAAAAGGAGCTGGCCGGCTATGAGGGGGCAAAAGGTACGGTGAGATTTCCTTTAGACAGACCCCTTCCTTTTGACTTAATCAGGAAAATTGTAAAATTCAGGGTGAAAGAAAACCTGGAAGAAGCAAAAGCGAAAAAGAAATAAACTGGATAGTAGCGAAGAAAAATCTCAGGATATCTATCCTCCCCGGGGCGGGTTTTTGTTCTATCTCATTTGAAAATGATTTATTTTCGGAACAGAACTTGCGTAAACCTGCAGGTCAAGGGTATCTATGAAACAATTCTTTGTCTTTATCACGATTTTTTCATCCTTAAAAACTTTTTGTCAAAGGGAAGCTGATGCAATCATTGGCAATTGGATCAATATACCCAAGCAAAATACCATCATCGGGGTTTATAAAGTCAACAATGAGTATAAAGGAAAAATAATCTGGTCAAAGGATTCCGATAAAAAAAAACCAATCGGCTTTATAATTCTGGAGAAACTACAATACAGCTCAAAATCAAAAATTTGGGAGAACGGTAAAATTCATGATCCTAATTCAGGATACACTTATAGTGCAACAGCGAAAATTAAAAGTGATAGTATTCTTGAAGTGAATGGATATATAGGTTTTAAATTTTTTGGAACAAAAAAGAATTTCAAAAAAGTACGCTAGATAAGGATTACTTAGCCCGGTTGAAGAATTAGTAGCCCTTTCGAAAAAACCCTGAATAGAAAGCGACCCGCCACACTGGCCTTTGTTTTAAGGCGATAATATCTTTCCCCTGATTGTAGCATTGGTTAGCTGTATGCTGCCGCCATTACCATCGTATAACTTACAATTAAAAGTTGCTGTAAAAATTTTGCCGGAAGTACCATTGGGATTATTAATAAGCTCGGTGATTGTAAATGTGCTTCCGGCTTGTGAACCGAATTGAGAGTCCCAGGCATTACCGTTCGCATCTAAATAATCAATGGCTGCACCGTTAATGGTAGAACTGCTAACGTCGCTAAGACCGTAAGGATAACTCCCGGTTTTGATCATGACCACTCTTTCATCAGCGCTTGGTTCATGGTCAAAATATTTAAGAATGTGAACATGTATTATATTTTTTGTCTGGTCCTGTTCATCAAGGATGGCAGTTCCTTCATAAATATCAAAATCACTTGGCCATAAAGAACTTTCAGGCTGTGAGATACCGCAGGCATACCGGCTATCGAGATCATTTGCCTGGTACTTTACTGAAGAGCCGTTAATGGTAGCCATAAAATAGTAGGGAAAACTGCCCTGGCTTGAAGAAGAGTCTTTTTTACATGAAACTATAACCAACACAAGAACAATAAGGATCAGATTTTTAATTTTTCTCATAAAATTCGGTTTTTGGAAAGGATGTATATGGACTGGGGATAAACGAAAAACCCATCAAAAAAAGTATCTGTAAGCCATTATTTTGGTATTTCAAAATGATTTATGCTTGAAACAAGAACTTGCACCAGGAAAAACTTCATGCAGATTTTACGTAAACCGTATTTGTGAATAGACCACAAAAAATAAAACTGCATTTATTGACCTTGTTTCTTGTCTTTATTCTGCCAGCTTATGGTCAGGAACAGGAAGAAAAAGAAATAACCAAAACAATTGAAAAACTCTATGGCTATCTTTCTTTCAAGGATACATCTTCCATCCATATAGATAGCCTGACTTCCATTTTTGTTCAGGAGGGAAAACTTTTAGCGAACTTTGGAAAACAACCTGTATCATGGACTGTTCCTCAATATATCTTGTCAGTCAAAAAAAATCTTTCTGATCAGGGAATTACTACCTGGAAAGAATCCGAATTATTTCATAAATAAGATATTTTTGGAAAAATTGCCCAAACATTTAGTGCTTATGAAATAAGTTTTGTTTCAAAAAATCAAACAACTGTAAGAAGAGGCATTAATTACATTCAACTAATCAGGCAAAATGATAAATGGTTTATTGTCCCTCTTATTTGGGATCGGGAAAGAGATAATTTAAAAATCCCGGCTAAATATTAATTTGAATAAACGATGCACAACATTTTGGGTTTTGAATCATACTAAACTCACGAAATGAGAACAATGGTTTACATAGGAACCAGCCTTGATGGTTTTATCGCAAGAAAAGATGGGAACATCGATTGGCTGACTCAATTCGCAGACAAAGACGCTATCCATGCCTATGAAGAATTCATGAGCAGGATTGATGTGATCGTAATTGGAAAAGGTACTTTTGAAAAAGTACTTGGTTTTCCTTCCTGGCCCTATGAAAAAGAAGTATTCGTGTTAAGTACCAGCATTAAAGAAGTACCCGATATAGTAAGAGAGAAAGTAACTGTTCTTTCAATGGAGCCAGGAGAGTTGCTGAGTTTTCTTTCCGGCAAAGGCTTTTCAAATATCTACATTGACGGCGGAAAAGTGATTCAGGGATTTTTAAAAAAAGATCTCATCGATGAGCTGATTATTTCAAAAGCACCCATACTAATAGGAAGTGGCATTGCTTTATTCGGATATCTTGATATTGATCTTCTGTTCAAACATATACGAACCGAGGCGTATTCCAATGGGCTGGTGAGAAGCTACTATGAAAGAAAAAGAAAGTGAATGCGGGGATGAGGCTTTTGCTCCCGGTTCATTTGAAAATGTTTTATTTCCGGAATAAGAACTTACGCGGTTTCGCAGGAGAGATGAGAACCCTTGAGAAGGAAAGAAAAAATGATTCAGGTTTTTTTACTTAAAAGAGCATATTGAAGACGGATATGTAACAGCCTTGAATACACTTTTTCAGGGCCATCTTTCCAATAGTTGACAAGACCATGCTTATAATTAATATCCACGCTCCATTTTTTCCGGGCAACCGAAGCTCCAAAACTAATCCTTAGATCATTTTTCTCAGGTTCACCTCCTGAGGTGCCGATGCTATATTTTTGACCATTTTGGTCTGTATAATCAATGTTGTCTCCCAGGGCCAGTTTTGAAGTATAATCAATACCGGTATGCAATGTAAGCGTTACCCCTTTTTGAAACATGATCCTGCCGACCTGGGGGTTCACAGAAATAAAATCATAGTAACGATTGTATTTCCCATCCGTCTTTATGCTCCCTGATGAGGAAACAACAGTATCTGCGGTTAATGTTCCGCCGCTATGCTCATATTGAGAACTTAAAATGAATGTCCATTTTGAGCTCAGCGTAAGATCTGCCTGCAAGCCCGCCTGGAAATTAGTGAATGGTTTTTTACCATAAGGGTGTTCCACGGTGTCAGGAATGATGCCGTCAGGACCGAAGGTACTACTGCTGAGATGATAAGCAGACTTGCTGGCAGCTCCCGGCCCCCCAAAAAAAGAAATGCCTGAGCCTGTAAAAGCCGACAAGGTTAGTTTTTTTTGCGACCATGAGGGAACACTCAGCAAAAGATTTGCAGCAATGATCAGAGCAGCTAATTTATGCATAACTAAGATTTTAATCCAGGAAATCCAGGCTCATAGGATTAAGATTGCGGGGAGATTATTATATGCCGGTATTTTTGATATTGGATTAGATTTAAAACGTTGTTGATTCAGAATAATTGTATAAAAGACAGCTCCGAGTTTTTAAGGTAGATGAAAGACTCCGTAAGGACGAAATCCCAGCCAGTCAAAAAATCAATTGAATTGTGCCGATTGGAAATCAAGAATCACCGATTGGTAAAATACTTATGTAAAAATAAGCGCGGCATTTACCTTGCTCCGAAATTTCAATAGTATGGTAAATGTCTATGAATTATTGATTTCACATCCTGAGCGCTTCTGTCAACCCAAAGTTAAAAACCTGTTGTTGTTGGTGGCTACCATTGTCTCAGGATATGCTGAACAAAGTTTTTGAGCTTTTAAGAAAATCTAAGATCATTAGCTCTTCTACTTTTAGTATCGGAATTATTTTAACACTAAAAAAATTATTTTATGACTTCTGAACTCGTCATTACTCTCAAAAAAAACCTTAACGGAAAACTCGTACTGCAAAATGATGAAGATTATGAATCTGCACGAAAAGTACATAATGGAATGATCAATAAACATCCTGCCATGATAGCTTATTGCGCAGATGTTGCCGATGTGATACAATGTGTAAACTTTGCAAGAGAAAATAATATATTGCTTGCTATCAGGGCAGGCGGACATAGTGCAGGTGGTCTGGGCATTTGTGATGGAGGCCTGGTTATTGACCTTTCTATGATGAAAGCCATTCACATCAATTCTCCTGAAAAAACTGTGTTGGTAGAAGCCGGGTGCCTGTTAAAAGAATTAGATCAGGCTACTTATGAGGTTGGTATGGCGGTGCCTGCCGGTATACTTGGAACAACGGGAATTGCAGGCTTAACACTTGGCGGTGGTCTTGGGCATCTTACGAGACAGTACGGACTTAGTATTGACAACCTTCTTGAAGCTGATGTCGTTTTAGCAGATGGTAGTTATGTAAAAGCAAGTAAAACACAAAATGCAGACCTGTTCTGGGCGCTCCGTGGCGGCGGCGGAAATTTTGGAGTTGTCGTTTCATTTCTTTTCAAACTGCAGCCGGTTAGCACACCATATGCAGGCCCCATGCTATGGGAACTCAGCGATGCAAAAAAGATTATGCAATGGTACCGCGGCTTTATAAAAAATGCACCGGAAAATATCAATGGCTGGTTTGCATTTTTAACTGTTCCGCCTGTGGCTCCTTTCCCTGAACATTTGCACCTGAAAAAAATGTGTGGCATAGTATGGACTTATACAGGGCCCCAGGAAAAAGCAGATGAAGTTTTTAGACCTATTCGTGCTGTGAAAATACCTGCTCTTGATTTTGTCGGGCCGATTCCGATGCCGGCGCTGCAAACATTGTTTGATGGTTTGTATCCTCCCGGTTTGCAGATGTATTGGAAGGCGGATTTTTATAATGAATTAAGCGATGAAGCGATTGACCTTCACATAAAACATGCATCAGAACTTCCTTCCATGCATTCTACGGTCCACCTGTATCCTGTAAATGGCGCTGCTGGTAAAGTAAGTAAAAATGATACTGCCTGGAATTACAGAGATGCTGCGTGGTCAGGAGTGATTTTGGGTTGCGACCCCGATCCTGCAAACAATGATAAGATAATCAGTTGGGCAAAGGCTTACTGGAATGCATTACATCCATATTCCGCAGGTGGCGCTTACATCAACTTTACGATGGATGAAGGCGAAGACCAGGTGAAAGCCAATTACGGAGACAATTATAAAAAACTTGTTGAGGTAAAAACAAAATATGATCAGGGTAATTTGTTCAGGGTAAACCAGAATATCAAACCTTTAAAAAAAGAACAAAAAACTTTTGTGTAACTCTTTTTTGAGCTTTCTATTCAACAATGGAAAATAGTTCGAAAGAATTGTGAAGATGTTTATTCCGCTTGAAGCCGCGAAAAGCGGGTTATACGTCTCTCTGTTCTAGTCCTGTAATGGTTCGTCTTTGCACGAACCATTTTCTTTTTTTTGCTGGTCTTTGCAGCGCCTGGCTTTTATTTTATGCTCCGATTGGAAAAGCAGATCATTAGTAAGCTTGCCTTATATTGATTAAATACAACACCTTATTATTTTTTATTTTCGATTGTTCATGAATTAATATTGCATCAGCATCTCGGACAACAGAGATTGTCATTCCGGAGTTCATCAAATGCGTGAATGATGTAACTTATTTTTAAGGTTATGTAACACTTAAGAGAATAAAGTAGCTCACCTTTGCCAGCATCATTCTAAAATCATTTTTATGTCTTTGCTTACTATTTTTCTTGTACTTATTGTTGCGGGCGTTCTACTCTGGCTTGTGAACACTTACATCCCAATGGATCGCAAGATAAAAACCCTCCTCAACGTTGTTGTTGTGATTGTTGTTATCATTTGGCTGCTAAAGGTGTTTGGGCTCCTGAGCTCTTTGAAAAGCCTGCATGTATAAAAAGGTGCATGCAATCGGGAAACTCGTTGTTCACTTCGAACCTGCAGCAAGTAAAAAGCGAATCACTTTATATTATATCCCGCTATTGCAATTTTAAATATATGTGAATCATGTAACTTTTTGCTAAAGTTATGTAACATGTTTCCTCTTAAACAGGCAGACCTTTACAGGATAATTTCAAGAGATAATGAAAAATGATAAAAATTACATTACTGATCTTTTCGAACCGCGTAACTATGTTGATAAGAGAAATCAGGAATTAGAAAAATCAAGGGTGCATATCATCGTTGAAATCATCGAGTATGTACCCAATGCTGTGGTCAGCAAGACCATTATCAAAAAGACGACGGGAAATATTACTGTCACCTCTTTTGACACTGGCGAAGAATTAGGAGAAAAAACATCTCCTCACGACACTTATATACAGGTAATAGATGGCGTGGCAGAAGTGATCATTAATGAAAAAAAATATTGGCTAAAATCAGGCAATGGCATTGTAATACCAGCACACGCATCACATTGCATTAATGCGAATGAAAAGTTCAAAATGATTTCAACTGTTATCAAAAGCGGGTACGAAGACTAAAAGTCCCGAACAGTAATTTAAAAAATTATCAGGCAAATACTTCAGCAGTATTTTATGTTTGGCACCTCCTTCAATTATAGAGCAATAGAAAAACACTAATCGAATTTGCATGTGGATGAAAAATCAATTGTCAAACAGGCTTTTTAAATCAACACATTTATTAATAATTTTTAATGAATAAAAACAGACTTTCAAAAACTCTTGCAGCGGCGTTGAATGCACAAATGACGAAAGAAGCACACGCTTCTCAAATTTATTTATCTTATGCAGCATGGACTGAACACCAGGGATTCAGTGGCATAGCTAATTTTCTTTTCAGGCATGCACAGGAGGAGCGCAATCACATGATGAAGTTATTGGAATACATTTTAAAACGAGGTGCGGAAGTAAAAGTAACAGCTATTCCCTCGCCTCCCGAGGTCCCTCTAAGTATAAATAATTGTTTTGAAAAAGTATTCGAACATGAAGTAGATAATACGAAAGCCGTTTATAAGCTGGTAAAAATGAGTCTTGATGAAGAGGATTGGGCCACATGGAACTTTATGCAATGGTTTGTGAAAGAACAGATAGAAGAAGAAACTCTTGCCATGAACTTATTGGATAAGATGAAAATAGCAGGCGGTGAAAAGATAAGCAGTAACGATTTATATTCCTTGGACAGGGACCTGGAAAAAACACCTGATGAGGCGAGATCAACGCAGGATGTAACGGCCGATAACCCTTAAAATAGAATATTTCCTGCGCATGAAAAAATATACAGGCATGCGGAAAGAGGTTTTGAAAAACTTACCTCCATTGCCACTACCCTTTTCGACAATTCCGTGACATTTATTGTTGCCTTATGCACGGCTATTTTCTGGCTCACCAACAAAAGGGTTTACAGGCAGAATATTCATTACAGCATCGGGGAACAGAACGCGAGGTAACCGAACTTTCAAAAGAATATACTGAATTGGCTGAACGGGCAAAAAAGAAGGAAGAATAAAAACCTTAAAGCAGCTTCCCTTCGCTCACAAAAAGTCTTCCATCAATTTAAAGCATAACGGTTAACGTTTTCTTTTACTAAACCTCGTATACCAAAAAAGCGCAGAATACTTAAAATGTGTGAATAATGTAACTTATTTCAAGAGTTATATAACATTTTTCTATACAAAACCCGCAACTTTACCGGTAGCTGTTTTAAAAAAGTATTTATTTGAAAATATACATCAAAAACATGGTGAGCACCCGCTGTAAAATGGCGGTAAAAGAAGAGTTGAGAAAGCTTGGACTGCATTTTATTGTTGTGGATTTAGGTGAAGTTGAGATCATGGAAAACATTTCTTCGGAGCAAAAGGAGCAACTAAAATTGTCGCTACTCAGTTCAGGACTTGAATTAATGGACGACAAGAGAGCTATACTGATTGAAAAAATAAAAAATGCAGTTATTGAAATGGTTCATCATACCGATGACATAATTAAAACAAACTTTTCTGATTTTTTAAGTAAAAAACTAAATCATGATTATACTTACCTGGCAAATTTATTTTCAGAAGTACAGGGAACTACTATTGAACATTTTATCATCTCTCACAAAATTGAACGCATAAAAGAATTGATCATTTATGATGAACTAAACATTACAGAAATAGCCTGGAAAATGAACTACAGCAGTGTTTCGCATTTATCCAATCAATTTAAAAAAGTTACAGGACTCTCGCCTTCTCATTTTAAACAATTAAAGGACAAAAGGCGTAGCCCGATTGAAGAAATTGGAGTCCCGGTAATTTCCGGGACAAATGGCATAACTAAAAATAAATTAACCTTTACAAAGGCACTATAAAATAAATGGAAAAAACAAAAAGGCAGGAATCACAATACGCCAGGAGTTTGATAGAAGCAAGCCTGGATCCGTTGGTTACCATCAGCACCGAAGGTAAGATCACGGATATGAATGAAGCATTGGAGAACATTACGGGAATGACAAGGGAAAAACTTACGGGCACAGACTTCTTCGATTATTTTACCGACCCGCAAAAAGCCCGTGAAGTTTACCAGGAAGTTTTCTCAAAAGGCTTTGTGGCAGATTACCCGCTTACAATAATGGATGGTAAGTTAACAGACGTATTATTTAACGGTTCCGTATATAAAGATGAAAAAGGAAATGTGCTGGGTGCAGTTGTAGTGGCAAGAGACATTACCGAGCAAAAAAGAATTGAAAAGGAATTGACAGAAGCGAAAGTATTTGCTGAGTTAGCAACAGGAACTGCCGAAGAAGCAAAAAGCAAAGCCGAAAGTGCTACACGGATAGCAGAAGACGCAGTGAAAGCGAAACAGCAATTTTTGTCAAACATGAGTCATGAAATCCGTACCCCTATGAATGCGATAATCGGGTTTACAAAAGTATTGTTGAAAACTGATTTATCCGCAAAACAAAAAGAATATTTAACGGCTATAAAAATGAGTGGCGATGCATTGATCGTACTTATTAACGACATACTTGACCTGGCAAAAGTAGACGCGGGAAAAATGACATTTGAGCAAATACCTTTCAAAATGTCATTATCCATTTCTGCCATGCTTCATTTGTTTGAGACAAAAATCCATGAAAAGAATTTAGAACTGGTGAAAGAATACGATAATAAAATTCCTGAAGTGCTGGTTGGAGACCCGGTACGTTTGCACCAGATTATTTTAAACCTGGTGAGCAACGCCGTAAAGTTTACAACAAAAGGAAAAATTACCGTAAATGTTCGTTTGCTGAATGAAGATGAAGAGAAAGCAACTATTGAATTTGCGGTTACGGATACCGGGATTGGAATAACGGAAAATAAAATGGAAAAGATTTTTGAAAACTTTCAGCAGGCATCCAGCGGCACTTCAAGGTTATATGGAGGAACGGGGTTAGGGCTTGCTATAGTTAAGCAATTAGTAGAACCGCAGGGCGGACGTATTAGTGTAAAAAGTAAAATTGATGAAGGCTCTACTTTTAGTTTTATATTAAGTTTTCAAAAAACAAAAGATGAAGCTGAATCAGAAACAGAAATAGAGGAACTGGATTCGGAAAATAAAAACATAAAAGTATTGGTGGCTGAAGACATTGCACTCAATCAATTATTGATGAAAACACTTTTGGATGATTACGGATTTGAACGGGATATTGCCGCCAATGGAAAAATAGCTATCGAAAAACTACAGGCGAAATCTTACGATATTATTTTGATGGACCTGCAGATGCCGGAAATGAATGGGTTTGAAGCAACAGAATACATTCGCAAAAAAATGAATTCCAAAATTCCCATCATCGCTTTAACTGCCGACGTGACTACAGTTGATTTAGCAAAATGCAAATCTGTTGGCATGAATGATTACATCGCAAAGCCGGTTGACGAAAAATTATTGTACAGAAAAATAGTTGGGCTGGTAAAGAAACCCGAATTTATTACTATAGTTAAAGAAACCGGAAACGATCAAACTAAAAAGTCAAAATGCATTGACCTGGATTATTTGATTCACCGCACCCGATCCAACCCAACATTAATGATGGAAATGATCTCGCTTTACCTGGAACAGACCCCACCCTTGGTCAGAGCCATGAAACAGGGCTTACAGGATAAAGACTGGAATTCCTTGTATTCA
>Ga0137463_1000565_pt1 | contig 12491 bp, 8 predicted proteins | sample EasRivERMGT800_2_FD_102333 | JGI IMG/M metagenome (GOLD analysis project Ga0137463, IMG submission 102333) | Soil microbial communities from meander-bound floodplain in the East River, Colorado, USA - East River MetaG ERMGT800_2 | ecosystem: Environmental > Terrestrial > Soil > Floodplain ...
ACCGCGAACACGCCGGTCAGCGAGGCCATGAAGGTGTAGAAGGCGCGGTTCGCGTTCTGGATCGGCAGGGACATCGGCACCGAAACGACCTGTGCGCCTATGACCTCGTTCAACTTCCAGCCGAAGCCGTTGTTCGTGCCGTAGAGCTTGACCATCGACACCGGTGCCACTTCCGCCGTGGTATGGCAGCCGAGACAGGCCGGATCCTTGATCTGGAACGGCCGCGCGAGAAACAGCGACATGCCGGTGGGGGTTACTCGAGTTCCGGAGATCTCGGTACGCGCCGAGTTGTTGCGAAATTCGTTGACAATGTCCGCTTCCCATTCCACCGCGCGGTCGCGGGGGTTGGTGGGATTCAGCGCCGCTTCCTTGTAGGCGTAATCGGGATACTTCTTGCGCAGCTGGTTCATGATCTCGGTCGCCGCGAAGGCGGGCACACTTTGCGGCAGGAATTCGTCTTCCTTCTGCGCGAGCTTGTCGCGCACCTGGCTCACCGTGTACTGGCGCATCGACAGGGCAGCCTCCATCATGACTCCGGCGTTGCGCAGCACTTCGTCGCGCGCGTTCTTGTGCAGCAAGTCGTAAGAAACATACCCCGAAACGGCAAGCCCCAGGATAAACACGAACAGAAGCACCAGATTGAACTTCAGTCTTAAACCCATGATTCCTCCCTTTTCCCGGCAGGCTTGGAAAAGCAGCACCCCATTATAGACAGATAGCGCTGTGCCCTGAAACTCAGGGGCCCCGCCGAGGGGAGAGGTTCCCTCATTTCATAAGCGGGTTCTAGCCCTTCGCGCCGGACTTGTAGGGACAATTCGGCTTGGTGCAGTCGGCGTACAGCTGCAGCGAATGCTCGCGAATCGCAAAGCCGCGCTCGGTGGCCACCCGGACCTGGCGTTTCTCGATTTCGGAATCATAAAACTCTTCGACGCGTCCGCACTGCATGCACACGAGGTGATCATGATGGCTTCCCTCGTTCAGCTCGAACACCGCCTTGCCGGACTCGAAATGGTGGCGCTGGAGGATGCCGGCCTGTTCGAACTGGGTGAGGACGCGGTAGACCGTGGCCAGACCGATGTCCAGTCCCTCGTTCATGAGAATCCGATAGACGTCCTCGGCCGATAGGTGGCGCACCTTGCTGTTTTCGAAAAGCTTCAGGATTCGGAGCCGCGGGCCCGTGGCCTTCAGGCCGCTCGTCTTCAAGTCGTGGACGTTGGTCACGGAGGATCACCTCGGGGAGGTTGCCCGTTTCCGCTATGATATAGCGTTTTATTGCTGCGGAAACACCGGATCGTGCCGCGAATGCTGATTTTGACGTTACCGTTTCTCACTGCGGCGTGCGAACTTGCGCCGATCCTCACACCTTACCGGATCGAAATCCAGCAGGGGAATTACATTACTCAGGAAATGGTCGCACAGCTCAAGCCCGGCCTGACCCGCGATCAGGTGCGATTTGTTCTGGGCACGCCGCTGGTTAGTGACATCTTCCACGAAGAACGCTGGGATTACGTTTTCCTGCGCCAGCGCGCCAACAGCCGTGAGACAGAGTATCGCCGCATTGCGGTGTTTTTCGAGGATGGGAAGTTGAAGCGCGTCGAGGGAGATATCGTGGCCGCCGCGGTCCCCGGAAAGCCCGATCCGTGAAGCTTGTGATCGCCGGCGCGGGAGGCCGCATGGGACGTACCTTGATCGAGATGGCGCTCGCATCGGGGGATCTCAAGCTCGCGGCGGCGGTGGAGGTTCCCGGAAGCCCGGTCATCGGCAAGGATGCCGGAGAACTGGTCGGACACCCCTGCGGCGTGAAAATCGCCTCCAAGTTCGCCGATGAAGTTGTGAAAGGCGACTGCCTGATCGATTTTACCCGTCCTGAAGGTACGCTCGCGCACCTGGAACAATGCCTGAAGAAGGGTGTGCGCATGGTGATCGGAACGACCGGTTTTACGGCGCAGCAAGATGAACGTATCGCGGCGGCGGCGGGAAAGATCCCGATCGTAAAGGCGCCGAACATGTCGGCGGGCGTCAACGTCGCGTTCAGACTTGTCGAGACGGCCGCGCGCACGCTCGGTGATGGTTACGACGTGGAGATCCTCGAAGCACACCATCGACACAAGATCGATGCGCCTTCGGGCACGGCGCTCAAGTTCGGCGATGTGATCGCCCGCGCCCTCGGCAGGGACCTCGCGCGCACTGCCGTGCACGGACGCAAAGGAGAGGTCGGTGAACGCGACCCCAAGGCGATCGGGTTTCACTCCGTTCGCGGCGGTGATATCGTCGGTGAGCATACCGTCATGTTCATTGGAGAGGGCGAGCGCGTTGAAATCAGCGTGCGCTCGAGCAGCCGCGCCACCTACGCCCTCGGGGCGCTTCGAGCCGCGCGCTTCCTCATGGACAAGGACCGCGGCCTCTACGACATGCAGGACGTACTTGGGCTCCGGTAAGAAGCCAGGACCTCAGCTACGTTGCTTCAGCGCCCGAAGCGCCTGCTGCGTCCATACGCCGTCGATCCCCTCGAGCAACTCATCGGCGTTCTTGTAGCGGTTGCGGGGCTCAACCGCGATCATCCGGTCGAGCAGCCCTTGATACTCGGCAAGCGCCTCCGGCAGCTTCGGTCGCGGCGCGCTGACGTGCAGCGCGATCAATCCCGACACCGATTCGGCCTCGAACGGGCGTTGGCCCGTCAACATTTCGTGAAAAATGATTCCGAGGGAGTAAATATCGGACTGCATCGTCGCGGGGCTTCCTTCGATCTGCTCGGGTGAAATGTAGTAAGGAGTCCCGTAGAGCTCGCCTTGCCGCGTGCGGCCCAAGTCGTCGCCGAGCCGCTTTGCGATACCGAAATCGGCGAGAACGATGCTGCCGTCGGCGCGCGCCATGAGATTGCCGGGTTTGATATCGCGGTGGACGATGCCGCGGCTGTGAACCTCGCGCAGCGCGCTCGCGGCCTGAGCGAGCAGCGACAAGGCCTGCCGCGCGCTCAGCCCCTTCGGGATGACTTCGGCGAGGCTGCCGTCGGGAAAATACTCCATTGCGATGTAAGCGTGGCGATCGCTGAAGCCCCGGTCGTAGATCTTGACCACGTTCGGGTGATCGATTGACGAGATGATGTCGAACTCCTGCACGAAGCGTTGCAGCATGATCTCGTCCAGGCCGGGGGTGGCGTTGAGGATCTTGAGGACGACCTGCTGCTTGTCGCTTTCCCGCTCGGCGAGGTAGACGATCGAGGAGCCGCCACGGCCGATCTTGGAGACCACGCGGTAGCCTTGGATCATCAGGCGCTTTTCGCCGAGTTCGCCGGTCATGATGCTCAAAGTGATGCCCAATGCGGCCTTTGCCGCACCGGCAGCGATCCGGGCGTTGGCGGCGAGCGCCTGACGCATGTCCTCCGGGATTTGCACCGGAGCATCGTCGGCGTCGCCGGCCGCAATGCCGATGATTTCGAACGCCTCGGTGGCCACGCTGCGTCCGCGCAACTGCACTTTGCGGTGCGAGCCGATGACGATCGCCGAGCTGGCGGCGCTGACGGTCGCTTCGCTCGCGACCACCGCCCAGCCGAGCTCCTTGGTCTGGTCTTGCAGGCGCGAGGCGATGTTCACGGTGTCGCCGATCACCGTGAGCTCTCCGCGGCCCGGCGCGCCGACGTGGCACAGCAGCACCTCGCCGCTGTGAATGCCCACGCCTATGGAGAATTCCGGCAGGCTCTGGGAGGGGTGGTGTCGCCTGATCCATTCGCGGAATTCGAGCGCGGCGAGCTGCATCGCTAGGCCCGCGCGCACCGCCCGACGCGCGTGGGACTCGCCCGCTTGGTTCGGACGCGCCTCAAACAGCGCCATGACGCCGTCGCCGATGAATTTCATGATCACGCCGCCGCAGCGGATGATCGGCGCGCAGGCGGTCCCGAGATAGGCATTGAGCAGCTCCGCGATCTCGTCGCTGGTAAGCCGTTCCGAATAGGTGGTGAAGTTGCGGATGTCCGAGAACAGCACCGTCGCCTCGGCGATCTTGCCGGTAAGGTTGCCGGCATCGGTGTCCTCGAGCGCCTCGGTACCGTCGCCGCCGGAGATTTTTTCGCGGAACTTTTGCGTGAGGCGATCCTGCTGCGGGACGAGGCGCGCTGCCAGCGCCTGGGTCAGGTTTTCAAACTTCTTCAGCCGGCTGTTCACCGCTTCCATCAGCTCGTTTCGGGTGAACGGCTTCGGGAGGTAGTCGTCGGCGCCGAGGTTCATGCCGCGGCGCGTGCTGGAGCGGTCATCGAGCGCCGTGAGGAAGATGAACGGAATTTCGGCAAAACGCGGCTCGGCTCGCAAGGCCTCGAGCACGGCGAATCCATCCATCTCCGGCATCATCACGTCACAGAGGATGAGATCCGGCGGATCACGGCGCGCCAGCTCCAGGCCGACCCGGCCGTTTTCCGCTCCGGTGGCGGCGTAACGTTCGACCTTCAACATCAGCATGATGTTGTTGCGGATGCTGGGCTCGTCCTCGATGACGAGGACTTTCTTTATGGGCTCGTCGGCCATCAGTTGACCCCGACCGGCTGTTTGACCGGCCGCAGGGGAAGCGTCACGGTGAACCGGGTTCCGGAGCCGACGGCGCTCGAAAGGCTGATTTCGCCGCCGTGAAGCTCCACGGCCTTTTTCACGATCGCAAGACCCAGACCGGTGCCCGGGCGGTTTTCGACGTTCGAAGCCCGATGAAAGCTCTCGAACATCCGCGGCTGGTCTTCCAAGGGTATCCCGATTCCCCGATCCTGGATCTCGATCGCGGCCCGTTCCTCACGCCGCGCAAGGGAGAACGTCACTTCGCTGCCCGGAGGAGAGTATTTCACCGCGTTCGAGAGGAGGTTGTTCAGGATATGCCGCAGCAGCCTCTCGTCCATGTACGCCTCGATGCGGTCGAAGCGGTCGTCCAGGGTGATGACGTGCTGCTTGCCTTGCGCGATGCGGAACTCCGACACCACACTGCCGCAGAGCTCGCGCAGATTGGTCGGGCCGAGGTTCAGCTTGAGCACGCCCGACTCGGCGCGGCCCAGGGTGAGCACGTCATCGATCATCTCGCTCATGCGTTTTGCGCTGCTCTGGATGGTCTGCAGGAGGTTGAGCTTCTCGGCCGGGCTCAGGCTTTCGGAGTAGTGCTCGAGCAGTTCGGCCGATGACAGCATGGTTGCGAGCGGCGTGCGGAATTCGTGCGAAGCGGTCGAGACGAACTTGGACTTCATCTCGGAGAGTTCCTTTTCGCGCTGTACCGCAGCCAGCAACTCGGCCTCGGCGCGCTTGCGATCGTCGATATCGACGTTGACGCCGGTCATGCGCAGCGCCCGGCCGCCCGCGTCGCGCTCGACCACCCTCCCACGGGAGAGGCTCCAAACCCAGCCTCCGGCGAGGGTCTTGACGCGGTGCTCGGCAACGTACTCGGACTGCCCGCCGTTCAGGCAATTGCTCAGGGCCTGCTTCACCTTCGGAAGGTCATCGGGATGCACCATTTGCGCCAATTCGTCCAGGGTCAGGGCGCTGGTTTCCTTACCCACTCTCAGGATGACTGCCCAGCTGCCGCCCAGGAAAACGTTGGTCCTGCGCGCGTCCCAGTCCCAGATGAGGATATTGGCCGCCTGCAGCGCGAGGTCCAGGCGCTCCTTGGCGTCTTTGACCTGCTCGAGCAAGCGTTCGTTTTCCTGGCCGAAGCGAAGCGTTTCGATCAGCGCCCGGTTGGAGGACAGGTACAGCGCCAGGAGCACCGCGGAGAACACCAGAATCAAGATTCCGGCGGAGGTGTTGAATGCGCCGCCTTGCGAGAACAGCAGGCCGATCAAGGGCGCGAAAATCGGCACGATCAGGCAGGCGAATGACTTGGGGCTGGGAGCGAGCGCCGGAGGCAGCCCCATCGCGACGCTGCCGATCAGGAAGGGAAGGAGGATCTCGTGAAACTGGCCGTGCTCCGGATAGAGCAGCATCACCGTCAGGCCCCAGGCGGTGCCGACCGTCGCGCTCGTGAGGCAGAAAAAACCTTCCCAGCGCGCTGCGGCTTCCGGTCCGGGCTGGCGCAGGCGGTAGGCGCGCTTGAGGGCGATGCGCACCAGGCTCGCCAGCACCAGCCAGATCAGCCAGGCAAAGAGCAGCTTGTCGCTGATGTAGCCCCAAAGGGCAAATGCGGCGATCGCCGAAGTCAGGAGAATGGCGGGGACGTCGTTTCCCGAGAGTCGGTACAGGAGCGAGACCCGCTGCGGCAGAAATTCGGCCGAGGACAAGGCACCGATGGAGGCGCGCGACGGGGTCACGTTTTCGTTTCTTGTGATGTGTGAAGAGCGAATCGTTAATTCTGGCACGGTTTAGCAAGCGGTGCCGTTTCGCGGGCAAGGAGCGGACCCAGCAGCCGAAAGTTTGATGGGGTAGGAGGAATCACGGTATACTTTCCGGGTTCGTTGCAGAGCGGGACCGGCGCGAGCCGGTCCCGCTCTGCACGTCTGGCCCCCCAATGAGCCCGCTGCCGTGCCCCTCGCCCCGCCCGCCCTTCTCGCACTAGCCGACGGCACTGTTTTTCGGGGCACGTCGGCCGGTGCGACCGGTCTTGCCTCGGGGGAGGTGGTTTTCAATACCGCAATGACCGGTTATCAGGAGATCCTCACCGATCCGTCGTATTGCGGCCAAATCGTCACGCTGACCCATCCGCACATCGGCAATACCGGGACCAACCGCGAGGACATGGAGTCGGGAAAGGTGTTCGCCGCGGGGCTGGTGGTTCGGGATCTATCCACTGCAGTCTCGAGCTGGCGCGCCGAACGGGGTCTCTCCGATTTTCTCGTGGCGGACAAGGTGGTCGCGATCTCGGGCATCGACACGAGGCGCCTCACCCGGATCCTGCGCGAAAAGGGCGCCCAGAATGGCGCCCTGCTCGCGGGTTCCGACGACGCCGATCAGGCGCTGGAAGCAGCTCGAGCCTTTCCCGGGCTTGCGGGAATGGATTTGGCCAAGGTCGTGACGACCGCCAAGCCTTACGAATGGTCGGAGGGGGGGTGGCGGAGGGGCGGCGGGTTCGGCAGGGGCGCAGAGGTACGTTTTCGCGTCGTCGCGTACGACTACGGCGTAAAACGCAACATACTGCGCATGCTGGTCGAACGCGGCTGTCGGGTCACGGTTCTTCCGGCGCAGACGCCGGCAGCGGACGCCCTTGCGCTCAAGCCCGACGGGGTGTTCTTGTCGAACGGTCCTGGCGATCCCGAGCCCTGCGACTACGCCATCCGCGCGATCCGCCAGATCATCGACACCGGGACTCCGACGTTCGGTATCTGCCTTGGCCATCAGCTCATGGGGCTCGCCTCCGGCGCGAAGACCGTGAAGATGAAGTTCGGGCATCACGGCGCCAACCACCCCGTGAAGGATCTGGAAAGCGGGACGGTCGTCATTACCAGCCAGAACCACGGCTTCGCAGTCGATCCGGACACGCTTCCCGCGAACCTGAAGCCGACGCACGTGTCGCTGTTCGACGGCAGCTTGCAAGGCCTCGCACGCACCGATCGGCCGGCGTTCTGCTTTCAGGGGCATCCTGAAGCGAGCCCCGGGCCGCACGACATCGGGTATCTCTTCGATCGCTTCGCGAAGCTGATGCAGGAGCGCCGGCGTGCCTAAGCGCACCGACATCAGGAGCATCCTCATCATCGGGGCCGGCCCCATCGTCATCGGCCAGGCCTGCGAGTTCGACTATTCCGGCGCGCAGGCCTGCAAGGCGCTGCGCGCCGAGGGCTACAAGGTGATCCTCGTGAATTCGAATCCGGCGACCATCATGACGGATCCCGAGATGGCCGATGTCACCTACATCGAGCCGGTGAATTGGCAGATGCTCGAAGCCATCATCGCCCGGGAGCGACCCGATGCTCTGCTCCCGACCATGGGCGGCCAGACGGGGCTCAATTGCGCGCTGGACCTTGTTCGGCACGGCGTTCTGCAGAAGCACGGAGTCGAGATGATCGGCGCGAGCAGCGAGGCGATCGACAAGGCCGAGGACCGCGAAAAATTCAAGCAGGCCATGGCGAGAATAGGGCTCGCTTGCCCGCGCTCGACGCTCGCGCACTCACTGGAAGAGGCGCTGCAGGTTCAGGCCGCGATCGGTTTTCCGGCGGTGATCCGGCCTTCGTTCACCCTCGGGGGGTCGGGCGGCGGCATCGCCTACAACCGCGAAGAATTCGTCGCCATCTGCGAGCGCGGACTGGAAGCGTCGCCCACGCACGAGCTGCTGATCGAGGAGTCGGTGATCGGCTGGAAGGAATTCGAGATGGAGGTGGTGCGCGACCGCAGAGACAACTGCATCATCGTCTGCTCGATCGAAAACGTCGACCCGATGGGGGTGCATACGGGCGACTCCATCACCGTGGCGCCCGCGCAAACCCTGACGGACAAGGAATACCAGATCATGCGCGACGCGGCGATCGCCGTGCTGCGGGAGATCGGCGTGGACACGGGCGGCTCGAACGTGCAATTCGCCCTCAATCCGAAAGACGGGCGCATGCTCGTGATCGAAATGAACCCGCGCGTCTCGCGCTCCTCCGCCCTCGCGTCCAAGGCGACCGGCTTCCCGATCGCCAAGGTGGCGGCGAAGCTCGCAATCGGCTACACGCTCGATGAGCTGAAGAACGAGATCACCGGCGGCGCGACCCCCGCTTCGTTCGAGCCGAGCATCGACTACATCGTCACCAAGGTCCCGCGCTTCGCGTTCGAGAAATTCCCCCAGGCGAACGACAGGCTGACGACGCAGATGAAATCCGTGGGTGAGGTCATGGCGATCGGCCGCACCTTCCAGGAGTCCTTCCAGAAGGCGCTGCGGGGGCTCGAGGTGGGCGTCGACGGGCTCAATCAGAAAACGACCGACCGCGAGAAGCTGGAAAAGGAGCTCGGCGAACCGGGGCCGGAGCGCATCTGGTACGTAGGCGATGCCTTCGAGAACGGATTCACGCTGGAGGAGGTGCACCAGCTCACGCATATCGATCCCTGGTTTCTAGCGCAGATCAAGGAGATCGTCGATCTTGAAATGGATCTCGACGACAGGCGGCTCGCGGAGCTGGATGCGCCAACGCTGCGCATGCTCAAGCGCAAGGGGTTTTCCGACAGGAGGCTTGCATACCTGTTCAATGCGAGCGAAGCGCAGGTGCGCGCCGCCCGGCATGGCTTCGGAATCCGCCCGGTCTACAAACGCGTCGATACCTGCGCGGCGGAATTCGCGACTCGGACCGCGTACATGTACTCCACCTACGAGGAGGAGTGCGAGGCGCTGCCCACCGACCGGAAAAAGGTGATCGTCCTGGGGGGCGGGCCGAACCGCATCGGACAGGGCATCGAATTCGACTACTGCTGCGTGCACGCGGCGCTCGCGCTGCGCGAGGACGGATTCGAGACGATCATGGTCAACTGCAACCCGGAAACGGTCTCGACCGACTACGATACTTCCGACCGCCTTTATTTCGAACCGCTTACGCTCGAAGACGTCCTGGAGATCGTCGACAAGGAAAAGCCTTACGGAGTGATCGTCCAGTTCGGCGGGCAGACACCCTTGAAACTTGCCCGGGATCTCGAGGCGAACGGCGTGCCGATCATCGGCACGACACCCGACATGATCGACATGGCCGAGGACCGCGAGCGCTTCCAGCAGCTCCTCGACCGCCTGGGCTTGAGGCAACCGCCCAATCGCTCGGCCCGCACTGAAGCCGATGCGCTGCGCCTCGCAGGGGAAATCGGCTATCCGCTGGTGGTGCGTCCGAGCTACGTGCTCGGCGGGCGCGCGATGGAAATCGTGCACGAGCAGAAGGACCTCGAGCGCTACATGCGCGAGGCGGTCAAAGTCTCGAACGACTCGCCGGTGCTGCTCGACCGGTTCCTGAGCGACGCCACGGAGGTGGACGTGGACGCCGCCAGCGACGGCGAGCACGTGCTGATCGGCGGTGTCATGGAGCATATCGAACAGGCCGGAGTGCATTCCGGCGACTCGGCGTGCTCCTTGCCGCCGCATTCTCTGACCTCCCGCATCGAGCGGGAACTGCGCCGGCAGACCGTTCTACTCGCCCACGCGCTGAAGGTCGTCGGCCTGATGAACGTGCAATTCGCAATTCAACATGACGTCATATACGTGCTCGAAGTCAACCCCCGCGCCTCGCGCACGGTGCCCTTCGTCGGCAAGGCCACCGGCGTTCCGCTTGCAAAAATCGCCGCGCGCTGCATGGTGGGAAAGACCCTCGCGCAGCAGGGCGCGCTCGCAGAGGTGGTGCCGGGGTATTTTTCGGTGAAGGAAGCCGTGTTCCCGTTCGTGAAATTTCCGGGTGTCGATACCATTCTCGGTCCCGAGATGAAATCGACCGGGGAGGTGATGGGCGTGGGGAAGACCTTCGGGGAGGCCTTCGTCAAATCGCAGCTTGCCGCGGGCGCGAAGCTTCCGGAAACCGGTACCGCGTTCATCAGCGTGCGCGACGGGGACAAGCTGGCGGTGGTGCAGGTCGCGCGGGAGCTGCTCAAGCTGGGTTTTCGACTGCTCGCGACCCGAGGCACGGCCGGGGTGCTCGTTGCGCACGGCATTGCCGTGACCGTCGTCAACAAGGTGGTCGAAGGCCGGCCTCACATCGTCGACATGATCAAGAACGGCGAGGTGAGTCTGGTGGTGAATACGGTGGAGGAAAAGCGCAGCGCCGTCTCGGATTCGCGCTCCATTCGGACCAGCGCGGTGCAGCGGCGGGTGACCTATTACACTACGGTAGCGGGCGCCCGGGCGGCCTGCGAGGGCATGCGGCACATGAAATCCCTGGTGCCGTACTCTCTCCAGGAGCTGCACTCCAGCCTGCGCTCACGCGGGCCTATTGCAAAATGGCTGGAAAAGTGGTCACATTAGATCGCCTTCCGCGAATTCTTCTGTTCTGAATAACCGCTGCCGCAGCCTGGCGCTCTCAGGGCGCCGCGGCGGCTTATTTTTAATGCAGCCATGAGCACGATTCCGCTGACCACGACCGGGGCCGAGCTGTTGCGACAGGAGTTGCACCGTCTGAAAACGGTGGAACGGCCGAGCGCGATCACCGCGATCGCCGAGGCGCGGACACACGGGGATCTTTCGGAAAACGCCGAATACGACGCCGCCAAAGAGCGTCAGAGCTTCATCGAAGGCAGGATCAAGGAGATCGAAGCCAAGCTTTCCAACGCACAGGTCATCGACCCGAAGCGGGTCGACGCGGAGGGGCGGTGCGTGTTCGGTGCCACCGTCGAACTCGAAGAGACGAAGGGCGGCGAGCCGGTGACCTATCAAATCGTCGGAGACGACGAAGCCGACATCAAGAAAGGCAAGATCTCGATCGGCTCGCCGATTGCGCGGGCGCTCATCGGCAGATACGCGGGGGACCGGATCGAGGTGCAGACGCCGGGTGGAGTGAGGAAGTACGAAGTTCTCGAGGTGCGCTACGAGTAGTCTCTAGCGTCGTTCCAACTTTCCTGTCTCCCCGACGATCTCAAAGTGCATCAGGCGTAGATGTGCCGATCACTTCCGGCGCACGTCATGCCGCAGTCCTATATCGTGCCGACGCGTCATATTCGATTCGCCGTGTCCCGTTGCGGATACCAGCCGCCGTGCTGAATCCAGCCGCTGCCGCGCGCCGCGCGCTGCCATCGGTGGACCGGCTGCTCAAGCTCGATTCCGTCGGTGCTCTTGTTTCGCACTATGGCCGCCCGCTCGTAGTTGCCACCATCCGCGCCGAGCTTGAGGAGCAGCGCGCGCTGCTCGAACAAGGGCGCTCTGCGGTCAAATTCGATGATGCGGCATTGGTCGCAGCCTGCACTGAACGACTGCGCGCAGCCGCCAGCGCATCCCTCAAACCGGTCTTCAATCTGACCGGCACCGTGCTGCACACCAATCTCGGGCGCGCCCCGATGCCGCGGTGCGCGGCCGACGCGGTGATGCAAGCCATGACGCGCCCCGTCAATCTCGAATTCAATCTCCGCGGCGGCAAGCGCGGCGAACGCGACAGCCATGTCGAACGCCGGCTCACGCAACTCACCGGTGCCGCCGCTGCGCTGGTGGTCAACAACAACGCCGCCGCGGTTTACCTCACGCTCAACACGCTGGCGCTGAAAAAGGAAGTGGCGGTATCCCGCGGCGAATTGATCGAAATCGGCGGGGCGTTCCGCATCCCCGACATAATGGCGCGCGCCGGTTGCAAGCTGCACGAAGTCGGCACCACCAACCGCACGCACGCCAAAGATTATGCGGCGGCGATCTCGCCGCGCACCGCGGCGATCATGAAAGTACACACCAGTAATTACGCGATCCAGGGTTTCACCGCTGCGGTGCCCGAACCCGAGCTCGGCGCACTGGCGCACGACCACGACCTGCCGTTCATTGTCGATCTCGGCAGCGGCGCGCTCGTGAACCTTGAAGACTACGGCCTGCCGCACGAACCAACGCCACGCGAAGCGCTTGCCCATGGCGCCGACATCGTGACCTTCAGCGGCGACAAGCTGCTCGGCGGGCCGCAG
>Ga0137463_1000567_pt1 | contig 12484 bp, 14 predicted proteins | sample EasRivERMGT800_2_FD_102333 | JGI IMG/M metagenome (GOLD analysis project Ga0137463, IMG submission 102333) | Soil microbial communities from meander-bound floodplain in the East River, Colorado, USA - East River MetaG ERMGT800_2 | ecosystem: Environmental > Terrestrial > Soil > Floodplain ...
CGGCCAGCGCAGGCTGTTCCTGCTCGGCATCGTGCTCTTCACGCTCGCCTCGCTCGCGTGCGGCGTGTCGACCTCCCAGGGGCTGCTGGTCGTGGCGAGGGCGGTCCAGGGGTTGGGAGGCGCCGTCGTGTCGGCGATCGCGCTCTCCCTCATCATGAGTCTCTTCAGCGAGCCGGCCGACCGAGCGAAGGCGATGGGTATCTTCGGCTTCGTTTGCGCGGGCGGAGGATCGATCGGCGTACTGCTCGGCGGCTTGCTGACAAGCGCGTTCAGCTGGCACTGGATCTTCCTGGTCAACTTGCCGATCGGCGCTGCCGTCTACGCGCTCTCCGTGGTCCTGCTGCAGGAAAGCCGCGCGCCGGGCGCCGCCGCACGGCTCGACGTCGGCGGTGCGGTGACGGTGACGGCGTCGCTGATGCTCGCGGTCTACGCGGTCGTGAACGGCAACCAGGCCGGTTGGACTTCCACGCAGACGCTAGCGCTTCTCGGCGCCGCAGCGGTACTGCTCGCCCTGTTCCTCGCAATCGAGGCACGGGTCCGCGACCCGCTCATGCCCCTGCGCCTGTTCCGGTTGCGAAGCGTCGCGACGGCCAACGTCGTCGGCATTCTCTGGTCTGCGGCGATGTTCGCCTGGTTCTTCATTTCGGCGCTTTCCCTCCAGCTCGTGCTTGGCTACAGCGCGATGCAGGTAGGCCTCGCCTTTCTTCCCGCCAACCTCATTATGGCGGCCTTTTCGCTCGGAATCTCCGCGAGGATGGTCATGCGCTTCGGCATGCGCGTGCCGCTCGCGGCCGGCCTTGCACTCACGGCCGCAGGACTCGCGCTCTTCGCCCTGTCGCCGGTCGACGGCAGCTTCGCCATCCACGTGCTCCCCGGCATGACGCTGCTCGGCATCGGCTGCGGCATGGCCATGAACCCGGTGCTGCTCGCCGCGATGAGCGACGTACCCCAAAGCGAATCCGGCCTCGCCTCGGGAGTGGTCAACACCGCCTTCATGATGGGGGGGGCGCTCGGCCTCGCGGTCCTCGCCAGCCTCGCCGACGCGCGCACAGACAGGCTGCTCGCGTTGGGAGCGGATTCGGTTGCCGCGCTCAACGGCGGCTACCACCTCGCTTTCGCCGTAGGCGCCGTCTTCGCGGCAGCGGCGGCCCTGCTCGGTGCGGTGCTGCTTCGCGCCGGGGAGCAGGCGGGAGCGCGCGAAACCGCAGAAGCATCGGCGGCAAGGTCCTGAAGGGTCTCGATCGTCCCCTGTGTCGATTTCGCAAGGGCCCGTTCGTCGTGCTTTAGAGCGGGGTTTTCCATCCGGCCGGGACCGTCCGGAGGCCCGGCTCCCGAACACATGGAGAAATCGCGATGCGATTCATGATGATAGTCAAGGCCACGAAAGACTCGGAAGCGGGCGTGATGCCCTCCGAAATGCTCATCGCCGACATGGCGAAGTACCACGAGGAGCTGCAGAAAGCCGGGGTGCTGCTCGATGCCTCCGGGCTCCAGCCGAGCTCCAAGGGCTGGCGCGTCAAGTACGCAGGAGCGAAGCGCGCCGTAATCGACGGGCCTTTCACCGAAGCGAAGGAGCTGATCGCCGGCTACACGATCATCCAGGTGAAATCGCGTGAAGAGGCGATGGAATGGGCGCGGCGCTTTCCCAATCCCGCCGTCGATGGCAAGGAGGGCGAGATCGAGGTCCGGCAGTTCTTCGAGCTGGAGGATTTTGGCCCCAGCGACGCGGTCGAGCGCTTTCGCGAGATGGGGGTCGGGACGAGGAATTGATTGGGCGCTAACGTTCAGCGTGCGGCAAACCCGCCGGCGCTCGCTCCGGAAGCGGGAACAGTGTCAGGAAGCGCTTGACCGACGATTTGTCGCCCTCGACTTCCAGATCCCCGGAGCGCAAAGCCTCGGTGAGCTTTCGCCCGCCGTACACCAGTGCGGCCAGCGTGTCCGGGCCGGCCGAGAGGATGGCGTCGGGCTGGTCCGCGGTGCCGCGCGCGAGCTCGAGCCGGCCGCGAGCGACCTGCGCGCGGAAACGGTCGTCTCCCAATCGCAATTCGATGCTCACCTCGAGCGCGGCGGCGGCTTTGGAGTCGAACATCGTGCGGAACGAGAGAATGAGTGCGTCGACGCTGATGGAGGGGCCTTGCGGGAAGTGGGGAGACCGGGCGGCCCAGCGGCCGAGCGCCATGATGGCGGGCTCGAGCTCCAGGCCCCAGTCGGTCAGCTCGTACACCCAGGCCCCGGCCGGCGGCGAGAGCTTCCGCCGGCGCACGACCGACGCCCGCTCCAGCTCTTCCAGCCGCTGGGTGAGAACGTTCGGGCTGATGCCGGGCAGCCCCGCCCGCAGGTCGGTGAAGCGCTTGGGGCCGAGCACCAGCTCGCGCACGACGAGCAGTGCCCAGCGCTCGCCGATGAGGTCGAGGGCGTGCGCCGCCGCGCATCCGTCGTCGTAGCTGCGTTTGCTTGCCTTGCTTGACATACCAGGCAGTTTACCACATAGTCCTAATATATGTCTTATTAGTTGTAATTTAGGATCAAATGATGATAGGCTTCAGTTTTCAACGACCGTCAAAGGAACCGTCATGCCCGATGCCTACCTGTTCTTCAACGGCGACTGCGCCGACGCGATGCGCTTCTACGAGCGCACGCTGGGCGGCAAGCTCGAAGTCATGATGACGCACGCCGAGTCGCCCATGGCGGCCCAGACGCCGCCCGGCAGCGCCGACCGGATCCTGCACGCGCGCCTCGTCATCGACGGCCGCATGCTGATGGCGTCCGATGCGATGGCCGGCCAGCCCTACCAGGGAATGAATGGGTTTTCGCTGTCGCTGGTCTACCCGAAGGTCGCCGATGCGAAGCGGGTATTCGACGCCTTGGCCAAGGGCGGCAAGGTGACCATGCCGTTCCAGAAAACCTTCTGGGTCGAAGCCTTCGGCATGCTGGTCGACCGCTTCGGCACGCCCTGGATGATCAACGGCGGCAAGGCGAGCGCCTGAAAGGAGAACTCCATGAGCACCAACAGCGGCCCCGGATACAAGAAGCATCCGGACCATCGCATCACGACGAAGCCGGCGGGCGTGCGCGTGCAGGTGAGGCTCGGCGGCGAGGTCATCGCCGACACCCGGAACGCGATCAGGCTCGAGGAGAGCGACCATCCCGCCGTTTACTACATCCCGCGCAAAGACGTGAAGATGGACCGGCTCGTCCGCTCGAAGCATCAAACCGTATGCCCCTTCAAGGGCACGGCGTCGTACTACTCCCTGAAGAACGGCGCGGAGAACGCGGTCTGGACGTATGAGACGCCTTACGACGAGGTTAGCGCGATCGAGGAGCGGCTCGCTTTCTACCCCGACAAGGTCGATTCGATCGACGCGGCCTGAGGGAGCCTATCATGCTGAGAGCCGCGCCGATTCGCGCTTACATCCCGGTTTCCGACCTCTCGCGGGCGAGGAACTTCTACGAGAAGACCCTCGGGCTTGCGCCCAAGGGGGAGTACGCCGGCGGCGTGATCTACGAATGCGGCGGCGCCGAAGCCTTCATGTATCCGACGAAAAACGCGGGCACCTCCAAAGCCAGCCAGGCCTTCTGGCAGGTGCGCGACGTCGAGGCCGAGGTGGCCGAGCTCAAGGCCCGGGGCGTGGTGTTCGAGGAATACGACATGCCGGGGATCAGGATGAAGAACAGCATCGCCACCGGCGGCGGCGCGAAGACCGCCTGGTTCAAGGACACCGAAGGAAATATTCTGGCAGTCAGCCAACGCCTCTGAAAAAAGGATCATGCCGAAACCCAAGTAGCAGCAGTTTCCGTGTCGCTTCATCAACTCAACCTCAAGGAGGTCTTTTATGGCCAGCTATGTCGATGGGTTCGTTGTTCCCGTCCCCAAGAAGAGAATCGAAGCCTACCGCCGCATGGCGCTCAAAGCCGGCAAGATCTGGCGCGAGCATGGGGCGCTTCAATACCGGGAATGCATCGCCGACGACGTCAAATGGGGCAAGCGCACCTCTTTCCCGCGGAGCGTCAAGCTCAAGGCCGGCGAGGTAGTCTGGTTTTCGTGGATCGTATACAAGTCGCGCAAGCACCGCGACAGCGTGAATAAAAAGGTGATGAAGGACCCGCGCCTGGCCGGCATGATGGACCTCAAGGCGCTGCCTTTCGACGCCAAGCGCATGATCTACGGCGGCTTCAAGGTCGTGGTGGGTTTCTGAGAAGCGACATTTCGACCCTTGGAGAGATCAATGTTCAAGAAAATCGCCATCGTCGTCGCCGTCCTGATCGCCGCGCTTCTCGTTTTTGCGGCGACCAGGCCCGACACTTTCCGCGTCCAGCGCGCGGCGAGCATCAAAGCTCCGCCGGAGAAGGTCTTCGCCTTGCTCAACGACTTTCAGCGCTGGGAGGCTTGGTCGCCCTGGGAGAAAAAAGACCCGGCGATGAAAAGGACCTTCAGCGTCGTAACCAGCGGGAAGGGCGCGCAGTACGCGTGGGAAGGCAACAAGGACGTCGGCCAGGGTCGCATGGAAATCGCGGAGTCGGTTCCGCCTTCCAAGGTCGCGATCAAGCTGGACTTCGTCAAGCCGTTCGAAACCCACAACACGGTCGAGTTCACGCTCGAGCCCAAAGGCGAGGCGACGAACGTCACCTGGGCCATGCAGGGCGACACGCCCTATCTCGCGAAGATCGTCCACGTGTTCCTGGACATGGACAAGATGGTCGGCAAGGACTTCGAGGCGGGTCTCGCCAACCTGAAGAGCCTCGCGGAAAAGTGAGGGACCGTGGCGGTGACGGTCTCCGCGACCCATAGCGCGATCGACGCGGTCTGGAGGATCGAGTCGGCGAAAGTCATCGCCGGCGTGGCGCGGATGGTGCGCGACGTCGGCCTCGCCGAGGAGCTCGCGCAGGACGCTCTTCTCGCCGCGCTCGAGACCTGGCCTGGGACGGGCGTCCCCGACAATCCGGGCGCGTGGCTGATGGCCGCCGCCAAGAATCGCGCGCTCGATCATTTCCGGCGCGACAAGCTGCTCGAGCGCAAGCATGAGGAGCTCGCCGGCGAGATGGAGCTCGAGCAGGAGATCGCGGCGGCGGATCACGAAGCCGCCCTGATCGAGCGCATGGACGACGACATCGGCGACGATCTGCTGCGCCTGGTGTTCGTCGCCTGCCATCCGGTGCTCTCCACCGAGGCGCGCGTCGCGCTCACGCTGCGCCTGCTCGGGGGTCTCACCACCGACGAGATCGCGCGCGCCTTTCTCGTGCCGGAGCCGACCATCGCCCAGCGCATCGTCCGCGCCAAGCGCACGCTCGCCGAGACGCGCGTCCCCTTCGAAGTCCCGCGCAAGGAAGATCTCGCCGCGCGCCTCTCGTCTGTGCTCGAAGTCATCTACCTGGTTTTCAACGAAGGCTACTCGGCCACCGCGGGGGAGGACTGGATGCGGCCCGCGCTGTGCGAGGAGGCGCTGCGCCTCGGCCGTATCGTGGCCGAGTTGGTTCCTAAGGAGCCGGAAGTCCATGGTTTAGTCGCGCTCATGGAGATCCAGGCTTCGCGCTCGGGCGCCCGCATCGGCGCGTCGGGCGAGCCTGTCCTCCTGCTCGATCAGGACCGCGCGCGCTGGGACCACCTGCTCGTGCGCCGCGGCCTCGCGGCTCTCGAGCGTGCCGAACAACTCGATGGCAGGCTCGGGCCTTACGCGCTCCAGGCCGCGATCGCCGCCTGTCACGCGCGGGCGCGCACCGCGGCGGAAACGGACTGGACGCGTATGGCGGCGCTCTACGACGCGCTCGCGCAGCTCGCGCCGTCGCCCGTCGTCGAGCTGAATCGCGCGGTCGCGGTCGCGATGGCTTTCGGCCCTGCGGAAGGCCTGGCACTCGTCGATGCGCTCGTCTCCGAACCGGCTCTCAGGGGATACCACCTCCTGCCGGCCGTGCGCGGCGACTTCCTCGCCAAGCTCGGCCGCCACGACGAGGCGCGCGCGGAGTTCGAGCGCGCGGCATCGCTCACCCAAAACGCGCGCGAGAAGAAGCTGCTACTCGACCGCGCCGGAGCGTCGAATCACAAGTTGCGCGTGGTGAAGTAGGCTAGTCGTCGAGCGAGATGTTGCGCTCGCGGGCAAGCGCGCTCCAGCGCGCAATGTCCGCCTGTATGAAACTTCCGAACTGCTCGGGCGTCATCGGCATCGGCTCGATCGCTTCGCCCGAGAGGCGCTCGCGCAACGCAGGCGCGGCGATCGCCTTGTTGATTTCCGCGTTGAGCCTCCTCGTGATCCCCGCGGGCAGCTTCGCCGGGCCCACGATCCCGTACCACTGCACGCCGTCGAAACCCTTGAACCCCGATTCCTCGAAGGTGGGCACCTCGGGCACGAGAGGGTGGCGCTTCAAGCCGGTGATCGCGAGGGGCTTCAGCTTACCTGCGCGGATATGCGGCAGCGCCGCGGCGAGCCCGGGCATCAGCACCTGGATCTGCCCGCCGAGCATGTCGGTGATCGCCGGACCGATGCCGCGGTAGTGACCGTATACCGCGTCGAAGCCCGCGGCGGCCCTGAACTGCTCGAGCGCGAGGTGGTTGAGCAGGCCGATCCCGCCCGTCCCGTAGTTCAGCTTCTGCGCATTCTTCTTCGCATAGCCGACGAATCCATCCAGGTCGGAGACCGGGACCGAAGGCGCGACGACCAGGATATTGGGCGTGCCGCCGACCATAGCGATCGGTGTGAAGTCCTTGACGGCGTCGTACGGGAGCTTGCGCACGGCGGGATTGGTGCCGTGAGTGCCCACATACCCCACCATCAGCGTGTAGCCGTCCGGCGCCGCGCGCGCCACGGCGAGCGACGCGATGCTGCCGCCCCCGCCCGCGACGTTCTCGACGATGAACGACTGCCCGAGCGAGCGGCCGAGCTCACCGGCGACGGTGCGACCGATCAGATCCAGGCCGCCGCCGGGCTGGGCGGGGACGACGATCTTCACGGGCCTGGCGGGATAGGTCTGCGCCGCGCTCGGGTGCGGCAGCAGCGCGACCGCGGCGAGGAGCGAGGCGATGGCGAATGAACGCTTATTCATGGCGAAACTCTCCTCTGCGTTACGGAATTTTCGCCGCGCCGGACCCGGCTCGAGACCTGGCCGGGCCGGTACGCGACAGCCACCGCCCCCGCCAGGAGCGAACCTGCGATGACATCCAGCGCGACGTGCTGCCGGGTCGCGATCGTGGAGTAGAGGATGCCCAGACACCACAGTACATTGCACGCGAGCAGCGCGCGCGGAGCGCGGACCGCCGTCAACTGCCTGTGAAGCACGACCGCGGTGAACACGGCGAAAGCGGCATGCAGAGACGGGCAGGCGTTCCCCGACACGTCGATCGTCTTGAGAAACTGGAGCGACGGGTACAGTGCCCAGTCGATCGACGGATCGGGGATCTTCGTGGGCAGAACCAGGAATATCGCGAGGCCCACGACGATCATCGCAAAAGACGCCGCGCACCAGGCGGCGAGCTCCCGCGCGTCCTTGGCGAGCACGGAACCAAGGGAGACGTAGACCCACAGGGAAATGTACAGAAGAAAGGACTGAGGGAGAAACGAGACGAGGTCATCGATCCACGTGACCGGCATAACGGTCACGGTGGAAAACGGATGGCGCATCACCCAGAAATACGCGTAGAAGAAAATGGCGATCCCGCCCGTCGTCGCAAGCATCTTGAGCAGAAATAGACTGCCCGCCCTCGTCTTCAGCTCGCGTTTCCAGGTATTCGGTTCGAGCACCGTCGTAGCCTTGTCGGATCGATTACTTCTTCATCTTGATCAGCGCGTCGTACGCAGTGTCGCAACGCTCGACCTCTGCGCTGTCCGCCGCCGGGTCGACGAACAGGATCCTGGCGCCCCGCAGCGGGGAGGCCAGTTTCTTCAACGGCGACAGATAATTCATCTTCAACATCAGCGGCTGCGCGTCACCGATCGCGTATTCATAGTACAGCAAGGCGGCATTCGGATGAGGCGGTCTGCGCGATACGCCTATGCCGTTCGAGCGTCCGATCGTCGGCTCGATCGCGAACCAGTCGACCGGCGCGCCCTGTTGCCTCGCCTGGTCGATCATGTGGCTGTAGACGGCGAGCGCCATCGGTACCTCGCCCGATACGACCATGTTCGCCAGAACCGAATTGCCGCTGCGCACCGACAGGCCGTTACGCGCCGCGATCTGCCGAAACATCTCGCCGCCCTTTTTCTCGCCCAGATTCTTGAGCAGGCTGCAATACCACTCGCCGGCTTTCGCTTCCACGCCCAGCATGCCTCTCCATCTGGGCTCGAGCAGATCGGTCCAGCGCTCGGGCAAATCACGCTTCTTGACGGCCTGGGTGTTGTAGGCCTGCACGAAAACATTGATGAATTGCGGAGCCCAGCCGTGATGGGCGGGGAGGGTGCCTTCCAGCATTTCCCCGTGCCAGCCGGAATTGATTTCCTGCAGGAGCTTTTCCCGGTACAGAGCTTCGAGCTCCGGTGAAGAAACGCTGACCGCGTCGAAGTCCCAGCGGTTCGCTCTTTTTTCCGCCACCGCGCGTTGCAGCACCTTGGCCGAGGATGCCCGCCACGCATCGACGCGGACGCCGTAGCGCTTTTCGAAATCGGCGATCAGTACCTTGAGCGTATCCGCGGCATTGGAGGTGTATACGGTCAGGGAACCTTCCATCCGTGCTGCCTGCACCAGTCGCTGATGACGGGAAGAGCCGTCGTCGGAGGCGAGGTCGACGAATGATTGCGCCGACGCGAACGGTGCGACGGCGGCCAGGAGAAACGCGGAGATCAGCCGAGGGATCAAGCCGCTGCTTGCGCCGCCCTGGAAACTCCGGCCGGGAGCGCCGCCATGTCCAGGCCGTACAGCCTGCTGACATTCGCGGCCAGCACTTTCGTCTGCGTCGCCAAAGGCAGGTGGCCCAGGTCGCGCCGGATGACCTTGATCGAATTCGGCCAGGTCGAATTGGGATGGGGAAAATCGTTCGACCACATGAGGTTGTCCTGGCCCCACCACTCCAGATTGCGGCCGCAGACCGAATCGTTGAAGAAGCAGGAAAAGACCTGATTGCGGACGTACTCGCCCGGGTCGCGGGTGATGGGCGGCGGGTTCACGCCCCGGAAGCGGCGGTAGTAATAATCCCACTGCTGCACCATGAAGGGCAGCCAGCCGGATTCATTTTCCACGGTCACGAGCCTCAACCTCGGGTAGCGCTCCAGCACGCCGTAGAAAATGAACTCGAAGAGCGCGTTCGCGACATCCATCAGTTTCAGGTTGACGCTGCCGCGGTAATGCTCGATGCCTTTTCTTTCCTTGCTGTGGTAGCTGTGGCCGGTGAGGATGTGCATGCTGACCGGCGTCTCCAGGTCCTGGGCCGCCGCCCAGAGGTGGTCGTAGTGCTTCGAGTGGAACGGCAGGTCCGGATGCGGCGCCTGCCAGACGAGCGCCCCCTTCAGCCCCGCCTTACGGCAGCGCTCGAGCTCCTTCACCGCGTGGTCGATGTCGTACGCGGATATCGCCGCGACGCCGACGAGGCGCTCCCGGTTGACGCTGCAGTATTCGATCAGCCAGTCGTTGTAGACGCGGAAACAGGCTTCCTGGAGCCCGGCGTCCTCGAGTGCGAAAAGCTTGAGCATCAGCGTCGGGTAGAGCACCTCGGCGCTCAAGCCGTCGACTTCCATCTCTTTGATGCGCGCGTTCGGATCGTGCCCGCCTTCGCGCTGCTGGAAGCCTTCGCCCAGCTTGTGCGGCGGGAACAGCGGCGCGGCCTCGCGGTATTTTTCCGGCACGCCCTTCTTCCAGAGATCGACCGGCTCCATCACGTGGGAGTCGGCCGAAATGATGATCCCGTCGATTCCCCGGCCCTGACCTTCCATCGCGCCCACGATGCGCTACTCGAAGAACTCGCCGTCGCGGACCACCACGGGAACGCGCTTGTTTTCCTTCGAATCGCCCGGCATCGGCTGCCCGCGGATATTCAGCCGGCCGGAAGCGTCCTGGGGTCCCACCCGGCAACCGACCCGTACCAGGACCAGCGGCTCCTTGCTGGTGGCCTCGAACCAGTAGTACGCGCCGGCGGGCAGCATGATGCCCTCGTGCTTGCCGACGTCCGTATGGCCTCCGTCCGCGTCGTAGTAGCGCGCGCTGCCCTGCAGCACGATGAAGGTGTGATCCTCGTTGGGATGCGTGTGCAGCCCGTTCTCGCCGCCCGAGGCGTAGACCTTGAGGATCGCCCACATGTTGTCGGTCCTGGCGAGCGGCGTGTTGGTGCGCCCCTTGTCGAGCAACTGGGCGCGCATCTTGAAGAACGACGGTTTCTTCGCCGTCGCCTTGTCGGCTGCACGCGCGTTGCGGCGCTTCTCGTCCCGATGGGTTGCTTGCACGGACATTGGATCTCTCCTCCGTTTCAGAGCGCGCCCCTGGCGACCAGCGCGCGGAACTTCACGATGTTAGATTAGTGCAGTGCGATACTCAAGTTCGGTCCTGTTCCTGGCGACTCTGGCGACGGCCTTGCCGTGCTTCGCGCAAGATACGTCGCTCCTGCGGTATGACGGCCCGGATCGGGCGCCGAAGCTCGCCGCGGCGGCGCAAAGGGAGGGCTCGTTCACGCTCTATACGAGCTTCGCCGAAAAAGATCTGCCGCCCCTCACTGCCTCGTTCGAAAAAAAATACGGTGTCAAGGTCAAGGTCTGGCGCGCGGGGTCCGAGAAGGTGCTGCAACGGACCCTGGCCGAAGCGGCGGCCAGGCGCCACGAGGTCGACGCGGTCCATTCCTCCGCGCTCGAAATGGAGACGCTGCATCGGGAAAAAATCCTGCAACCCGTCACCTCTCCCCACTCGACGGAGCTGATCGTGGGCGCGTTGCGGCCCCATGGCGAATGGGTGGCGACCTACCTGTCGGTCTGGGTGCAGGCCTACAACACCCGCATCGTCAAGAAGGAAGACCTGCCCAGGACTTTCGAGGATCTGCTCGACCCCAAGTGGAAGGGCAAGCTCGGCATCGAGGCGAACGTCCCGGAATGGTATTCGACCGTGGTCCTCGACATGGGCGAGGAGAAGGGCATCCGGTTCTTCCGCGACCTCGTGAGGCGCAACGGCATCTCGGTGCGCACGGGGCATTCGCTGCTCAACAACATGGTCGTCGCCGGCGAAGTGCCGCTCGCGCTGACGGTCTACAACTTCATGCCGGAACCCGCCAAGCGTAAAGGGGCGGCGATCGACTGGTTCGTGCTGGAGCCGGCGGTCGCGCGAATGAGCGGCATTGGAATCGCGCGCCGAGCGCCGCATCCGAATGCGGCGCTCCTGTTCTACGATTTCATGCTGTCGACCGAGGCGCAGGAATTGATGGTGTCCATGGACTACGCGCCCACACATGCCAAGGTGCGCTCGCCTCTCGCCGGGCAGCGTTTTACGCTGGTGGATCCGGCGGTCGCGCTGGACCAGAGCGACAAATGGACCAAGTCCTTCGATGAGGTGATACTCAAGCGGGGTGGCCGGCAATGAAGCGCGTTTTCATTGCTCTGGCGTTCGCCGTGTCGTCGGCGCTTCACGGCGCGCATTCGCAAACGCTGCAAAAACTGGCCGCGTATCAGGGCGAAGACCGGCAGCAGGTCCTGATGGAAGGTGCAAAAAAGGAAGGCACGCTTCTTTTTTATGCGACCTTCCCGATCGAATACGCCGGCCAGCTGATCGAGCCGTTCAGGAGCAAATACGGCATCAAGGTCGACCTCTGGCGTGCCCGCTCGGAAATCGTCCTGCGCAAGGTCATCACCGAGGCGCGAGCCGGCGGTCCCAGCGCCGATGTGATCGCCATCATTTCGCCTCAGCAGGAAGCGCTGCGGCGCGAGAATCTGCTGCAGGAAATCCGCTCTCCGTATCACAAGGACCTGGCCCCTTCCGCCGTGCCCGCGCACCGCGAATGGGTCGCGACCCTGCACCACGTGTTCGTGCAGGCCTACAACACCGGCAAGGTCAGGAAGGAGGACCTCCCGAAAACCTATCGGGACCTGCTTGCGTCCAAGTGGAAAGGGAAACTCGCGATCGAAGGCGACGATCACGAATGGGTGTCGTCGGTGATCGCGGACATGGGAGAAGCCGAGGGCGCCAAGTTTTTTCGCGACCTGGTCGCAGGCAACGGACTCTCGGTGCGCAGCGGCCATCCCCTTTTGACGAACCTGGTCGCTTCGGGCGAAGTGCCGCTCGCGCTGACCGTCTACCAATACAGCGTCGAGCAGGCGAAGAAAAAGGGCTCGCCGATCGACTGGTTCGTGATCGAACCCGCGGTGAGCATCACCAACGCGATCGGCGTCGCCAGGAGGGCGCCGCACCCGCACGCAGCGTTGCTCTTCTACGATTACGTCATCAGTGCGGAAGGACAGCGCATGCTGGCGAAAATCGGCTACGTCCCGACTCACGTGAAAGTCGAATGGCCGGTCAAGGGCGTCAAGCTCAAATTTCTCGACGCCGCGACCTTGCTCGACGAGCAGGAAAAATCGTTCGGCCTGTTCGA
>Ga0137463_1000568_pt1 | contig 12474 bp, 9 predicted proteins | sample EasRivERMGT800_2_FD_102333 | JGI IMG/M metagenome (GOLD analysis project Ga0137463, IMG submission 102333) | Soil microbial communities from meander-bound floodplain in the East River, Colorado, USA - East River MetaG ERMGT800_2 | ecosystem: Environmental > Terrestrial > Soil > Floodplain ...
CAAGACCACCGGCCGCAACCAGGCCCGACACCACGTACGGCAAGCCCGCGATCTCGGGCGTCGCCAGCACGATCAGATCGCCGCCGATCACGATTTCGGCCAGTTGCACAATGCCGTCCTTGTTGACGTCGACGATGCTGAGCAGCGACGGATCCACCTTTGCCCATGCCGAGGCCCAAGCCGGAAGCGCCGCGAACGAACTGCCCACCAGGTGCGTGTACATGTCGTACTTTGCCAGCACCGCGAGGCAAGGCGCCGTGAAGTACAGCAGGAAGATGCACACCAGCGACCAGAACACCGAAGTGCGCGCCTCCTGCACGCTGGGCGTGGTGTAGTAGCGCATCAGGATGTGCGGCAATGCGGCCGTCCCAAACATCATGCAGAACACGATGCCGATGAAGTTGAGGCGCGCGGTGTTCTGCGCCGCTTCAGTCGCTCCAGGGAATGCCTGTGCGTGCGGCCGTGGCGGCGCCGCTCTGGCGGCAAGGCCCGATTCCCGCGTCCACTGAACCTTTGCGGCGTTCACGTTCGCGGGATAAGCCACAACCGCTCTTTCGGCCTCCGCAATCTTGTCCGCAGGCGCATTCGCGGTTTTCAGGTCAGCCAGATTCTTCTCGACTTTGGCCTTGCCCTCTGCATACGCCTTGTCGGGCTCCGCCAGCGCGGCTTTGCCTGCGGCCGCACGGTCGGCGAATATCTTTCGCACCTCGATCTCTTTCGGATCGGCAGTGATCTTCTTCTCCACGTCGCCGAGCTTCTGCAGCGTATAGCCATAGGCGAACTGCGGAATCGGTATGCCGGTATGTTTCACCCCCAGCCATACGACGGGAGTCAGATAGGCAATGATGAGGACGATGTACTGGGCCACCTGGGTCCAGGTCACCGCCCGCATGCCGCCCAGCATCGCGCAGACCAGGATCCCGGCGAGACCGACGAACACGCCGACGCCGAACTCAAGGCCGGTCATCCGGCTCACGATCAGGCCGACGCCGTAGATCTGGGCGACGACGTAGACGAAAGAACAGGTGATCGCACAGATGACGCCCATGAAGCGCACGATGTTGCCGCCGTAGCGCTCGGCGAGGAAATCCGGGATCGTAAACTGGCCGAACTTGCGCAGATAGGGCGCGAGGAACAAGGCCACCAGGCAGAAGCCCCCGGTCCATCCCATGACCCAGGCGAGGCCGTCGTAGCCTTGCAGGAACAGCGTGCCGGCCATGCCGATGAAGGACGCCGCGCTCATCCAGTCTGCGCCGGTCGCCATGCCGTTGAAAAACGACGGCACCCGGCGTCCCGCGACGTAATATTCCGCGACGTCCGTGGTGCGCGTCATCCAGCCGATGCCGGCATACAGGCCGATGGTCGCGAACAGGAACCAGTAGCCGATCCAGGCCCGCGACATCCCCATCTGCTCGGCAAGCGCGAGCGCGAAGAGGAAGATGAGGAACCCGCCGGTATAGAAGGTGTAGTACTTCTTGAGGTTGCGGTTGAACGTCGACTGCGAGAAGGCCGGGGTACTCATTCGAGATCTCCTTCATCCACGCCGTATTCCTTGTCGAGCTTGCGCATCAGCAGCGCGTAAATGCCGATGAGCGCCACGTAGATGGCGAGCGAACCCTGCGCCGAAAAGTAGAACGCGAGCGGAAAACCGAGGAAGGTCATGCTGCTGTTCAGTTCGCGTGCGAACCAGATCTCGACGAACGTAAAGACGAACCAGACACAGAACAATATCGCCGTGATGACGAGGTTCTTGCGCCAGTACTCGTGGTGCTTTTCGGTGAGCTGCATCACTCCCTCCCTGGAATATGGCTAAGGCATCTTGAAGGGCCAATCTTACATCCAGCTTACAAAGTTTCACAAGATGAAATGCTGCGGCGCAATACTAAACTAAAGCTGGTAATCCAGCGCGAGCCGGTTCTGCAGATCCTTTGCCGTGCGCAGCGCTTCTTTGAGCGCCGCTTGGCTGATCCTGCTTAGACGCTCGGGCGCAATGCAGTTGGCGGTCTCCGGCTCGCCGGTCTGCCGCGAGACCTGGTTCTGCAACCGCAGTCCCTGGATGAGATAGAAAGCGTCGGTCGCCGCCGCTGCGTCGGTCTCGCTCATAGCCTGCGCGTCACGGACCGCCCGCAAGCGGTCGGCGGTATTCGTGTGCGGCATCCCGCGGGCAAGCGCATAGATGCGGGCGGCATCGATGAAGATGCGCGCACCCTGCAGTTTCAGATTGATAGTGCCCGACGCGCCCGGCACGTCTTCGGTCGCGAAGCTGCCGAGCCGGTTGAGGGCCGGCCGCGCCTGCAGCGCGGCCTCCGCCATGTGCCGCAGGAACGCCGGGTGCGCCTTGACCCGGGCGGAAATCCATTCGCGCAACGACCCCGCCAGCGAGGCATCGCCGTAGAGCGCGCGGAAATCGAAGCAGATTGCGGCATCGAGCAGGGCCTTCGGCATCGAGACCTCGATCCAGCCGGCCATCTTTCCCTGCCACTCCTCGAGCGAAAGGCACAGATCCGGATTCGACGCCATGACATTGCCCTTGCAGAGCGGAAAACCGCAGGCGCCGAGCGCCTCGTTGACCGCGCGCGCAAAGCCCAGCAGGCGGGCGCGGACCCGCGACAGTTCGGCACCCTCGTGCGCGACAAAGATGAGCCCGTTGTCCTGGTCCGAGGCGAGCGTCTGCTCGAACCTTCCCTCGCTGCCGAAGGCGAGCCAGCACCAGCTGATGTGCTCCAGGTCATGGTGCTTGCGCACGACCTCGATCACCCGCTGGCTGAGGCGATCGTTCAGCACCGAGACGAAATGCATCAGCTGCTCCGCCGCGACTCCCTGCTCGACGAGCCGCACGGTGAGACCGCGGATTTTCGCGGCGAGCCCGGTCAGCACGGAGAGGTCGCCGGCGAGCCGCAACTCCATGCTGATCTCACCCAGGCCGAGGCGTTGCAGCGAAAACAGGTCGCGCTCGGATACCACGCCGATCAGGCGTCCCTCGTCCATCACCAGGACGTGGCGGATGCACCGCGCCGTCATCGTCACCGCGGCTTCATAGGCGAGTGCGTGCGCCGGAAGCGAAACCGGATTGGACGACATGATCCCGGCGACCTGCCCGGCGGCGCCGCTCTCGGCGGCGACCCGGATCATGTCGTGAGAAGTCACGATGCCGACCGGCCGCGCCTGCGCATCGACCACCACGACCGAGCCCACGCCCTGCGAGCGCATCAGCGCCGCGACCTCGGTCAGCGCGCGGCTCCCCTCGCAGGTCACGGCAGCGCGCTGCAGCAGCGAGCGCAGCGGGCGCGCGAAGGTCTGCTGCTCCTCCGCCAGGCGGCGTTCCAGGGAACCGTACTTCTCTAGCACTGGCGTATCCCGTCAATACTGCAGGCGCGCATAGTAGGTCTCGCGCGACGCCTCGAGCGCCTCACCCAGCGTGGCGACGCCGCGCATCGCGAGCAGCGGCAGCAGCTTGAGGAAGATCTCCCCGGTCAGCAGTGCGTCGCCGAGCGCGGTATGGCGTCCGATGACGCGCACTCCCAGCCGTTCCGCGATCGATTCCAGCCTGTGATCTGCATGACTGGGATGCACGGCCGCTGACAACAACAAGGTATCGAGCACCGGCTGCGTGAAACTGACGCCCGAACTCGTTTCCTTCAGCTGCAGAAAGCGCATGTCGAAGGCGGCGTTATGCGCCAGCAGCACCGAGTCCTCGCAAAAGCGGTGGAACGCAGGCAGCACCCTCTCGATCACCGGCTGCCCCTCCAGAGCCTCGGCGCCGATGCCGTGGATAGCCGCCGATTCACGGTTCAACGCGCGCCGCGGGTCGACGAGCTGCTCGAACACCTCGTTCTTAAGCAGCCGGCCATTGACGATCCGGACCGCCCCGATGCTGATGATCTCGTCGCCCGCCGACGGCTCCAGCCCGGTGGTCTCGGTGTCGAAGGCGGTGTAGGCGAGTTCCGAGAGCCTGCGCTCCTGCAAGGCCTGCGTCGCGCCGCTGTCGCGGAACAGGTCGAAGTCGTAGTACTCGGGCCGGCTTTCGATCGGCGGGACCGCAGCGCGCGCCGCGGCCGTCGCCGCTTCGCCCGCCGGCAACAGAAACCGGAAATGGGCCGTGCCCCGGCCGCCGGGTTCCGCGGCCTGGTACCACACCTCGCCGCCGTGCCGCTCCAGCACGTCGCGCAGGGTGAGCGGGGTCTGCTCGGCGCCGATCTGCATGGGTTCGTCTTCCCACAGCGACAGCGCGTCGCTCGCGACCGCCGACCCGTCCCATCCCATGTCCAGTTCGGCGTGGCCGCCCGCCGCACGCGCCGAGAAGCGCAGGCTCTGCACCGCGTAGCGGTCGCGCAACCGCGCCGCGAGGAAGGCGAGCGCCTGCACGAACGCGAAGCTGTCCACACGCAGCCAGAGCTCCTCGTCCACAGCGTCGAGCTCGCTCGCCATGCCGAGCGAGGAGCCTATGCGCTGGCGCACGACCCCGAGCAGGTCGAGCGCCTGCATGTTCTCGAGCGCGAGCTGCGCCTTGAGCGCGTCGGCGTACTGGCGCAGCGCCGCGACGAGCTGCTGCGACAGGCTTTTGGATTCGGCGGCCACGATCTGCACGAATTGCTCGCGGCGCCCCGCGTCCATGTCAGGATAGGCCGCCAGGTTCTCGGCCGCTGCCCGGATGTTGGCCGTCGGCGCGCGCACGCCCGCGGCGAGCGCCTGCAGCAGCCCGCGGCGCGCAGCCTCCTGGTCGAGCTGCCCGGTGACGTCCTCCAGCGCCAGCACGATTCCGGCGACCGCGCCGGCCGAATCGCCGAAGGGCGCCGCCCTGACCTTGAGCAGGCGACCGGCCGCAGTCGCGGTGACGAAGCGGGTGGTCGGCGGCGCCGCGCCCGGCTGGCGCAGGCGCTGCAGTTTCTCCAGCGCGTGCGCGATCTGTTCGCGGTCGATGAGCGTGAACACCGAGCGCCCGAGGCCCACCAGCGCCACCGTGGCGCCCGCTTCGCCCGCGGCAAACAATGCCTTCGCACGCTCGTTGTAGAGCAGGATCCTGCCCTCCGCGTTGCACACGAGGACGCCCTCGGACAGCTCCGACATGAGCGCCGCCAGGCGGTTGCGCTCCTCCTTGAGCCTGGCGCCCGCTTCTCTCGCGCGCAGCTCGAAATCCTGCCGCAGCGCGCGGTGCGCATCGGCCAGCCGGTTGATCGCCGCCGCGGCTTCGGCCACCTCGCGCCCGCCTTGCGTCGTGACGCGCAGCTCCGCGTTGGCGCCCAGCACCACACCGGTCTGCTCGGCGAGCGCGTGCACCGCGGTCACGTATTCGTCGAACAGCCACTTGACCGCACCGGCGCCGACGAAGAGCAGGATGAGCGCGGCGAACGCGAGCGCCGGTGCTCTTTCAGAGAGGATCGCGAGGAACGCCTCCTGCTCCACTAACGGCAGCCCGACGACCAGCAGCACGCCGAGCGCGGCGGGCACCGCGAGCAGCACGGCATACACGATGGCGACCCAGAGGATGAACTTGCGGCGCGCTTTCATGCGCCGGCGAGCAGCTCGCCAATCTTTCCTACCAGCTCGTTGTTGGAGAAGGGCTTGGTGACGTACAAATCCGCGCCCAGGGACACGCCCTTGCTGACTTCCGCTTCCCGGCCCTTGGCAGAGAGCATGATGATCTTGATGTGCCTCCAATCGGAACGTTCGCGCATGCGGCGGCAAACCTCGTAACCGCTGATGCGCGGCATCATCACGTCGAGCAGCACCAGGTCCGGGCCAAAGCTCTCGACCCGCTGCAGCGCCTCGTCGCCGTTATGCGCCACCATCACTTCGTAGCCGCTCTTCTGCAGCAGAAACTCGAGGGCGGTAACGATGTTGGGCTCGTCGTCCGCAATCAGCACCTTCTTTGTCATCCGGTCTCCATCGGCTGCGCGATTCAGGCGGCCCGCGCCAGCTGCCCGGCGCCCGCCGGGTGCGCGAGCGGCAGCGTGAATGAGAAGCAGGCGCCCTTTCCCGGCCTGCCCTGCACCCACAGCCGGCCGCCGTGGTGCTCGACGATGTGGCGGCTGATGTACAGACCGAGGCCGCTGCCCTGCGGCTTGTTGGTCAGCGTGTCGCCGGCCTGGACGAATTTGTCGAAAATCTTCTGCTCATCCCCCGGCACGATGCCCGGGCCGTTGTCGCGCACATCCACGCGCAGCGCGTGATCGTTCTCGGTCAGCGTGATCTCGATCCTGCCATTGCTCAGGTCGCAGAACTTCACCGCATTGGACAGCAGGTTAAGCATGACCTGGATGATGCGGTCGACGTCGGCTTTGACCGGCGTCACCCTGTCGGGCAGGCGCGTCTCGACCCGGATGTTCTTCTCCTGGAATACCTGGCTCATGGCCGATACCGTGTCGCCGATCATCTCCCGCAGGTCGATCGGCGCCTCGCTCCATTCCGCCCGTCCCGCCTCGATCTTCGCCAGGTCGAGCACCTGGTTGATGATGCGCGTCAGCCGCTCGGTTTCCTTGGTGATAATGCCGAGGAACTTGCGCCGCTGCGCAAGATCGACGTCCGGGTCCTGGGTCAAGATCTCGCTGAATGCCCGGATCGACGTCAGGGGCGTGCGCAACTCGTGCGTCACGGTCGACAGGAAGTCGTCCTTGAGCCGATCGAGCTCTTTGAGCCTTTCGTTGGCCGTGCGCAGCTCGGCGGTCGCCGCCTCGAGCTCGCGTGACTTCTGCTCCAGGCGGTGGCTGTAAATGACCACCTGCGAAGCCTCATCAAGGATCTTGCGCACCTCCTCGAGCGTCAGCGCCTCCTCCTTCACGGCGGATGCGACCATGATGCGTGCCGAGGCGGCGCCGATCGCGCCGGCGAGCTGGACCTCGACGTAGTGGACGAACTCCGCGTCCGCGATCAGCGTGTCGCCCGGCCAGCGCAGGCCACGGGCGCGGGCGTAGTCCTGGAAGGCGCTCTCGGCGACGGCGGCGCCCTGAAACCGGGCGAGAAGGCTGTAGAGGTCCGGAACCGAGGCCGTACCGCGCCAGAAACGCGCGCCGCCCCCTTCGCCGGTCCGAGTGAACACATCGACGAACAGGCTCGCCTGGCGATGTTCTTCTGCGCTCTGGGCACCTGACAGCGACACCGCTACATAGGAGCCGATGTTCGCCAGCATGCTCCAGATCATCGCATGCGTAATCTGGTCGAGCCCTGCCAGCCCGAACAACTCCAGCGGCTTGAGCAGTTCGATGCCGAACGGCCCCTGCCCCACGAAGCTGATCGGCAGCCAGCCCGAACGCGCCAGCGCCGGAAGAAGCAAGGTATATAACCAGACGGCGAAACCTGCGCTCAGCCCCGCCAGTGCGCCGCGGCGCGTGCCGCCCTTCCAGAAAATCCCGCCCAGCACCGCCGGCGCGAACTGCGCCACGGCGGCGAACGAGATCAGGCCGATCGACACCAGCGCGTAAGCTTCGCCCGCGAGCCGGAAATACACGTAGCCGAGCAACAAGATGCCGACGATGGCGCCCCGCCGTATGCCGAGCAGCAGCCCGGTCAGGTCGCTGCGTTCGTTAAGCCGCAGCCGCCGCAGCCGCAGCAGCACCGGCATCACCAGGTCATTGCACACCATCGTCGAGAGCGCGATCGTCTCCACGATCACCATACCGGTCGCGGCCGACAGCCCGCCGATGAACACCAGCAGCGCAAGCAGCTCCTGCTTCTCGAACATCGGCAGCGTGAGGACAAAGGTGTCGGCGTCAACATTGCCCTCGGGGAAATGCAGCAGCCCGCCGAACGCAATCGGCAGCACGAAGATGTTGATCGCCAGCATGTAGACCGGAAACAGCCAGATCGCCTTGTTCAGGTGTCGCTCGTTCGTGTTCTCGATCACCGTGACCTGGAACTGGCGCGGCAGGAACATGATTGCCATCATCGACAGGATCGTCAGCCAGACCCAACTGGCGTAGCCTCCCGCGACGCCCTCGAGAGGGGTTAGCATGGCGCTCAACTTTGGGTCGGCCGCGGCGCGATCGAACAGGTCGCCGAAGCCGTTGTAGATACCGAAGGTCACGAATACGCCCACCGCGAGAAATGCCAGCAGCTTCACCAGTGACTCGAAGGCGATCGCCGCCACCATGCCTTCGTGATGTTCGGCCGCATCCAGGTGCCGCGTGCCGAACGCGATGGTGAAGGCGGCCAGAATCAGCGCCACCCAGAGCGCCGTGTCCTGCATGATCGGCAACGCGGTGACCTTGGCCGGCATGATGATCGACGGGTACTGCAGCACGATGGTGAAGCTGTTGGAGACCGCCTTCAGCTGCAGCGAGATGTAGGGCAGGATGCCGATGACCGCGATGACGGTGACGACGCCGCCAAGCAACGCGCTCTTGCCGTAACGCGACGCGATGAAATCGGCCAGCGACGTAATGCGATTCTGCTTCGAGATGCGCAGAATCTTGCGCATCACGATCCACCACAGGGCGATCATCAGCGTCGGGCCGATGTAGATCGGCAGGAAGCCCACGCCGTCGCTCGCCGCACGGCCGACGCTGCCGTAGAAAGTCCACGCCGTGGCGTATACCGCGAGTGACAGGCTGTAGACGTAGGGGCTGGCGATGATCGAGCGGCCCGCGTCGGCGCGCTTGTCGGCGTAAAAGGCGATCGCGAACAGCAGCCCCAGGTAGGCAAAGGATGTGACGACAATGACCCAGCCCTGGAGCATATGGCCCGCCCTATCCCCGCCTTTCAGCCACCCAGGCCATCAGGGCGATCAGCAGGGCCCAGGCCATGAAGATGTAGGCGTACAGGGCCGGCACACCGAAGAACGAGCCGCGGACATTGAATAGCGCGAGGATCGGGAAATTGAACAGCACGCAGCCGAGCATGCACAGCGCGATCATGCGCTGGCCCCTGCCCTCGATCTCCCTCATATCGCCTCCTCGCGGCCGCGTGAGAGGATTCGCGCTCGCGCTCAGCCGCTGTGCGGAAACCCTGCGCCGTCGTTGATGCCGACCACGGCCTGCGCCACGTGGCCGTGCAGGTCCTTGGTCGAGCGGATCTGCTCCTTGCCGCAAGCGGTGCATTTGTAGAGCGGCATGTCGATCTGGAGCTTGAAAGGCGCCAGATCTTCGTATTTCAACTCGTACGGAAACACCTGCCGGCGCTTGGGCTTGGGAGCAAGATCCTTGCCGCAGCCTCCGCACAGATGCTTCTTGAAGATCATCCCTTGTTCCCTGCCGGCCGCGATCTGCCCTTCTCGTGCACGGATCTCATGTATCAGCCAGAGCATAAAATCGCCGTGCACCGGCGCCTTGTGACCCTTCGGGCAGGCGAACACCGGCAGATCGAGCAGAGTAAGTTTGAGGGGCCCGTCCTCCCCGGAAACCGAGGCCAGCGGCATCAGCTCGCAGGCGGCGGAACATCTCCCACAACGCGGAATTTTCAATGCCATGGCTTCCTCCTCCCGTGAAATGCTTTGCTCCAGTTTTTCGAGGATCGCCGGGTTCTCGAGGGTGGATACACCATGCGTGATTTCCTCGCTCTTGGCGATCGAGCGCAGCGGGCGTTGCGGCAAATCATGCACTCGCCATGCGAGCTAGGTCAAGCGTGCAGTCGCTCGGTCGCGCTCAGGCGATGTCGGGAACCGGGTGGTAGGTGGGCGGCAGGCCGGCGTGCCGGGACCAGCTCGCGGGATCGAGCGGCGGACTTCGCTCCGGGGGCTCAAGCGATCACCGCCCCAGGCGCTCGAGAGTGCGCCGGATGACTCCCGCATCCTCGATCAGCGCAATGCTGGGCGCAAATAAAAAGCCCCGCCGAAGCGGGGCTTTTTTGAGTCGGTGCAAGGAAGGGGGGTTACGGGGAAACCGCGGTTCCCCCTGTTCCGAAGCCTGCCCGGACATGTAACTCGCCACGCGAGTTACATGTCCATCCCTTCCATTCCGCCCATCCCGCCCATGCCATGCCCATGGCCGCCGGCGTTCTTCTTCTCTTCGACCAGCTCGGCCACCATCGCCTCAGTGGTGAGCAGCAAGCCGGCGACGGAAGCCGCATTCTGCAGCGCCGTGCGCGCCACCTTGGTCGGGTCGACTACGCCCATCTCGACCATGTCGCCGAAGTGCTCGGTCTGGGCATTGAAGCCGAAGTTGCCCTTGCCTTCCGCGACCTTGTTCAGCACTACCGAAGGTTCAGCGCCGGCGTTGGCCACGATCGTGCGCAGGGGTTCTTCCAGAGCGCGACGCACGATCTTGATGCCGGCTTCCTGGTCGGGGTTGTCGCCCTTGATCTTGTCCAGCGCGTTTCGGGCGCGGATGTAAGCCACACCGCCGCCGGCGACGATGCCTTCCTCGACCGCGGCGCGGGTCGCGTGCAGCGCGTCCTCGACACGGGCCTTCTTCTCTTTCATCTCGATTTCGGTAGCGGCACCGACCTTGACTATTGCAACGCCGCCGGCGAGCTTGGCCACCCGCTCCTGCAGCTTTTCCTTGTCGTAGTCGCTGGTGGCTTCCTCGATCTGGGTGCGAATGTTCTTCACCCGCGCCTCGATCGTCTTGGGATCCCCGGCGCCGTCAATGAGGGTGGTTTCTTCCTTCGCGATTTCGACGCGCTTCGCGCGGCCGAGGTCCTTCAGGGTTGCTTTTTCAAGCGTCAGGCCCACCTCTTCGGCGATGACTTGCCCGCCGGTAAGGATGGCAATGTCCTCGAGCATGGCCTTACGGCGGTCACCAAACCCCGGCGCCTTCACCGCGCAGGTTTTGAGGATCCCGCGCAGGTTGTTCACCACCAGCGTAGCAAGCGCCTCGCCCTCGACTTCCTCGGCGATGATCAAGAGCGGCCGGCCGGCCTTGGCCACCTGCTCGAGCATCGGCAGCAGATCGCGAATGTTGGAGATCTTCTTTTCGTGCAAAAGGACGTAAGGGTCCTCGAGCACCGAGATCTGCTTTTCGGCGTTGTTGATGAAGTAGGGCGACAGATAACCGCGGTCGAACTGCATGCCCTCGACGACTTCGAGCTCGCTTTCCAGGCCTTTGCCGTCCTCGACCGTGATCACGCCTTCTTTTCCGACCTTGTCCATGGCGTCCGAGATGATTTTGCCGATGGCCTCGTCTGCATTGGCGGATATGGCACCGACCTGGGCGATTTCCTTGGTCGTGGTGCAGGGCTTGGAGAGTTTCTTCAGCTCCTCCACCACGGCGATCACGGCCTTGTCGATGCCGCGCTTGAGGTCCATGGGATTCATGCCGGAAGCGACAAACTTCATCCCTTCCTTCACGATCGATTGGGCGAGCACGGTAGCGGTAGTGGTGCCGTCGCCGGCTACATCCGATGTCTTGGAGGCGACTTCCTTCACCATCTGGGCGCCCATGTTCTCGAACTTGTCTTTCAGCTCGATTTCCTTGGCGACCGACACGCCGTCCTTGGTAACGGTGGGTGCGCCGAAGGAACGCTCCAGCACCACGTTGCGGCCCTTGGGACCGAGGGTCACCTTGACCGCGTCGGCAAGAATGTTGACTCCGGCAAGCAGCTTGTGCCGCGCGGATTCGTGGAAACGTACGTCTTTAGCAGGCATGTTTCACTCCTGGATAGGATTCGTTGGAATTCGTTGGATTTACTTAACTGCGACGACGCCCATGATGTCGTCTTCGCGCATCACCATGTACTCGATGTTATCGACTTTCACGGTCTGCCCGGAGTACTTGCCGAACAGAATGCGGTCGCCGACCTTGACGTCGAGCGGGCGCACCTTGCCGTCTTCGAGAATCTTGCCTTTGCCGACGGCAACGACCTCGCCTTGATCGGGTTTTTCTGCAGCGTTGTCGGGGATTACGATCCCGCCTGCGGACTTGAGCTCTTCGTCAAGACGCTTGACCACGACGCGATCATGCAGGGGGCGAATCTTCGTCATCATGAAAATTTCTCCTCATAAGTAAGTTTGCGACCACTAACATTCCATGTGGTCAAGATAAATCGGACGAAACGGCGTATTAGCACTCGTCACCGGCGAGTGCTAATAGTACGGATTTCCCGTATGAATATCAAGTGCCCCCTGCATGGTGCTACAGACCAGTGTGCCGTCAGCACTGAACGCCAGGCGGCTCTGTCGCGGGTACTCACTTGAACGTTGCCCAGCTGGCACCCTGGAGAATCGAACTGCCGGAAGCCGCCGCTCCGAATCTAGAGCCCGAGATCGCGCCACAGCGTGTCGACCCGCCGCTTTATGCCTTCCTCCATTGCGATAGGCCGACCCCAGGCGCGCGAGGTTTCCGCGGGCCACTTGCGGGTCGCATCGATGCCCATTTTCGAGCCGAGCCCGGCGACCGGGCTGGCGAAATCAAGATAGTCAATCGGCGTGTTGTCCACTATGAGAGTATCGCGCGCCGCATCCACACGCGTCGTGAGAGCCCACACAACTTCCTTCCATTCACGCACATTTACATCGTCATCGGTGACGATAATGAACTTGGTATACATGAACTGACGCAAGAAACTCCAGATGCCGAACATCACGCGCTTGGCGTGGCCGGGGTA
>Ga0137463_1000569_pt1 | contig 12457 bp, 14 predicted proteins | sample EasRivERMGT800_2_FD_102333 | JGI IMG/M metagenome (GOLD analysis project Ga0137463, IMG submission 102333) | Soil microbial communities from meander-bound floodplain in the East River, Colorado, USA - East River MetaG ERMGT800_2 | ecosystem: Environmental > Terrestrial > Soil > Floodplain ...
CGAGCGCGTGGTTGAGGGCTTCGATGTGCAGGCGCGCCTTCTTGCGGAACTCCTCGACTGAAAGACTTGCGTACTGGATGTGCCGGCCCATGGCGAGGTCGGGGCAATCGATTTGCAGGATGACGCCCGCCTTTGCCACGGTTTCGTACTCGTGGCGCATCGCCTCGGCGATGGCCATGAGGTACGCCTCCTGGCTCGGGTAGTGATCGTTGCGGAAAAATAGTCCGATCACGCCGGGCGATGCGGCGCTCATGAACAGCTCCTGCGTCTTCACCTTCCCGGCCGCCGCCTTGAGGTTGGCGACGTCATCGCGCACGGCCTGGGGGTCGCGCACGCTGACAGGGGCATTGCAGCCCGGGGTCTTGCGGCGCGAGCGCCCGGGGTCGCCGAAGACCTTCCTGGCGAGATTCGGAAACTCCGCCAGGTCCTGGTAGACGAAGGTGTTGCCGGTGCCGCCGAATCCGCTCAGCCTGTCCTTGACGTAGGTGGCGTAGCTCGGCTTGGACATCTCGCCGTCGTTGACGATGTCCACGCCGGCGCCCGCCTGGTGGTGAACCACTTCCTCCACCGCGGAACGGATGCGCGCGGCGAGCGCCGCGACCTCGACCGGGACGCCCTCTTCCCGCGCGTACATCATGCGGACCAGGTCCTCCGGGCGCGGCAGGCTGCCGGTGTGCGTGGTGAGGAAACGCTCGGTGCTGCGTTTCATGCGTACCCGTGGAGGAAAGCAGGTGGCCGCCGCGCGCCGCCTACTTCGATGCTCCGGGCTTGCCGGATCCACCCGGCCGCTGCCACTGGTCCTGGCTCTTTCTCTCGTCGAGCGCCTGGCGGATGCGCTGCTGGACGTTCTCCTGCTCGGGCTCGACGTAGAGCTTGTCGACGTCAGCCCGGTATTCCGCCATCGTTCCCTGGTCGGCCACGCGCGCGCTTTCGGCGAGCCGCATCCTCTCGGCCTTTTCGGCGAGGAACTTCTTCAGCATCCTGCGCAACACCCACAGCCCGACTACGGCGGCAACGACGACGCCAAGCGTCGCCCAGATGCGGGACATGTCGCAGCCGGGCACCTGCGCGCAACGCAGCGTGTAGGCCCACCACGCTTCGAGTTGTCGCATCCAAAGGCTTATCGAATCCATCGCCGGCAGAGTCTACGCAATGCGCCCCGCATCTTCAAGAAAACGCCCGAATTCCCGCACCGGCTTGCGGCGCCTTTGCTTCCGCCGAACGCGATCAGGGCGCGCCGGGAACGCCGTCGAGGAACCGCGTCGCGACGACGTCTTCGTAGGAAACCTCCGCCGACAGGAGCCCCATACGCATGGAGAAAGCGTTGAGCGCCCGCACCGTCTGCGCGGATATCGCAGGTTCGTAGAACGGAGCGTCGCGACGTATCAGCTCCGGTATCAGCTCCAGCTCGGCGGCGGGAAAATGTCTTTTCGCCGCCTCGACGGCGAGACCGGGGTTGTGCCTGAGCGCCGCCTGCGCGCGCACCACCGCCCGCACCGCCGCGGCCACCAGCGCCGGATCGCGGTCGATGAGCTTCTGCGTCGCGACGAGCGCCGGAAACGTATAGTCGGCGCAGCCCTTCGGTCCGTCGCCGCGCCGCGCGTCGATCAACAGGGTTCCGATGCCACGGCGCAGCGCGACTTCCGCCCCCATCCCGTTCGCCCAGAACCCGTCGACGGTCCCTTCCTCGAGCGCCTTCGCCGCCGCCATGCCGAACGAAACGCCGGCGCCGCTGGCCCCGGGCACCGGAGCGATCGCAACATCGCGCCCGGGGTCGATGCCCGACTCGGCGAGCATGCGCTTCAGCCCGTCGGCGGGACCGGGCGCGGCGCCGATGCGCAGACCTTTCAGCGCGCCCAGGTCGCCGCGCTTCGCGTTCAGGTTCCTGCGCACCACCAGGAACCAGTACATCTTCTGCGCGAGCGCGCACAGCAGCCGGCAGCCTTCCCAGTCGCGGAACGCGTAGAGCGGCGCATGTGCAGCTCCGCCGACGAAGTCGATCGTGCCTTCGCGCAGGGCCTCGTAGGTCCTGGTGACGGGAAACAGCAGCTCGATATCCGCATCGAGGCCTTCTTTCCTGAAGAATCCCAGCTCCACCGCGGCGATCGCCGGGAAGTAGGAAGGCGAGACCATGTCGGGAATGGCGACGCGCAGCATCCGGGCGGTCCTTTCCGTCGCAGGCGTTCAGGCCTGCAACGGCTTGTAGCGGATGCGCCTGGGTTTGGCGCCTTCTTCGCCGAGCCGCTTCACCTTGTCGGCTTCGTATTCATGGTAGTTGCCGTTGAAGAACACCACTTTCGATTCGCCTTCGAAGGCGAGAATGTGGGTGGCGATGCGGTCCAGGAACCAGCGGTCGTGCGAGATGACCAGCACGCTGCCGGCAAATTCGAGCAGCGCGTCCTCGAGCGCCCGCAGCGTTTCCACGTCCAGGTCATTCGAAGGCTCATCCAGCAGCAGTACGTTGCCTCCGGTGAGCATCGTCTTCGCGAGATGCACCCGGCCGCGCTCACCGCCGGAGAGCGTGCCCACCTTCTTCTGCTGATCGGCGCCCCTGATGTTGAACCGGCCGAGGTAGGCGCGCGAGGGCATCTCGAACCTGCCGACGGTGAGGATGTCCGCGCCGCCCGAAATGAATTCCCAGACGGTCTTGTCGGCCTCGAGCGCCTCGCGCGACTGGTCTACATGGGCCATTTGCACCGTCGGGCCGATGACGATCTTGCCCTTGGCGGCTTTTTCCTTGCCGGTGATCATGCGGAACAGCGTCGATTTTCCGGCGCCATTGGGGCCGATGATGCCGACGATCGCTCCGGGCGGCACGCTGAAAGACAGATCGTCGATGAGCAGGCGGTCGCCGTAGCCCTTGCTCACGCCCTTGAACTCGATCACCGCATCGCCCAGGCGCTCGGCGACCGGGATGAAAATCTCCTGCGTTTCATTGCGCTTCTGGTACTCGTAGGAGGAAAGTTCCTCGAAGCGCGCCAGCCGCGCCTTCGATTTCGCCTGGCGGCCCTTGGCGTTCTGCCGCACCCATTCCAGCTCCTTCTGCATCGCCTTGATGCGCGCCTGCTCCTGCTTCTCCTCGACCTGGAGGCGCTGCTCCTTCTGCTCGAGCCACGACGAGTAGTTGCCCTCCCACGGAATACCGTGACCGCGGTCGAGCTCGAGGATCCACTGGGCCGCGTTGTCGAGGAAGTAGCGGTCGTGCGTGACCGCGACCACGGTACCGGGAAACCTCCGCAGAAACTGCTCGAGCCACTCCACGCTTTCTGCGTCGAGATGGTTGGTCGGCTCATCGAGCAGCAGGATGTCGGGCTTGGAGAGCAGCAGGCGGCACAGCGCCACTCGGCGCTTCTCGCCGCCGGAGAGCGGCGCGATCTTCGCATCCCACGGCGGCAGGCGCAGCGCATCCGCCGCCACGTCCATCTGCAGGTCGGCGCTGTCCGCGTGCGCGGTATTGACGATCGCCTCGAGCGTCGCCTGCTCGGCGGCGAGCTTGTCGAAGTCGGCGTCGGGTTCGGCGTACGCGGCGTAGACCTCATCGAGGCGCTTCCTCGCGTCCAGCGTCTCGCCCATGCCCTCTTCCACCACCTCGCGCACGGTTTTTTCCGCTTCAAGCTGCGGCTCCTGCGGCAGGTAGCCGATCTTCAGATTCGGCAGCGCGACGACTTCGCCCTCGAAATTCGTGTCCTCTCCGGCCATGATCCGCAGGAGCGTCGATTTCCCGGACCCGTTCAGACCGAGCACGCCGATCTTGGCGCCGGGAAAAAAGTTGAGCGAGATGTTCTTGAGGATCTGCCGCTTGGGCGGCACGAGCTTGCCGACGCGGCGCAGGGTGTAGACGTATTGGGCCATGGAGCTTTTTCGGAAAGGGCGAACTTTACCGCGCCTGCGCAGCGGCTGCTCGTTTTTCCCGCCGGCGCTGTGGTTTGAACTATACTGCGAACTGGTTGACCAGTTCGGGGAGGGGCGTATGAAGACCGTCGGCGCGTTCCAGGCCAAGACCCAGTTGTCCCGGCTGCTCGACGAGGTCGAGCACGGAGAGATCGTGACCATCACGCGCCACGGTGCGCCAGTCGCGGTGCTGTCGCCCGCGAAGCGTGTGCGCGATACGCGGACGGGCGATCAGATCCTCGCGGAGATGAAGCGCATTAGAGCGGGGATTACGCTTGGGGGAATCCCGATTGGAAAATTGATCGAGGAAGGCCGCCGGTAGTGAGACCGCGGCGCAGTCTGCGCCTGCGCCAGCCGGAGGCGGCTTATCTCCCGGGCGCGTTCGTTGTCGACTGTTCGGTGTGCCTTCCCTGGTACATCAAGGATGAGGCGAACGAGTTCTGCGATCGGCTCAGCCGCGCGCTGGCCGGGTCCGAAGTATGGGTTCCGTCGTTGTGGCGGGCAGAGTTTGTCAGCTCGGTTATGAATGCCGAACGCCGGAAACGCATGACCAGCGAGCAACGTCGCATCGTGCTGGCCAACGCTGGCGGCCTGCCGCTGCGAGTCGATTACGAAATGCCGCCGGTGGTTGAGTTGGGAGAACTGGCGGCCCTTCACCAACTTACGCCCTACGACGCCGTTTATTTCGAACTCGCCCGCCGCCGCAAGCTGCCGCTCGCGACGCTCGATGCGGCTTTGATCAAGGCCGCGCGCGCCGCGAAGCTACCGGTGTTGACCGGGTGAGCTGAACTCGCGGCACTTCGCCGGCCGTTGAAACTGTGAGTAAGCGCAGTGCATCCAAAGAACGCGGACGGTCCTCCGGCGGGACTCGTGTCCGCCTCGCTCGGTCTCGGACCCGCCGGGTGCGCGACGAGGTGAAGCTTTCGCCGGCGTGGGCTCGAGAAATCAATCGTCGCGTGCGCGATTCAGAGGATCCTGTGCGCTATATGCTTACATCCGAATTCAGCCGCAGGTTCATCCTCTATTACGACGTTTCACGCGATGCCTTCGTCATGAATGACCCGAGCGGGGGCACTCTCTTCAAGCGTCGAGAAACCGCCGAAAAAGTGGGAAGGCTCCTTAGCCGCGGCGTACTCATCGTCAAATTCACTACCAAGGGTGGCAAGCTCAAGCGATTGTCTCCATACCGCGGATTCCGTCAGCGAGGCTAAAAGCGATCTTGCCGGCCCGCGGGCGCTAAAGCCAATTAGGTCGATCTTTCACGGTTAGCTTGTTGCTTTCACGAGAGATGTCAATTCAGATTTTGCTCCGCAAACCTCGTCCAGATCACAGCCAGCGTGAAAACACCGGTCAGGAACGCGGTGAAGCGCAAGGGTACGTAGTTGAAGCCGATATAGATGAAGGCATGCACATAGCGGGCTATGACGAAGACCCATGCCAATGAAACCTGGACGGCGTCGAATCTGCCTGTCGTCAGCATGAGCAGGCATACGACATAGAACAGGACCGGAAGCTCCAGGAGGTTCATATACGTGCGGGCAGGACGTTCGACCCATTCGGCCGGCATGTCGGCGGTGAAAGCCTGGAAGTAACGCGCGGACGCCGCTCCGCGGATCAACGCAACATTCCGGTACACGACCGTCATGAGCAACACAATGGCGGTGAGGACAACGAGCGCAACCACGGGTTGGATCAGAGCCGCCGCGCCCTGAACGATGTGGGCAGACGCAGACGTCGTCCGTACAACTGCCACCAGCACTGCGACGAAGGCTGCGAGGATCACTCCGACCAGCAAGTACGTTGCACCGACAGTGTTGGTACGCATCCGGATTCTCCCTATCGAGGTTCAGCGACTGCTTGTTGACGACGACAAAAGGCGCGCCGGCAGGACCACGATGAAGCAGCTGCCCCGCTCGCTTCGCGGCGCGCAGCGCGCCTCGCCCCCGTGCCGCCGCGCAATCTGCCGCACCAGCGCGAGCCCCAGCCCCGCCCCCGCGATCTCTTTGGTCCCAGTGCGGCGGTAGAACGGGCCGAACACGCGCTCGCGCTCGGCCTCGGGAACGCCCGCGCCGTGGTCGCAGACGGCCAGTTCCGCGCTACCCCCGGTGCGGGAGAGGCGCACCTGGATCGGCGGAGCGCCGTGGCGTTTTGCATTCTCCAGAAGATTGCGGATCATCCGGCGCAATAGCCGCGGATCGCCGCGCACCGTGACCGGCTCGCCGTCGAGCTGGGCGTCGTCGTAGCGCGCGCATTCTTCTGCGGCGAGCGCGAGCAGGTCCACCTCTTCGTCGGTATCCAGTTCTTTCACGGCGTCGAGGCGGCTGGCGAGCAGGATCTCGTCGATCAGCGCGTCGAGCTCCGCGATGTCCTGCTCGAGCCCGGCCTTGCGCGCCGGGTCGGCGCTCTCCTTCATCAGCTCCACCGCCATGCGGATGCGCGCAAGCGGCGTGCGCAGCTCGTGCGAAGCGTTGGCGAGGAGCGTCCGATGCGCGCCGACCAGCTCCTCGATGCGGCCGGCGGCCCGGTTGAAGCTCCCGGCGAGCTGCGCCACCTCGTCGCTGCCTTCGACCTTGACGCGCGCGGAAAGCTCGCCCGCGGCGAGCGATTCGACACCCGCCTGCAGGCGCTCCAGGCGCGAAGTCAGCCGGCGCGCCAGCGGATAGGCGCCGACACCGACCGCAAGCGCAAGCAGCGCCAGCGCGAGGAACAACCCAAAAGGCGTATGCCGGTGACCGTGCGGCGCGCGCACCTCGAGCCACCTCCCGTCGGGCAGGCGCACCGCCCAAGCCGGGCCGCCCCAGCGGGGAATCCAGCCGCCGCGTTCACGGCCTGCCCCGGGCGCGGGCAGCGGCTCACCTACCGCCGCGAGCGCGGAGCGGTCCGGGGCGAAGAGCGCAATGTCGACGCGCAGGTTGGCTGCGAGCTTCTCGAGCGCCGCCTGCTGCTCGGCCTTGGGTGCATTCGCGGGCGGCAACGCATTTTGCGCAAGCGTCACCGCCACTTCGTAGGCCTGGTTCCATGGGCCGTCCTCGCCGAACGCTCGCCAGAGCAAGCCCGCGGCGAGCGCGAACGCGGCGAGACTCGCTAGCACGGCGAAATAGATGCGAACGTAGAGTTTGCGCATCCCGCCCTCGATCAGTCCTGCGCCTTGGCGAAGACGTAGCCGGCACCGCGCACTGTGACGATGCGGCGCGGCTTCTTCGGGTCGTCCTCGATCGCCGCGCGGATGCGCGAGACATGCACGTCGATAGAGCGGTCGAACGCTTCCAGCGGCTCGCCCTTGATGAGGTCCATGAGCAGCTCCCTGGACAGCACGCGGCCAGCGTTCTCGGCGAGCGCCGCGAGGAGCGCGAACTGGTAAGCGGTGAGCGAACGCGCCTCGCCGTCCACGTGCACGGAGCGCGCGTCGCGGTCGATCTCGAGGCGCCCGAAGCGCAGCGGCCTCGAAGCGGTGGTCCCGCCTCTGCGCCGGCGCAGGATCGCACGCAGTCGCGCGAGCAACTCGCGCGGCTCGAAAGGCTTGGGCAGATAGTCGTCGGCGCCGATTTCCAGCCCGACGATGCGGTCGGCGGCGTCGCCGCGAGCGGTCAACATCAGCACGGGTGTCTCATGCTTCGCGCGCAGCTCGCGGCACACTTCGAGCCCATCCATGTCGGGCAACATCAGATCGAGCACCAGCGCGTCGAAGGGCTCGCGCGCGAGCCGCTCGAGTCCCGCGCGTCCCGAGCCGGCGATCGAAACGCGAAACCCCGCCTCGCCGAGGTACTCCGACACCATCTCGGCGAGCCGGGGATCGTCTTCGATCAGGAGAATGCGCTCGGCCATGCCTCCCTAAAACCACCGTCGGGTTCCCGCACGATACGCACTGTAAGCGTCGCCGAATTGCGCCGCAAGCTGACGTTCCTCGCGCACGATGAATCTGGAGCCGACCCAGGCCGCATAGGCTGGAGCGACCACGAGCGCGGGAACGCTCCCGAGCAGAAGCGCGGCCCCGGCCAGCACCAGCGCGAGCCCGAGATACATCGGGTTGCGCGACACGCGGAACACGCCGTCGGTCACCAGCGCGCTCGCCGGCACGAACGGCTTGACGGCAGTGCCGGCTCGTTTGAATTGAACATCGGCGAACGAGGCAAGGGCAACGCCAGCGGCAAGCGGAGCGAGGCCGAGGAGATTCCACGGCTCTGGCGGCCAACCCGACAACGGCAGCATCTGGTCCGCTGCCACCGTCGCGAGCAGCGCCAGAAGCATGGCTCGCAGCGGCGAAGCGGTGCAGTCCTGTTCGGCGGCGCAGTTCCCGCGACTGACATGGCCGAGCTCAGCCATGCCGCCACCCGAGGCGATGTTTCCCCACGCGCGCCGCGAGCCCCTTGCGTTGCGCAGGGCTCAGCACTTCGGCCGCATCGGCGAGGGATTGCGCGATGCGCCGGGACGCCTGCTCGGCAAGCTGAAGCTGCTCGGCGCGCAGCGCCTCGATCGCACCCCGGTCGATCGCGTCGCCGGTGAGCAGTTCGATCGCCTGCTTGCGCGCTGCCTGCATCTTCTCGCGCAGCGGCAGCAGGTCCTTCGCCGCCTGCTTTACGATCGGCGCGAGCCTTTGCTTCTGCTCGTCGGTGGCGTCGATTTCGACGTACAGGTGCTTCAGCATGCGGTCCAGGTGTTCGTCCACGGCGGCAGGGTCGAGCGGGCCGGCCGCGAAGCCGCCGCGGTGCCAGCCGCCGTAGCCGCCGTGAGCGAAGGCGCTGATCCCGACGCCGGCGGCGATGCCGCCGATCAGCGTTGCAATCGCAGCGCGCTTGAAAAAGCGACGGCGATTCCCGGAATTCCGGTTCTGCGTTTCCATGATTCGTCCTTTCCTGGGTTACGGGGAACGTCTCCCCTGGAAGGGAGTCTCGCAGCCGCGGGTGAGCGAAGTTTGTCCGGCGAGTAAAGTTATGTAAAGCTGCCGGCGGTCATGATCTCGTCCCACGGACGCGCGATCTGCCATTCGCTTCGGCGCGGTTTCCAATAGACTCTGCGCTTAACCATGACCGCGCACGACCCGATCGAGTCCCCGCCCCCGCCACCGCCGCAATTCGCGCTGTGGAATCTCGGCTTCCGCCCCTTCTACCTCCTCGCCGGAATTTTCGCCGCGCTGTCTGTGCCGTTGTGGGCCGGGCGCTTCGCCGGATGGCTGGGCGAGTGGGTGTACGCCTCCGAATCCAGCTGGCATGCGCACGAGATGATCTTCGGCTATGCCTTTGCGGTCATCGTCGGATTCCTGTTCACCGCCGTGCGCAACTGGACCGGCAGGCCGACGCCGGCGGGATCTGCGCTTGGAGCGATCGCCGCGCTTTGGCTGTGCGGGCGGATTCTCGCCTTGACGCCCTGGACGTCGCTCGCGGGAGCCGCGGACATCGCCTTTGCGGCGGCCGCAGCCATCGGCATCGGCGTTCCGCTGGTCGCCAGCGGCAACCGGCGGAATTACTTCTTCATCGTCCTGATCGTGCTGTTCGGTGCGGCGAATCTCGCCTTCCACCTGGCAAAGGCGTCGATCATCGATCTGCCGCCGGAGTACCTGATACGGCTCGCGCTAGATCTGATCCTGTTCGTCATGTCGGTCATGGGCGGCCGGGTGATCCCGATGTTTACCGCCAACGCCGTGCCCGGCTCGAAGCCGACGCGTCATGCCCCGATCGAGCGCATCGCGCTCGGCAGCATTCTGGCGATGATCGCCGCCGACGCGTTCTCCACTTCGGGAATTATCATCGCAGCCGTTGCCTCGCTGGCTGCGCTCGCGCACGCTGCGCGGCTCGCGCTGTGGCAGCCATGGCTGACGCTGGAACGCCCGATCCTCTGGATCCTTCACGCGTCGTATGGCTGGGTCGTGATTCATCTGGCGCTTCGGGCGTTCGCGTCACTCGACATCGTGCCCGCGAGTCTCGCCGCGCATGCGCTCACCGTCGGCGCGATCGGCGGCATGACGCTAGGCATGATGACCCGCACTGCGCGCGGCCACACCGGCCGGACGCTCCAGGCCGGCCCGGCGGAAACCGCCTGCTATTCGCTGGTGCAGCTTGCCGCAGTCGTTCGCGTTCTCGTGCCGATCGCGGTGCCTGCGTGGTATTTTTCCGCGGTGACCGTTTCGGGCCTGCTCTGGTTCGCGGCGTTCGCGCTGTTCACGGTGACATACTGGCCGATACTCACCCGGCCGCGGGTCGATGGCAAACCCGGTTGACGCGGCGAAGTGCCCGAGCTGCCCGACATCGTCGTCTACGCCGAACATCTGCAATCGCGCCCGGCAGCCGCATAAAGCCTGTTGTGATCCAGTAAACCTGATGAGAAACAGGTTCCCGAAGGAGGTCTCCCCTCGGGAACTCGCATGAACGTCCATCCTGCCGGTTGGCAGGTTTTGCAGAACCGCTTTACAGGCTTTTCAGATACTGGACGAGGTCTGCCTTCTGCCCACCCGTCAGTCCAAGCGCTTTTTTGGTGTTGTAGGTTTCCACAACCGCAGCAAGCGTGGGGGCGCTGCCGTTATGGAAGTAGGGAGCGTGCTGCCACAGGCCGGCGAGCGGCGCGGTGCGATACTGTTTCGTCGCGCTTCGCGATGCGTAGCTCGGCACTGCATTGGGTTCAGGTTCGCTGACGACTTCGCTGGCCGCGTGCAACCTGATATTGGCGTCAGTCAGCGTCGCACCCGAGTGACAGGTCGAGCACTGCCCCGCGCCCTCGAATACGATCTTTCCCCTGGCCGCAGACACCGGATCGAAGCTGCCGGCCGGCGGCAACGGGGCGGTGAGGCTCAACTGGTAGGCTTGCAGCGCCGGGAGCTTGGAAGACACGAGATCGCTCGTGCCGTTCGTCACGTTCACTCCCGTTCGGCTGTCGGCAAACGTGCCCAGGCCGCCCATTTGAGTCACGCCGACATAGCGATTCCAATAGGTAATGTCGGCGCCGTCCCCTGTGGAGGTAATGCTATGCACGCCAAGCAGTCCATAGGCGGGAGGAATCACTTGCGGCCCGTTGATGCCATCGAAGTTGAAGCGGGGATCGTACTTGCCTGCGCCCCAGGAGTTGTAGATCGCCTTGTTGCCTGCCGATACGGCGGGCGAAAGCGCAATGATCGCGCCGGAATTGAGATCGCGGTTCGCCCACCCGTCCAGGCGCTTGCCTATGCCGGGCGCAAAGGAGTCGTCCACCGTCGAGTGGCATAGCGCACACGTGGTCCCTACGTGAGTGAGCGTATCGACCCCGTTTACCGATTCGACCGTTCCCTTCAATCCGACGACGGCATTGAGCTTGAGCAAAGCCACGGTCGTAGCGGGGTCCGTGAGGCTGATGCTGCCATTTTGAATGCCCTGGACCACGGCGGGCGGCAGCGCATCTGCGTCCACCTTCAACCCGACTGACAGAGCAGTCGTCGGGTCCACGACGGACGCGATCACCTGATTCATGCCTAAAACGTCCGTCCAAAACGCTTCGTCTTCAAATGTGTCTGTGCGGAAAATGTCCCTGCCTTGTGCGACGAGCACCGGGTCCGGCGGCGCGTCCGCACTGCTGGTTGCCGCGTCGTTGTTGTTGCTGCCACCGCAGCCAGCTACAGCCAAGGCGGCCAAGATTGGAATTACCGAGAAATACTTCAATTGAGGTTTCATAGTGGTCCCCTTGGAGCAATTAACTGAATTTGGCCGGGAACTGTTTCGCGATTGCGCCGGCCAGCGCGTCGGCGATCACGTACATGTGCTTCTTCATCGCTTCCCAGGTCTGGGCCTCCTCGGCGTACTGCTTGGCGCGCAGTTGCTGGATTTCCAGGAGGTGATGCCCGCCGTGCGCGAGCAGCAGGCCGTTTAGCGTGTCGAACGGCAGATTCGGGTTGGCACCGCTCAGGAATTTGGCTATCTCGGTCGCGTTGCCGGTCAGGTTCTTGACCGCCGCGTCCTGCTTGGCCTTGCTGCCTTCGGCCGTTGCCTCGAGGTACTGCTTGGCCGCGCCGTAGTGCCCGGCGAGCAGGCCGAACAGCTTCTCGGAGGCTTCCTTGCCGTAGTACGGTTGAATTGCGCCCGCGATCTGCTTCGCGTTGGCGACGACTTCCTTCTCTGCCGCAGCTGCCGCCTTCTTGTTCCCGGCGAGGGTCTCGACGACCACGTTGCGCACCCAGAAGATGTGGCCCACCCACAGGTCGCGCAGCGCGGCGCCGGTTTCGGTCGCTTTTGCGGTTGCAGTCGTCTGAGCGATAACAACATGTTCGGCATGCTGCGCGAACGCCGGCGCAGCCGGTACCAGGAAAGCGGCGAGGACGGCGGCTGCCAAGAGGGATTGTTTGACTGGTTTCATTGCATTTTCCTTTGTAGTGGATTGGGGTCGGGAGAACGGCAAGCGGCTGCAGAATACGGCCATAACAATACTTTGTCAATTATTATATGTTTTAAGTGTCTTTAGTGTACTATCGGCTACAATTGCACGGTTGGCCAGAACCGGAAAGGAGCACCAAGTGCTCGAGATATTGGGTGATAGGCAGAAGCAGCTGCTTCAGCGGCTGATCAAGAACAAGGCCGGCATGACGGCAGACGAGATCTCGCGAGACCTC
>Ga0137463_1000570_pt1 | contig 12440 bp, 11 predicted proteins | sample EasRivERMGT800_2_FD_102333 | JGI IMG/M metagenome (GOLD analysis project Ga0137463, IMG submission 102333) | Soil microbial communities from meander-bound floodplain in the East River, Colorado, USA - East River MetaG ERMGT800_2 | ecosystem: Environmental > Terrestrial > Soil > Floodplain ...
AAAAACGATCATAGCAGTCACCCGTTGTTCCTACAGGAACTTTAAAATCAAAATCTTCGTAACTGCTGTAAGGGCTATGCACCCGGACGTCATAATCAACACCGGCTGCACGAAGGTTAGGACCCGTGAATCCATAATTCAACGCCCTTTCCCCGCTGATAGGTCCCACACCGATTGTACGATCCATAAAAATGCGGTTACGTACAAACAGGTTTTCAAATTCTTTCAATACCCGGGGGTATTCCTTCAAAAATTTATCAAGTTTCTGAAATGCGATATCATTAAAATTTCTTTCAAAGCCGCCGATACGACCAATATTAGTAGTCAGCCTGGATCCGCAAACTTCTTCCCAGATTTCATAAATCAGCTCACGATATTGCATCAGGTATAAAAAACCAGTATAGGCGCCACTGTCAACGCCAACAATTGAATTGCAAATCAGGTGATCGCCAATTCTTGCCAGTTCCATGATAATTACGCGCAGGTAATCCACCCGTTTAGGAGTTTTGACGCCGAGCAATTTTTCGCAGGTAGTGTGCCAGCCCATATTATTAATAGGAGCTGAACAATAGTTCAGCCGGTCTGTGAGAGGAGTAATGTGATATAAGGGTTTGCGTTCGGCAATTTTTTCAAATGCCCGGTGAATATACCCAATGGTTTGTTCGGCAGAAACAATTCTTTCTCCATCCAACTCAAGAATATTTTGCATCACACCATGTGTAGCCGGATGGGTTGGGCCAAGGTTCAGCGTTGTTGTAGTTTTTTCAATGCTGCCTTCCGGTAAGCGAATATGTTGATCTGTTATTGTTGACATTTTTTTGTACCCAACTTTTATAATTCTGTTTAGCTTCCGTTCCCGCACGTGCGGGACTCTTGTACATTCTGTAATTCCTGAGCATGGACAAAGCGATAGAAAGTTATTTAGTCATTTATAAAATCTCTCTCCCCTCCCCGTCATAATTATCCTTCTCAGCTTCAGCAACTGTTCCATGATCAGTTTTTTCAGTCCCAAATCCGAGTGTTCCTCCCCTTCCAAACATCTCATCATCTTTATCAATACGGGTTGAATCTTCCAAAGGATATTCTTTTCGCATGGGAAAATAATCCATCTCTTCTACATTCAATATTCTTTTCAGGTTTGGGTGACCGATAAAATTTACTCCGTAAAAATCATAAGTTTCTCTTTCAAGCCAGTTGGCAGCAGAAAATAAACCGGTGATTGTATATATATCCGGCTTATTAATATCGGTAAAAATTTTGAACCTTATCCGAACATTATCCTCCAAATTGTGAAGATGATAAACAACTGCCAGTTCTCTTTCTTTTTGTTCAGGAAAATGGACGGCACAAAGAGTGGTAAGGAACCTGAATTTTAATTCGTGGTCATCATATAAAAAATTCAGCACTTTCAGGTTTATATCTTTTGGGGCTTCGAAGGTGAGCATGCCGTAAGGCTCAGTGAAGTTGCTGGCCTGCTCTCCAAATTTTTCAATTAGCCTCTCTTTTATGTGTTCGTTGGTTAATACCATTGAGAAAAATTCCAAATTAGAAATTCCAAATTCCAAAAACATTTCCAGAAATGGGATTTGGAATTTGTTTATTGGGATTTGCTTTATTGTATTCCGTAGCTTTCAAGCAAACCTTTATACTGCTGACTGTTTCTTCTTCTCAACCTTTCTCTTCCTACCAAATCCTGTATTCTTATGATGCCATCAATAATAGCTTCAGGTCTTGGAGGACAGCCTGGTACATATACATCCACTGGAACTACCTGGTCGATTCCCTGGAGTACGCTATAGGTATCAAAAATACCGCCGCTACAGGCACATGCCCCAACCGCCATCACCCAACGTGGCTCTGCCATTTGCAAATAAACCTGTTTTACCACGGGACCCATTTTTTTGGCAATAGTTCCCATTACCATCAATAAATCGCATTGTCGCGGAGAAAAGCCTACTCTCTCGCTGCCAAATCTTGCCAGGTCATAATGAGAACCCATTGTAGCCATGAATTCAATGCCACAACAAGAGGTTGCAAAAGGTAAGGGCCAGATAGAATTCTTTCTTGCAAGTCCTACGACCTTATCTAAGGAAGTAGCAAAAAAACCTTCGCCCATGCTACCTTCCGGCATTTCTGCCATACTTATATCCTTTTCTAAAGGCTTTGGATGTATATTATATGATACCGGACGTTCCATAATATTTTCAATTTTTGATTGTCAATTGTCAATTTCTATAACAATCGGTTTAAACTATTAGTTGATTTAAAATTGAAAATTGACAATACTAAATACCAAATGTTCAATAATTCAATCTTCCCAGTTCAATGCGCCCTTTTTAATAATATAAATAAATCCGCATAAAAAGAAACCCACAAATATCATTACAGCCCAAAAACCACTCCAACCAAGCCCTTTAAAATTCACGGCATAAGGATAAAAGAATATTACTTCCACATCAAACAATACGAATAATATAGCTACTAAAAAATATTTAATAGCCATGGGTTGCCTGGCATCGCCATGAGATTCAATACCACTGGCAAAATTTTCTAATTTATCAGTTGTTTTTCTTTTTGGACCCAGCACATGCGTTAAAAACATCAGTACGGCTACAAGACCTCCGGCAAAAATTACCTGGATAACTACCGGTAAGTAGGAGCCGGAGGTATTGGTATTTAAATTAGCCTGAAGTAAATATATCATGAATGAATTCACAATGCGCAAAAATAAGGCGAAGAGATCAAAGGAGAAAAAGGAATCTGGTTACTAGTTGCTGGTCGCTGGTTACTGAGGACAATAACAATCTCATAAATTTTTAAAACACTTCCAACTCATAAGAGAACCGGTAACAAGCAGGCAGTAGCCAGAAAAAATCCCCCACTTTACAGCAGAGGATCTTTTATGAGTAGAAAACCACGATTACGTTTTAGCAATCGCCATTGTTTTATTTTTTACGGCCGAAGATTTTATAGCACTGGGTTTAGTTGATCCAGTAGGCTTACCAGGAGTATTGCCTGTTCTTGCTGGCTTGCCAGAGGGTTTTTGGAGTTGCTCCAGGAAACCTTTTAAAGATGGGTTTGCAGGATCAAACTCTAACCCTTTTGTAAGGAAATATATAGCGGAATCTTTATTCTTCTTCGTATTGTTATAAATAGCCGCCAGAAACTGGCTTGACGCCACTGCCTGTGGTTTAAATTTATCTTTATTATTTACAGCAATATCCAGAGTTTTCTTAAACCCACTAATCATATTTGAAAGATATGGTTCTACAGATAATGTAGTATCGAGGGCAAGATTTGCACGGGCATCATAATAGTGGCCGTACAAACTATCGGGAAATGACCGGATGTATATTTTAAATAGGCTATCAGCTCTTCTATAATCTGCTCCCTGGTAAAAAGCCAAACCTGTAAAAAAAGGATCTGAGGGATTGGGCGTTTTCTTATTTGCAGATTGCACTAATCTCATTTCACCTTCTTTAATCTTATTATTTCTCGACTTAAAATAATCAACACCTTCCTGCAAAGTTTTCATTTTTGAATCATACACTGAATCCATTTGAGCTGCTTTAATATAGTTCTCTAACACTATATTATCATTGCCTCCTATCTGGGCTCTTAAAACATAATCCTTAGGAATGATTTCATCTTCCTTTGCTTTAGCAAAATAATCATCTATGTATTGTTTTGCACTAGCGGTATCGCCTTTACCAACATAGGCATAGGCTAATAATTTATAGGTGCGGGGCTTTGTTTGTGCTCCTACCTTACTAATAATTCCTTTAGCCGTATTAATTGCACAATCATAATCCTTTTTAGCGTAACAGGTCTGGGCAACTAAATTATCATTCTGAGGATCCTGTTCGGTATTTGCAATAAACTTACTCGCATATTCCTGTGCAGTATTAAAATTTAGCTTGCCAAGGTAATAGTAATACAGTTCATAATAAGCAGGAGCAAATTTTGCATCCACACTTATAGCTTTATTCATAAGCTGCTCAAATAACTCCCAGTTTTTTTGGGTATAATAGATCATCGCTTTTCTGTAGACAGCTCTTGCTAAGTTTGGGTTAGCTGAAAGTGCCAGGTCATAACTCACTACTGCTTGGCCACCCTCATGTGCTTTCCGATAAGCATCTCCGAGATTCAAAAAGGCGTCTCCATTTTTTGGGTCTTTTTGTGTAGCCAATTTTAGTTTATCGATAGCATAAGCTACATCTCCTTCTTTAGCATCTACATTAGCCCGGCCAATAGCATTTAAAATACTAACATCGACTCCTTTTTTGCCAGTGCTCAAATTAATAGCGGTTTCAAACATCTGCCTGGCTTCATCTTTTTTGCCCTCAATTAAATTTACATGGCCCATGCCTGCTAATATTAAAGGAGCATTTCCATTTGCCTGCAAGGTTTTTGAATACAGGTCCCGGGCAGACTTTATATCTTCCATAGCAATATAACTCTGACCCAGCCAATATACCGCCTCAAGATTATTAGGATTTGTAGATACTAATTTTTCAAAGGTTTCCTTTGCGCTTTTATTCCTTTCCGCATACAGATGGTTAATACCCTCCTGTACGGTTTGCGCAGTTATGCCGGCTATACTCAATAAACCTGCAAGTAACATCGTAATCGTGGTTTTCATCATTTTCATACTAACCCATTTAAGATTGTAAATATATTTTATTCATTTAATTTAGTTACCCGAATATTAAAATTCATTTGGGCGGGCCATAAATAAGCCCTTCTGAAAATTAACTGCCCCTGTTCCCCGCTCAAAAAATTTGCAAAACCTTTACCGAGACCCGTATTCTTTTCTTTCAAAATGTAAACCAAATCCCTGATCATTGGATAACGGCCGTAATAAATATTGGCCTGCCAGGGTAATACATAGTTTTCAGGTTTATCCGTGCTTTCTATCCAGGCCATTCTTATCTTTTTCAAAAAACTTAATTGTGCGGTATCATCCCGATTCCCTATCCAGCTTACCCCTATAAAACCTACTGAATTGGGATTTTTTGAGACATAGTCGATAACTCCTTCGCTGCTTTTGGCGGCCATCGTCTTAGATGTGAGCGTTTCGCCACGTAACACTGAATCGATGATAAAACGAACCGTACTGGTTGCATGGGTTCCATCAAATATGGGGATTAAATTTTCCTTAAATCTCCCTGTCAGTATTTGCCTTACCTCGTCCATAGTAAATAAGGTGTCTGGCGAAGAAGGATTTAGAATAACGGCAACAGCATCTTTTGCTATAACTAAACTTTTAGGTGCAAGTTTAAAAGAGTCAACTATGAAGTTTTCCTCCTGTTCCGTAAATCTTCTGGTTATAATTACCATCCTGATGCTGTCTACTGCGAAATCCCTGACACATTCCGCTTCAGGTTTATAAATAGGAATAATCCTGGCTTCCCGGTGCAGTGCTTCAAATACCCGGATTTGAGAATCAATAACCGGCTTGAAAGATTCATCAACACTTATATAAATAGTGCCTGTATCGATAGTATCTTTTTGTTGCTCTTCAGGATTATTGCCGCAACTGTTCAATAATAAAATTAAACCAGCAAGGTAAAAGAAAATTCTGCGGGTATAAATGCTTAGAGTCATGGATCAATTTGAGTATCAATAATTTTTTCTGTACCCCCTGTATACTCTGAATGCACCATATAAAATGGCTGAAATCCCAAATATCGTCGTCAGCACTGTATCAATATTCAGTTCTATGCCAAACTTTTTATACAACAGAAAAAATCCGCCTGCGGAAAGCCAAAGAACTCCCATCGTATAATCGTATAAGGAATGCAAAAAGATATTTGTCTTCCTTCGTTTATCTTCATAATTACTTTCCATACATCCATCCTGTTTTCAAGGGTAGCAAATTAAAAAAATTTACTCTTCAATACCGATAAAAGTTACAGACTGTGTAAAATAAGTTGATACCTTGATGCCATTTTGCATGGCGGGCACCCATTTGGGCATTTTATGCAACACCCGTATCACTTCCCTGTCATATTTATCCCCGCCACTTTGTACAATTTCTGTTTTGGAAATGGTACCGTCCACATCAACCATAAAACGAACCAGAACGGCTTTTTTTTCGCCTACTTCAAGTTCTTCTGGGGTATTAAGATATTTTTTTAAGAATTCTGTAAAAGCTTCCCTTCCACCGGGAAATTGAGCATCAGAATGACTGAATACAGTAATCTTTTCATTGTTTTCAGCCGAAGTTTTGTTGTTTTCATTTTCGGTCTTGTCACTAATTGTTGCAGTTTCGTCCGGTATATCTCCCTTCACCGTCTTATCGGATATCAATGAATTGTTTATTTCATTTTGATCAGGCATATCAGGTTTAATATTGTTAGAAACTAACTTTACCTGGTCTGTAAATTTTGTTTCAGCAACAGGTTTTTCTTTCGGCTTAATTTGCTCTGGATCTCTGGGTTCTTTTGGAATTTCAACAATAGATAATTTCAACCCGGATTTATCATTAAAAATTCTATTGTCAGTGCTTCTGGTCCGGCTAAACCCAAATATCAAAATCAGGAGTGTTACACTTAATGAAATTCCCAGTGACCTCTGCAGGCGATGGTTATAATTTTTTCTGAGTGCATAAGCACCATAAGCTTTGTTGCGATTCTCGAATAAAATATCGAGTAAATCGGCTTGCAAAATTTCTTTGTTTGTCATGGCTATACTTTAGCATTGAGATGAAATTTATCAGCGTTTCCATAATTGGATGACGGATAACCGATGGTGGATGGTGGAAAGTCTTCCATCCTGGTCAACGAACATCAAAATACTTACCTTTGCCCCCATGAAAATTTTAATGGTGTGCCTTGGAAATATTTGCCGAAGTCCGTTGGCAGAGGGAATTTTACAAGAAAAGGTTTTAAATGCAGGTTTGCATTGGAATATTGAGAGTGCGGGAACTAATGGTTATCATACCGGCGAAGCGCCGCATCTTCTTTCGCAAAAAATAGCAAAGCAACATGGCATTGATATTTGTAATCAACGGGCAAGAAGATTTGCGGCTGAAGATTTTGAAAGGTTCGATAAAATTTATGCCCTGGCAGAAGATGTTTTATATGAGATAAAACGCATTGCGAAAAAAAAGTTCGATGAATCAAAAATTGATTTGCTGATGAATGAATTATACCCCGGGAAAGATATGGATGTACCGGATCCCTGGTCCGGACCGGAAGAAGGATATCATGAAGCATACAAATTAATCGAAGCAGCATGTGAAAAAATAATTCAGAAATATTCAATCCACCATCCCGATAGTTATCGGGATCAATATTCAGCTCTCAAGTAAAGTCAGCAATGGCCAAACCTAGCATTCCTCAAGGCACAAGAGATTTCGGGCCTGATGTTGTTCGAAAAAGGAATTACATTTTTAATACAATAAGAAAGGTATTTGAGCTCTATGGTTTTCAACCATTGGAAACTCCGGCCATGGAAAACCTTGAAACGCTGATGGGGAAATATGGTGATGAAGGCGACAAATTAATTTTTAAAATTCTCAATAACGGTTTAGATAATCTGTCAAAAGAAAAACAAGCCAGAGAGGATTTTGAAGAGGTTTTGCAAGGAAAAAATGTAAAAGGAATTACTGAAAGAGCATTAAAATATGATCTCACCATTCCTTTTGCAAGATACGTGGCTATGAATCATGGTCAATTGAACTATCCTTTCAAACGTTACCAGATACAACCTGTGTGGAGAGCTGACCGGCCACAGAAAGGGCGCTACCGTGAATTTTTTCAATGTGATGCTGATGTGGTGGGAAGCAATTCGTTGTTGAATGAAGTTGAATTGGCAAATATTTATGCAGATGTATTTGAATTACTAAAAATCCCCGTTGAAATAAAAATCAACAACCGGGAAATTTTAATGGCTTTATCTGAGCTCTGTGGTGGCATTGACAAAATGATGGACATAACCATTGCTATTGACAAATTAGATAAGATCGGTTTAGAAAAAGTAAAAGAAGAATTAGTCCAACGTGGATTGAATCTCAATGAAACTTCAATCATTGAAAATTATCTTTCCATTTCAGGAAGCAATGAAGAAAAACTTTTACAGGCAAAAAATCTTTTGGCCAGCACAAATGCCGGTAAAAGAGGAATTGAAGAATTAGAAACTATTCTTAGCTACCCACTCGCCACTCGCCTCCCGATAGCTATCGGGACACAACTTGCTATTGATTTTACTTTGGCAAGAGGTTTAAATTACTACACCGGGATTATTTTTGAAGTAAAAGCAAAGGGTGTACAGATCGGAAGCATTGGTGGTGGTGGCCGCTATGATGATCTTACAGGATTATTTGGTGTTCCAAATGTCCCGGGTGTGGGAATTTCTTTTGGTGTTGACCGAATTTATGATGTGATGGAAGAATTACAGGTTTTTCCTCCCAATGTTTATATTGGTACACAGGTTTTATTTTTTAATCTTGGTGAAAAAGAAAGTAAAGTGGCCTTTCAATGGGCCCAACAACTTCGCCAAAGAAATATTCGTTGTGAAATTTACCATGAGCAGGCAAAATTTGACAAGCAATTTAAATATGCCGGGAAGAAAAATATTCCCTTTGTAATTATTATTGGTGAAGAGGAGATAAAGAATGATTCATGCAAAATAAAAAATATTATTACTGGTCACCAGGTGGAGATTTTATTAAAAGAGCTTTCCGAACATTCGTTTAGTGAAACTCTTGTGCCTTAAAATAAAAAGGAAATGAAAAAGCCCCGGAATAATTCCAGGGCCTTTGAGAAACTAATAATCAATTCTGCGCAATGCTCAATCCGATTTTTGCATAATTGGTATTGGCTTTAAAATTTTCATTATCTGTTAATCCAAGAACGAGAATTTTTGAACCGCTGGTAGCCCCGGGATCTAATATATTAATGGTAATATATCCAAAACTTGTATTAGCAGGTATGGTACCCGTTCCTGAAAAGGTTGCATAATGTGTTCCTTGTACAGCAGTTGATTCACCAGTAACTACATGATAAGTAAAGGTGGCATCTGAAGAACGCTGAGCTCCGACAAGATTGACTCTTAACTGGAATGAACCCGTTGTTCTTGTTAATAATACAGGTGAGTTAGAAGTACTTATAGCACCTCCATATACCGGCACCCTGGTTACAATGGGATAAGTTACACCGGCAGAGTTCGCATTCCAGGTAGCTGCATCAAACTCAACCTGTGATCCCTGCCATGTTACCAGATCATTTTTGATGCAACCGCTTATTCCTGCAATGGAAAAGAGAAATAAATAGAAGATTATCTTTTTCATAATTAGTTTTTTTCAGTTAATCATTAATAGCCTGAATTTTGTTTTAAGTTAGGGTTGATATCTAAATCTGCCTGGGGGAGTAACGGCAGTATTCTTACATCTGTAAAAGCAACTGTATTGTAGTGAGGAGCTTTTACAAGATCTCTTCCCAATCTTTTTAAATCAAAAAATCGATTCCCTTCAAAGGCAAGTTCAATTCTTCTCTGCCTGATTATTTCATCGAGAAGCGCGGTTGTTGGCGAAGCATTTGTCAGTGCATTATCAGCAGTCTCGATTGCAGAGCCGGAATAACCTGTATACCTGCTGGACTTTATTGTTTTTAAATCTGCAATTGCTGCCGTTTCATTATATACCTGGGAACCAGGTGTACCCAATGCTTCTGCCCTGATAAGGTAAACTTCCGCTATCCTTATCAAAGGAACATTGTCAAGATTAATAGCACCGCTTTTTCCAATAAACTTTGTGCACTCAACTTTTGAATTTCCCCGACCCGTTGTTCCAACTTCAAAAAGGAGATTTCTAATATCAGTAGATCGACTTGCTATAGAGGCATTAAGAGCAAAATTTGAGGTAGAGGTATTTCCCCCAACTAAAGTAATTCCAAGATCGGTGAGTAGCGTTAAAGTAGGAACTAAGTCTCCGAATCCTCCGGTTTGAGAAGTAATGCCTGGCGTTACTAAAGTTGTAAAAGAAGTTTGAAGAGATTCGTTGACTCCTATATTTTCTGCGGCAGTAAGAAATGCCGCTTGAAAAAGTGTTTCACTGTTGGTAGCCGCTCTCCAATTGTTAATATAATTACCTGTATTGGTCAGCTTGCTACCTGCAAGGGTAATACAGGAGTCTGCCCATCTTTTTGCTTCAGAATAATTTTTACGATATAAATTTACTTTGGCCAATAATGCCTGTGAAGCCAGCTTATTAGCCGTATTCACTGATGCAGAACTTAATAAAAAGCCATTTGCTTTTGTCAGGTCATCAACTATTAATTTGTAAACATCATCTATAGGAGCCCGTGCAGGTTTAAAATTCAAGGCGTCCTCGAAACTACTTATTCCCTTGGTTGAAATGACTACCCCTCCTTTGTCCTGAGCTGCAACAACAGCACCAGGTATATAGGCATATACCCTGGCTAAATCAAAATAATACAATCCTCTTAAGAAATACAATTGTCCATTCCACCTGTCGCGGTCAGCCTGGGTAACTGTCGGCAGGTTTAAATTAGGAATAGCTTCCAGCGTAAGATTTATCTGGTTAATTGCAGCGTAACTATTAGTCCAGATAGTTATAGTAAAATGATTGGCAGTCTGGGTAGGAAAGTTATTATTCGCTTCAGGGAGTAAGCGCCCTGATTTATTTGTAGCAAACCCATTATCTGCCAGGGCTTCGGGATGTGTGATCATATCCCTTCCATATTGACGGTTGTTTTTTAACCTTGCATAGATACCGGCTATCGAAGCATCAATATTCTCTTTTGAAGTTAAGGCAGTCTGATCATTCACTGATTGAAGAGGTGCCGTCTCCAATTGTTTTTTACAACCGGTAATTAATAATGCAATGATCAGCATTGCAACAATTGATTTATTTATATGTCTTTTCATGATTTTAAAATTTTTCAACGGTTTAGAATCCCAGTTGTAACCCAACTGTTACATTCCTTGTTTGGGGAACAATACCTGTAGAACTCCCAAAAAACTCAATATCATAACTGAACCAATCGCTATAAGTCCAAAGATTTGATCCCTGGATGTAGAACCGGATATTACTTATACCGTATTTTTTCAGAAGTGCGGCGTCCACATCATAAGAAACAGTAACATTTTTCAATCTTATATAATCGGCTTTAAAAAATGTTCTATCGCCACTTTGCGCTCCGGAGCCTTTAGACTCCGAACCATTTACATTAAATCTGGGATACCAGGTAATTTGACCAGGTGTTGTCCAGCGATTTTCATACACTTCCTTTAATTCATTAAGACGGGCAATATTCTCAATTAAGAAATTAACCTGTCCATCGGATGCAAGTAATCCATATTGATATTGAAAAAAAGCATTCAAAGTAAAATGGCGGTAGGTAAAAGTATTATCCCATCCACCGGTGAATTTGGGCAGTTCAGTTGGACCAATGATTACCCTGTCCCTTGCCTGTACAGTATATGCAAGATTGCCCAATGTATCATACCACATTGGCCTGCCCGTTGCAGGGTTTACTCCTGCATAGCGTTGGGTAAACAATACATTTCGCGGCTGACCTACCTGGATTCCATTGTTTCCCGGCAATATTTTCAATCCCCCGTATAATTCCTTAACCTCATTTTTATTATAAGAAAAAGTGAAGTTTGTACTCCAGTTAAAATTATCAGCCCCTCTTTTCTTTATGACATCTGCACCAAGCGTTACTTCTATTCCTTTATTCGACATTTTTCCGACATTACTGGCAAATGAATTAAATCCTGAATAGTTTGGCAAAGGTTGACTGATCAGCAGGTCACTATTTTCTTTATCATAAACTTCAAGAGCTCCATTTATTCTATTACGGAATAAGCTAAAATCCAGCCCTATATTTAAGGTTGTGTTAGTTTCCCATTTTAAATCAGGGTTAGGCAATTGAGTGTATGCAATACCTGCACTTCCATTGTAGATTCCTCCGCTGCCATATAAACCGAGACCATCAAAATTTCCAATTTGATCATTACCTGTTGAGCCATATCCTATTCTTAATTTTAATGCGGAAATTATCCTTGAATCACCAATAAAATTTTCCTGGTCAATATTCCAGGCTGCCTTAATTGAAGGGAAAACTCCAAATTTGTGCTTTGAGCCAAATCTTGAGGAGCCATCACGGCTTGCGATGATGCCAACAATATATTTTCTGTTATAAGTGTAGTTCACTGTTCCAAAAACCCTGTTTCTTCTGTATCCGGTGTAATTTTCATTAATGCCTACGGGGTTTGCGGCATTTTGCAGATAGGTAAACTGGTAACTCGGAAATCCATCCCCTGATTCTGAAGACTGGTACTGGTTGTCTCTTCTGTATTCATAACCCACCAAACCATCAATCTTATGTCTTTCAGCAATTGTTTTATTGAAATTTATTGTAGTGAAGGCAGATGTATTTGTATTAAAAACATCCTGAACCTGGGTTAAA